>Ga0247778_1000148_pt1 | contig 121748 bp, 86 predicted proteins | sample UWRJL049202B5_FD_179939 | JGI IMG/M metagenome (GOLD analysis project Ga0247778, IMG submission 179939) | Plant litter microbial communities from Arlington Agricultural Research Station in Wisconsin, United States - UWRJ-L049-202B-5 | ecosystem: Environmental > Terrestrial > Plant litter >... | reverse complement strand
CCTCGCCTCGAGCATGTCCCGGAATTTTTTTAGCTGGACTTTGGTCATCGGTAGCGCACTCGACTGGCTGTCTGACTACGGGAAAACGCCCCCAATTCTGGGGGCCGGTTAAGATAGGGACCCGCCCCGTCTCAGTCAATAGCCGGCACCGAGAATCAGCGGCCCCGAATTTTTTGGCAAATTCGAGGAATGACGCAAATGGCGCGTGGGGCGCGGCGGGCAGGGCACCCACTTTCCGGGCGGGCCGGGGCGGGCGGTTACAAGCCGTCGCGATAGGCGCGCACGGCGTTCACGATCGCGTCGGCGATTTTTTGTCGGAAGTCACCGGTGTTGAAGCGCGTCTCGCCGACCGGATTGGAGATGAACGAGGTCTCGAACAGCACGGCCGGCATGCGTGCACCGGCCAGCACATAAAAGCCCGCGCGCTTGATGCCGGAATTTGGAATGTCGCCATAGCTCGGTGTTAGCGAGGCGATGGCAGAACGCTGCAACAGCTCCGCAAAATGATTGGAGCGCGCCGCGCTCAGGTTGCCTTCGCCACGCCGCAGCGCGCCAGCCAGCTCGGCCGCGGCCTCTGCCGAAGCGTCGTTCTCGCGCGCGGCCAGGCGCGTCGACATGGCGTCGCGGGAATCGTCGAGCACGAAGGTCATCACGCCGCGGCCCGCGCCGTCTTCACTGGCATTGCAATGAATCGACACGAACAGGTCGGCCTGAAATGCATTGGCGCGCGCGGTGCGTTCGTCGAGCGCCACGTAGTCATCACTGTCGCGCGTGAGTAAGGTCGAGATCCCGAGTTCGCGCGCGATCAGCGGTGCTGCGCGATGAGCGATGTCGAGTGTGACGTCTTTCTCGCGCAAGCCACTGGGACCGCTCGCTCCGGGATCGTGGCCCCCGTGCCCCGGATCGAGCACGACGCGCTTCACTTGGCGCGGACCGCGTGTGACTTCTTGGCTGCGCTCCGGTGGATCCTTGGAGACGTCGATCACCAAGCGGAACGGCTCGGGCATGTAGAAGACGTGCCGATAAGCGGTCGAGCTCAGGTCCAAGACGACCCGCGTGCGCGTGGCTTCCGCGCCGATCCGCACGCGAGCGACCAGCCCGCCCACGTCGAACGCCTTGGCGCCCTGATACGTCGCACCGTCGATATCGACGAACAAGCGCGGGCTTTTGCTGCCCTCGTCCAAGAAGCCGACCTTGTACGTCGCCGGCTCGGTCACGTAGACCACGACGCGCGCGGCGTCTGCGCCCGCATAGCGCTCGATCTTGGTCACGCGCGCCGGCCCCCGCGCTGCACCGAGCGTGGGCACGATGACCCCGTCGTTCGGCGCAGGCTCGGCCGAGCGCACGAGCTCGGGCTCGACCGAGTGCGCGGGCAGCGGCTGGGACGCGCGCCCCTCGTGTTCGAGCTGCGCGAGCACGGTGGGCAGCGGGCGGTACGCGCTCAATGTGCTCAGGATCAGCTCCGTGCGCTGCTTGCATGCTGGCTCCGCGCCGGGGGCGAGCCCTGCGCGATACACGGCCTGAAAGGTCAGCTCCGGATCGGCCTTCAACTCGCCTTCCAAGACCCCCGCCGAAATCGCCGCTGAACAGCGCAGGGCCGGTTCACCGCGGGCGGCCTGCCGGTACAGCTCGATGGCCTCGAGCGCGTCCGCCTCGCGATGGTCTGCGCGGAAAATTCGTTCACGTAAGTGCCCAGCGTCGAGCAAGAGCTGCGCGCCGGCGCGGCCGCCCTGCTTCGTGCCGGCCACCGCCCAGGCGTCCGCGCGCGCGACGCCCTCGGCGCGCTCGGGAATTGCCGTCGATCCCGCATTGCCGGTGCTCGCGGCCGGCTTCGATTGAGCGACGCCCCGGCCGTTCGAACGACAGCTCGACGCACTCAGCAGCGCAAGAAGCAGGGTCAGCGAGCGCTGAATGCGCGGGAAGCTTCGGGATCGCATGCCGCAGCTCTTGCTCTTAGCGTGCCCTGGGCGAATCGGCCAAACCAGCGGCTGCCCCGCGTTGCACGGCAATCAGTCACGGTGCTAGCCTCTGAGTCGCAATTGATGCCCGATTCAGCTGACAAAGGTCGCCCGTCGTCGGCGCCGCTGAGTGTCGAAGACGCCGATCGGCTCGCGGATAGCTTCAGGGCATTTTGGGACGATGCGCCGGCCCCGCCCGCGGTCGCGCCGGTCGCGGCCCCCACCCCGGTTGCCGCCGCCGACCAGCATCCAGGCACGGTGACCGCACCGATGCCCGCCGTGCAGCCCATCCCCCAGCCCAAGCCGCTGGGCAAACAGACGCTGCTCGGCATCGCGCCGATCACCATCGAAAAGCCGGCCCGCTCGGAGCCGAGTCATTCGGCGCCAATCCAGTCTTCGCCCGCAGTGCCCGGCTACGCGATCGCGTACACGCCGAAGGATCCGCCCAGCACCCCCGCGGTCGTGATCGCGCCCGAAGCGCAATCAGCGCCCGAGCACCCAGCGCCGGAAAACAAACGGCAGTTTTCGCAGACCGTGCCGTCGCGCGTGCGCTCGGCGCCCACTGCGTCCGTGGCCCCGCTCGCGCCGCCGCCGCCCGCGGCGGCGGTGCTGGATGATTTCAATCCCTACGCAGCCAAGAAGGGCAAGGGCAAAGTCATCGCCCTAGTCGTGGCTGGAGCGCTCCTATTGCTCGTTTCCGTGGTCGGTGTTCGCTCGCTCAGCAGCGACAGTGAGCACCCCGCTGCCCCCGCTGCGGCGAACGATGTCGTGCCGGCGGCTACGACCGGCGCAGCAACACCTACTCGCGCGGCAGCCGAGCCCGCGAGCGCGAGCACGACCCCCGCTCGCTCGGCCGAGCCTGAAGCGGCGCCGATCGCCGCGTTGCTCCCCACGAGCGAGCGAGCACCTGGCAAAGCAAAGGCAAAAGCAAAAGTGAAAGCAGAGCCGGCGGCTGCCGCAGCGCGACCGGTGACTCGTGCCCCCAGCTCCGAGCCGAGCCCGCCCCCGACGAAGCCCGCAAGCAAGGGCATGATCGTGCGGGACGCTCCCTTCTGAGGCGTTGATTGACATTTCGTCTCCGAGAAATGCCACCTATTGTCCGAGCGACGATGAGAAAATTCAGTGTCCGCGCGCTGCTGTGCTGTTCGCTCTCGTGCACCGTGCTGCTCGGTGCTGGCTCATCGTTCGCCGCGCCCGCTGGCCGCTCAGGTGATGAAGACACCACGGTCGCGATTGCCCGCGAGCGCTTCAAGGAAGGCGTCGCGTTCTTCGATCAGAAGCAATACGACAAAGCGCGTGTTGCGTTCCTGCAGGCCTACGCGTTGAAGAAGCACCCCGCCGTGCTACTCAACTTGGCGCAAAGCGAGCTCCGCTGTAACCACGAAGCCGACGCGGCCAAACATTTCTCCGCGTACCTGCGTGAATCCACGACGGCGAGCGACGCCGAACGGCAAGCGGCCGAAGCGGGCTTGAACGCCACCAAATCAGCGGTCGCTTTGCTCGACGTGAACGTCGACGAGGGCGGCGCAGAAATCTACGTCGACGGTTCACTCGAAGGCATTTCGCCGCTGCCGGGGCCGCTTTACGTCAACCCCGGCCCCCACAGCGTGGAAGCTCGCAAGGGCGGCAAGAGCAAGACGCAGCAAGTGAACACCAGCGCTGGCCGCCAGTTCATGGCCGAGCTGAATTTCGCGCCGAAGGTCGTGCCCGCCGAACCCGCGACGGCGGCTGTCGCGGTCACTCGGCCAGCCGCCGCCGAAGAACCCCCCGCGCCCGACTCGGAGCAGCCGGAGCCGAGCGCGGCGCGGAAACCGTTCTTCAAATGGCTGGTGAGTTCGCCGGTCGGCATCGTGGGGCTTGGGCTCACGGGCGTCGGCGTGGGCAGCGGCATTGGTTTGGCGATTGCCTCCAAGAAGAGCTACGACAACGCGGACTCGGTCGCCTCGCAGATCACGACCACCGCCGCCAAAGACAGCATGATGGCGAACCCGGACACGAGCCAGCTGTGTGTCAACCCGAGCACTTGGCTGATGGGCACGTCCTTCCCCGCCTCTGAAATCCCATCGCGTTCGAAGCAATACAACAACGCTTGCGCGAAGTACCAAGACAACGTGCACAGCGGCGACCAGTTGAAGACCTGGTCCACGGTGGGCTTCGTCGTCGGCGGCGTGGCCGCCGTGGGCACGGTCATCCTCTACTTCGTCGATCCCAACGCGCGTGAGAGCAGCGACAAACATGCGCGCGCTGAGCGGCCGCACGTTTCGCTCGTGCCGAGTGTCGGCCCGGCGCAGACCGGCTTGACCGTGATCGGCAGCTTTTAGCCGCTGTTTTCGGGCTCGCTGTCGGTTGGCTTCGGGTGGCTCGCCTCCGGCGCCTTGGCCAACCAGGCGCGGAAGGTACTGCGCGGCACCCCCGCGGCGCGCGCTGCTCGACTGACATTGCCCTCGCACAGCTCGAGCAACGCGCGCGCATCTCGGGACGGACGGCGCGCGTGCGGGGCCTGTCGACTCGCTTCATCGACGTGGCGCGCCGCGATCTCGTACTCGGCGCTGGCTGCGGCGCGATACAGCACCGCGCCCAGTTCACGCACGTTGCCCGGCCAACTCTGCGCAACCAAGCGCGACAGCGCCGCGCTGGACAACACGCGCTCGCCCAGATCCGCGCGCATGCGCCGAAGTAAGGACAGACTGAGCTGTGCGATGTCGCTGCGGCGCTCACGCAGCGGTGGCAGCGCGACCACGACGGTCGCCAAGCGGTGATACAAATCTGCACGAAAGCGGCCCTCGAGCACGCGCTGATCGAGCTCGGCCCAGCTGGCAGAAACCAAACGCACCCGCACGCGCAGCGCTTGAGCGGCGCCCACCGCGCGCACCATGCCGTCCTCCACGACACGCAGCAGCTTGACCTGAATCGAGAGCGGCAACTCCGCAATTTCATCGAGAAAAAGCGTGCCTTCGTCGGCCTGCTCGAAGGCGCCCACGCGGCTCGTCACGGCGCCCGTGAACGCGCCGCGGCGATGGCCGAATAGCTCTGCGTCCGCTAGCGATTCCGGCAGAGCAGCCATGTTGAGCGGAACATACGGGCCGTCTCGGCGCCCCAGCTCGTGAATCGCGCGCGCGACCATGTCTTTACCGGTGCCCGACTCGCCTTGCAGCAGGATCGGCACGCGTGATTTGGCGTGCAGCCGCACCAAGCGCGCGACACGCAGCATGGGTGCCGAGTTGCCGATCACACCCGGCAACGGATCGCTCGGCGACAACTGCTCCTCGTGTTCGATGGTCCGTACGCACACGGCAGAGCGGCCCACTACGAATGCCGCGCCCGACTCGGAGAGCAACGCCGAGCTCACCCGTGCACCGCCCACGTACAAGCCATTTTTGGACGCCAAGTCCTCGACGAAGATCCCCGAATCCAAGACGCGCAAGCGACAATGCAGGCTGCTCACGGCCGGGTCATGAACCCGCATCAACGCCGCTCGACCACTGCCGAGCGTGAGCTCCTCACCTTGGCGCAGCGTGACGCTCGTGGGTTGGTCCTCCACGCCCAGATCGACCCGCCAGGGGCCGGGCAAGCGCACCCGGGGGCACTCGACGGTTTGCGCGGTAGGATCGACGATTGGAGGCTCGATGGGCATCACCCCGTTCCCATCGGCCAGCGCCCAGCCCGGTTGCGTCAAAGCTCGACGCAGGGGTTTCGTGAGCTGGCCGCCGATGCTAACAAGGCGCCCATGCGAACTTCCGTCGCGCTCCGCGTCAGCTTGGGCCTGGTCTTTTTGGCTCAGTTCGCCAGCGCCGAAACTCCCGCCAGCACCCCCCCCGAGCCGAGCGCCACGCCGCCCGCAGGCACGGCGCCCGCTCCCGCTGGCTCAGAACCCGGCGCTGCGGCCAGCCCTGCCCCCGCGGAAGAAGCCGGCCCGGTGGTCGTTCCCGCGGACAACGAGCAGCTCCCGCTGGAACCGATCCCCAGCGCGCACGACACGCTCGGCGGGCACTTCGTGCTCGGCGCCGCGCTCGGAGCCAAGTGGCAGTACGGCAGCCTCGACGACAACATGAAGCTGAACGATTACCTGGGCGCCGCGCTGGCCCTGAATCTCGATCTCGGCTACGGCGTGAGCCGCAACGTCGTGCTCGGCGTGTGGGGCGAGTTCAACGATCACTCGAAGCCCAATGGCTGCCCGCTGGGCGCATGTACCGGAGGCAACAGCTTCGCGGGCGGTCCGTTCATTCGCTATCACCTGGTGCAAGGCACGCGCTTCGATCCGTGGGGCATGTTCGCCCTGGGCGTTCGCTCGACGACGGTCGACTTCAAGGTCGGCAGCAAAGACTACTTCGGCGTCGATATCCTGAAGCTCACCGTGGGCGGTGATTGGTACCCGGCCTCGAACATCGGCGTCGGCCCCTATTTCACCTTCGATTGGGGCACGTATGGCAGCAACGGTGGCCACACCGGGATTGCCACGGGCCTGCGCGTCGTCCTCGATCTGCCGGGCAAGTAGCCGGATTTTCAGGGCGCTCGCGCTGGGCGCCCTGACTCCGGTCCTCGACCGACTCAGACTGCGATGGCGACGCCCAGGGCGCGGCGCACGGTCGAATAGTCTTCGCTGACGAAGTACAGCAAGACCTCTTTCATCTTGTCTGCCGCCGACAAGTCGCCTGGCGCTTGCGCTTCGGCACCGATCAGCTTCTTCGAGATCTCGAGGTCGCCGCAGACGATCATGCCGGCGCGGCAAGCAGTGAGCTCGACCGCCTGATTCCAACGCTTGATGTTGGCCTTGGCGCCCTCTTCGATGAAGCGCTTCACGACCAAGCGCAGGTGCTCGAGCTGCACCGGCTGCATGTACTTGGCCAGCTCTTGCGCCGTGGCCCGGATCTGCGCGGCCATGTCTTGCGGCATGGGCGTGCTCGGAGCGGCCAACATCACGCCTGCAAACAGCATGATGGTGAGCTCCGACTGAGTCGGGAACAGCGTGCGGATGTAGTGCTCCGGTCGGTAATGCGCCAAGTGCTTACCGCACATGAACGTGAGCTCTTGCGGTTGGAAGCCGGTGAGCACCGTTTGACCGGCAACCGACGCCGGAGGATTGGCCGGCACTGCCACGATCGCACCCGCGACGTCGTTGCGCACGTACAGATCGGGCGCTTGCACGCCGAGCACTTGCGCCGCCCAGCCGAACGTCTTGGCAAACGTCACGGTCGAGGTCGCCGGATCTTGCCGGAACTGCTTGGGCAGCACGGGCAGCTTGTGCGTGGCTTGCAGCTGCGCCACCTTCGCAGCCAGCGCAGCCGGGGCGATCATCATGAAGATCTTCGAGATGTACAGGTTCTCGTCGGCGTGGAAAACGTGCTTCGCCCACAGATCGTCGGTCAACCGGCCCTTCACGGCCAGCATGCCCTGCGGCTTGTAGTCGTCGAAGAAGCGCTGCTCTTCCTCGTCCGCCTTCTTCATGAAGGCCATCGCAGCCGCCAAGCACCACGCTTCGTCGTACGACTGCTTTTGCAGGTACAGGCGATAGAGCGCGCGGTACGCGTCGATCTTGAGCGGCTCGGCCTCCAAGATCACGCGCTGTTCGGCAATCGCTTCGTCCCAGCGCTCGCCGACTTCGTACAGCTCGGCCAAGATCTGGCGCACCACGACGGTATCCGGCTTGTTGGTGGCGGCCATCTTGAAGGCCTCGATCGCCGAGTCCGTCTGCTGCAGGCGGTCGCGATAGATCAAGCCGAGCTGATGCCAGAGCGTGTGTTCGAGGTCTGCGTTGCCCTTGCCCGCGATACGATGCAGCATCTTGCGGTAAGCGCGCTCGAGCTGCTTCCAGTTCTTTTGCTGGGTGAGCACCTTGTTGATGCGCTCGAAGGCCTCGAGGTAGTTCGGGTTCAGATCGAGCGACTCGTTGAAGAGTTCGACCGCGCGGTCCAAATCCTCGATCTTGTCGCGGTAGATCTGGGCTTGGGTGAAGATGTAACGCGCCTTGATCTCGCGCTTCTCTTCGTGCTCGGCGATCGCTTGCAGCGTGTCGACCATCTTCTGCCAATCAGCCGCAGATTGGTAAAGCTGCAAGAGCTTGTGCAAGAGCACGTGATCTTGAGGCTTCAGGTCGCGAGCTTCCTCCAAGGCTTCGATCGCCTTTTGCGGGTTCTTCTCGCGTTCGCTCCAGATGTCCCCGATTTCGTTCAGGATCTTGAAGCGCTCTTCACCGTCGTAAACGCTATCGAGGATCTGACGCTTGTAGGCCGCAACCTGCTTCCAATCGTTGCCCTGAGCGTAGGTTTCGACCAACGCTTCGAGGGTGGGGCGATGCTCACCGTTCAGGCCGAGGGCCTTCTCGAAGTTGTTGATTGCCTGCTTAGCCTGGCCCTGTTCGCGCTTGATTTGGCCGAGCCGGTAGTAGACGTCCGTGCGTTGCTCGGTGTCGTCCTCGGCCAGAGACGTAAGCACCTTTTGGTAGTTAGTCAGCGCGCTCGGCCAGTCCTTCAACTGGAAGGCCACGTCCGCGATGCCACGGATCGTTTCTTGATCGGTGAGATCGAGCTGATTGGCGTTGGTGTAGGCCTTGAGCGCTTTGTCGTTGTTGCCGAGGGAGGCGTGAACCTTACCGAGCAGCTTGAACAGCGTGTGCTGTTCCGACTTTTCCTTGTTCTTGCTCTTCCGAACCAGCATCTCTGCCAGGGGCTCGGCGTCGTGGAAGCGGCCCACGCGGATGTACTCTTGGAGCAGGGGCAACGCGGCTTCTTCGCAGTCCGCATCGCACTGCATCGCCAGCTCGTACGCCTGCACCGCGAGCTCGTGCTCGCTGAGCATGTCGTCGCGTAGCTTGCCGAGCTCGACCAAGAGCTTCGCGCGCGCACGCGGCGTGGGCGTGTTGAGCTGTTCTTGCTCGAGGTAGCGCGCGGCGCGATCCCAGTCGGATTCGTCGATCGCGATCGTGCGCAATGCGGCCAGCGTCGGCAAATGCGCCGGATCGAGATCGAGCGACATTTCGAAGCGCTCTTGCGCCTGCCGGCGATCGCCTAGCTTCTCTTCGAGCGCCTTGCCGATGCGATAGTACATTTCGACGCGCTGGTTGCCGTCCGAGGTCAAATCCGCAACGCGGGTCATGGCCTCGATCGCCTGCGCGGCGTCTCCCTGCTTCTCGTACAGCTTGCTCAGCGCTTCGAGCGCGGGCACGTTCGTGTCGTCGATGTCGACGATGTTGCGGTAGGCGTCGATTGCGCGGTCCACATCCCCGACTTCTTCGGCGAAGACGGCCGCAATCAGCCCGTACAGCTCCACCTTCGTGCCGCTGCTGGCGGCCTCGCTGATGTGGCGCTCGTAGGTGCTGATCAGATCCAGCCACTGCTTGAGCCGGCGGTAGCAGCGCTCGAGCGCAACGTACGCGCGCTCCTCGCCGGGCGAGATCTCGAGTGCTTGCTCGAGGCGCGTCGCGGCGATGTCGAACTTGAGGAAGTGCTCCTCCTGAATGCCAGCGAGGCGCAGCAAGACTTCGACGCGCTCGCGCTCGGTCTGCACCACGTCCAGCTGACGCTCGAGGATGCCGATCAAATCCGCCCAAGCTTGCAGCGCCTGGTAGATGCGCTCCAGCCCGCGCAGCGCGGTCACGTTCCCGCCGTCGATCTCGAGCACCTCGCGATAGACCCGGCCCGCGCGCTCGAAGTCACCCAAGTTGGCTTCGTACAATGCCGCCAAGCGCAGCTTGGTGGCCGCGATTTGATCCTGATCGGAAAGCGCTTGCACCTTGGCCGTGAGGATCTCGGCTAAATCTGCGTGATTCGCGCGCTCGTCGTAGATCTTTTCGAGCGCGGTGAGGGCCGGCAAGTAGAGCGGATCGACCTCCAGCGCGCGCTTGTAGTAGGCGATGCCTTGGTCGGCTTGGCCCATGTTCTTGAACAGGAGCTCGCCCATGTCGACCAAGATGGCCTTGCGGTCCTCGTTGGCGGCCGCCACGTTCATGGCCAAGGTCAGCGTCTCGCCGACCTTTTGCCACTGCGCGCCCATGCGGTGAATGGCGGCGATCTGCCGCATCACCTGCACGTTGTTCGGGTCGAGCGCGACGACCTGCTGGTAGTACGGCTGCGCGTACTCGGCGTGGCCGAGGTCCTCGCCGTACCACTTGCCGAGCCTGAGGCAGAGCCGGATCTTCTGCTTGTTGTCCGTCTGCTCCGGCAGCCAGGCGTTGGCGGTGTTGATTAGCTCACCCCAGCGGCCGGTGGCTTGCGCCATGCGCTCGAGGTAACGCGCCGTCTCGTCGTCGCTGAAGTCTTCACTGAAGGCGTTGACCAGCGCGTCGAAGGCTTGGTTCTTGTCGTCCAGCCGCTCTTCGAAGACGCGCGCGATGCGGCGCAAGAGCTCGTTCTTCTCCTGCACCGATTCGCGAGTCTCCAAGCGATTCAAATACAGCTCGACCAGCGTTTCCCAGCGACCGGCCGCGGTGTGCAGGCGCTCGAGCGCCTCGAAAGCCTGTTGGTGCGCGGGATCGAGGGTCAGGATTTGCTCGAAAGCGGGCGTCGCCTGGTCGTAGTCGTTGGCTTCGTTCTTCCACAGCTCGGTGACTTCGAGCAGCTCGCGCACGCGTTCGTTCGGGTCTTCCAGCGCGTTCGCGCGCTGCATTTTGACGCCGATCGCCTCGACCCAGCGTTCGTCACTGCGGTAAATGGCCTCCAGCTCGGCCATCGCTTCGAAGTCCGTCGGATCGACCTCGAGCAGGTGGCGCCAAGCCTCGGCCGCGTCGAACGGCTGGGAGAGGACCGAGCCGTAGGTCTTGCCGAGCTCGCGGTAGATGCCTTTGAGCTCATCCGCCTCGAGCAGCGCGGCGGCGCGATCGATCGTCGCGTGCAGCGCGGTGACGAGCTCGTTCGGGTCCTGGCGCGTACGCGCGACTTGAGCGGTGGCGCGCAAAGCGGCGACGTTCGAAAAATCGATGTCGAGCACGCGCTGCCAGGTCTCGAGCGCCTCGTCGTCACGGTTCAGCTGTTCGCTGAACAGCCGAGCGCGGCGCGTCAGCACGTTCACGCGATCTTCGTCCGATTCCGCGATGTCGAAATGCCGCTCGAGCACGTCCGTGAGCTCGGCCCACTTGCTCTGCTGCTCGTACAGACCGGCGAGCGCGCCGAGCGCCTCCGGATCTTCACCGCGCAAGTCGAGCACGCGCTTCCAGCCTTCGATCGCGCCCTCCACGTTGCCTAGGCGCTCAGCCGCCAAATGTGCCATTTTCGCGCGAATTTCGGCTTCTTGCACGTCACCGACCGCGTTCTCGAGCTCGCGCTGATAGACGGTGCTGAGCTCGCTATACGCTTCGCTCTGCTCGTAGATACGCCCGAGCGCGAGGATCGCGTCCTCGTTGGTCGGCTCGAGCTTGTCGAAGATCGCCCGGTAAGCCCGCACGGCTTCTTGCGTTTGCCCGAGGCGCTCCTCGTATACCTGACCGAGTCGGGTGTAGAGCTCGACGCGCTCGTGGTCGTCTTCCGTGGAAGCAGCGCGTTGCTCGAGCACGCCGGCCAATTCCGGCCATTGTTCGAGGGAGGTGTAGATGCGGTCCAAGTTGGCCAGCGCGTCGCTCTCTTGCGGAGCGACCGTCAGCACGTAGCGGTACGTCTCTTCGGCCTTGGCGACGTCCGCCAGCTCTTCCTCGAACACACGCGCCAAGCGCTTGCCGACCACGGCCTGCGTGGGCGCGTCGATGCCTTCGATGCCGAGCACGTCGGCGTAGGCGTTCGCGAGCGGCTCCCAGCCGCCGTCGAGCATGCTGGCGAGACGTTCAATCTCTTCGCTGGTGCGCTCGTCGAGCGGGCTCTCCTTGATCGCCCGCACGTGCACGTTGAACGCGAGCACCGGATCGAGCAAGCGCTCTTCGGCGTCTTCCGCGATGCGATGGTGCATGGCCACGCGCTCGGCTGGATCAGTGGTGTGCGCGAGCTCCGCCTCGCGCACGCGGATCAGCTTCTCCCACTCACTGGAGGCCTGATACAAAGGCTCGAGGATCGCGCCGATTTCTAGCTGTTTGGTACCGCTCTCGAACAAAGACTCGAGCGCGCGCAGGGTGTCTTCGTGCTCGGGCGCAGCGCTGATCACCTCGCGGTAAGCAGCGATCGCTTTGTCCAGATCACCCAGGCGAACCTGGTAGACCTGACCCAAGCGATACTTGAACTCCAAAATCTCGTCTGGGCTCTGCCCGACCTCGGACTCGCGAACGAGCACGTCGGCCAGGTCTTGCCAACGCTCCATCTGGGTGAACAGGCGATCCAGCGCGCGCACCGCGCTCTGGTTCTCCGGGTCGGCAGACAGCACGCGGCCATAGCGGTTGACCGCGTTCTCCAGATTCTCGAGCTGAACCTCGTACACCTGCGCCACGCGCAGGCCGAGATCGACGAAACGCTCCGGATCCGTCTCCAGCTTGTCGAGCTCGGCGTCGTACAGCGAGGCCACTGCGGGCCAGCGCTCGATCATCATCGCCAATCGCTCGAGCGAACCGAGCGATTCCTCGTTCTGACTGTCCACGGCGATCGCGCGCGCGTACGTCTCGAAAGCGCGCAAGTGGTCGCCCAGACTCTCCTCGTACAGCCGCGCAATGCGGTGCAAGAGCTCGACCTTGGCGAAGGTGTCTTCCGTGAATCGGACCTGCACCTCGAGCACGCTGATCAGCTTTTCGTACTCGCCCGTCGCGTCGTACACCGGCTCGAGCACGGAAGCGGCCGCCAGAGGCGCCTTCTTGCCGTTCTTGATGCCCTCGAGCGCGGTCAGCGTGGGCAAGTGGTCGGGCTGAATATTGAGGATTTCCCGGTACAGCTCGACCGAGCGGTCGATGTCGCCCAAGTGCTTCTCGTACAGCTCGGCGATACGGTACTGATAGCTGACGGCCTCAGTCGGGTCAGGCGTGAGCTCGGCTTCGTGCTGCAGGATGCTGAGCAGCTCCTGCCAATTGCCCGCCGTCTGATACAAGACGTCCAAACGGCTGAGCGCCGTCAGGTCGTCCGGATCGAGCTCGAGCACTTTTTGGTAGGTGTCGATCGCGCGATTCACGTCCGACAGTTCGCGCTCGTAGACCGCGCCCACCTGGTAGAAAATCAGCTTCTTCTCCTCCGTATCCAGGACCAAATCGGCCTTCTTGGAGTACACGGAGAGCAGCTCTTCCCAGCGGGACAGTCCGAGGTAGAGCTTGATCAGGGCGTCGATGCTGTGCAGATCTTCGCCGTCGATCTCGAGGATCTTCAGATATACGCCGATCGCGTTTTCCTGGCGCTCGAGCACGTCTTCTTCCAGCTGCGCGGCTTGATAGAGCGCGCGCTTCTGGGCATCGACGTCTTCCAAGATCTCGGCTTTGCGCTGCAGAATCAGCGACATGTCGCCGTAACGCTCGGCGGTCTGGAAAAGTGTCTGGAGCGACTCGGCGGCGGCCAGGTTCGTAGGGTCGATGCTGAGCACCTTGCGGTACAGCTCGATGGCGCGCTCGCCATCCCCCACCAAGTGCTCGTACACGCTCGCGGCCGACGCATACAGACGGCTACCCAGCTCGGGATCCTTCTGCGCTAGCGCCAGCTGCTCGAAGACGCGCGCCAGATCCGTGTAGCGACCGGTGACGCGCGCCAGGCGGTCCAAGCCCGCTTGGGTTTCTTCGTGGGCGGGATCGACGGCCAAGGCGCGGGCCAAGGTGTCGAACGCAGCGTTCACGTCACCAGCGGCATCTTCATGGAGCGCCGCCACTTGGTGGAGCAATTCCACCTTGCGCGACGGCTCTTCGGCTTGCGCGACCTGCACCTCGTGCACGCCGATCAGCTTCTGGTAGTCCCCTTGCCCACGGTACAGAGGCTCGAGGATCTCGGCGATCGCCAAGGAGTGCGCGCTGTCCGCGGACAGCCGCTCAAGCGCACCGAGCGCGGTCTGATTGGTCGGATCGCGATCGAGCACTTGGCGGTAGCCTTCGATCGCTGCTTCCGGTTGGCCCATCTGACGCTCGCGGAGCGCGGCCAGGCGCAACATCAAGTCACGCTGTGCGCTGTCCGTATCGGCCAGCCCCAATTGGGTCTCCAAGTTGTCCGCCAGCTCGTTCCACAGGCCGCGGCGCGTGAACAAACCGTCGAGCGAGTTGAGCGCGCCTTGGCTGGTCGGATCCAGCGCGAGCACCTCGCGGTAGGCCGCAATCGCTTCGTCGGGTTTGCCCAGCTTCTCTTCGTAAACCTGAGCCATCTGCGAATAGATGGCTTCGCTCTCGGCGCCGTCTTGGGCCAGATCGATGCGGCGACGAAACACGCTGATCAGCTCTTCCCAATGGCCCGTGCCGCGGTAGAGCGCGTCCATCGCCTGCAGCGCCTCGGCATCGGCTGGGTCGAGCTTCAGCACCTTCTCGTAGCTGGCCGCAGCTTGCGCCACTTTGCCCAGCCGCTCTTCGATCACGGCTAGACGCATCCAATATTGGCGCGCCAAGGCCGGCTCGTTGAGCGAGCCGGCGACGTCGTTGTAGATGCCGCGCAGCTTGTCCCAGGCGCCCGCCTGCCCCGCCAACTGCTCGAGCTCGAGCAGCGTTTCGCCTTGTGCGGGATCTTCCTTGAGCGCGCGCGCTTGGGCGTCGAGCGCGCGATCCAACGAACCGAGTTGATTGGCAGAGGTAGCGGCGATCTTGCGCAGCAAGAACACGCGTCTTTCCACCTCGGAGTCACTGGCCGCCAAAATTTCCAAGGCGCCGATCAGCTTCTCCCAATCGCCGCGCGTTTCGTAGATCGTCTCGAGAATCGCGGCCGCTTCTGCGCTGAGCGATTCGCTCTTCAGCATGCCTTCGAGGGCCAGGCGCGCGCCCTCGTGATCCGCATCGATCAGCAGAATTTCGCGGTAATTGGCCAGCGCGCCCGCTTCGTCGCCCAGGTATTCGAGCTCGGTTTCGGCGAGGCGGAACTTGAGATCGACGAGCACGTGCTCGTTGCCCTCGAGCTCGATGCGACGCCGCAGTACTTCGGCGTACGGCTCCCAGCTCTTGGTCTTTTGATACAGCGCGTCGAGCGCGGCCAGCGTCGCCGAATCCGCCGGGTCGTCTTCGAGCACGGCTTGGAACGTCTCGATGGCAGCCTTCGGATCGCCGATCTGCACTTCGTACAGCTTGGCGATCTCGTACAAGATGCGCTTGCGTTCTTCCGGCTGATCGGCGAGCTCTCGCTTCTTCTCGTACACGTCCAGCAGATCACGCCAGCGCTGAGTCTGACGATACAAGCTCTCGAGCGCGCCGAGCGCGACTTGGTTGTCCGGATCGCTCTCGTACACCGCGCGGTATTCCGCCAGCGCGTCGTCGACGCGCTTGGCTTCTTCCACGTACACGCGGCCCAGCCGCAAACGCAGGGCGTTGGCGGTGGGCACGTCGCGCTCTTCGTCTGCGGTCAACACGGCCGCGCTGTAGGCCGCGATCACGTCGTCCCAGCGCGAGGTGACTTGCGCCACGCGTTCCATGTCCGCCTGGCTCCGGGCGTCCGCGGGCGCCAGCTTGAACGCCGCCAAATAACGTTCGAAGGCCTTGGCCTTGTCGTTGATGCGCGACTCGTACAGCCCTGCCACTTCGCGCAGGAGCCCGAGGCTGTCCTCGGCATGCTGCACGTGCCCTAGCTTGACCTCGATCGCCGTCGCTAACCCCTTTGGGTTATTAGCGGTAGTGTAGATCGGGATGAGGCGCTCGGCGGCGGCGAGGTTGTTCTCCTCGAAGCTCAGCACCTTCTCGTAGGCCTTCGCCGCGCGATCTGGCTTACCCTTTTGGGTCATCCACAGCTCGGCGATTTTCATCAGCATGCCGATGCGCTGCGGGGTATCGGTGGCGCGCGCCTCGTTGCTCTCCAGCACGCGGATGAACTCGTCCCACTTGCCGGTGTCTGCGTAGAAGACCTCGAGGTCGTCCCAGCGGCCGAGGGTCACGTAGCGCTTCTTGAGTTGCTCTTGCGCGCGCCGGTCGTCCGGCTGCAGCGTGAGCAAAACGCGGTACGCGTCGACCGCGCGCTCTTCGTCCTTCAGGCGGTCACCAGCGACCTGGCCGAGCTTGTTCAAGAGCTCGATCTTGGCGGCGGTATCGTAGGTGAGCTCGGCCAAGCGTGCGAGGACATCGGCCAATTTATCGTAGTCACGCGAGCGCTCGTACAGCTGCGACAGCGCGTTCAACGCATCCACGTCGTCCGGATCGTTGTCCAGCACGACGGCCCAGAGATCGATGCAAACCTCGGGCTTTTTGACCTTGTCGGTCGCGAGCAGCGCGATTTGCTTGTACTTGGCGGCGCGCTCTGCCCCGCTCGGCAGTGAGCTCGCTTCGCGCATGCTGAGTTGGATCAGCTTCTCCCAATCGCGCCGTTTCTCGTACATCTCCCGCAGGTAGCCGATGGCCGCGGGCTGATTCGGATCGACCTCGAGCACCTTCTCGTAGGCGCGCACGGCTTCCGCCTGATTCGCGAACTTGGAGACGTACAGATCGGCGGCCTTGGCGTACAAGTCGGCTTTTTCGACCGGGTCGGGCACGGCATCGCCCAAGGCGACGAGCGTTTTCACGTATTCGTTGAAGCGCTTGGCCGCTTCTTGCTGGGCCAGCTTCTCGCGCAGGGAGGCGATCAACGCCGCGTCCCCGGCGGCCGGCGCCGGCGGCGCGGCAGACGCCACTGGGGCAGGAGCGGCAGGCGCGGGAATGGAGGCCGCGACATGCGCTGCGACGACTTCGGGCGCGGGCGGCGTGGCCGCCAGTGAAGCGGCAGACGGCGCGGCTTCCGCGGCAACGGCTTTTGCCGACACGGGCGCGGGCTCTGCGCCGCGCGCAGATGGAGCTCCGCCCAGCTGTTCACCGATCTGGGCCTCGAAGGCCTTGAGCGCGGGGTGCGCCGGGTCGATGCGGCTGAGCCGCTCGAAGAACTTGCGCGCGCGGATCAGATCTCCGCGCTCGCGCCAGGCCATCAGCCCACCCGTGGCGAGCAAATAGCTCGCTGCGGGCGACACGCCGGCGCGATCCGCCAGCTCGTCGGCCAGACGGATCACGCGTTCCCAGTCGGAACCGCGCACACCAATCGCGTCTTTCAAGAACGTGAACGCAGGCTCGCGACTCGGATCGAGACGCAGTGCCTCCTCCAAGAACTGGCTGCCGACTTCTAGGTTCTGATGACGAAGCGCCCAGCGCGCACCGAAGCGAAACGCTGCGTCCGCCTTGGCCAAGGGCGCTTCGATTCGCTTCAGCGATTCACGCTGCGTCTCGAGGATGGTCTCGGTGCGTTGCGCGTCGACGAGCAAGCCCTCGTACAGAGCTGCCGCGCTGGCACTGGCGGGATCGACCGAATAGGCCTGCGCCAAAATGCCTTCGTATTCGCTGGGCGCAAAACGACGAGCAATGCGCGCTGCGCGCAAGAAGATCTCCGAGCTCTGAGTGGGGGTCTGCGCCGCGTGTGCCTCGCGCAACAGAGTCGCGATGCGCTCCTGCCACTCATCGGCGCCGACTTGTGCATCGAGCAGGCGCTCGCCGATGTCGCCGGGCTTGCCCTCGGCGTTCTGCAGTGCCTTGGCGTACGCCTCAGCGGCACGCTCGTATTCACCGACGTCACAAAGAACGTCGCCGAGTTCACGAAACAGCGCGCACTTCACGCGCGCATCGGGGGCGCTCTTCAGCTGCAGCTCGAGCAGCTTCTGCACCATGTTGAGCTTGCCCAGCTCCCAATAAATCGCGCGCGCTTCACTCAGCGCGTCGAACAACGCGGGGTTCAGCTTGTACGCGTCTTGAAAGTGTTTGAGCGCTCGCACACCTTGCAAGAATTGCACGTGCAGCACGCGGCCGAGCCGCAGATGAATGTCCGCCTTCAGCGTCGCGTCCTGGGTGGACCCCAGGCCCTGCTCCAATGCTTCGACGATGCCGTGCCAGTCGTGGTGGCTCTCCAGCTGTTTCAGACGCTGCTCTAGATCCATGCTCCCTCGGGCAAGCTACTTAGCGCTGAGCCCCGCGGGCGATGACGCCAAGCGAGGCTCGGAAAGTGAATAGTGGAACGGAAACGCGGGGCGCGCAGGTAGCGCACGCCCCGCTCCAGTACGGCCGCTCGAGAGCGAACCAACACGACATTCGTCGACGACGGTAGCAAGAGTGTCGACCCAGGCCTGCGCTGCACCTACCCGGCCACTTCTAGGCGGGCACTCATCGAACGTGCAGCGATCGGCCGTGACGACACGAAACAAAATCAGGATCCCAGCTTTTGAATCAAAGACGACGTCTCTTCACATTCGTCTTTGAACTTCATCGCCTGCGCGCCCTTGCACACGCGCTTGGTGAAGGCGTTCAGTAGACGGAGCGCCTTCTCTTTTTGCGGAGGCTCCTGAGTTCCGTACGTGCTTCCGAGCATGTACGAAAACTCCGGATGGGCATCGCCCGCATACGGTTCGGCTTTTTCGATGGCCGCGACCTGACCCGCCTTGTCGCCCTTGGCGAGCGATAGCGTCGATTGCAAGATGTACAAATTATAGATCTTGCCTTTGTTCTTCTCGATCGGCGGAACCAACTTCAGCCCTTCGCTGATCACCTGCTCGGCCTCCTTGTAGAACTTGAGGTTGATGTACAAGCTGGCGAGGTCTGCGTAGAAATAGCCCTTGGTCGGATCGTGATCGATCGCCTTGGAGTAATTGTCCAACGCGCTCTGCTCGTCGTCCGTCCACAAGTAGGTCTCGCCGAGTTCGTTGTAGCAGTCGGCGGAATTCGCATCTTTTTCGATACACTTCTTGAGCGGCTCTTGAGCTTGCTTGTACTGATCGAGATTGCCACCGCGGGCTTGCATGATCAGCGCGTGGCCACGTGCGCCCCAGTAGTTCGCAAAATCGGGCGCTACTTGGACGGCACGAGACAGCGTCGACGCCATCTTGTCCCAGTCCTCTTTCTTTTCGTAGGCGTTCGCGAGCTTCCAGAGAATACGGTGGTTGGTCGGATCGAGGTCGATCGCCTGCTCGTATTTTTGGATCGCGCCTTCGACGTTGATCTTGACGGATTGATCACCCTCGTTGGCGAGGTTGATGGCCTCGATCTTGTCGCGACTGCAGCCCGACACCGAGCCCAACAGGCCCACCGCAATCAAACAAATCGTAGAAGACTTCAGGAGTTTCATCGCAAGCTTTCCCTCTTTCCAGTCAGTACGCATAGGGGGACTCACCAGCAGAATCGAACATTCGCAGGCGGTAGGGCCACTGCTAGCAGCCAAGGCTGATTCGAACGCGACGCGAAACGAAGCACTTTGGTATCCCTCGACCTTTCTGCGCACATCGCAGTCGGGTCAAAGAGGCTTGCAGCATAGGCGGACGCGGCCCATGGAGTAAAGGCGCTTCGCACCAGAATTCGCGCAGTTTCGCAGGTCGAGCACAGCGCGTTCGCGCAAACAGAACTGCGTTGAACTCGACAACCACAGGCCCCGACATTCCTCCGAGGTGCGTGAACGGTCAGCGCACATGCAGACAGCATCGCCAAAGCGCAGCGCGCGAAGAGGGCGGGCCGACGGCGTTGTGTGGCCCCTGCGTTCCAGCCACAAACGCAGAAACGCGCGGCAAGTTCGACTTGCCGCGCGCCTCTTACGCAACATCCTTGCCGAAGCTGGGTATTGCCTTGGCGAGGGCCGGTTTCAGCCCGGCGAGAGCATGATCGGATAGACGACGGTGACGATGCCGCCTTCGGGTTGCGGGAAGCTCAGCCCGTAGAAGGCCGACACCACGCAGCTGACCACGCCGCTGTCCGGAAGATCCGAACCACCGTTGGAAGCATTGGAAACCGCGCCATCGCGACCGATCACGAAACGCGCCGAAACGCGCCCTTCGAGATTGGGGTTACGACCAAGCCCCTGCTCGTAGCACATACGGAAACGGCCGTAGTTCTGACGAACGATGCGCTGAATGACTTCCGGAGGCAGACGACCGCTGACGGTCGTTGCACCCATGCGCACCTTGGGAGCCTTGGTCTGATGCGAGCCGCCGAGACGGCCGTGACCGGCACCGAAGCCCTGACCGGTGCCAGTACCGGCTCCGTGGCCCAAAGTGCCGATGTTGCCCAAGCCGATACCTTCACCGCGACCGCCACCGCCTTCGCCGATGCCGGAGAGGCCGAGGCCACCCGCGCCGAATGCGTCGCCGATTTCGTCGCCCCACATGTTACCGCGGGCGCTTACGTCGTCCGAGCCGCTGGAAGTGTCACGACCCCAAGGAGCCGTCGGCGCGTTCGGGTCACCAGCGGCGCCCGTGTTGAGCAGGCCGATCATGCCGAATTCAGCGGCCTCACGCAGCGCGGCTTGGCGGGCGATATGCGGATCCGGATTGTCCTTCGGGCCTTGCACGGCGTAGCGCTTGTTGACGGCTTTGGTCGTGGGGTTACCCATCGAACCTTCTTCGCCCTTGGCGCGGGTGCCGGTGCCACCCTCCTTGTTGTCCGAGTTGTCTTGGACGACTTCCGCTTCTTTTTCTTCTTGTTCGCGCTCGGCAGCCGACTTCAGGTACTGCTGCATCAAGTACAGCGCGTCTTTGTCGAGCTCCTCGTCGTCCGTCAAACCCATGGGCGGGACGAAAAACGCCATGGCGGCAACCAGGCCACCAACCGCCGCCAAGGACAAGCCGAAGTACATCGCCACGTTCCAGTCGAAACCAACCGCCACGCCGTGCTTGATCGGTTTGCCGGCGTTGACGGCAGCTACCTGGAACACGAAATCGCCAATTTCGACGCGCGCCTTGCCGCCGCTGGGCAAGTTCAGTTGATGCCCACCGCTGACCTCGGCCGTGGGTTGTGCACGCTGGCGCGCTTCATCCATCGACATGCGCGGAAAACCCGGCAGCTCCACCGTGCCACCTGCGCCCGGCGGAATGACCACGGCCACCGAAGCGCGATCGCCAATCACCACCGGCAAACGCGTGGTGCCCAGCTTCTCGCTCGGGATGAAAAAGTCACAGGCGAAATTCTTGCCCTGCTCTTCACCGACGTAGAAATTGCGGGGCGGCGTGAGATGGGACACGTGCAGCACGTTGGAACCCCACAGCACCATGACCTCGACCGATTGGAGATGCGGGATCTCCACTTCGTCCGAGCTGACGTCGGGGCCGCTCTTGATCATGGTGTAGGTGTAGGTGCCCGGCGCGGCGTCGTCCGCCACGTGTAGCGCGTGAGCGCGGGCAGTGGCCGCGGCACCCGCGGCGAACGGATTGGCCGAGCGCACCTCGAACGGGTTGCTCGCAGCAGCAAAAGGGCTCGGCGCGGCAGCGGCGAACGGATTCGGCGCGGGCGCACCGTAGCCGGGCGGCGGCGCTGCGACGGCCTCGGCCCCCGCGGCGTCAGCGCTCTCGAGCACGATGTACGTCTGCCCGACCTGGATCTGGTCGCCGACGTGCAGCTTGCACTTGTTGACTCGCGCGCCATTGACCATCGTCCCCGGCTCATTGCCGAGGTCGATCAACGTGATGTCTTCGGGGCCCGCCACCTCGATCACGGCGTGCATCCGCGAGGCCATCTCGTCGTCGACGCGAAGATGGCTCTTCGGGTCTTTGCCGACTTTCACGATGTCCTGCGTCACGGTTTCCCGACGCTGGAGAGCATCACCCTGGTAGAGCGCAAACGTCAGTACAGCTTTTGCCATGCCTAGTATTTCCTGATTGCCAGGGCCGCTACGCCCCATAGAGCCGTGTCTCGAGCAGCCCGGCACGCGACACGCGCCGGGCTATCACGATCAAATATTTTCTACAGACTTGAGCATTTCCGGCACGAACGTCGTACGCGGCCGGATCAGCGTGGTGCGCGCAGCGCGGGGACGGACCTTGATCGTTGCGTCGTTCGGGCCGAAGCCGCCGGCGTTCAACGGATCATCGGAGAACTCGTAGCCGTAGCCATCGGCCTTGTCGCCGCCGCCCTTGGCGTCTTGGGCCAGCGCCGCAGAAGACAGGGCAAACGCAGCAACCCCGATTAAAATCGCTACGCTTTTTGCGAGAACGGATGAGTGCTTGGATGCCATTTCAGTCTCCTCGGAATGATCTCGTGGTATTACAGCCAGATTGTAACTTCTGAATCTTCAATGCGTCAACGCAAAAGAAGAGGCGGCGTCCTTATGAATTCGGACACCGCCTATCGCTCAAGGTTCCCAAAAAAGAAACTCGGTCGATCACTTCTTCGGCGCAGCGGGCTTCGCGCCCTTCGCGTCAGCGGGCGGAGCACCTTTGGCGTCCGCCGGCGGAGCGCCCTTGGCGTCAGCGGGTGGAGCACCCTTCCCGTCGGGCGGAGCTGCGCCATTGGCGGGCGGCGCTGCGCCATCCGCAGGCGGCGGGGGCGGCGGAGGAGGCTGGTTTGCAGCATCCTTGGCCGCCTGCTCGCCCTCTTGGATGAACTTGACGGTATCGGAGATGTCCGTGCTGCGATCCTTCGAGCGCTTCACGGCCGCCGCAAAGCTGGAATCAGAGCCCGCCTTTTCGATGAACTGCCGATACTGCTCGGCTGCCTTCTGCAAAGTCGGCACCGGGTTGCCACGCTTGGCGCGGAATTCCTGCGTCAGAATCGCCTCGTTGTAATAAGTCTCCGGGCGATCCGGCGCGATCTTCTTGGCTTCGTCCAGGTGCGACTGTGCCTCGGCCACCAACTTGTCGAAGTTCGAATCGTTGATCTGGCCGCGCAGAGCGAGCGCCAAGCCGAGTTGGGCCTCGTAGTCCTTCGGGTGCAGCTTCAGCGCGTCGCGATAGGCCTTCTCTGCTTCCTCATAACCGCGGAAGGAGAGGTTCACCGCCGCGTAGTTCATTTGTGCTTCGTAGAACGTCGGGTCCAGCTGACGCGCCTTGCCGAAGCTCTTCACGGCGCCGTTGAAGTTCTTCAGCTGAACTTGGATGAGCCCGGTGGTGTTCGAGATCGGCGCGTAGTTCGGGTTCTTCTTTTGCGCTTGAGCAGCCACGAGCGCAGCCAAATCGAGCTGCTGCGAATCGACGCTGGCCTTCGATGCGCCCGAGACTTCCATGCCCCGGCGGCCACGCTTGCCGGTCTTCTCGAGCTGACCCGCTTTGGCCTTGGCTTGGGTCAGGTAGTAAACGGAGAGCTGATTGAAGGCCGGCATGTAGCCGTCGTCGATCGCCAGCGCGCGCTGCAAATTACGTTGCGCGCGTTCGAGATCGTTCTTGCCGTCGCTATCCGCCTGGTCGTTGCCGCGCTCCATTTGCAGAGCGGCGAGGCTGACCAACGCTTCCACGTTCTGGAACTTGGCGTCGTGAATGATCTGGTCGAGCTTGGAAATCGTGCCGTCTAGATCGTTCGACTTGGCGTAATCGTAGAGCGCGATCTGCGCGCGCGCGCGGTGGAACGAGGGGTCGCTCTTGACGACCGCCTCGAACTCCGCGCGCGCCTCGGCGTCCTTGCCGCAACGCTGGTAGGCCAAGCCCGAGTTGTACTGAGCCTCCGGAAAAGGACGCCCCGTGTCGGATTTTTGCGCGTCCGCCGCGGCCGCGAAGGCTTTGGCGATAGCCGAACAACCGGCATCGTCCCAATCTTGCTTCTTGTCGTGGGCCGCGAATTGCTCGAGCGCCGAGTCGAAGTTCGCGGCGGCCTCTTTGCTGACCGCGTGACCCTTGGCGTCCGCCTTGCCGCTCGCCTTCTCGGGCGAGAGCGCTTTGCCACCAACGCTGGCTCCGCCACCGCAAGCGGCGGACAGCGCGGCAATGCTGACGAGCACTAGTGCTGCTTTGAAACGTGACATCACTTCTTGCCCTTCTTATCGGCCTTCTTGGTGTCATCGGCTGCCGGCGCGGCGTCAGTCTTCTTCTTCGGAGCTGCCGGCTCGGCGCTCTGCGTGATCATCGGCTCACCGCCGATGCGCAGCGGGTTGCCCTGTTCGAGCAGGACGCTATTCACGCGGTTCGGAGAGCCACGGAATTCGTCGACCAAGTGGTATTCGTTCTTGTAGTTCTGAGCGAGCCACTCCTCACACGTGCGGCTGAACTCGTCGAAGTACTGGTACTTCACCGAGTAACCGAGGCAGACCTCGAAAGCGCTCTTGGCTTGCTGCTTCTGCGGTTCCGACGCTTCGTCCAAGCTTGCGTAGTAGGTCTGGCGAATTTCCACGTCCCTGCGGAACGCGTCCGGGATCGGTGCAGCGCGGAACTCCTTGACGAACCCGCCCCACATTTCACCGACGCGCGAACCAGCGGCGATGACCCAGCGCGGCGGCGGCACCGGCTGAAGATCGACGATCTTCTTGTACTCGCCGCTGGCCTTCTCGATCAGCGGGCGCTTCTTGACGATCCAGTCTTTGACCTTGGTATTGATGTGCTTCAGCACATCTTCCTTCGAGTTGTTGCCGTGGTATTCCGGGAACTTGAGCTTGTCGACCTTGGCCTTGTCTTGATCGGCGAAGTAGAACATCGCCTCACCGACCGCTTCCAACGCACGACCTAGGCGACGCTGCTTCGAGCCGTCGTCCTCGCCGGGAATGCCCTGGATCTTGGCGACCGCGGCGTTCGGATCCGACCACAGGCCAACCACGGCCTTGTACTCGCGAACGGCCAAGGTCTCCTTGCCCAGCTTGATGTCGGCGCGAGCCAGGAGCGCGTGCGCCTGGGCGACGATATCGAGCGTGGCCTTGCTGTCGATCATCTTCATCGAGCCGCCGAGACGCTTCTCGACGTTGTTCCAGTCCTTTTTCTCGCCGTAGTGCGCCGCGATCGCGTAGGCGATCTGAGCAGTCTGGGCCGGCTTCTTGGCACCGAAGTACTTGTTGAAGTTGTTCGAGTCGTCGATGCCCTGGTCTTCTTGACCGAGACCCAGGCGAAGCACCACGGCATCGCTCAAGGCCTGATCGGCGAACTCGCCGCGGTAGGCGGTCTTCTTCGCGTACAGCTCGAAGAAATCGGAAGCCTTGTCGTACACGGCAATCGCTTGATAATTGCCGCCGATTTCGTAGGTCGCCTTCATCGCCAGGGGCGAATCGGACATGCCGTACTTTTGGCTGAGTAGAATCAGCCTGGCCTGAATCGACTTCGCGAGCAGACGAGCGGCCTGGTAGCCACGCGCCATGTTGTACACGATTTCGTCGGCCTTCTCGCACTGCTTGGGGTGCTCCCCTTTGCCGAGCGGCTCTTCACAATAGGCGCGCCACAGGTCCAGGTACGAGTCTGCACCCTTCTTGTAGTTGTCGAGGGCGTTCTTGTAGTCGCCCTTGTCCTGCTGCGAGTCAGCGAGCTCGATCTGCTTTTGGGCCTTGAGCCGGCGGATGTCGAACTGAATGCGATTCAGGGTCTCGCACTGTTCCTTGTTGTCCTCGGCCTTGCTGCCCTTGCAGTACAGCTCGAGGAAGGTCGGCACGTCCTTGCCCATTTCGTCGAAGCAAGCCGGGCGCGGCGGCTCGGCACGCGCACCGAGCACGTTGATGGCTTCGAGGTAGAGCTGCGCGGCATAGATGCCCGCGTCCTTGTCGGCGTGATTGATGGCCACGTCGCGGAAGGCGAGCGCGGCTTCTTCCCAGTGCTGAGCCTCGAAGTAGATACGGGCGCGGCCGTACTTCACTTCGACGTATTGCTCGAGCGCGTCTTTGTCGTCCTTCTGCGGCTTCACGTAGCAGACGTAACGATTGAAGGCGTTGACCATGCCCTTTTGCATGTCGGTCAGGGGCTTGGGCTTGAACTTCTCCCACTCACCCTTCTTCGCCTCGCGATCCTTCTCGTCAGCGCCCTGCGGACCGAGGCCTTTGCCCTTGCGGTCCGTGGCGCCCTTGTACATCTGGTCGTACATCTTCTGGTAGCAGAGGACGGAAGCGTAAGCGGCTTCCGCCGCCTGCTCGTTCTTCGGATCTTCGACGACCACGGCGTCGAATGCCGGACCGCACTCTTCCCAGCGCTGCTGGAAGTAGAGCAAGTCCGCCATCGCGTACTTGATCTTGTACATCGTCGGCCAGTCGCTCTTGACGATGCGCGGGAACTCGAACTTGGCGAAATCACCGGAGGTGAAGTTGTCGGCAACCTTCTTGTACAGGTATGCCGCCAGATCCATCGTCTTCTTGTCGCCCGTGCCGCGGACACCGCCGGAGCCGACGGCTTCCAAGTGCCAGCTCATCGCGGTTTCGGCGAGCAGCTCGGCGGTCTTGTTGGCGCACTGGAGCTTCGCGGGATCCGGGTGCTTCTCTTTGACGAAGTCGTTGTAGACGCGAACCTGGGCGTCCATCTCCTTCTTGATGGCTTCCTTGTCGCCCGAGTTGATCGCCGACGACGCGGTGGTGATCTGACCCTGATAGAAGCAGCTCTTGTCGCCCGAATCGCGGCTCAAAAGATCGCGATAGAGAACGATGCCTTCTTTGTAGTGACCGGTGTCGAGATAAGCGAGGCCGAGCTCGTTCATCATGTCGACGGTCTTGGCCGTCTCGCCGCCCTTGTCACCGCTCAACGGCTTGAAGAAGTTGAACGCCTTACCCGGGTCGCCGCTCACCGCGTAGACCGGGATCGTGTCGCGACGTGCGGACTTGGCGAGCTGCTTGGCGTTCGGCAGGTCTGCGTAGGTGTCGCCGTACTCGATCACCTTCTTGAACTCGTTCAGAGCGTTGGCGTATTCACCCTTGTTCCAGAATACGTAGCCGAGCTTGTAACGAGCGTAGCCGTAGACCTTGTTGTTGGGCGGCGGGTACTTGATCACTTCCTTGTAAGCAGCAGCCGACAGCTCCCACTTGGATGGATCGCCCTGAGCCTCTTGGAAGAAGAGTTCACCGAAGGCCAAATAGGCGTTCGGGATGTACGCCGATTTGGGCGCCTTCTGGATCAACTCGAAGTACGTGGCGCGCGCGTTCTTCAGATCCCCACCCTGCTCGTACTCGTACGCGAGGTAGTACAAAACCTCGTCGATCTTCGAGTAATCCGGGTAGTCCGTCTTCATCAAGGTGTAGTACGCAATCGCGCTCTTGCGCGCGGCGGCCAGGATCTTGTCCGCGGCCGCGGCGTCCGAGCGAAACTTGCTCGCGTCCTGCTTCTTCTTCTTCGCGTCCTGCGCAGAGATGTCGGCGGCGATCTTGTCGCGCTGGGCGGCGCTCTCGAGCTCGACGTAGCCTTCTGCCAAACGGCGGGTCAGCTGCGGGCGATCGGGAGATTTCTTGGCCGTGCGCTTGTACAGGCGCTCGAGGCCTTGGATCTCGGTGATCAGCAGGGCACGGGCACGCGCTTGCAAGCGATTCTTGCGTGTATCGCGCTCGGCCAGCTTGGTCATCTCTTCGGGATTGACCGGCTTCGAGTCGTCCTGACGCTTCTTGACGTCCCGCGGGGGGGGGGCGCTGGAGAAGGCGGCGGGACGTTTGCTGTGCACGTCCGCCATTTTGCCGGCCGGGCATTCGCTGAGCGCCTTGGCGGCGTCGGGCGAGATGCACTCCGAGCTCAGATCAGTCGGTTTGGCTTCGGTCACGGCGCCCGAGGTCGCTGCGTTGAGCAGCAGTCCGAACGCAACCGTGACGCCTACGAACGCTCTTTTGGAGCTCATTCCAATTACCTCCCACACGCGGAAACAACGCGCTGGCGATAGAAGCCGAGCTCGTCACGCCAATACTCACCGTCGAAGGGCCAAATCACGTGCTCTTCGTCCGGCTTAACATCGCCGAAAGTCTTCGAATCTGCCGCGCTGACCTGACCGGTCGCGATCTTTTCGTCGAGCAAGTTGCGTTGCGCGGCCGTGATGTCGATCAAGATCTTCTCACCGTCACGCAAGTGCTCGTTCAACTCGTCCACGTTGCGCTGGTACCGAGAGAGAGCAAGCTCGCCCGCCTGACGCACGGCAAGGTCACGCGCCAACTTCAGCGCGTCGCCGACCTGTTGCCCGATGCTCGAGCTTTGGAAGCTGGGGGGCGCCTTCTTGAAGCGCTTGTCCTCTTCCTCCAAGAGCTTCACGTAGTCGATGTTACGGAGCAGCTGACGATCGCTGAGCGCGTTCTCCACGATCGGGCGAATGCGCTCGTCCAAGTTGCCGCCACCGGCGCGAACCTCGAGCAAGAACTTGAAGAACGGCTCTTCCTTGTTCTCGCCCTTGTAGTTCTTGAGCACCTTCTCCAGCTGCTCTTTGATCGGCGTGTACTTCTTGTTGAACTGCGCGACGACCGTGGTGGCCGCCTCGTAGTTGCAGTTCGAGAAGTAAATGACCGCTTTGAGCACCGAGGCTTCCGGATAGAACGAGTTCGGGAAGTACGGCGACTGCAAGGTGTGGATGTTACCGAGCGCGTGCGGGTAGTCGCCGGCCATGAAGTAAGCCCACGACTCTTCGAACAGCGCGTCGAGCCAGTATTCGCTGGCCACGTCCACTTGGTTCCAGTACTTGACCGCGGCGCTCAGCTTGGTGCTGTCGACCGTCGGTTGGTTGGTCTCCGCGTCGGTCTTGATCGACGACGAGTAGTAGGTGCGGGCCATCGACAGCGACGCCAAGTCACGCAGACGGCTCTCGTCTTCGACGCCCTCCACGCCTTCATCCAGCGCCTTTTGAATGCGCTGGAAGGCTTGCACGGCCGGGATCGACTTGCGCACCTGGACGTAGCTGATACCGGTGAAGAACTGCGACTTGACGTAGTACTCGCTGCGGCGATCGACCTTTTGGAACAGGCGGATGGCCTCTTCGAATTGGCGATTGCGGTATTTGTAGCGGCCCAGCATGTAGTTGAGCTGCCAGTACAGATCGCGCTGCTGGTCATTGTCGAAGCGTGCGACCTGCTCGTCGTTGTACTTACCGACGCGCTCGATGATGTCCGCCGGCTCGGGCAGCTGCGTGGCCAGCTTGGCCAACCAGAGCAACGTCTCTTTGAACTTCACGTGGTTCGGGTTGTCCGCCACGACGCTGAAGATGGCGTAGCTTGCCTGATAGAACTTCAGGCGGTAGAGCGAGATGGCCAGGAAGTACTCGGCCAGCTGCTTGTTGCCCGGGTCATCGCCGGTCTCGCCGTTGACGACGCGGTGCAACGCCTGAGCGGCTTCGCTCCACTTCTCTTTGTCGAAGAGCGCTTTGGCCGAAGCCGCAGCTTCGGTCATCTGACCGGCAACGACCGCGGGCTGAGCTCCAGGTGAGCCCTCGTCCAGATCGATGTCGACCTTGCCGCCCTTCTTACCAGCGGCGGCCGGAGCGCCGGCTGCGGGAGCAGCGGCTTTGCCGGGCTTGGCCGCGCCCCCCTTCTTCTTCGCCGGGGCTGGCGTATCGGAATCCAAGTCGATGACATCCTGCGCTCGCGCAAGGCGAGGTACCGCGAGGCTCGGGAGAGCGACGGATGCCAGAATGCAGACCGCAACGAGGCGCTTTCGAAACATGGATCCTCTGTAGTGGGGTTGAGATCGGCGCCTTTACGGGCGGCGCCGCGACCGGGTGCGGGGGGCCTAGCCGGCCAAATCGAGAAAAACCTAATAAGTACCGCTACATACCACCCGCGGTCGTGGGCATGTTAGAGATCGCGATGCAAGCTTGTCAAGTGTCGTCGGAAAGCATCCGCATGTGGCCCTCGCCAAGTCACACTCGCGCTAGGACTGCACTTCAAAATTGTCGCTCTCCGGAATTTCGAGGGCGCCGTGAGACACTTTCGACGCGCGCCCAGGAACACGCGGGGAGTTGCTCGCGCTCCGCGATAACGTGGGTGTATATCGCACTCTGTTCGCGAGCGGTCGCGCGTCTCGCGGGCGAGCCGGACGAGCTCTGCGGCAGAGCGCAGCAGCAGGAGCCGACGAAGTTGATCGAATCGGCACTCGGCACACATTGGAAAGAAAAGTCAGCAATGCTCGTCAACACCCGCCATCCGACACGCGCGTTGGAAAATTCCTTGGCAGCGGGGACCTTAGCGAGTGTTCACGTGACTCGCGGCTTCTTTCGCGTTGACTGTGTAAGAAGCGCTGAACTAGCGTACGCGCGGTTGCAGCGGCGCGACAGCGACGAGCGATCGATGTTAGACCACCAGTCGAACGGATGACGGTCAGGCGATGATACGTAAAATCACGGGCTTCTCTCTGCTGGCCACAGCGTTCTTGGGCCTCCTCCCGATGGCGTGCCAACCTGGTGGCGTCGGCGATCCTTGCACCCCGGAAGACGAATACGGCACCGCGTTCCCCGGCTACGACGCAAAAGAAGTCAACGTCGAGAGCAAGTCCTTCCAGTGCGAGACGCGCGTCTGCCTGGCCAATCACTTTCAAGGCCGCGTGAGCTGCAGGTACGGGCAAGCAGCGGGTAGCGGCGGGTGCCACGTCCCGGGCAATCCGGACAAAGCCATCACCGTCGCGGTCAGTGCGCAACTGATCGAACGCCAGGCCGACAAAGCAGTGTACTGCTCGTGCCGCTGCGATGGCGAAGACAAGAACGCCCGCTACTGTAAGTGCCCGTCGGGCTACGCCTGCACCCACCTCGTGGACGACCTCCACCTCGGCGGCGGGCAGCTCGCCGGCTCGTACTGCATGCGTGACGGCACCGCGTACACCGGGTCGGAGCACACCACCTGCGACGCCGCGGCCCAAGACTGCGGCACCGACACCGGCACGTGAGCGCCGCGAGCGCGGGCTCGCTGCAGAAATCGTCGTTCGCGCTTGGCTCGAAGCACGCGGTCTCCGCGTGCTCGCGGCCAATCTGCGCGTGAACTATCTCGAGATCGACCTGCTCGTCCAAGACGGCCGCACATTGGTCGTGGTCGAAGTGCGCACGCGCCACCGAGAGTCCTGGACCTCAGCGTTGGGCAGCATCGACGGCTGGAAGCGCACGCGCCTCAAACGCGCGGGCGAACGCCTGTGGCGCCGTGAGTACCAATTCCGCTCCGAATTCGATCACGTCCGCTTCGACGTAGCCGCTGTCAGCTGGAGCAATGGCGAGCCGCAGGTCGAGTACATCCGCGCGGCGTTCTGACGGACGGCGCGGGCTCCAGCTGGCCGCTTGGCTGCGACGAGCGCGGGACCGAAAGTCGAGATTGTTGGCCGAGCGCCTTTGATTTGGGGCTGCGTCGGATGACTCCGCTCGGCGCCGGGGAAGGCGCCGCGAAGGGGGCGGGGCGCGGGTGGCAGGAGAGTGGGCGATCGCGGTCCAGCACGGCAGCTTGCGTTTGCGCCGGGTTCCGGACGCGAACGGCTCCCCGCGTGGAGGGCATTGTGAGCGCGGAGAGACAGGCCGTGAAATATTTACGGCGCTCATGGAGCAAAAACGCGACCCGCCCAATCTCCTCCCCTCGTTTTGGCCTTTGGCGATCAGTCCCCTCGCGCAGGGCGGCACGCGTCTTGACGTGGGCTCGGCCCGCGGCAGCAGGCGAAGGGAGCCGAAGCTGGACGCCGAAGGCTGAGACGGTCGCGACGGGAATGGGTGACCATCAAAAAAACTCTCGATTGGAAGCGAAGACGACGGTCACGCTTCGAGGGAGCGCTCCGCCTTCAGTAATCCAGAGCCGCCTTCATCTCTTTTCGCAGCTGATACAGCGGTTCGAGTTCGCCCGGTTCGGCCTTGGGCTCCATGGTGCTGATCGCGCGTTCGAGCTTTTCGATCTCCACCTCTTGGCGCTGACGCAGGTTGCGCACCATCGTCTCGAACGTATCGAAGAAGTGCACGAGCTCATCGCCCTTGCGCAGCTTGCCGGGGATCCTCAAGTGCCCCTTGCCGACATCACTGATCTGGCGCTTCATCTTGTAGATCGGGCCGGCTACCTTGTGCGTGACGAGGATGCCTGCGAAGCCGATCAAGATCACCAACAACGAAAGCGCGCCGACCAAGGTGTAGAGCATGGCGTGCTGCTTGTCGGTCAGCGCTGAAGCTTGATCGCGCAGCGCGGTCGCTTGCCCTTCGAGCGCTTGCTGCTGAGCTTTGAGCCGCTCGTCTTGCTTGTCGGCGTCCGCTTTGAAGGCGTCGAGCAAGGCCGGGTTGTCACTGTAAACGGGGTCTTTGATGATGTTCATCTTGACCACCTCGCTGACCTTCTGGCTCTCAGCGACGACTTGGCGACCGCGCTCGACGACCTGCTCCCCTTGGTGGACGGCCTGGTGGCTCTGCGCGATCACAGCCACGCTGGTGCGCCAAATCAAGAGCCCGAGCGAGACGCTGAATAGCAGCGCGATGCCCACCAAGTACCCGGTGTACTTGAGCTGAAAGTGGCTATCGAGCAGGTAGTTACGAAGGCGTCGCTGATGCCGACCGGTGACCGGCGCGACCGAAGTGCCTGGAGGGGCCGAAGAGGCGTCTCCCATGTGCTGGGACTCCTTTGCGGAAAAGGGAGGGGCTTAAGAGTAGAGCTTTAGCAGCGAGGTATGCAAGAAGTGCGCTGTTTTGCCGGTTCGAAGTCGAGGGCGCGCGCGGCGGGTGGCTCTTTGGTGGTGACATCGGTGAGGGCAGAGGACAGCGCCCTACGCCAACTCCTAAGGTAGGCGGGCCGCCGCAGCGGTGAACTTCTCGAAAGCACGCGCGGCGGTGTCCCGAATCAGTTCGTCTTCTGTTTCTTTATCGGGGGAAGAGACCCCCTGCTGGGTGAGCTTGGTCGTGTAGCTCCCAAGTAGGGACTTGTCGGGATAGCTGAACATGGCGACTTCGATGCGAATCGTCAGGTTCCCCCCCGAGTAATCTGGGACGGGCACGCGCGGCGATAAGAAGACGGGCTTTACGCCTGAGTGCCCGACCAACCGGCGTTTGGCGTCGGCCAAGCTCTCGCCGGGGGGCGCAATCGTAAACACGGGCATTGCCGCGGCCGCGCCCACCATCGCGCGATGCACGATGCTGTCGACCTCGTCACCGCTACGGCCGGTCTTGTCGGAAATCTTGCCGATCGCGACGTAGTACTTGGTTTCGGGAGAAAACACCGGATCGAGCGCTTTCGTGATCGCCGATTTGACGGTTTCGCTGGGCTCGCTCGCCAAACGCTTCTGCAAACACTCGACGCCACCCATGCGCAGCCGTCCGAGCGCCGCGGCAGATGCTGCGCGCACGGTGGCGTTCGCGTCGGCCAGGCCGGCGCACAACGGATCGACGGCGCGCTTCGATTTGGAGGCGCCCAGCGCCAACGCCGCTTGGGTGCGAATGCGGAAGTCCGCACCGCTGGACAGATTCTGCACCAAGTGATCGACGTCCGCGGAAGGCTCCGCGGAGGCGGGGCGAGCGGCCACGAACCCCAGGCCAGCGAGCAGCGCAGCCAAACCGAGACAACGCATTACGCGGCACCGTATCATGAGGATAGGGCGCTCCGTCGACCTTCTGTAACTCGCGCTCAACTTGCTGAGTATGACGACCAGCGCGAGCATTTGCTTCAGCACTTGTGAGAAGGATTCACCTCGGTCACCGAATCTCGGTTTCCGGCTTTTTCGCGATACGTCGAAATGCCGCGATGTATGATGACGAGGTGAAGACGCCGACCGGCGGACCAAACGAGGGTCTCCAACCGACACGGCGGAACACGCCGCAGAGTCGGCGTTGGTTCGCCGCCGGATGTGCGGCCCTCTCCTACTGGCTCGCTGAGCCCGGCGCCGCAGCAGAAACGCAACTACGCGTCACGGGCAGCCTGACCATCGAGGCGAGCGCCGCGCAACTTCCGGGCGGCAGTCAGCTCGAGGCGCGACTGCTCGACGATGCGGGTCACGCCGTGCCGGGGCGTACGCTGCAGATCAAACCGCTGCGCGTCGGCCTTCCGCTCATCGCTCGGGATTGTCAAACGCGCGGGCCGACGCTCACGGCGAATGCGAGTGGCGCGTACCTCGCTCGCAGCAACGGCGCAGGATCGGTGTGCGTCCGATTCGAGGGCACTCCCGAGCATGCCGAATTCGAGCTCAGCTTCGCGGATAGTGAGGGCTTGTACGCAGCGACGAATCGCTTGGTCGTTGCCGACAGCGCAACACGCAGCGTGCAAATGGCGTTCGCTCCTGCGCCGAGCGTGCTGGCGCTCGAGCGCGAGACGCAAACCTTGACGCTCGCCACCAGACCACTGCCGGCGCTGGCCGCGGATGAGGCCGTCGAGCAGCTGACCATTTCGCTGACCATGAAGCGCGACGGACAAGCGACGCAGACACTGGGCGTTGCATCCGTGGAGATCGGCAGCAGCGCAGAGTTCCGGGTGCCGAGCCGTCTCTTGGGCGCGCCGGGTCCACTCGAATTGAGCGCCGAATTTGCCGGCAGCTCCAGCACACGCGCAGCACGCGCGCTGACCCGCGCCACGGCGACGGCGTTGGTCGAGTTGTCGCTGGCAGAACCCGTCCGCGCCAGTCATCCCGAGAGCGGCGTGCGGATCCGCGTTCGCGTGCACTCGGTCGCGGGCCCCGTGCGCAACGGTTCGGTAGAGGCGCGCGCGGGTGGTTCGAGTCTTGGCAGCGCGCGCGTCACCGAGGGTCAGGCAGAGCTCTACGTGCAGCTCGACGAGGCCGCGGCCAAGAGTCACCCCATCGAGCTGCGCTACGCCGCGGATTCACCTTGGTGGCTGCCCGGTCCCGAGTTGTCGGTCGTCATCCCGGTGCAGCCTCCCAGCCCGTGGCGGCGGGTCGTGTGGATCGCCGCGGTGGTGATGCTCGGTTCTTGGTTACTCTTGGGTTGGCAGCGTCCGCGACGCCTCGAGCGCCGAGCCAACTCGCTGGCTCGAGCTCACGCGGCCCGAGCACCGGTCGATGTGATCGAAGTCGGTGACGTGCGCAGCGGCTGGCGCGGTCGGGTGCTCGACGCGCACGACGGAACGCCAATCGCGGGCGCAGTGGTGCTCGTGCGCCTGCCCGCCTTCGACGCGAGCGGCGTGCTGCGTAGCTCCGAAACCGATGAGCAAGGCAGCTTCGCGCTCGAGGGACCACTGCCACCCGGCCCAGGGGCCGCGCTGGAGGTGCGCGCCGCAATGCACACGCCACTCGCAGCGCCGATGCCACCGCCCGGCACACTCGTCTTGTCGCTCACCTCGCGCCGCCGCACCTTACTCGGGCGTTTCGTCGATTGGGCGGTGCGGGATGGCGGCTGGGAGCGCCACGGCGAAGCAACCCCGGGGGAAGTCGCGCGCCGAACCGATCGCAACGAGGTGGCGACCTGGGCTAGCGCCTTGGATGAAGCGGCGTTCGGCCCCGAACCACTGTCTGAGGCAAAAGAGCAGGCGGTGATCGCACGAGAGCCACCCCACCATCGCAAGCTACCAGCGAAAGCAGATCGCGCTTGAGGGGCCAGACCTACATTGGGAAAGCGGGAAAACCGTCCTCAGCCCATTGACGGGGCAAAGCGCGCGTTTCTATAGTCCGCCCACAACGCCGCACCAGCGCGGTCAGCAGCTATGATTTACGCTCTCCTCGCGCTTGCCGTCGCCGCCGTCGCCGCCGCCTATTTCTTGTTTCTCAAGAAGGGGCAGCCGGCCGAGCTCCCTCCGAGCACCACCAAGAGCCACCCTCCCCCGCCGCCCAACCGCGCGGCGAGCGCGCGTCGGGCGGCTGAGGCTGAACCCTCCACAGCGGAGGCCAAAGCACCTGCCTCCGCAGCCAAGGCGGTCGTCGAACCGACACCCCCGTCCCCGCACGTCGGGCCCGCGCCACGCTCCAGCACGCCGCCGCCGTCTGCTCGGCCCAGCGCGCGAGCCCCGCGCGACATCGACGGTCTGCGCAAGGGCTTGTCGAAGGCGCGCGCATCGGAGGGCTTCTTCGGCCGACTGCGCGCGCTTTTCACGGGCAAAAAAGAGCTCAACGCGGATATCGCCCGAGACCTCGAAGAGGTGCTGCTGAGCTCCGATGTCGGCGCCGAGACCAGCGCCCTGCTGCTCGCCCGCGTCAAAGAGACGCTCGGCGCGGGTGACCTCGCTGACCCCGAAAAGGTTTGGGACGCACTGCGCGCGGAAGCGGAGCGCATCGTCTCCGTCGACGGCCGCACCGGCCCTCTAGAGCTACGTCATCAGCCCACTGTCGTGCTGTTGGTGGGAGTCAACGGCGCCGGAAAAACCACCACGATTGGCAAGCTTGCTACCAAACTCCAAGCGAGCGGCAAGAAGTGCTTACTCGCCGCCGGCGACACTTTTCGCGCCGCAGCGGTGCAACAGCTGGTCGTTTGGGGTGATCGAATCGGCTGTGAAGTCGTACGTGGCAAAGACGGCTCCGATCCGGGCAGCGTTTTATTTGATGCGATCAAGCGCGCGGAGACATTAGGAGTCGATGTCGTACTCGCCGATACGGCAGGTCGCCTGCACACGAAGTCGAACCTGATGGCGGAAATGAAAAAGATCGCCAAGACCGCCGAAAAAGCGCTGGCCGGCGCGCCGCACGAAATATTGCTGGTCATTGATGCGACGAACGGGCAAAACGCTCTCGCTCAAGCAAAAGAATTTCAGGAAGCGCTCCCACTCACCGGCATCGTGCTGACTAAGCTCGATGGCACTGCCAAAGGGGGCGTGGTGCTCGGGATCGCCAACGCGCTTCGTCTTCCAGTTCGCTTCGTCGGTCTCGGTGAACGGCCCGACGATCTCCATGAGTTTGCCCCGGCGGACTTCGTGGAGGCATTACTCGGTCGCGACGCGGCCGAATGATCGTCGTTCAGCTCGGTCTCGTGAGCGTTCGAGTTTGCCACCCAGCCTCTTTGAATTGTGAAGTTGCCGGGTAATTGAAATTCAGTTCGGGTCGAAAAGTTTTAGCTTGTTGATTGTAAGATTTTTAGCGTGATATAGTCCCCCGGCGTTTCCGGTTCGCGGAATTGTTCAATAGTTCCAAGTGGTTGCGGTGTTGGAACCGCGCGCTGACCCAATGCGTCGTTTTGAAGGGAAAGCGGAAGAGGCATCGATGAAGTCAAGTCCCATCGGGCTCCTCGTGGCAGTAGCCCTCGGCATATTCCCTGCGCAAAGCTGGGCGCAAGCCAAAGCAGGGAAGGCCACAGTGGCCGGAAAAGCTACGGCGACGAAAGATAGCGAAGGCGTGATCGACGCTGACGCGAGTGGCAGCGCCACGGCAGGCGGTGATGCCGCAGCTGAGGCTCCGGCCGCTGGCGATACCCCCGCGGAAGGCGAAGAAACCGGAGAATCGCCGACTGGCTCCGGTCTCGACGACATCTGTAAGATCGATCCTGCTGCATGTCCGAACCTGGACATGGACAAGGAGGCTGCCCGCCCCTTGAAGGAGCAGATCTTCGCCGTGCAACAGGCGTACGCGCTGCGCGTGCGTCGCTTCGAGCTGCAGGCGGGTTGGTCGCAGAGTTTGAATGACCAGTTCGTCGGCCACCCGGCCCCGAATTTGGCGCTCAACTACTACATCACCAACGTCCTCGCGATCGGCGTGAACGGCCAGTACTACTCGCCCTTCAATCTCGACAAGGACTTCAACGCACAGGTTCGCCGCGCGGCCCGCGTCGCCGTGCCGCTCACCGAGTATCAGTGGGGTGCGGCGCTGAACTTCACCTACGTCCCCGCGTACGGCAAGTTCGCCGGCTTCGGTGACTTCATCTTCCACTACGACGCATACGTCGTGGGTGGCGTTGGCGCTATGAGCGTGCGGCCGATCGCAGTCATCGATCCGGACAACCGCAACTTCGAGTACCAGACCAAGCTGGCATTCAACGCCGGCATCGGCCTCCGTATCTTCTTCAATAAGTGGTTCGCCGCGGTGTTGGAAGTGCGTGACTATGTATTCAACGACAAGCTCGAGAGCCTCACGGCCAGCAAGATTCCCGGAACCGGACCGAACGGCGCCGGCAATCCAAACACCTGGTACGGGGACACGAGCTTGACGAACAACGTGCAAGCACAGTTGGGTGCTGCCATCTTCATCCCGTTCTCGTTCGACTACCGGTTGCCGAAGTGATGGGCAAAGGGCGAGGCATGACGATCACGAAACAGAAGACTACGAAGCGGCTGGTGTCCGTGCTGGCTGCTGCGCTCGCACTTTTCGCCTTCACCGAACGCGCCGAGGCGCAGCAAATCTTGCTCACCGGGCCGCTCGCAGGAGCCCCTGCAGTGCGCAAGCTGCGCTTGCATCGCAAGGCTCGTTTCGAGGTGGCTCCGGCCGTCTCGTTCAGCCTCTTGGACGAGTACCAGCGAACGATTTTCGCGGGTGCTCGGCTCAACTACCACTTCACCGACTGGCTGGCGCTTGGAGCCTGGGGAGCGTTCGGCGCGGCCCATATTCCAACTCACCTGAGTGAACAGATTCAGGACGTGAACGCCGCCCGACGTGCCGCACCCGGCACCTCGCGTGACGAAGAGTTGACCGCCGGCAATCTCGGTCCGGACTTCAAGAAGCAACTCGCCAGTATGGATTGGGTCGTCGCCCCACAGCTGACCGCGGTTCCCTTCCGCGGCAAGCTGGCCTTGTTCCAGAGCATCTATCTGGACACGGATCTGTACTTCTTCGGCGGCGCGGCATTCGTGGGCCTGACCGAACGCAAGAACTGCGAAACCTGCGTGAACTCGTTCGATATGGCGAGTCGCGTGGCGATCGCGCCGACCTTCGGTCTCGGCTTCTCGTTCTACATCAACAAGTGGAGCGCGATCGGCTTCGAGTACCGCGGCATGCCCTTCGCGTGGAACACGGGCGGCTTCGATACGGCGGGCGGCGGGAAAGACAAGAAGTTCCCGGACAACAAGATCACCAACGACGATCGGCAGTTCAACTTCAACCAAGTGCTGACGCTCAGCTGGAACGTGTACCTGCCGTTCCAGTACAAGGTCAGTGAGTAACGCTGCCTGATTGAAGTGCTCTCGGTCTCGGTCAGCTCGAGACCGAGAGCACCAAACGCCAAAACGCCCCGCCGAAAGCGGGGCGTTTTGCGTTTGTCCGGCGTCTGAGCGCGTTTAGTAAAACGCGACTGGCCGACCGAATCAGCCCTTTTGGACTTTGTCGCCCACCAGGCGAAAACCCGGCGGCAGCGAATTCTTGGTGCGATCGGCGAGCTCGGCCGGGATGAGCCAAGCGCGATCGGCCAGGCCTTGAGCGATTCGGTTCTGGACGCGGCGAGACTCCTCGGTCTCGATTGCGGTGACCAAGGCCGGCAGGCTTCGAGGATCGTTGATGGCGAAGAGCGTGGTCACGGACGTGAAGCGAACGGGCTCGCTCATGTCGCCGAGGAACGGCTCGACGGCGGTCCGCACTCTTTCGCTGGGATAGGCCTCGAGCGCCTGAATCAATTGCACCTTGGGTTCCGCATTGCGCACGTACTCCGTGTCGAACTTTTCGAGCACGCCCAATAGCTCTTGCGCCGCTTGCGTTTCGTCCGTGACGATCGCGCGCAGCACCTTGAGCGGCCAAGTCAGGCTCTCTGCTTTTTGACAATACTCGCGGATCGGCTCGAGCGCGTCCTCACCCGCGGAGACGATGCCCCGCATGCAGGACTCTTTCTCTTCTTGATCCGTAATCGAAGGATCGAGCACCCAGTCGAAGCGCTTGAGCAACGCTGCCGCCGCCTGCGCGGTGCCCATGCGACCGAGCTCTTGGATCGCCTCTTGGCGATCGAAGTTTTGCGAAAGCTTGTTGCCCAACAAACGCTCGAGGCGAGCGATCTCTTTTTGGGATGCGCGCGGTGGCTGGTCGCTCTTGTTCTTGCTCAGAAAATCGAAAATTCCCATGGTCCTATTGCGGCGGGCAGAGGAGCGCAGAGCGCGCGCCGGCTGGTGCATATAGCTCGAAATGCCGGTTCGTCCCAGCGCTGCCGCGCGCTCCGGCGCGTTGGCACGCTGGAACGCTCGATCAGGACAGGGGAACGGCGATCAGTACCACTGCGTTGCCGCGTAGCTGCACTTGATAGCGCACGGGCTTGCCGTGCTTTTGCGAGGTTTCGGCCTCACTGGCACGGATCCGACCCACGAACGCTTCGAACGTGATGTGCTCGACGGGTTCGCCGATCTGGCGCTTGGCGGCCACGTATTCATCGAACAGGCGGCGATAATATTGGTCGGCATTTTCGGCGGCCAACGTGGTGGCGACGTTGGGGTCGACACTGCCTGACACCGAGCTCTCGTCGACCGCCAGGGCTTCCTGAAAGTCGCGCGCGCTCGGCCCCTGGGACGGTCTGCCTTGCTCGTCGGTGGTGTCTTCGGCCACGCCCATCATGGCGTTCAGCAAGGAATTGATGCGAAATACCAGGCCGCCCAGCTCATCGTGCTCGAGCTGGAAGCGAAGCTCCGAATTGCCGTTGATGATCGCCAGTAGGCCATCCTCGAGTTCGGAGACCGGACCGGAAATGTAGTTGCCGAGCAGGGTGCCACCCACAACGACCAACAGTACGCCCAAGCCAGCTACCGCGAACACCGGCCACAACAGGCCGGGCACGCTGTCGACCAGCGAGGCCGGAACGGCCGCGATGATCACGCCGCGGGTCTCGCCGGAGTAGCCGTCGAGCGGCACCGCCCCGAACAAATTGCCTGCGCCCGCCACGTCGATCGTGACGACACCCCCAGAGCTGAGGGCCTGCTTGGCCGCTGCCGTGACGTTCGCTTGGTTGGCAGAGGCCACGACACCCGCAGGGGCCGCGCTGTCGGCGACGATCTCGACCGTTTCCGAGACGGCCGCCAAGAGCAAGGTATGGCCGCTCGTCAAATCACTCGTGCGCGTCAGGCGTTCGTCGTTGAGCGGTGTTCCGACCACCAACGCGCCGAGCACCGCGCCGTTGTCACCACGCAGCGGCGCATAGCTCGCGAGCATTTGCTCTTGCCGCTTGTGATTGATCCAAAGCGCGCTCGCCGTGTGGCCGCTCTTCAACGATTCAGCCAACGACGGATATGCAGCGGCCACATTCTCGCCGCGCATCAGCGCCGAACCATTGCGCCCGACCGCGACACCCTGCGCGTCGACGATCAGCACCAATGAAGGCGCCATCTTGGCGAAAAGGGGCTCGCTCACCGCGGCATCGCGCAAGCGATTTGCTTCTGCGGTCGCCGCTTCGCTGCGCGCGTCCGCGGTGCCGCCAGCAAGCGCGGCGTGCACCGAGGGCGCACTGGCATTGCCGTACAGCCAACGCTCCATGCGCAAGCCGTCGAGCGCGAGCTGCGCGTTCGCGGCGCGCAAGGCCTGCGCGACTTCGCGTTTGCGTTCACTCTGATTGGCCAGCACGTCGTTCAGTGACGTGGCCAAGAGCACGTACGTCAGCAGGCCGACGACAACGACGATACCGGCGTTTACAATGATGATCTTCCAACGCATCCTGTGGCCCCTTTGGCTCGAACCCCGGGATCCCGAGATTTGGCCGCGCTCCGACGAAAGCGCACCGCGGCGCTTTGGGGACGACGGTACTACTTGTCTGGGCGGAGCTAAAGTCTCGGGCGCGCTAAAGTCTGGCGCGGCGCGAACGACAGAGTGCGTTAGTGTGTGCACGTTTTCTTGCGGAGCCCGGAACAGCCCGGGCTCACGGTCCGGAAGGGAAACGAGGCAATGCAAAAGACCCTGGCGCTCGTCGACGACCCACTGTTCTGTGAGCACCTCGCGCCGGCAGGCCATCCCGAGCGTCCCGAACGCCTGCACGCCGCACGCGCAGCTATCGCGCGGGCAGACTTCGACCTGCAGCGAACGGATCTCGCCACGCGCAGTGCCACGAACGATGAACTCGTCCGCGTGCACGATGCGGCTTACCTCGAGCAACTGGGCCAGGTGGCCGGCCAGGTGGGCTACTTCGACGAAGACACGTTTTACAGCGCGCAGTCGGTCGCGGCCGCCCGCGCCGGCGCTGGCGCCGCGATCGTGATCACCGACGCGCTCCTCGATCATCGCGCTGATTTTGGGCTCGCCTTGGTGCGCCCGCCCGGTCACCACGCGCGACCGGCTGGCGCGATGGGCTTTTGTTTACTCAACAACGTCGCAATCGCCGCGGCGCATGCCCGCGCGCGCGGCGTCCCACGCGTGGCAATCGTCGACTTCGATGTGCACCATGGGAACGGCACCCAGGAGATGTTCTACGACGATCCCTCGGTGCTGTTCGTTTCGCTCCACCAGTCTCCGCTCTATCCGGGCAGCGGCGCCGCGGAAGAAAACGGCACGGGTGATGGGCGTGGCTACACGCTGAACATCCCGCTGTCGGCCGGCGCGAGCGATGCCGTCTACGCCGCCGCGATCGAACGCATCGTCGCCCCAGTGCTTGCCGCGTATCAGCCTGGCTTGTTGCTCTTCAGTGCCGGCTTCGACGCCCACCGCCGCGACCCATTGGCCCAAATGGAGCTGACCGACGACGGCTTTCGAACCATCGTCCGGCGCTCGCTCGCCGCGCTCGACCCGGCGGTGCCCGTGGGCATGACTCTGGAGGGCGGCTATGACTTGCAGGGGCTCGGCAGCTCGCTGGGCGCTGTGCTGGCGGGTTTGGGTGAAGGGCCCATGCCGAATATCCCCGCGGAACGGCTGTGGCAGGCCCACGAGCGAGATCTGAGCGCGGCGGCGGCAGTCGCAGCGGAACTTTGGAAGCTAGGCTGAGAATTTTGTTCGCTGCATTGGGTTGCTGAAGCACCCCGAGGTGAGCTAAGTACCGCCTGCGTTGGCGGCTCCCGGGTCGCCAGTCACCGTAAATGACGGTGGGTGTAGCTCAGTGGTAGAGCACTGGATTGTGGCTCCGGTTGTCGCGGGTTCGATCCCCGTCACTCACCCCGTAAGAAGCTGGCTCGAAGAACGAGTCAGCTTCTTTTTTTTGAGCACGCACCGGTCGGCAAAACTCCGCCTGTGCGCCATTTTTTTAACGACGCGTTCGGATCGGCAGAAAGCGCGCGAGCGGTTCATTGTCGAGTATGATGAGGTTTCGGAGGAATGCTCTCAATGATGAACGGTTGCCCGCGATGGTCGTTTCTGACGGTTCCCTTACTTGCTGCGTTGGGCTGCAGCGACCCTGTACCCCGGCCTCCGCAAGGCAATACGACCTTGAGCATTCAAGTCGCCGCGACCGGCCCATCCAATTGCCCCGTGCCCGGTAAGACGTACATCGTCGGCAATCCCAAAGGGCCGAACTCGAGCGATGCCGGAGATCGATTGATCGACGGCGAGCACGGCGCGACCATCAAGTGCTCGGTGCACGGCAACGGGCCATTCACCTTCTCCGGCACGATCAAGGGCCTGAGCAGCGAGAGCGATAAAGTTACCCTCACGATGACCAACGGTGTGGTGAACGCCGACAAGCTGACGGGCTCCGTGACGGTCGCGGTGAACACGCCGCAGCTCGCCGGCAACTTTACCAGTGCGGAAGGCGCGTGCACCGTTGGTGTAATCGGTGGCAACGTCAAACCCGGCAGCCTCTGGGCAACGCTCAGCTGTCCGGTGATCACTGAACCCACCACGAGCAAGACCTGCGGCGTGGGCATGCCGACGACCACGTTCGTGCTCGAGAACTGCGACGGCTCCTGAAGTTCGAGCGCTGAGAGGCGCGCGCTCATCGGCGCGCGCTCGAGAAAACGCGAACTCACGGTGAGTTCGCGTTTTTCGTTTCTGGCCCTTCAACCCTTGGGGTCGGGTTTCGGCGTGACCACGCCCGCGGGCGGGGTGTCGGCGGTCACGTCGGGCAGTGAGCCTTGCGGACCGCGCGCCACGGCAACGGTGCCCGGCGTGGGCAGGGTGTCGGACAAGCTCGGCCCGTCTTCCGCGCCCGCATCGATGCGCACGACGACGGCCGTAATATTGTCTTCACCACCGTGCTCGTTGGCGAGCGCGATTAGCTTGCGACAGACGTCCGGGAGCTCGGGCGAAGATTGCACCAGCGCCAAGATCTCATCGTCTTCGATCATGCCGCTCAGGCCGTCGGAACACAGGATGTACGAATCTCCGACCTGCGCGTCGTCGGCCTGCAGATCCACGGACACGTGCTCTTGCATGCCCAGGGCCCGCGTGATCACGTTCTTGGGCAGCTCACTGCGTTGCTCTTCGGTGAGCTCGGGCATCGCCAACAGGTAGTCGTTGACCAGCGAATGATCGCGGGTCATCTGCTTGATCTGTCCGGCGCGCACCCGGTACGCGCGACTGTCGCCGACGTGACCGATGTACATTTTCTTCTTGCGCGAGCTGAACAAGCAGCCGACCACCGTAGTGCCCATGCCGTGAAACTCACGGGAGCGGGCGCTGCGATCGACGATCTGCCGGTTCGCGATCCGGATTCCGGTGAGCAGGCGGTTCTCCTCTTCGGACATCCGCGCGTCGAAGTGGAACGGCCAGGTGAAATCCTCCGTGGCGGTGGCACGGAAGAAGTCGACGATCGCTTCGGTGGCGAGCTTGCTGGCGACATCACCGGCGCGGTGACCACCCATGCCGTCGGCCACGATGTACAGCGTGTGGTCTTCGAGGATGGCAAAGCTATCCTCGTTGTGGTCGCGCTGCAGCCCCACGTCGGTGACGCCTGCTGCTACTGCACGCACGGATAACTTCCCTGAATCGTTGATCGATTAGCCATGCGGGCCAGACCCTCGCTGAGAGCAACCCGCAAGCTTTCATGGCGCCCCGGGTGTGTCAAGCCAGGGGCGGGCGACGGCTTGCCGGAGCCCCCGGCCCTTCCCCGTCAGATGGCCAAAATTTCCTTCTCTTTGACCTGAATGATGTGGTCGATGGCCTGCCCGGCCTCGGCCATGATCTCTTCGACCTTCTTTTTGGCGCGCTCGACTTCGTCTTCACTCGCGCCGCCGTCCTCTTTTACTTCCGCCAGCATGTCGAGCGCTTCATGGCGGGCCTTGCGCACGCTGACTTTGCACTCCTCGCCATCCTTTTTGGCGATCTTGACCAGATCCTTGCGGCGCTCTTCGCTGAGCGGAGGGATCGGAATACGAATCAGATCCCCGTCGACCTGCGGGTTCAGGCCCAGATCCGACTCACGAAGCGCCTTCTCGGCGGCTTTCACCTGCGATTTGTCCCACGGTTTGACCGTGAGCAAGCGCGGCTCGGGCACGCTGACCGTCGCCATCTGGCCGAGCGGCGTCGTCTGCCCGTAGTAGTCGACGCGAATCGAGTCGAGCATCGACGGATGCGCTCGCCCGGTTCGGAGCTTGGCGGTCTCGCGCCGCAGGGCGTCCTTCGATTTCTCGATGGCCTGCCGCAGTTCGTTCAAAACATCGTCGATCATCTGCGTACCTTTGATGGAGCGGAGCCGGTTCTATATCACCAGCGGGAAACTCGGGCGAGCGCCGATCAGGGGCGCTTTTTCTTGAGCGGAGCGCGGTGGACCGCCGGCGGCTTACCGGCGTCCTGGGCCGCCGAGCCGGCATCCGGCACCCAGAATTGCTTCTCGGCCTCACGCAATTTGCGCTGGTTGTCCGCTTCGACGACCGCGGCCGCGCTGGCCGTGGCCTGACGCACGGCTTCATCGGCTTCGCGTGTCCGCTTGAAAACGTACAGGCCGAGCACGCCGAGCATCAAGGAAGCGCCCACGAGCAGCCCTGCCAATAGGCGGCCGCGGCTGGACGGCTGAATTTCGAGCTCACCGGTATCCACGATGCTCGGCGCCATCGGCCGGATCTCGTACAGCACCTGCTCGCGCTGCGCGCGCGCCCATTCGTCGAGCCTCACCAAGGCGTCGGAGAGCTCGACCACCGAAGCGAAACGCCGTTTTGAATCGCGCGAACAAGCGCGCTCGAACCAAGCATCGAACGCTTTGGGCAGCGAGGGCTGGATCTGCGAGGGCACGGGCAGCGGCGCCGCACAGACCTTGAGCACCACGTCACCGATCGCTTCTCCCTCGAAGGGCACGCGCCCGCACGCTGCCGAAAATGCGCATGCGCCCAAAGACCAAATATCGGAAGCCGCGCTCACCGGCGCGCTCGCCGTTAGAGCCTCAGGGCTCATGTAGTGCGGCGTGCCGAGCACCATCCCCGCTTGTGTGGACGAAGCGCCGCCCGCGGCTTCTTCATGCACCATCTTGGCGATGCCGAAATCCAGCAACTTGACGGAGTAACCGCGTGTGCCGGCCTCGCCGTCGCGAGCCAGGAAAATGTTGTCCGGCTTCAGATCGCGATGCACGATGCCCGCTTGATGCGCTGCGTGGAGAGCGCGGGCGGCCTGTTGCACGATCTCCGCCACTTCGTGCAGAGGCAATTTGCCGCGCCGGCCAATCGACTGCTCGAGGGATTCTCCCTCCAAGTACTCCATCACGATGTACGGCTGGCCCCCCTCACTCACTCCGTGATCGTAAACAGCGACCGCATGCCGGCTCTTGATGCGCGCTGCCGCCTTGGCCTCCGTGTCGAAACGCCTCAATGCTTCTGCACTGCCTGCCAACTTGGGGTGCACGAACTTGATCGCCACCAGCTGATCGAGGCTGATGTGGCGTCCTGCCCAAACGGTGCCCATGCCTCCTTGGCCGATCAAGCGTTCGACCAGGTAGCGACCGGCGATCGTGGTGCCCTGGAGGTCGGGAGGTGGCGAGGTGGTCATGGGTGCGTGACGCGGGCGACCGATAGCTTAGCCCAGCTCGCAGCCGGTTCGGAATTTCCGAGCAAAGGGGGCTAGAGTCAGGCAAGCCGGGCACCACTGCCCGCATAAAAAGAGCCACGTATGCAATTTCGCGTTGTCAGCTGGAACATTCACAAAGGCATCGGCGGTGCCGACCGTCGCTACCGCCTCGAACGCATCATCGAGGTGCTCACCGCTCTCGCTCCCGATATCGCCCTGCTTCAGGAAGTCGCGGAGGACATGCCCCGCTCTCGCTTCCACGATCAGCCTTCTGCGCTCGCCGAAGCGCTGGAGATGAAACACCTCGCGTTCGGGCCCGAGCACCGCTTTCGTATGGGCGGCTATGGCAACGCGATTTTGAGTCGTTGGCCATTGACCGACATCAGCCGCGTCGATCTGACGATCGGCACACGCAAGAAGCGCGGCGCGCTCACGGCGCGCGCGCACGTGCACGGGCTCGAGCACGAACGCAGTCTAGTGCTGGTCAACATGCACCTCGGCTTGGCGGGGGCGGAGCGTGGACAGCAACTGGAACGATTCCTGGCCTCGCATCCGTTCGCGCATCTGCAACGTCGCACCCCGGTGATCTTGGGCGGAGACTTGAACGACGTTTGGGGTTCGCTCGGGCCGCGCTACTTGCAGCCTGCTGGCTTCGGTCGTTGCGGTTCCCTGCTGAACACCTTCCCCGCTTACCTGCCGGTGCGACCGCTCGATGGCGTGTTCGTGCGCGGCGACCTCGAGGCCCGCGGGATCAGCGTTCCCAAGACCAAACTCGCCAAACAAGCATCGGATCACCTGCCGTTGGTGGCTGATCTGAATTTGGTGGGACTGGAAGCCTAAAGCCAAAATTGGTTTGATGGTCACGAGGTCCGTCACATCCGGCGCAGCCTTCGGCGTCCGAGTGACGCACCCGTGATCCCGGACAGGGCTAGAACTCGGCGCGGCGCGGGTTGCGACGCTGGGTTGGGAGCGCCCCAATCGAGCCGGCCCGCACCGGGTATCGCGGCCGCGGAAGAGTTGAGATCGGGCACGGCCACGTTTACGGGGATTGAGATTTGGGCGCTGGGCGGGCCGCAATGCCCCCGCAATGTGGGCCATGGTAGCCTGCCGCGGTCATGGCGAAATCTACAGACCTCACCCGAAGCCCGGAGTGGCAAGCTCTCGAGGCGCACTACCAGGCCAGTCACGCAACCGAGATGCGCGAGCTGTTCGCGAAGGACCCAACGCGCGCGGAACGTTTTTCGGTAGAGGCCCTCGGCATCTACTTGGATTACTCCAAGAACCGCATCACGGACGAGACCGTGAAAGCACTCTTGGCCGTCGCCGAGAGCGCCGGCTTGCGCAAAAAGATCGACGCCATGTTCGCAGGCGAAAAGATCAACACCACCGAAGGACGCGCGGTGTTGCACACGGCCTTGCGCGCCCCCGCCGGCGCCACGATCGTCGTCGACGGCAAGAACGTGGTCCCGGAAGTGCACGCCGTGTTGGCCAAGATGTCCGAATTTTCGGAGCGTGTGCGCAGCGGTGCTTGGAAAGGGCACACCGGCAAATCGATCAAGAACATCGTCAATATCGGCATCGGCGGGTCGGATCTCGGACCCTACATGGCGACCGAAGCGCTGCGTTTTTACAGCGCCCGCCAGCTGACCTTTCGCTTCGTCTCCAACGTCGACGCCACGGACTTTGCCGAGGCCACGCATGACCTCGACCCGGAAGAGACGCTATTCATCGTCTGTTCCAAGACCTTCACCACCCTCGAGACGCTGGGCAACGCCAAGACGGCCCGTGATTTCCTGCTCGCCAAGCTGAAGGACCCCGCCGCGGTCAAGAAACACTTCGTCGCCGTCTCGACCAACGCCGAAGAAGTCGCGAAGTTCGGCATCGATACAGCCAACATGTTCGGCTTCTGGGATTGGGTCGGCGGGCGCTATTCCTACGACTCGGCGGTCGGTCTGTCACTGATGCTCGCCATCGGTGGCGAAGCATTCAACGACATGTTGGCGGGCTTCCACGCCATGGATGAGCACTTCCGCACCACACCGTTCGCCCAAAACATGCCCGTGCTCTTGGCGCTGATCGGCATCTGGTACAACAACTTCTACGGCGCCGAGACCTTCGCGGTCTTGCCCTACGATCAATATCTGGCCCGTTTCAGCGCCTACTTGCAGCAGCTGGACATGGAGTCCAACGGCAAACGTGTCACCCTCAAGGGTGATACTGTGGATTATCAAACGGGGCCGATCTTGTGGGGCCAGCCGGGCACCAACGGTCAGCACGCGTTCTACCAATTGATCCACCAAGGCACGAAGCTCGTGCCCTGTGACTTCATCGGCTTCATCCACAGCTTGAACCCGATTGGTTCGCATCACGATCTGCTGATGGCCAATTTCTTCGCCCAAACCGAAGCGCTCGCCTTCGGCAAGACGACCGCGGAGGTCGCCAAGGAGGGCGTTGCGCCCGAGCTGACCACGCACAAGAGCTTCCCCGGCAATCGCCCGACCAATACGCTACTGTGCGACCGGTTGACGCCCAGCATGCTGGGCAAGCTGGTGGCCTTGTACGAACACAAGGTGTTCGTACAAGGCGTGATCTGGCAGATCAATTCCTTCGACCAATGGGGCGTGGAGCTCGGCAAGGTCTTGGCCAAGCGCATCGGCAGCGAGCTCGAGGCCAAGAGCGAACCTGCCCTCGCCCACGACAGCTCGACGAACACGCTGATCAAACGCTACCGCGCCGCGCGCGGTTAGCCCGCGAGCTCTTTCACGATCCGAGCTGCGAGCTCGGCTCCCTGCGCGGGGTCGAGCTTGCCGGCGGGCCAGCCAATGCCCAGGCCGGCCTTCTCGTCCGGCTTCGGGATGATGTGAAAGTGCACATGCGGCACGGCCTGATGCGCCAAGCTCTCGTTGTTCTCGAGCACGTTGAAGGCGGTGGCACCCGTGATGCGCTTGATCGCCCGACACAAGCGGGGCAGCACGCGGCCGATGGCCGCGCTGGACTCGTCCGAGAGCAAGTCCAACGTTTTCACGCTCTCCTTTGGAATCACCAGCGCATGACCGAAGGAGAGCGGCGCGATATCGAGGAACGCGAGCACCCGCTCGTCTTCGTACAGCTTGTGGCAAGGGATTTCGCCGCGGATGATCTTGTCGAAAATGGTCTCGGCCATGGCGTCATCATTTAGCACGCTCGCGATGCAGGGCGCGACGCGATGAGTCAGACTGGAGTCGTCGCCATGTTGAAAGCCAGCAGCGTCCTCGGAAATAGCCAACGCCTGGACGGCGGCGCGATGTTCGGCAATGCTCCGCGCGCGCTCTGGAGTCGCTGGGCAGCACCGGACGCCGCGGGCCGAATCGCGCTCGCCTGCCGCGCGCTCTTGGTCGAAGACGGCTCGCGCCGCATCTTGTTCGAGACCGGTATCGGCACGTTTTTCGCCCCCGAGCTACGCGAGCGCTACGGCGTAGTGGAAGCAGAGCACGTCTTGCTGCAGTCGCTGGCCGAGCTCGGCACCAGCCATGAAGACGTCGACGTCGTCGTGCTCAGCCATTTGCATTTCGACCACGCGGGCGGCTTGCTCGCGCCATATCGCGGGGGCGCGTCGCCCGAGCTACTCTTTCCGCGGGCAGAATTCGTGGTCGGCAAGGTTGCCTTCGAACGCGCGCAGCGGCCGCACCTGCGCGATCGCGCTTCCTACATTCCGGAGTTGCCAGAGTTGCTGCAACGCTCCGGCCGACTGCACTTGCTCGACTCCGGCACGGCTCTCTGTTCCGCACTGGGGCCGCGGGTTCGCTTTGCGGAAACGCGCGGGCACACGCCCGGCATGATCCATGCGCGCGTGCTCGGCGAACGCGCGCGGCTGTTCTTCGCTGCGGATCTGGTGCCGGGCCGAGCCTGGGTGCATTTACCGATCACGATGGGCTACGACCGTTTTCCCGAGCAGCTGATCGACGAGAAGGCCGCGCTTTTTCACGAACTCGTCGCGCACGACGAATTTCTGTTTTTCACGCACGACCCAGTGCTGGCCGCGGCCCGGCTGCGCGAAGAGGCGGGCCGCTTTCACCCGAGCCACGAACTCGGCGCGTTTCGTGGCTGGGATCTCGACCGCGAACCGCTACCGGCGACGATTGCGGCGTCGCCCTAGGACGAGCAGCCCGAGCAGCAGCGAGAGCACCGGCCTAGAGTTCGTCCCGCGCTTGCTCACGGCACAACCGCCGGAGTCCGCGCCGTCAGCACTGGGGGTACCGGTCGAGCCAGCGACCGTCCCTGCGCCAGCGGCACTCGGGCTGCCCGCGACGCCCGCCGCTGCACCCGCTCCAGCGACCGCTGCACCAACGCTACCGGGAGCACCGCTGCCACCACTCGGAGCGCTACCAGCAGCGCTGGCCCCAGCGCCACCGGCACCGGTGCTGGCGCCTCCCGTGTCGCCGACCGCTGCACCGGACATGCCGGCGGCACCCGCCGTGCTGCCCGCACCGCCACTCGAGCCACCGCCCGAGCCGCTGCCTGCCGTCGGATCGAAGACGGGCTTGCTCGTGTCGGCCGTGATCTTGAGATCGGCGCAATGATGGTAGAAATAGCCTGCCTTGGGGCCGTTCGAGGGGTGCTGCGCCATGAACTCGATCACCTGCAACGTGCACTTGTCGCAGTTTACGTTCGGCAGCGTGATCTCGCCCGAGAACATCTTCATGTCGGTGGTGTGCGGAAACAGGTTGTCCGCCAGCACCGGAAACACGGGGGTCGTTTGGTAATCAGCGGTCGCCGAGTTGCCCGGACCGGCAGGCGGTAACACCTTACCGCTCGAATCCTTGACGACGTTGTCGATAGGCAGCTCACTGCGCGACTTGATGGACAGCGCGATCCGGTAGAACCCCGGATGAAACACGGTCTCGCTGATCTTGATCGCCAGCTTGCTGCCGCCCATCACCGGCGTGACGACGTTCGACGGCATGGTCGTTGGGCCACACGGCGGATCGCCCTTGCCCCCATCCGTCGAGTTCGATGCGGGAGGCGGCGCCAGCAACGTGAAATGCGCCTGAGCGGCCCTCGGCAGTGCGAGCAAGGAAAAACAGACGACCAGCACGGACGAGCGCATGGAAAACCTCCAAAAGGACAAGCGACTCCGAACTCTAGCTAGATTCGGAGGTGTGCCAATCGGACTCGAGTGATCCATCCGCGAATTGTGCGAGCGGGGCGTCAGCGCCAGCGTCTTTTTTTGCCCAGCATGTTTTTTGACCCCGTACACGCGAGGCGCTGATCATGCTCCCAGCGCCGCACTCACGATCTTTCGCGCTTCGTCCAGGATGACGTCGAGGTGAGCGGTGCCTTTGAAGCTCTCGGCGTAAATCTTGTACACATTTTCCGTACCCGAGGGCCGCGCGGCGAACCAGCCGTTTTCGGTCACGACCTTGAGACCGCCAATCGCCGCATCGTTGGCCGGCGCGCGCGTCAGCTTGTGCAAAATCGGTTCGCCCGCGAGCTCGCTGGCGCTCACCGATTCTGGGGACAGCTTCTTGAGCAAGGACTTTTGTGCAGGCGTCGCGGCTTGATCGACGCGCGTGTAGTACGGCGTCCCGAATTCACTCCGCAGCTCTTCGTAATGCTGGCCCGGATCTTTGCCGGTTACGGCGGTGATCTCCGCGGCGAGCAAGTTGAGGATGATGCCGTCCTTGTCGGTCGTCCACACGCCGCCGTTCTTGCGCAAGAAGCTGGCGCCCGCGCTCTCCTCACCGCCGAAGCCGTACGAGCCGTCGACCAGGCCCTCGACGAACCACTTGAAGCCAACGGGTACTTCCTTCAGTGGCCGCCCGAGCGACTTCACCACGCGGTCGATCAGCGAGCTGCTGACCAACGTCTTGCCGACGGCCGCGCTCGGCGACCATTCTGGACGATGCGTGAACAGGTAACGAATCGCCACCGCGAGGTAATGATTCGGATTCAGCAAACCGGCCGAGGGCGTCACGATCCCATGCCGATCCGAATCTGGATCATTGCCGAACGCAATGTCGTACTCGTCTTTCAGCCCCACGAGCTTGGCCATCGCGTACGGGCTCGAGCAATCCATGCGGATCTTGCCGTCGTGATCGACGGTCATGAACGAAAAGCGCGGATCGACCGCGGGGTTCACGACGCTGATATCGAGCCCATAGTGCTCGGCGATCCGCGACCAATACGCCACGCTCGCTCCACCCAAAGGGTCCGCCCCCAGGCGCAGCTTGGCCGAGCGGATCGGCTCGAGATTGATCACGTTCTCTAGATCGGCCACGTAGGCGGCGGCGAAGTCTTGCTCGTGGGTGGTGCTCGCGCGCTTGGCCGCTTCGTAGCTCAGGCGCTTCACTCCGGCGTTGTTCTCGCGCAGCAGCGCGTTGGCCCGGTCTTGCACCCAACCGGTCACGTCGGTGTCAGCGGGGCCGCCGTTGGGTGGATTGTATTTGAAGCCGCCGTCGCGCGGTGGATTGTGTGATGGCGTGATCACGATGCCATCGGCCCGGCGCGCTGGACGACCGCGGTTGAAGGCCAAAATCGCGTGCGAGATCCCGGGCGTGGCGGTGTAGGCACCACCGGCCTGCAAGATTGTTTCGACGCCGTTGCCGGCCAGCACCTCGAGCGCGCTGCGCTCGGCGGGCTCCGAAGCAGCGTGCGTGTCTCGGCCCATGTACAGGGGACCGTTGATGCCCTGTGCAGCGCGGTATTCGCAGATCGCCTGAGTAGTGGCCAGAATATGGGCTTCGTTGAAGCTGCCATCTTCCGCCGAACCGCGATGCCCGCTGGTGCCGAAGCTCACGAGCTGCTCCGGGTTCTGCACATCGGGCCGCATCGCGTAGTACGCGGCAACCAGCTTTTCGGGGTCGATCAGAATCTCGGACGGGGCGGGTTTTCCAGCCAGGGGGTGAAGGGCCATCGGCGCGCAGAGTAGCGCCGACTGACGCGACTTTGGAAGCAGGGCCGCGCGTTCAGGCTAGAGAAAACTCAGCGCGACCCCACCCCTCGGTACCGTGGCTTCGAAAAGCCGTGTCTTCGAAAACCGAACGCTCGCTTCAGGAGCTCTGTACTTCGATCCGGCGCGGTCGAAATGCGGCGCTCTTGGCCAGATGCACGCGTAAAACGCCGTTGGTATACTCGGCCTTCACGCGCTCTGGATCGATCCGTTCGTCGATGCGGAAGGTGCGCGTATAGACCACGGGCCTGTCCGCGGGGCCCTGCACCTTGGCTTCGATGCGAAACTCGGGCAAATCCACGTGCACGCCGATCTCGTTGGGATCCAGCCCGGGCACGTCGGCGACGACCAACAGCTCGCTGTCATTTTCGAAGATATCGACGTTCGGCGTGAGTTCGCGCGCCGGGCGGGTTTTCTCTTGGGTTTGGTTCTGCATGATCCTTCTCCTCTTGGTCTGGAAAAACTGGGGCTCAGGCGCTGGCGGAAACAGTCACCCGCTTGGGTTGTGCTTCAGCGGCCTTGGGTAGGGTCAATGTGAGGACGCCTTGTTTGAGCGACGCCTGGACTTTCTCCGGATCGATACGCGCCGGTAGCTCGTAGCTCTGTGCGAACGAGAAACTCTGCCGCTCGCGGCGATGCGCGGCGTAGCCCTCAGGCGCCTCGACTTTGCGCTCCGCCTTGACGCTCAAGACATTGGCCGTAACGCTGATATCCACGTCTTTATCGGTCAGCCCCGGTAACTCCACACGCAGCGTCAAGCTCTCGCCAGTGTCGGCGAAATTGGCGTTGGGCACGCCCAACCCTGCGAACGAAGGGGCGCGCTCCAGATCGCCGAACAGCCGATCGAGCTCACGGCGGAGCGACGCGACGGGCAGCCCACGGGAAGAACGAAAGGCCGGAAAACCACTGCGATCATTGAAACGGACGAGCATGACTATTTCCTCCTGAAAAATTGGACGACGGCTTCGACCCAAACTGAACCGCACCCGCCGGCAGTGACTGAAAGGAGCCAACCGCGGCGAACCGTGCTTTCTGTCGGGAACGCAAGGAAGGTGTCCATCGCGATTGCGACTGGCAAGGGGGACGGAGGAGCTGCCGCCAAAAATCGAGAGCCCCGCCCCTGCCCCGCTCAAAACCCTTTGAGATTCGGGCCGAAGACCCCTTAGAGTCAGCGCCCCCCGAAGGAGACCCTGAGCATGCCCATCCTGAGCGAAGGCGCGACCGCCCCGAATTTCAGCCTGCAGACCGACACTGGCGAAAAAGTTACTCTGTCGGCCCTGCAGGACAAACCGGTAGTGCTGTTCTTCTATCCCAAGGATGACACGCCGGGCTGCACCATCGAATGTAAGGAATTTCGCGACGCGCGGGCAGAGTTCCAGGTCAAAGCCCACGTGTTCGGTATCAGCCCCGACGACGTGGCCAGCCATCAGGCCTTCCGCGACAAATACGCGCTCAACTTCCCGCTCCTATCCGACCCTGGCCACGAGGTCGCCAGTCAATTCGGGGTCTGGGCGCTGAAGAAGAACGGCACGGAGGGCATCCACCGCACTACGTTCGTGATTGAGGGCGGCAAAATCGCCCGCGTGTTCAGTGAGGTGAAGCCCGAAGGGCACGCAGCCCAAGTACTGGCGACGCTCTGACTGCGCGTACCGTGACCGAGTCGCTCACTCTGCGCCCAATCGGCGTCGTGCACTCGCCTTTCAAAGAGCGGGTCGATGCGCCGCGCCAGCCGATCTTGGCGCGCGGCGTCCAAGGGACGATCGAGTTATTCTCTGGTCGAAATCTCGAGCAGGCCCTGGAGGACATTCAGGGTTTCAACTTCATCTGGGTGCTGTTCTGGTTCCACCTGAACACGACCTGGAAGCCCAAGGTCTCGCCCCCACGAAGCGGCCTCCGACGCGGAGTGTTCGCGACGCGTTCCCCCTATCGCCCGAATCCCATCGGCATGAGCGTGGTCGAGCTGCGCAAGGTAGAAGGCCTCACCCTGTCCGTTCAAAATCTGGACATTTTGGACGGCTCGCCGGTGCTCGATCTGAAGCCGTACATCGCCTACACGGACAGCGTGCCCGACGCGAGCAGCGGCTGGCTGGAGGCGCCCAGCGATCCGCAGCCGGACTACGGGGTCGAATTTTCGCCGTTGGCGACCGAGCAGCTGAAGTATCTCAGCGAAAGCTTCACGCTCGAGATCGCCGAACGCTTCGTGGCCGCGCTGCGACTCGGACCGGAGCCGCAGGCATTTCGGCGTATCCGCAAAGACGGCGCGGGCTACGTGATCGCCGTCAAAGATTGGCGCGCGCGCTTCGTATCGAGTGAGCGAACCATCACCGTGCTCGAGTTTCAGACTGGGCATCGCCCGCAGGTGCTGGCCACCGAAAGTGATCCCGCGCTCGACGCGCATCGGGGTTTCGTGACGCGCTTCGGACGTGGGTGAGCGCGGCCTGATTCAGCGCCAGCCCCGCAGCACGGTGAGCGCCTGCTCGTTCAGCTCCACCGCGCGCGGCTCGCTCGCGGCCTCCGTGTAGCAGCGAAGCTCAGGCGCATTGCCGGAAGCGCGCAGGTGCACGATCTCGTCCGAGGTAAACGTCACCCGCAGACCATCGACCATGGACACTTCAGCCACTTCGCCGAATGCGGGAAATGCGGCGGCGACGGCCTCGGGGCCGCCCTGCGCCAAGGCTCCGAGGCGCTCTTTGGACAACGCGGTCGGGAAATCCTCCAGCCGGTCGCTGGCCGTGAAGCGTTGCGGCAAACTGGCCAGCAAGCGCGAAATACTCGTACCTTGAGCCCGAGCGCGGAGCAGCACCGCCAACGGGACGAGCAACGCGTCGCGCGTGGGCAATGCGGGGAGCTCACCCGCGAGGGTGAAATCGGTCGCGGTCAGAAAGCCACCATTGGCCTCGTAGCCAACGACTCTTTCGCTGCCCCCGAGCGCGCCGTTCATGGCCTCGATCACGTAGGGAGAGCCGATGCGCGTGCGCACCACGCGCTGGAACATGCCGCTTTTCTCGACCGCCGTGTTGCAGCTCACCGGCGTTGCCACGAACGTCGCGCCCAGGAAACGTGCGGTCAAGATCCCCGCCACGTCACCACGCAACCATTTTCCGCGCTCGTCACTGACTAGCGGTCGGTCACTGTCGCCGTCCGTCGAGACGATGGTATCGAACTGATGTTCGCTGGCCCAGCGCGCGGCCGAGGCGACATCCTCCGGTCGAATGGCTTCGGTGTCGACGGGAATGAACGCCTCCGAGCGGCCGAGGCGCGTTACTTTTGCCCCCAGCCCGCTGAGTACCTCGAACAAAATATCGCGCCCGACCGCGGAATGCTCGAATAGGCCGATCCGGGCGCCGTTCAGGGCGCCCTCGCCGAAGGCGTCGAAGTAGCGTTGCACGTAACGCCGTTCGATCTCGGCAAGTACGGCGGGCTCGACGCGTTGGGCGCTCGGCAAAGTCGCGCCCTTGGCGTCGAAATCTGGCGGAAGCTCGACGACCTGCTCTTTCATGCCCGGCTCGTCGCGTTTGAGCAGCTCACTCTTGGGGCGATAGAACTTGATGCCGTTGCGATCGTCCGGGATGTGGCTGCCCGTGACCATGATCGACGGGATTTTCTGGGCAAAGCCAAACAACGCGACGGCCGGCGTAGGCACGCGCCCGCCGTTGACGGGGACGCTGCCGTGATCGGCGATGGCCTTCATCACCGCGCGCATGATGCGCGGCGTGCTGGAGCGAAGATCACCCGCGACGGCGACGCGACCCCCGCGTTGGATCTCACCCTCGCGCTCCAGGTATTGGAGAAAGCCGCGCGTGTAGACGTAACAGACCTCATCCGTCATGGCGCTGACGAGGCCGCGCGCCCCGCTCGTGCCGAAGGCCACGCCGCTGCTGTCCATTGCTTCCGCGATCGAAACTCTACGCGCCAACATGATGCGGAGCTTTATACTATGCGAGGGCTACTGGGCCCACACTAGGCGGCCCATTTCCGGCTTCATCGCGATTTTTAACGGGCTACGCCGAAGCAAAATGGTCACGCGCTCATTCGCGTAAGCGGCACCGTCGTGTGCCATTTTGGTCTCCGGCATCAACCGAGAGCTTCGACGTCGACCGCAACTTCGATACTGTGCGCGCCACCGCCGAGGACCACGCCCTTGAGCGGGCTCACGTCGCTGAAATCCCGGCCCCAACCCACGGTCACGTGGCGCGTCGCGGGCACGACCGCATTGGTTGGGTCGAAGTCGAACCAACCAAAACCGGGGATGTAAACCGAGGCCCAGGCATGCGAGGCATCTGCCCCGACGAGCCGCGGCCGATCGATCGGCGGATCGGTCTCCAAGTAGCCGGAGACGTAGCGCGCCGCGAGCCCGAGCGAACGCAGTGCGCCGACCGCGACGTGCGCGAAGTCTTGGCACACCCCTCGCTTGTCGCGCAGCACTTGCGCCAGCGGCGTGCTGAGATCGGTGGCGCGCGGATCGTAAGTAAACTCCTCGAAGATCTGACGGTTGAAGGCCAATATTGCGTCCACTAGCGGGCGCTTGGCCGTAAACGATGGCGCGGCATAGGCAGCCAATAACGAGTGCGCGCGCACCAACGGCGAGTCGAAGCGGTACTCGCTGACCTCTACCAACCCACGATCGGCCGCCAGGCGCTCGGCCGCTTCTTCCCAGGTGACGCGTGCGGCGAGACCCTCGGGTGCGTCGCGTTCGCGCAGCCCGATGTACGTCTTGGCCGTCACGACCAGCGCTTCGTGCTCGCTCAGGATTTCGATGAAGTGCGCGCGGTTCCCGAAGTAGTCGTGCTCTTCGTACAGGCTCACCGGCTCGGGGGATACCTCCAGAGAGTAGCCGGAAACGCGTTGAAACTGCAGCGGTCGGGGAGCCAAGTGGGCGATGTGGTGCGCATGCACCACGGGGCTCTCGTATTCGTAACGCGTCGAGTGACTGACGCTGAACATCCTCATTTGGCCTCCAGATCTTCGTTGATCCACACCGGCGGCGAGACGGCGCGCGAAGAAGCCAAGTGCGAAAAAAAGGTGTGCCCTACCTCGTCCGAAAACTGCCACAAAAGCGTGGCCGATTCTTCGAGCAGTTGCCGAAGCCCTGAGCCATCCCCGGCGCAGGCTTGTTCGATATCAGCAGTCAGCAGCGTACTCTGCAGCGAGATCAAGCGCCGCTCGGCGCGGCTGCGCGTCACGTCGCTGTGAACCTGCAAGCGCTTGAAGTGGTCCATCAGCGCTTCCACCTGGAACGCGACCGAGCGCGGATTCGAGGTATCGGTCAGCAGTAGATCCACCACGGGTGCGACTTGTAGAGTACTCAAGTAACGCGCCCGGTAAGTGAGCAAGCTATCGGCGACCTCGAGCAGTGCTTCCATATGCACGCGCGAAGCGCCGGGAGGTAGCAACGCTTGCAGCTGCACCAACGAGAGCGCGCCGCGCTCGACGCGCCGGCCCATGTCGAGGAAGGCCCAGGCATGGCTTCTGACCATGTTGTCGAGTGTGGTACCGCTGACGGCGGCCAAGGTGATCAAGATCTGATCCAACACATCTACCGCGTTGCCCAGCTTTTCGGGGGTCGCGCTCGGCAACGATTCGATCGAGTTCGAGAGCCGGCGCAGGACGTGCCAAGCGTCGCGCGACAGGCGGCTCCGCACCCCTAGCGTGAGCTCGTGCACGCGCCGCAGGATGCCGCGCAGGTTATTCGGTGAACTCGGATCGAACAGGACACCCAACAGGATGGCTTCCGCCGGCGTGTTGGGCGCACCGGGGCGCGCTTCGGCAATTTTGGTGTCGGCCACCGCGGGCGTCACGCCGGAGCGTTGCAGGGCATCCAAAATGGCGCCCAAGGCCAGCGGCGCATCCGGCGCAGCCTCGAGCGTCGCGCGCTCGATGCCGGCGCGGGCCAAGCGCGCAGTGCAATCACAGCGTTCGACGTAGCGCCCGAGCCAATAAATGTCGTCGAGCAAGCGGCTGGGCAGGTCCAAGCCGCCGCGCTTCAAGTCCACGCGACGGTCCGGCATCGACGGCAACACCGGCTCGGCGCTGCCCGCCGCAGACGGGACCCACACGTCTTTGCTGACCGCGTTGCTGCGGATGGCGAGAAATAGGCCATCGGGCGACTCGTTGATGCGGGCGAGCCCGCCCGGCATCACGTCGTAGTCTTCCCCATCGCGACACAAGAACGCCCGCCATGCCAGACCGCCGCGGACCACGCCGCTCGATTCCCAAACCGGAACCGTGGACAGACCGCCCCAGCGCTCGCCCACGAAGTCACCCGGGTGCGCTTTGAGCCGCTCGATCAGTTGCGCGCGTGCTTTTTCGTCCATTTGCGCCGGCACGAACGGATCGCCGCGGCGATCGCCGAAAGCCGGCTTGATCACCATGTCGTTCAGCGAGCTCAGCACCAAAGCGAGGGAAGCGGGATCACCGCACCAGAAAGTGGGCACCGATTCGACCATCAGCTCTTCGCCCAGGACCGCGCGCGAGAGACCCGGCAAGTAAGCTTTGAGCGCCGGCATTTCGGTGATCACCGAACCGAGCGGATTGGCCAAGCCGACGTTGCCGGCGCGGGCCGCGGAGACCAGCCCCGCGACGCCTTGCGTCGAGCCGCCCCGTAGGGCCAACGCATCACACCAAGCATCGCCAACGCGACGCAACAGCACGTCCACTCGCTGTAGACCGGACAAGGTCTTCAAATACACGACGTTGTCGCGCACCGTCAGATCGCGGCCCTCGACCAACTCGTAGCCGAGATAGCGCGCGAGGTAGGCGTGCTCGAACGAGCTTTCGTCGCGCGCGCCTGCGGACAGCAGCAAAACCCGCGGCTGCCCGCCGTTCACTTTCGGGGCCAAGCTCTCGACGGTGCGCCGCATCTTCGCGAAGAAGCCGGCGATGCGCTCGACGCGGTAGTCCCGGAACAGATCGGGCAAGGTGCGGCCCATGACCAACCGGTTCTCGAGCGCGTAACCAGCGCCCGTCGGCGCCTGCGTGCGATCCGAATAGATCGTGAACTTGCCGTTGGGATCCCGACCGAGGTCTACCGCGTAGAGGTGCAGGCGATGACGGCCGACCGGCTCCCAGCCGTGGCAGGCGCGCAAGAAATCAGGATGACCGAGCACCAGCTCGGCGGGCAGCAGCCCCTCACGAACGAGGCGCTGGGGCCCGTAACAGTCGGCGATGATCTCGTTCAGCAGGCGCGCACGCTGACGCAGCCCCCGGCACAGGGTGAGCCACTCGTTCCGCTCGACCAGGTAGGGCAGTACGTCTAGATGCCAAGGTCGGTTCGTCCCCTCAGGGACGCCTAGGATGTTGAACGTCACCTCTTGCTCGGTGATGCGCCAACGGACGGACTTCTGTAGCTGGTCGAGTTCGGCGGGCGAACGCTCCGCTAGAAAGCGTTCGAGCAAGCTCTGATGCGCGCGCAAGGCACCGCCTGCGTCGCGAAATTCGTCGAACGCAGTCACGTGTTGCTCGATCGCGTTCGGTGAGCCGAGGTACGGCCAGGAATCGACAGCCACCACGCAGTGTCATACGCGAGACCCGGGGCGGATGTCACGCAAGTCACGGCATGCGGCGCAAATCGAGAGTGAACGGAAAGTGCGGATCGAGCTTGGGCTGTCTCACAGCGAAACGGCCCGGCACATGACCCATGTGGTCGAAGCGGGCAATTCGCCGACTTTCCGCGGCCGCCGCGTTGACCGGCCGCACCTCGTTGGAGCGACCTCCGGGGTGAACGACGTGGTAGGTGCATCCCGCAATCGCCCGCTGATTCCAGCTGTCGTAGATGTCGATGTGTAACGGCCCGTGAACGCCGATGGTGGGGTGCAGGCAGGAAGGGGGCTGCCAAGCACGGTAACGTACGCCGCACACGCCCTCCCCGGATACGCCGGTCGGCTGGAGCGGCAACGGGTAACCGTTGACCGTGATCATGTGGCGTCCCTCGGTGAGACCGAGAGCCCGGACCTGCAAGCGTTCCAAGGATGAATCGACGTAGCGAGCTTGGCCGCCGGCACCGCTCTCTTCCCCGAGCACGTTCCAGGGCTCGAGCGCGCCACGCACCTCCATGAAGATCGCGTCTTTGGCGACCCGCCCGTAGAACGGGAAGCGAAACTCGTAATGCGGACGGAACCATTCGTCGTCGAATTCGTAGCCGCGTTCGCGAAGATCACTCATCACGTCGCCAAAGTCTTGGCGTACGAAGTGGGGCAACAGGAAGCGATCGTGCAGGAGCGTGCCCCACTTTACGAGGGGCGCGCGGTACGGCCGCTCCCAGAATGCAGACAGCAACGAGCGCAGCAGCAGTTGCTGCACGCTCGACATGCGGTAGTGCGGTGGCATCTCGAACGCCCGGAGTTCGAGCAAACCGAGGCGGCCCGCGGACCCGTCGGGGGAATACATCTTATCGATGCAGAACTCCGAACGGTGAGTGTTGCCGGTCACGTCGGTCAGCAAATTCCGGAAAATACGGTCGACCAGCCAAGGCGGCGTGTAGCCCCCCACTTCCGGCAGCTCCCGAAAGGCCACCTCTAGCTCGTAAACCGAGTCATTTCGGGCTTCGTCGACACGCGGTGCTTGCGAGGTCGGGCCGATGAAACGCCCGGAAAACAAGTAGGAGAGCGATGGATGGTTGTTCCAGTAGGCCACCAAGCTCGCCAGCAGATCCGGCCGCCTGAGGAAGGGACTGTCTGCGGCGGTCGCCCCACCCATCACCATGTGATTGCCGCCACCGGAACCGATGTGCGCGCCATCGAGCTCGAACTTTTCGGCGGTCAGGTGCTCTTTGCGCGCTGCGCCGTACAGGCTCTCGGTCTGCTCGACCAGCTCTTGCCAATTTTTGACCGGCGTCACGTTGACTTCGATCACACCCGGATCCGGCGTCAGGCGGAACACGCCCAAGCGCGGATCATTTGGCGGCTCGTAGCCTTCGATTTGAATCGGGAAGCCGAGATCCTTGGCGGTTTGCTCGATGGCCGCCACGAGCTCGAGGTAATTCTCGAGCAGCGGGATCGGCGGCATGAACACGTGCAGGATGCCGCCACGGGGCTCGACGCACAGCGCGGTGCGCGTGATGCCCGTGGCTGATTCGAAGGGCAGCGGCCTCAAGTGCGGATCGGCGTTGGTGCCAGGTTCGTTCGGGAAACCAGGGCGCTGCGGGCGAGGCACGGTCGGCCGAGCGCTGGGCGCGGTCGGCGGCGGAAAGCGATACTCGCTCGGCAAAGCGCCGCGCTCGGCGAACGGATCGCGCTCGGGCTCGGCGTCCGAATCCCCGGGCGCCATCCAAGGCAGCGAGTCGAGCGGTAGGCGTAGGCCCATCGCCGAATCCCCGGGCATCAGCAGCAGGTGCTCTTCGCGCAAGAACCAATTTCCGGAAACCCAGCCTCCCTGATGCGCCAGAGGCAAGCAATAGCCGACGATGCTGGCCAGGTTCTGGGTGAAGACGCGCGCCAGCCGCGCACGCTCGATCGGATCGGCCAGGTTGCTCTTGAGCGGGTCCACATTGCCGGGCAAGCGGCGCTCGCGCCACAAGTAGTAGAACGCGTCTTCGTAGGCCGGCATCAGCCCGTGCTTTTTCAGTCCCAACACCTCGATCAGGTGTTTGACGAAAATCTCGGCCTGTTCGATGCGGTGACCCGGCGGCGCCGATTCTTGCGCGATCAGCTTGGGATCTTCCCAAATGGCGACGCCATCTTTGCGAAAAAAACAGCCGAGTGCCCAGCGCGGCAGCTGTTCACCGGGATACCACTTCCCTTGGCCGTGGTGCAGCATCGACCCCGGTTGCCAGAGAGCCTGCAAGCGGCGCAGCAAACGGTCAGCGGTGGGCAGCTTCTGACCGCCGAGGGCGGCCACGTTCCACTCCGGTGCGTCCGGCTCGAGCGCGCTGACGAACGTCGGCTCGCCGCCCATGGTTAGCCGCACGTCTTGGGCTTCGAGTTGCAAATCGACTTCATCACCGAGCGCGAGGATCGCTTGCCACTGTTCCTCACTGTACGGCTTGGTGACGCGCGGCACGTCGATCACGCGGGCGACCGACATCTCGAAATCGAAATCGGTCTCGGCCTTCTCGACGCCGCCCTCGATCGGCGCGGCGGATAGCGGATCGGGGCTGACGGCCAACGGAATGTGACCTTCGGCCGTGAACAGCCCCGAGGTCGGATCGAGACCGATCCAACCCGCGCCCGGAACGTACGCCTCGCACCAAGCGTGGAGATCCGTGAAATCAGCAGTCGGGCCCGCCGGGCCCTCTACGGGCTTTTCGTCCGCGACCAACTGCACCAGGTAGCCGGAGACGAAGCGCGCAGCGATGCCCAGCTCGCGCAATACGCGCACCAAGAGCCAACTCGAATCACGGCAGGAACCCTTGCCGAGCTCCAGCGTTTCTTCCGGAGTTTGTACGCCCGGCTCGAGGCGCACGATGTATTTGACCGCCTCGTTGACGGCGCGATTCACGTCGATCAAAAAGTCGACCGTGCGCCGCTCCGTGCGGTCGATGCTCTTCATCAAATCGTCGAAGTGCGGGCCCGCGGGCACCTTCGCGAAGTACGGTTGGAGCTCGTGCTCCAACACCTTGTCGTAAGCAAACGGCGACTGTTCCGCGCTCGGCTCCAAGAAGAAATCGAACGGGTTGTAGGACTCGAGATCCGCAACCAAATCGACCGTGACGCTGAAGTGCTTGGTCTTCTCCGGGAAGACGACGCGCGCCAGGTAGTTGCCCTGCGGGTCTTGCTGCCAATTCAGGAAATGCGCGGGCGGCTGTATATCCAGCGAGTAACTGTGAATGGGCGTGCGGTTATGCGGCGCAGGCCGCAGACGAATGACCTGCGGCCCGAGCGTGACTGCGCGCTCGTAGTCGTAGCTGGTCTTGTGATGAAGTGCGATTCGGATGGCCACGGTTACTCAGACCTCGAAAAATTGCTTGTGGATCGCAGTCCCAATGTCATTGATTGCGCCCTGCAGACCGTCGACATACTCGTGTAGCCCTCCCGCCATGACATCCTCGATCGTTGCATAATCCAAGCGCGCCCTGAGTTGCCCCAGTAAGCGCTCCGCTTCGCACTGATACGTACCAATCGGCGAGCGCATGACGGCATGCAGGCTCTCCTGCGCTTGGCGAACGCAATACGAAATGGCGCGCGGGAAATTCTGATTCAAGAGCAAAAAGCTCGTGACATTCGCCGGCGAGGTTACGTGAAACATCTGACGATACATTTGCAGCGCGCTGGCCGAATTGAGCAGCGCCGTCCAGCCCAGTTGATCGACGGTCGTGCCGACCCCGTTGCCGACCGGCAGGAGCAGAAAATATTTCACGTCCAAGATGCGCGAGGTTTTGTCCGCGCGCTCGAGCAAGCGACCGAGGCGCGCGAAATGCCAAGCCTCCCCTCGCGATAGCGTCGCGTCCGTGACCCCTTCGAAGTAGATGCCGGCGCGCTTCACTCGGCCGTAAAAATCGTTCAGGTCTTCCGGGTTGACGTCGGGTCGCGCGGCCTGGTTGACCATCAGATAAAACTCGTTCAACTCCTGCCACATCTCGCGCGAGATGATGTCACGCACGGTGCGCGCATTCTCGCGAGCCGACGCGACGCTGGAGGCGATCGAGTTCGGATACTCACGGTCGAAAGTGAGAAACTGCGTGACGGCTTGCGGGGTTGCTTTGCCAAAGCGTTTGGCGAACAGATCGTGATCGCCGGTGATCATGACCAGGCTATCCCAGCCGCTCTTCTGCTCGATCGGCGAATCGAGCAGAAGGTTCATGTTCACGTCGATGAAGCGCGCGACGTTCTCCGCGCGTTCGACGTAGCGGCTCGACCAGTAGATTGCTTCGGCAACTCGGCTCAGCATCGTATGTCTTGTTTAGTTCGAGATCGGGATGGCAAAGAGTGTCGTCGGTGAACGGAGTTTCAGACCTGAAAACTCAAGACTGAGACTGCGATTGCGATTGCGATTGCGATTGCGATTGCGATTGCGATTGCGATTGCGATTGTCCCACGTCGTCGGAAAGCACCCAGGTGTCTTTGCTGCCACCGCCCTGGGACGAATTGACGACCAAGGAACCTTTCTTGAGCGCGACGCGCGTTAGGCCTCCGGGCTGCACGTAAATGTCCTCGCCGTACAGCACGTACGGTCGCAAATCCACGTGTCGACTCTCGAAGTGGTCACCGATGATGGTCGGTACGCGCGAAAGGGAGAGCGTCGGCTGGGCAATGTAACCGCGGGGATTCTTGTTGATGCGCCCCGCGAAGTCCACCTGTTCCTCGGCGGTGGAATGCGGACCGATCAACATGCCGTAACCGCCAGCGCCGTCGGTGGCCTTGACCACGAGCTCGGGCAAATGATCGAGCACGTAGTTGCGATCCTTCTCGTCACTACATACATAAGTCGGCACGTTGGGGATGATCGCGTCTTCATCGAGGTAGTATTTGATGATGCGCTCGACATAGCGATAGATCGCCTTGTCATCCGCGACGCCGGTGCCGGGCGCGTTGGCCAGCGCCACTCGACCGTTCAAGAAAACCTCCATCACGCCGGGGATGCCGAGCAGTGATTCGGGGCGAAACACCAGCGGATCCAAGAAATCATCGCCTACGCGGCGATAGATCACGTCGACACGCTTGAAGCCCTCGGTCGTGCGCATCTGCACGTAGCCCTCGCGCACCACCAGATCTTGAGGCTCGACCAGCTCGACGCCCATTTGCTGGGCGAGGAACGCGTGTTCGTAGTAGGCGCTGTTGAAGCGCCCGGGGGTGAGCACGACCACTTGCGGATCGTCCCGGCGATCGGAAGCCAGGTAGCGCAGGGTCTCGAGCAACCTGAGCGGGTAATCGTCGACCGGGCGAATCGACATTTGCTCGAGCACGCGCGGGAACGTGCGCTTCAAGATCTGACGATTTTCGAGCACGTAGCTGACGCCCGACGGGCACCGCAGGTTGTCCTCCAGCACGTAAAATTCGCCGTTTTTGTCGCGCACGAGATCGGTACCGACGATGTGGCACCAGATCCCGCGGGGCGGCTTCATGCCGATGCATTGCGGACGAAAGTCAGGGCAAGTCTTGATCAACTGCTCGGGGACGACTTTGTCCTTCAAGATCTTCTGTTCACCGTACACATCGCACAGGAACAAGTTGAGCGCCTCGATGCGCTGACGTAGGCCGCGATCGATGCGTTCCCATTCCTTGGCACCGACCACCCTTGGAATGACGTCGAACGGGAAAATGCGCTCGGAGCTGCCACCATCACCATACAGGGTGAAGGTGATGCCCATGCTGAGCAGCGCGCGCTCTGCCGCCGCTTGGCGCATCAAGAGCGAGCCACTCTCGAGCCCATTGATGCCGTTCACGAGCGGTTCGAAGCCCGGGCGAGGAACACCCGGCGCAGCAAACGTTTCGTCATAGAACGGGCCGTTTTGAGGGTCGTAAACGTCGAACTTCATGAGCCTTCCGTAAACCGTCGGTCAGCGAAAAACTGACGCGGGCGGTGCTAACCCAGAACCTTATCCCGGAACTGAGACGACCCTAACGCCGCCCCGGGGATCGCGACGCTTTCAATCGTGTTTCCGACTCGTATCACCGGTTTCGTAGCAGGTTTCGGCGCGCAGGAGACAGAACTCGAGATGCGTTGACAAGTGCGTTCGGCGGGACGTACCATCGCTCCCCGCCATGTTCTCCCGCACCCCGCACGTCGAGCTGAAGAGCTCGCTCAGCAGCGTCATTTGGACGACGCGCAAGGTCGTCGTGTAACGGGAAGGGTAAACATCGCATCGTTTGGCGAACGCCCTTCTGGTCTCCCAGTAGGGCGTTTCGCTTTTGTGGCCTTGCATCCGGCAAGGCGGAGCCAAGACCCATGACGTTCGTCGTCGAGCTTCGCGATCTGAAGAAAAGCCTGCCCCGGCCCGTCACCCATTTCTGGCAACAGGCCATGGGCGCCCTGTGTGCGTTGCGCGTCCGACTGGCACTCCTCGGCCTCCTCGGCTGCGCGCTCGATTGCCCACTCGATGCGGGTGTGACGGCCGGCAGCGGTTTACTCGGGCTGCTGTGTGGGGTGCTGGCAGCGGCGGCCTCCGCCACACTAGGCCTGCTCTGCGAGGCGAGCAGCGCGCTGTATGCTCTGGTCAGCGACCACGAAAGCGCCGTATCCCAGCTCGAACAAGGGTTGAACCTGCACTTCTCGGAGCCCCTAATGAAATTCGATATTTGTCCCGATACCGGGCCTTTTCCCACGCTTTCCGGGCACTGTTTGTGCGCCCTCGGAGCCTGCGCGTTGCTCTTGTTCGGCGGTGGCCTGAGCCGTCGGCAGCCGGCCAATCGTCACGAGGGGTGCTGAACGCGGCGGGTTTGCTGGGCAAAAGTGCGCGGTGTATAGCCGAGCCGTCGCATGCCGTTTGCTTCCCGGTCCCTTCGGCGCGCACTGCTCGGCCTGTCGCTGCTCGGTTCCACTATGGGCTGTGCGCATGAGCCCGCACGATCTGCCATCGATCTCACTCGAGTACCGGCCACGAATTTCGAGCTCGACGGTCAGCCGTTTTGTTTCGTGGGGACGAACAACTATTACCTCTCTTACCAGCCGCCAGCGATGGTCGACGACGTGCTCGAAAGCGCGCAAGCGATGGGCGTGAAGGTGATGCGGCTGTGGGGCTTCATCGATCGGGGCTCGCTCGACGGCCGCGTGCCCAGTACCGATGGCGATGGCACGAAGCGAGGCGTCTACTTCCAAGCCTGGGATCCGCTCGCGCAGCGGCCGATCTACAACGACGGCCCGAATGGACTCGAGAGGCTCGATTACGCACTCGCCAAAGCGGACCAATTGGGGCTCAAGGTGGTGCTGGTTTTGACCAACAATTGGCCTGAATTCGGCGGCATGGGCCAATACCTCGCTTGGTACGGTCTTTCCGCGCATACGTCGTTCTACGACGACCCGCGGGTACGCCAGGCGTACAAGGCCTGGCTGTCGCATTTGGCCCTGCGCGTGAACAGCATCACCGCCCGCAGCTATCGGGACGATTCGACCATTTTTGCGTGGGAGCTTGCCAACGAGCCGCGCGGTACGCCTGGCACCCCGCGCAGCGTACTGACCAACTGGGCCCGCGAGATGTCCAGCTACCTCAAATCGCTCGACGCCAATCACCTGGTCGCCGTAGGTGACGAGGGCTTCCTCGAAGGCACGAGTGAGCACTGGACGTACCACGCCGACAATGGCGTCGACCATCGCGCGCTGACGGCGCTGCCGGGTGTCGACTACGGGACGTTTCATATGTATCCGGAAACGTGGGGCACCGGCTTTGGTTGGAGCGAACACTGGATCGACGATCACTTGCGCGTAGCTCGCGAGCTCGGCAAGCCCACGGTGCTGGAAGAGTATGGGCTGAAGGTGACGCGGGACCGCCTGGGGCGGATCAGCGACGGCCTCCCCGTGCGCCTCCGAGGCTACTCCGCGTGGAACGAGCGCGTGCTTTCGCAGGGCGGGAACGCGGCGATGTTTTGGTTGCTCGTGGGCAGAGATAGCGAGCGCGGCGGGCAGTACCCGGACTACGACCAGTTCAGCGTCTATCGTGGCGACGCGACGGCAGAGCTGCTGGGCCAGTTCGCCGCGCGATTTGCAGAGAGCGCTCCCGCTTGCTCGGGAGCTGCCGCGAGCCCATCTCGCTCACCCTTCGTGCGCGTTCGTCGAACGCGCATCTCGGCCTTCGGCTTTCGCGCCGAGCCGGGCTGAGCACGGCAACGCGTCCGGGCTAGGGCGGCGTGGTATTCGTGCACGAAACGTCGGCAATCGCGCTGAAGCCGTCGTAGCCAGTCGTCTCCCCGGGGGCGGAAGCGTTGCTGGTGATGATCGTGTAGTTCGTCATCATGCTCATCGTGCCGTCACTGAGGCCCGTCACGGTGACCGTTTGCGGTGTCTCCCAGCTGCCCGTGCCCGAATTGGTGAAGGTCACCGTGTCGGGAGATACCGTGCCCACGGTGGGGGTGTCGCTGGTCAAGGAGATGGTGACGTTCGCGTTGGGCTGTGACTTCAAGCGGATGCTGAAGGTCGACGTCGTGCCAGGAGTCGTGGAGCAGTTAGCCGCCGGCGTTACCTGCGTGATCAACACCCCGAGTTCGTCATCGTCCACGTTCGTCAGCGATACCGCAGCGGGGACGGTCGCCGAGTAGCTAGCGTCGGGTGTAAACGTGATTTGATAGGAGACGGGTCCGTCCACCTTTTTGTCATCCACGCCCGTCACCGTCACGGTGTGCGGCTGATCCCAATCGGCAGCAGAAAAGACCAAGGTGCTGGGCGATGCGGAGCCTTCCGTCAGCTTGGTGCTGGTCAACGCCAAGGTCACGGTGGTGGAGCCTGCGGGTTTTGACTGCAGCTTCACGCTGAAAGTCGCGGTACCGCCACTTTCCGTGGTTTGCAGCATCGGGTCCGCGCTCACCACGTAGCCGGGGACATCATCATCGATGTTTTGCACGTCGAGCTGAGTGGCGAACTTGCCGTCGTATTTCGGGTCAGCGCTGCTCGCGTTGGCCAGCTTCACTTGATAGGTCTGCGGACCGTCTGCGACTTCGTCTTGCACCCCAGTGATGGTCACCGTTTGGGCGCTGGACCAGTTGTCCGGGGTGAACACGAGCATGGCCGGCGAAACCTTGCCCTCCCCCGTGTTGCTGCTGCTCACGCCAATGCTCACGCTGTCGGTCGGTTGCGACCGGAGCTTGACGGTGAACGTAGCCGTGCCGGCGTGGTTCTCGGTCGTAGTGAGGCTCGCGGGGGCGTCGATGACGAGCCCGGTTTGGTCTTCATCCACGTTGACGAACGGCAAATCCAAGCCGAACTTGCCGCCGTAGTTCGGGTCCTGGCTGGTCCCGTTGCTCAGGCGTACGGTGTACTGCTGGTCTCCGTCCGCTAGATCATCGTTTACCCCCGTCACGGTCACCGTTTGCGGCGTCTTGCCGTTGCTGGGAGTGAACTTGAGCGTGGCTGGTGAAACCGTGCCCTCCGTGGTGTCCAAACTGGTGACCGTGAACGTGACGTCGGCGGTAGGCAGCGAGCCGAGCACTACCGTGAACGTGCTCTTCCCGTTCGACTGCTCGGTCGTGATCGCCGGTGTCAGGCTCGGGGTCGGCGTGATGATCAGCCGAGCGCTATCGTCATCGGTATTGGTGACCGAAACGTCGCTCGGCTTGTGGGCATTGTAATTTTGATCCGTGCTCGAGGCGAGCGATAGCGTGATCACGTAGGGCTGGGGGCCGTCCGCAACTTGATCGTCGATGCCGGTTATGGTGACCGTCTGAGGTGATCGCCAATTCGCGTCCGTGAACGTCAAGGTGGTCGGGCTCACGGTGCCCTCGGTCGGCTTGCTGCTGCTGAGCGAGAACTTCACGTTCACCGCCGCGCCTGGGTTGGCCGTATTGACCGGCTTCGAGTTGAGCGAGACGGTAAAGGTCGCCTTGCCCCCGGCTTCGGAGGTGGATAACCCGCTGGTCGGGGTGACGTTGAACCCCGCGGAATCGTTGTCGACGTTGATCAGGGTGACGTCAGGGGGATCGGGCTTGCCGTTGTAGTTCGGGTCCTTGCTCTGGGCAGGCTCGAGAACGATCTTGTAGCTGGCATCACCATCCTGCTGGCCGTCGTCGTCTTGACCGGTCACGACGATGGTTTGATTGGCGTTCCAATTCACGGCGGTGAACGTGACAATGCTCACGTTCGGCTTACCCTCAGTAGGGTTGTTGCTGGAGACGCCGATGGTCACGTCGTCAGTCGGCTGCGACTGCAAGCGGATCGTAAAGGAATCGCTCTTGCCGTCCTCGTTCGTCGTCAGGCCGCTCAGCGGACTCACAATCACGCCTGGCGTGTCATCGTCGATGTTGGTGATCTGCACCTGCGACATGAACTTGCCGTCGAAGTTGAGGTCTTGGCTGCTCGCCGCGCCGACCGTGATGACGTACGGCTGATTGCCATCGACGATTTTGTCGTCGACGCCCGAGATGGTGACGGTCTGTGGGGATCCGTAGTTCAACGGCGTGAAGGTCAACGAAGAGCTCCAGAGCGTGCTTTCCTTCGGGTTGCTGTTGCTCAGTGGTATCGTCACGTCGTCGGTGGGCTGCGAGGTGAGCTTCACGGTGAACGTCGCGGTGGTGCTGCCCTTCTCCTCCGTGACCAGCTGGTTCTTGTTGCTCGGATCGACGCCCTTGACCAACTCCACGGAAACGCCAGCGCTGTCATTGTCCGTATTGGTGACCTGCACGTCCGGCGGATCGAGCGCGTAGCCCGGATCCGAACTCATGGCCATGCCCGAGGTCACGTAGAAAAGCGGGCTGCCATCTTGGACGTCGTCATTGACACCCTTCACGCTGATGATTTGTGGCGATCGCCAATTGTCCGGGGTGAAGATCAGCGCTGCCGGCGAGACCACGCCTTCCGCCGGCATGCTGCTGGTCAAGGTGATGATCACTTGATCCGAAGGCCGCGAGTTGAGCGCGAGCGAGAAGGTCGCGGTCGTTCCGTCTTCCGAGGTGCGCAACTTGGTGGGGTCACCGGGGTCGATGCCGGTCAGCAGCATCAGGGTAAACCCGGGTTTTTCGTTGTCGACGTTGGACGCCAGCACTTCCTTGACGGGGATCAGCGGGTAATCCGGGTCGTCCCCAGTGGGCGGGCCGAGTGCGATCACGTACGGCTGATCGCCGTCTGCGGTACCGTCGTCGTCCACGCCGGTCACGGTCACGCGCTGTGGCGCATTCCAATTGTCCGCCGTGAACGTCAAGCTCTCAGGGCTGACCGTGCCTTCACCCAGTGAGTCGCTGACGATCGGGACCACCACATCAGCCGAGGGCGGAGCGCTCAACGCTACCGTGAAGATCGCCGTGTCCCCGCTTTCGCTGGTGCGGAGCTTGCTCGAGTTGAGCGGATCGATTCCGTCGACCAAGACGACGGTGAGACCGGGAGTTTCATTGTCCTGATTTTTCACGTCGACGGTGATCGGCATCAAGCGTGCGTAGTTTTGATCGTCACTCGTGCTCGTGACGCTGATCTTGTAGTGATGGTCTGGGTCTTTGACGTCGTCATCGACGCCGGTGACCGTGACCAGCTGCGGAGCCATCCAGTTGAGCGGGGTGAAAACCAGGTTGTCGGGGCTGACGGTGCCTTCGGTTGGCGTATCACTGCTCAGGTGGACGATGACGTTCTTCGTCGGTGGCGAGTTCAGGACTACGGTGAACGTGTCTTGTCCGCCGCTTTCGCTCGTCTCGAGGCCATCTCGCGGTACGACGGTCAGCCCCGCGGTCTCGTTGTCGACATTGATCAGCTCGATGTCGATTGGGTTTTTGCCGTTGAACGTCGGGTCATCGCTAGTGGCCGGCGCGGTGACGATCTTGTAGGCGTGATTCGGATCGGGACGACTGTCATCGACGCCGGTTACGGTGACGACCTGAGGCGCTCGCCAGTCGTCCTTGTTGAAGGTCACGCTCGCGGGAGAGACGACGCCCTCACTGGTATTGCTGCTCGAGAGGCCGACCGTCACGTTCGCCGACGGTTGATGATCGAGCACGATCGTGAACGTCGCCTGGCCGCCCCACTCGGTCGTGTACAGCCCTTTGAACGGGTTCAATAAAATTGGACCGCTCTGCGTGCCGGCGAAGGCGTTGTCATCGATTCTGAAGTCACCGAAGATGGCCTGACAGCCGATTGCGGTCGAGAGCAATGAAGCGAGCGCCAATGCTCGCAGCAACCTTCCGAAACGCCCCATCAGAAACTCCCCGTAGCGCCTACACTGCCGAGCCCGATGTACGGATGTACGGCCACGCCTTGCGCGGGCGCCGGATTGCCCGTGTTGCGATTCAAGATCGCTAGGGTGAGACCCACCCCCGCCCCCACGACGCCAACGGCAAAACCGACGGTCGAGACCGTGCCGAGCTTGTGATACGCGTCGACGTCGCTTTTATAAACGGACTCACAGGCGTGGTCGGAATTGCAAACGCCGTTCAAGTCCGAGCGCTTGCTCAAAAATAGACCGCCGCTGATCATGCCCACGGCCAAGCCAGCGGCGGATACGCCGAATGCCACGTACATGGCCGTCGGGTTGTGCGACTTGACCGGGGTCGGTGCCGGCTCTGGCGCTTTCACGGGCACGACGGCGCGAGCTTCGGGATCGGGCTCGAGCCTGAACTCGGCTGCCTCTTCTGCGCCTTCCTTCAGCTCGACGGTCTTGTTCTGACCGAGAAAACCCTTGGCTTGAACGCGCACGTCCAACGGGCCGGGGTTGACCGCGCGGCGAACACCGATGGCAGCAGGCGGCACCACCACTCCGTCGATCGTGACGTGGGGGTCTTCGGCGCCGGAGACCGAGATGGTGATCCAGGCCAGGCGCGGCTTGAGCTGGGCGAGCTCGCTGGCGGCATCGGTCAGCGCGCGGCGCCAGGACTTCGGCGCCTTCGCGTCGACTCCTTCGCGCACGATTTGTTCGTAGCGTTCTTGCGCCTCGACCAACTTGCCGAGCCCGACGAGCGAGCGCGCCCAGTCGATCATCAGCGTGGGCGCGTGGACGAGTGCATCGGCACGGCCGAAGCGATCGGCGGCGGACGCGTAATCCTTCTCCTGCAATGCCTGATAGCCCTCACCGGCCAACGCGCGCGCGGTAGCGCGATCCGCAGGGCTAGGCTCTGCCCAGCTCGTGCCCACCCAGAGCAAACCCGCGCCGAGGCCCGACCAGAAAACTGAACGCCGTGTCATCGACCCCTCGCTCAAATGCCGTAGTCGCGAGGGACTCCTGCGGGACGCGGCCCGGGCGCCGCGGAACCGGGCAAGACCCCAGGCTTTTTCTTCTTTTCTTCCTCGAGCGGGAGCGATGACGGATCGAGGATAACGGGTGCTGCGGGTTGCATCTTACTCGACGCGACGGGGGTCACTACGATGGCGGGCGTGGCGGAGGGCCGGGTGGCGGCGACGGATGGCTGCGGGGGATTACGGAGGCTCGCGATCACCAAGAACCCTAGCACTGCCAACAATGCGCCGCCCACGGACAGCACGATCAGACGCTGTTTTCGGGGTAGCGACGAGAGCTCCGGCAACATCGAACCGCGCGTGCGCGTCACGGGGGCGTCGGTTCCTTCGTCTGGTTCCAAGCGCGACGCGGCGAACAGGCCCGCCGAGCTGAAGCGTGCGCTTTGATCCGCGGACGGCATGGCAGGCGCGCGTAGACTGCGAAGCCCGTCGAAATCATTGAAGCTCGGCAGCGCCGCGCGGGGCGCAATGCTCGGTACGAGCATCAGCTTGGAGGTCTCAATCGCCTCGCCGAATGAATCCGCCAGCTCCTTGGCTGACTGAAAGCGTTGCTCGCGATCACGCGAGACCGCGCGCTGCCACCAGAGCTCGAGCGCATCCGGCAAGTCCGGTGCGGAGGTGGTGATGGGCGGGATCGGATCGTAAATGATCATGCCCATCAGTTCGCCGAGCGCTTCGCTCTCGAACGGTGGCCGGCCATTGAGGCACTGATAGGCGATCACGCCCAACGCCCATAGGTCAGAGCGCCAGTCGATCGCCCGACCCCGCGCCTGCTCGGGGCTCATGTAATAGGGCGTACCCATGAACGAGCCGGTCTTGGTCGTCTTGCCCGCGAGCGAATATTGCTCGTGCTTGGCGATGCCGAAATCCAAGACTTTCGCGACTTCTTGATCGTCACCGGGTACGAGAAAAATGTTCTCGGGCTTGAGGTCACGGTGCACGATGCCGGCGGCATGCGCTCGCACCAGAGCGCGGGCGACTTGGCTGACGATTTGGTACGTCTGCTCGGTATCGAGCGCGCCCTCGCGATCTAGCCGGGCCCCCAGATCCTCGCCCTCGAGATATTCCATCACGATGAACGGCGTGCCATCCCAGATCCCGTGATCGAAGATGTCTACGACATTTGCGCCGCGGATTTGCGCGGCCGCCTTCGCCTCACGCTCGAAACGAATCCGCACCTCTTCGTCAGCGGCCTTCTCGGGATCGACGAGCTTGACGGCGCATTGGCTATCGAGCGATTGATCATGCGCAAGCCACACGGAGCCCATGCCACCAGCCCCCAGCTTTCGAAGCAGGCAGTAGCGGTCCGCGATGATGCTGCCAGTGGCGGCTGCTTGCACGAGGTTCGGTCTCAAGTGTACGGGCTAGCTAAGTAATAGCGTCGAATGCGCGTTCGTTCACGTTCCCCAGACGCACGCAAAACCAGTAAGCAAATATGCGACAAGGAGCCTTAATTGCCTACCTCATCCCTGTCCCAAAATCAAGGCTCCCGGGCCGGAAGTCACGATAATTACCACATGTGTACGCTTCTTGTCCTGTCTCTGTAGCCCGGTTTTTGTCGCCCGACTTTCCTCCTCCTTGGCCGCGTAGCGCGTCAGCCCATTACCGGACGCAGCCGACCGACCGCGGGCGGAATTAGGAAAATACCTAGGGAATGCCCCGCGAAAATAGGCGGATAAGGCGGGCTGACGATGAATCTCTGTCTCGGCGCTAGAGCACGGCATTGCGGCTTTCCATCTCTTCGTTTCTGGGGAACCCCTCGCTCGGGCGATCGTCAGCTTCCCGAAGGCACGCGCGGCTGAGATCTCACAATTGGTAAAATTGTGAGATCTCGCAACGTACCCGAAAAGTGGGGCCCTCGTCTAGTCCGCTCCGGCAACGCGCATACGGCATCTGTGACGCAAGGGGCGCAAGCAAGCTCTTTTCTCACCCGGCTTGGCTGCTCTCACGTTTGGCACGTTTGGCTCGTTCGGCAGCTTCGCGTTCGCGGGGTTCGCGTTCCCGGGCTCGCGGTGCTGCTCAGGTTTTCGTCGCCCTGGAATCCGACGCTAAGGTTCCTTACCGAACGGCCCGGGCGTGGCTCTCAGCGCCCTAGGCGTGGCTCGGAGCGCCCTAGGCGTCGCTCTCAGCGAAGGGCTTTGGGCACCCGAGCCATCGCGCTGTGCACGGCCGCGCGCAGCGCGTCGCTTCTTGCCGCGGGAGCTTTGGCTTCTTCCGCGGTGGCTCGGCCATTGATCAGCGCGTGGAGTGTCGAACCCTCGCGTAGGACAGCGACCGAAACCACACATGTCGCCCGAGCCGCATCGGCTGACTGAACGCTGTCCAAGCGCACGAGCGTGGCCGACAGCACGTAGCGCTGGTTGGTCTTGACGCGTAAAAACTCGCTGGAGGCAAGCTCGGCGCGGAGCAGTGAGCGCAGCTCGTTCTCGACTTCCGGCTTGGCCTTTCCCACGCCGACCGAACCGAGAAAGATGGGAAGCTCTGCGCCCCCTGCGATCCCGCTCGCTAGCAGCAGGCAGAGCGCAAAAAAGCTGGCGGCGCAACGCGCTGCCCAATCGGCCTTGAATCGCCCTGCGTCCATTTCTTGGGTAGAGCAAAACCCATACCGCGGAGCAGAACATTTCGGGGCCACCGGCTTTGGCTATCAGAGCGCGAATGTTTCGGCCAAATTAGCGAGACATTCTGCCCATCAGCGGCTCGCGCGCGGCCATCCTGACACCTCACCGACGACGGCCCGACGGGCTGCGCCGGGTACGATGGTCTCGAAGCGAGGCAGTCTGTCGGATCAGCGTTCTCAATCTGGGCTCGCCGCCAGCCGGTGCTATAGCGAGCAGCGAGTGATGCAGAGCTACAGACGGGGGCGAGACCAGTTGGCGCGCCGAATGCTCGGCGCGGGCCTGCTGATGTTTTTATTGAGCGCCTGCACACCGCTGATTGGAGGGGCAGCGTTGCTCGGAGTCGTCTCGATCGCTGCCCTCACTTCGCGTTGTTACGACTACGTCGACGTGACCGTCTTGGACGCGGATGGTCGTAAAACCTGCGCGGCAACCGTCACCGCAAGCAGCGGCGGGAGTCCATTGGAACTCTCGTCTTGCTACTACACGCCGCTCAGCGACGGGCGCTGGACACTGCGCGCCTCCCTGCCCGGATTTCCTGACGCGCTGAGCACCGTCGAGGTCGACCACGCGCATGACTGCACACGACATGTGCAAAGCGTCGAGCTGACTTTGAACCGAGCTCCTGTAGCGCAGCCCGTGCCTTCGTCAGCTCCCGCAAATACCTCGCCATTGCCCGTAACGTCCCCGGCCCCTTCGGCAGCACCTCCGTCGTCCGCGCCCGCGCCTGCACTCGATCCTGCTGCAGCAGGCTCGGCCAACAGCGCGGGAGCTCCGGTCGGGGTATTTCCAGATCGTTAAGGAACCGTCGCGCACGACGCAGCCGCGAGCGAGCGACGCCTGCGGGACTATGTGACAATTCTCCCCGCTGGAAACTGTTGCGATATGGCTTGCGACCTGCTCGTCGCGCTCAATACTTGGGGCGTGACGCTGAGCACCACGCCTCCCGGAACCTCGCAATCACCCGCAGCACCTAGCGGAGAGAGCAACCTTCCGAATTGCACGTCGTGCGATAGTCGCGACGTGCGTCGCTCGCACTCCCGCCGCCTGTTCGATGGCGTCGCGCGCAGCTTGGGCTTCAGGGCCTATCGCTGTCGCAGCTGCCGCGCGCGCTTCTTCGCAAAGTAGTCGCGAGCTCAACTCACAACGCGCGCCTTGGCTTCAGCGCGGCGGCGGAAGAAGCGCCGCCAAAAGAACGTTCCCACCAGCGCGAGCAGCGCGCCGAGCACCGCGCAAGTCAACTGCAGCTTCACGAACTGACTGAGCGCCAGGTTGACGCTGCTGGAACAAGAAAACGAATCCTGGAGCGGCTTGAAGAGCAGGCTCACGAGCTCCGGCCCTTCGACAGTGGCCCCGGTAAACCCGAGGATGACGCCGACGCACGCAATCAACAACGTGCGCCGGTGATTGACCTTCGAAAGCTCTGCTTCAGCCACGGCGGCAGCATAAGGAAACTCGCAGTTTCCGTCTAGAGAATAGCCGCCACGACGGAATCTCGCGGGCGGACGCTTGCCTAGCGCCAAAGTCGGTCGCATACACGGCGCTAGTGAGTCCTTTCGCGCTTTGGTCGCTCGCCGCTTGGGTGCTCGTGGTTGCTTGCGCCTGGCGCTTTCGTTCGCGCGCCTACGCAACTTTCCGCGCGATTTTGCTCGGGCTGCAGGTCCTGCTCGCCAGCGCGCTCTTCCCACGCTTTCACAGCGTGTGGCCGCTGTTCGTGTACGGGCACGCGGCGGTCTTCGTGCAGTCGCTGGTGTTGATTCGCCCGAGCATGCGCGGCCTCGCCTATCGCGTGTTGATTAGCATTCCCGGGGCATTTTTCGGTGCCGGCACGTTGCTTTCGTTGCCTTGGGTCTTGCTCTCGCTGTTCGGGGTGAGCTTGCCCGCGGTCTGGGCGCCGTACGCGGTGGCCTTGCTGGGCGTGCTCCAGTCGTTACGTAGCGCCGAGGAGCAAGTCCACCTCGTGGTCGCCGATGGCGAGTCCGTGCCTGAATTGAAGCGACACCCCATGCACGCGCAGGGCACGGGCCGGCCACTCTCGATCGTGCAGATCACCGACCCCCATCTGGGCCCGTTCATGTCAGTGGCGCGTTTGCGCCGCATTTCTGAACGCGCGGTCGCCCGCAACCCAGATCTGGTGTTGCTGACCGGTGATTTCCTGACCATGGAATCGCAGAGCGACCCAGAGCTGTTGGCGGCAGCACTCGCCCCTCTAGCGGCGCTACCGGGTCGTTGCTTTGCATGCTTCGGCAATCACGATCACGAGGCGCCAGACACGGTGCGCCACGCACTCGAGCGAGCGGGTGTGACCTTGCTCATCGACGACGCGCGCGAGCTGATGACGGCCGCGGGGCCCGTGCAAATCTTGGGGATGGACTTCGTGTGGCGTGAGCGGAAGGAACACCTGGCGCGCGTCTGCGCCGAGCATCCCCGCGTGCCCGATCACCTGCGTATCGTGCTCTTACACGATCCCGGAGCCTTTCGGCATTTGCCGGAAGGGGAAGCGGATCTGGCATTGTCTGGGCACACGCATGGTGGCCAAGTTGGCTTGGTCAGCCTCGGGCTCAATTGGACGATGATGCGCGTTTTCGTCAAAGCGCCCGATCACGGCTTCTGGGCGCGCGGCATCGATCGCCTGTACGTACACCGCGGCACGGGCCATTACGGCTTCCCACTGCGGCTGGGTGTTCCCGGCGAGCAAAGCCTGCTGCTCGTGCACGCAGGGGTGTTAGGTGCCGGCGCTCACGCTCCCGCTTGAGAGCTCCCCTTCGTAGGCTGCCCAAGCCACGTGTGACTCGTGCAGTGTCACGCGCAGCGTGGCCAAGCGCTCCGAACCTGGGCCGAGCTCACCCGCGCCGATACGCGCGGCCAGGCGTTCGAACACGACTCGCGACAAGAACTCGGTCGTCGTATTTTGATTTGCGAACGCTGCTTCGTCGTCCAAATTCTTGAAATTGAGCTCTTCCAGAATCGCGGTCAGCGCTTGCGAAGCACGGCCGATGTCGACCACGACACCCTCAGCGCCCAGCTCGCGCGCACGAAACTCTGCATCGACCACGTAGGTTGCGCCGTGCAGGCGCTGCGCGGGACCGAACAACTCGCCACGAAAACTGTGGGCTATCATCACATGACCACGAACGCAAACACTGTACATCAACGCTCCTTCAAGGCTCGTAACGCAGGCGGTGACAGAGCGAGCCGCTCTCGGGCAGGGTGAGTCGTGGCATCACTTCGGGCAAAGTCTCGAACGCAGTTTCCGCCTCGATCAGCCGCTCGAGCAGCGGGTCTTTGCACAGCTCGAGCGCGAGCGCGAGCCGAGCCCGATGATCGAAGCGCAGACGCGCACGCGGGCTCAGTGTGCCCACCTGTGACGACCGCAAGTTCAGCCGGCGCACGTGAAACGCTGCGCCCAGTGGCAAACTGATCTCGCGATCGCCGAACCAACTGAGCTCGAGCACCGTGGCATCCGTACCGGCCAATGACAGGCTGGTCCGGAGCCCCCCTTCGCTGCCGCTGGCATGAACGACCAGATCGCGCTCAGGCTGCGCAGCTTCCGGCAGAGCAAAGCTTGCTCCCAACTCGCGCGCGACGTCGCTGCGCGCGGCGCGTAAATCGACGAGTTCGACCTCGATGCCCGGATGCCGAGCGAGCAAGTACGCGCACAGACAGCCCACGACGCCCGCGCCGACGACGGTCACGCGATCGCCCAGACGCGGTGCAGCGTCCCAAACAGCGTTGATCGCCGTCTCCAGATTGGCAGCCAAGATGGCGCGCTCCGGCGGCACGCCAGTGGGCAACGGCAGCACCTCGGACGCAGGCACCACGTACGCCGACTGATGCGGGAACAGGCAAAATACGAGCTGCCCCACGAGCCCCGCACTGCCCGCTTCGACCCGACCCACGCTCGAGTAGCCATATTTGACGGCCCCCGGGAACTCACCGAGCTGATGGGGGCAACGCATGCGCAGCGCTTCGCCGAGCGGCACGCGACCGTGAAAGACGAGAGATTCGGTGCCGCGGCTGACCGCGCTATAGAGCGTACGCACCAATACCTCGCCCACTCCTGGGGGCCGTAGTTGCTCCGAACGCAGTTGGCCCCGGCCAGGCTCGACCACCCAAAACGCGCGCGCGCTTTCGATCATGCTGTCTGCCCAATCCTGGCGCGGCCCACGATGATTGCTTGATAGCATGAGTCGGCGATGCGCCGCGCGCCGGACGAACTGAGATCATGAATCTGCCTCGAAGCGCCGTATTTTTGCGATCCTACATGGGGCTCGCCGCGTGGAGCCGGGGACAGGCCTTGGCCACGAGCTTCGCGCTCGGCATCTGCATCTGGCAGCGCGTGGCTTGGCCGATCGGCGTGAGCGCGCTGCTGCTATTTGCGACCTTGTTGTTGCTCGGCCGCGGTGCGTACACGCCGAGCGGTCGCTTCGGCTTGGCCAACACCGTCACTTGTGCCCGGCTGGTCGGACTGCTGACACTGATTTTGCCGGCGCGCGTCTTGACCGTGTGGCCTGCGCTCACGATCACGCTTTTGGTCTTGGCGCTCGATCTTCTGGATGGCTGGCTGGCGCGGCAAAGAGGCGACGCTTCCGCGTTCGGCGCGCACTTCGACATGGAGACCGACGCGCAGCTGGTGTTGGTCGTCACCTTGCGTTTGTGGCTCGGTCAGGGCTACCCGGCGTGGGTGCTAATCGCGGGCTGTTTGCGCTATGGCTACGTCCTCTGGCTGTGGGGTTGGCCAGGGACGGGGCGAGAGGCGCCTCGTTCGCGCTTTGGTCGCTCGGCCTTCGCAATCTTGATGCTCGGGCTGTGCAGCGGCCTGGCACTTCCGGGCGTTGCCGGGCACGCCGCCGTCGCTCTCGGTACCTGCGTGGTCGGCGTGTCCTTCGCGCGTTCGTGCTATTTTTCTAGGCTCGCCAACTGATCGAGCAGCGCGCGCGCCGTCTCTGACCAAGGCCGCGGGGGCGGCGCCCGGCGGCGAGCTCGAGCGATGCGCCGCTGCACACGAGCCGGATCGCGCGCGAGCTCACGGCACGCGGTCGCGAGTTCGTCGCAACCGTTCACGAGTTGCCCGCCCGCTTCGACGACGACCTGCCGGCCAATATTTCCGCCCGCGCAGGCCAAGATCGGAACACCCATGACGCGCGCCTCGAACAGCGCCATGCCGAAGCTTTCCATCCGCGAGGCAGAGATCAATAGCTCGGCTTGACCCAAGAGCAGTGCCGTGCGCTCGGGGCTGCAGGCACCTAGTAACGTCACTCGCTCGCTGAGCTGCGGAGAAGCTGCGATGATTTGTTGGCAGCGCGCGGCATACGCGGGCTCGAAGTCGAGACTGCCCACTACGGACAGCTGGAATCGATCTTCGGCTTGCAGTGAAGCGGCGAGCGCCACGAGCAGCGGTTCCAAGCCTTTGCCGGGCACGACGTTGCCCACCATCAGCGCTCGCAAGCCTAGCGAGGGTTTCGGGCCGACTGCGGGGAGCCGCGCGTTGCTGCCAGGCAACGCGACGAGGATCGGTTTTTGTGGGGCCACGAGCGGCTCGAAAGCCTCGCGCATGAATTCGCTCGTCACCAAGAACGAGTTCGCGCACGCCAGCGCCCGGGCCTCCAGCTCGCTCAACTCCGCGGGCCGCGCCGCGCGCCCACAGGCCACGAACGAGGGCAGGTAGTGAGCGAGCAAGCCGACCCCGTTCGGGGCCTCACGCGCCAAGCCGGGCAGCGCCGCCAAAAACAAACTATCGACCCAGACCTGATCTGCCGCCGCCAGCGCGGCGCGCAAGTCCGAGGCGCCCGGGTCCCGGACCAGGGCCGGTGCGCCGAGTGCGTCGAGGGCCGAGCACAACTCCCGATTGTACAGCGTGCCCCCGCTGATCGGACCAGCCAGCGCTGGCAGCACGAAACAGAGCTTGAACGCGCACGCGTTCATCGACTCTGCAATCGACAATCGAACAGCACGTCTTCACCCAAAGTGAAGCGACGCGTGGCGGGCCGCAGTGCTTGGTCCAGCCGCTCGACCCCGGGCAAGCTGAGCCCCGGCCGACCGCGGCCAATCAAGATCGGGCAAACCGTGACGTGCAAGCGATCCAAGCAGCGCGCCTGAACGAAGTGGGACAAGGTCACTCCCCCGCCCTCGACGAAGATACGACGCAGGCCACGCGCCGCCAAGGCCGACAGCAGCTCGGGCAACGAGAGCCGCTCGGCCTCCCACGTCAACTCCAGCAGCGGGATGCCCGGTGGCCCCTGCCCGCGCCTCGCTTCGCCCTGACAGGCGATCAGCGTGGGGGCGACTCCGTCCCGGTAGAGCTTGCGAGCGTGAGCCACGCGCAGCGTCGGATCGATCACGATCCGAGTCGGGTGCTCGCCTGGCACGAGGCGCGTGGTCAGCTCCGGATCGTCGAGCTCCGCCGTGCCCGCCCCGACCACGACCGCGTCCATCAACGAGCGGAGCCGGTGCATGTGCACGAGATTCTCTGGACCAGTGACGTAACGCGAGGCGCCCGCCGCAGTCGCGATCTGGCCGTCCAGACTTTGCCCAACGTGACCGAGTCGCAAACGCTCCGCGCCTTCGCCGATGCAGAGCGGCAGATACAAATCGAACAATTGGTAGACGTCGGGACTCAACCGATGCGGACTTTGAAAGCCGGGCTCGCTGTTTGGATCGAGCACGAGCTGCGCGCGTTCGAAACCGACTTCTTCGAGTAGCCCGGCAGAATCGCAAGCGATGCCCGTGCGCTCGCGCAGTGCGTTGCCGGCACTGGCTCGGCGCGCCAAGGCACGCAGCAAAGTCCACGCCCAGGCCTCGTCACGACGCAATGGGGGATGCGAGACGAGCTGCATCACTCGGCATCTCCGCTCGGCGGTGACGAGAAATCCGCGAGTAAATCGAGCATCAATGATTGCAGCCCCCGATGCGGCCGCACCTGGTCAGCGAGCATGCCCGGAGTGTAGCCGCGAGCGCGGAAAGGATCGACGAAAGCACGATTTCGACTCAAAACGTGCACCGGGACGGCGCGCGAAGGATTCCGTTCACTGACATCGGAATGCGGCTGGTGATCGCCGAGAATGATCAGCAGTGAATCGTCCTGCACGAACTCGCCGATATAACGGCGCAACACTTCGAGGTCGTACACGATGGCGTCCGCATAGGCGACACGCGCCCCGGCCAACGACAACCAATTCGTGGAATACCGTCGCGCAGGGAGGTCGAGGTAAGCGGAGCCGTCTCCGAGGTTCGACCAATCGTCGATGATCGGCGGCAAGTCGGACCAGGGGACATGGCTCGACACGAGCGCATAACAAAAGAACGAAGCGCGTGCGGTGGCCGAGGCTTCGCGCCGTCGCACGGCATCGAGCACGAATTGGTCGGGCATCGTGGCCCAACCGAAGCGCGGGCCGCGATAGCCGAAATCGCGCGCAAAATAGTTTTGCTCGAAGTGGAGCAGGTCCGGCTCGGTCGACGGGCGCACGGTGCCGGGCTGCGCCAACACCGTGCGATAACCTGCGGCCTCGAATCGCTGGGCTAGAGTCTCGGGCTGAGCGCTTCGCAGCAATTCGTACTCGACTTGATCGTGCACCGGGACGCCCGTCAAAAGCGTGGCCTGGGCAAGCCAGGATCGGCCGCCGTAGGTCGGCGAGTCGAGCAGCGCCGATGCGACCCGAAAGCCGTTCTGCGCGAGTCCGGCCTCGAAGCGACGGTATTCGGGTTCCACACGCGCGCGCAACTCTGGCTGCTCGAGCACGGATTGGCCGTAAGACTCGATCACGAATAGGTACACGTTTTGCCGGTGTAGGCGCCAAAGCGGCTTCGACCCGGCGCGCACCAGCTGCCCTACGGCCGCGATGCGCGCGCGTTGGGCGCGGCGATATTCCGGCAACGCCCGCGCGAAGCTCAATTCGTGTCGCGCACGCCCGAGTAAGCTCGGCGCAAACACCGCCTCGCAAGGCACAGCCACGCTGAGCACGGCCAGCCCGCCAATCACTGCGCTCAGGATGCGAACCCGCCCCAGAGAGGCCACGCCCGCTTCGAGTGCCGCGAGCGAGCGCTCGATCGCCCAACCGAGGCCGCCCAGCGTGACCGCGGTCAAACCCAGCGCGAGCACGAAGGTCGAGTGCGTGAGCGTGGCGTAGAACAGCCGCACGAACTCCGGTAGGAGCGGCAAATCCAACGACCAATTGAAATCACGCAAATAGGCGCCGCGCTCGACGCCATCGGCGATTCGTTGCGCGCGGCACAGCAAAAATGCCAGCGAAAGCAGCCAGCGCAGCCCGCGAGGCAGCTTCTTCTGCCACACCCCACACAAGGCAAACACGGTCAGCAGCGCGACCAGATCGAGCGAGAGTGCCAGCTGCGACGCCCAGGGCGACCGCTCGGGAAAGCGCACCGTCAGCACCGCGTTCAAAAACAGCAATGCCAGCCAAAAGCCCGCGTGCCGTGCAGCGTTCACGGGCGTTGCATAGGCTGGGCGAGGGGGCGGGTCTACGGGCGACCAGCAGCCCGCCGCGTGTGCGCCGAGCTCAGAACAAAAAGGAGACGCCCAACGAGAACGACGGATAGCCCAGCCGCATGGTCAAGGCCACGCTGTCGTTGAAGTGGAAACGGCCACCCGCGTTGAACACGGGCAGCACGCCGAAACCCTGGCTCCCATGGGAGAGCGCCAAACCCGGTTCGCCGAACACCGACCACTGGCGATGCAGCCAAAAATTCCATTGCATCACCACCGGCACGAACAGGTAGTTGGACGAATGAGTGCTGGTTTCGACACACACCGGAACGCCCTGCGCGGTATACTCGAAGTGGCGGCAATAGCCGCGCCCGTTCAGGCCGTCGTAGTGGACCCAATCCAGCCCGAAGCCGATCCCCACCGAGTCATTGAGCTTCGGAATGAAGCCTTCCGGCGCCACTTCGATCGTACCACGCACGCCGAGCCCGTAGCCGTCGCCGCTCGGATCATCCGGCGCCTCGAACGGGGTGAACAGCACGTGCGGTTCGAGCTCGAAGGCGTAAGCAGGCCGCTGGCCGGGCACGCGGATGGTGGTTTGTGCCTGCGCGTGACGGGCAACGCTGCCGAATAGCACGAAGCAACTCAGGCTGAGCAGGGCGAGCTTCAGGAAACCGCGCAGGTTCACGGGCAACCTCCACACGCAAGACGCCCGGGACCGCATTCGGTCGCGGCAGCGTTGCCCTCGCAGTCGACGTGACAGCCGGCCCCTGCGCAGTTGACGATGCAGCTGCCATGGCAAACCACGTCGCAGCTGTTCACGGCATTGCAATTCACTTCACTGTTCGGCCCCACCTCCACTGAGCACTGCATGGTGTCGTGGCAATTCAGGTGACAGTTGTCACCACAGATCGCGCCGCAGCTATTGGTGTGTGAGCATTCGATCCCGCAGCCGGAACCGCACGACTGCGAGCACTGCTGGACGTCGTGGCATTGCGAGCTGCAGCCGTCACCGCAGACGGTCCCGCAGCGATTCATGTTGTGACAGGACTGGTCGCAACCGTCACCGTCACAACCCAAGTAGCATTGATCACCCTCGGAGCATTCGCAGTGGCTACCCGACGAGCAACTGTCGCCCGAATTGCAACCGAGGTCGAAAAATAGGGCCAACCAAAGGAGGCCGCAAACGGCCAAGACACGACGCATCAAGCGGGCAGCCTAGAGCAACTCACGGGAAAACGGGCGAGAAATCGCATGGTTTCGAGCCTTTACTTGGCCTTGTTCGTCGCCGCGCCGCGCGCTCAGGTCATCGGGTTTGCCTTCAACGCGCTCAGCAGCTCGTCCACGTTCACGAGCGCGAAGGTGCTTGCCCAGTCGCTCATTGCGTAAGGAATGATCAGATCTTTGCCGTGGATTTGACCACCGCAGCTGTACACCACATTGGGCACGTAGCCCTCGCGTTCGCTGTGCTCGGGCGACAAGAGCGGCTCGCGCAGACGACCGAGCACCTTCGACGGATCGTTGATGTCGAGCAGGAAGGCACCGATCGAATACTTGCGCATCGGACCGACGCCGTGGCTCAGCACCAGCCACCCCGCTTCCGTCTCGATCGGTGACCCGCAGTTGCCGAGCTGCACGAATTCCCAACCGTAGGTGGGCTTGAGCAAGGTTTCGCGGTTCAACCAGAAGTGCAAATCTTCCGAATACATCAGGAAGATGTTCTCGCCATCCTGGCGGGACAGCATCGCATAGCGGCCGTTGATCTTGCGCGGGAATAGGGCCATGCCCTTGTTCTGCACTTGCGGCCCGTTCATGGTGCTGATCTTGAAGCGCAGAAAGTCCGTGGTCTCCAAGATCTGCGGGAACGTGACCTTGCCATCGTACGCCGTGTAGGTGGCAAAATACTTGGTCTGGCCGTCATCCTCCGTGAACTGCACGAAGCGCGCGTCTTCCACCCCGTTGGATTCGGTGGGTGAGTTCGGAAAGATGATGCGCTCCGACATCTGGTGCATTGGCTCGTAGATGACCTCGTAGTTGGCCTCAGCCAGCGCCAAGATCGAGCGTGAGGCAGCGGGCTGCACCGTCTTCGATTGCGTGCGGTACTCGACTTCCACGCCGCGCACCGCCGCGCGCAATTCTTTCATGTTGAAGGAATCACCCAAACGCCCGAGCACGCGCTGGGAGAAAGCGTCCGCGGTCCCCAACTCGAACAGCGTTCGCTCGAACAGGAACTTGTCGTAGAACGGATCAGGGACCGTTTCGGGCGTGGTGACGAACGGCGTCACCGGGTCGAGCGTGATTTCGCTGTGAGCGTTGATCACACCCGAGCGGAAGGTGATCGACGAGATGTGCCCCTCCCCCGTCGACCGCAGGCTGAGCACGAAGCGACGAGAACCTTCGGCCAGACCGCTTTGATCCGGGTGCCAAACCAAGGATGGGTTGAATAAGGCCGCGGATTCTACCGAGTATTCTTGGGTGAAGTAGGCGCCAATCAACATGCGCCGTTCTTCCGACAGGGGCGCGTCGGTGACCATGAAGCGCCGCATCTGCTCGAAGCGGAGCAGAAAGAACTGCTGCAAGCGGTGATGCCGCCCCCGAAACTCGTGCATGACGTGCTCGAGTAGCTGCGTAATTTCTTCGTCACGGAGTGACGTGACGCGAGCGAAGATGCGCACCACACGCGCTTCATCGATTTGATTGAATGGACGGAACAGGACTCGCGCCGCGTTCGGGCGGATCACGATATTCGTACGACGCACGATCATCGACGGGAGCTTATCACGTTGCGTTTTGATTCGCTGCGCTACGCATCGGCGAGAGACCACGCTCCCCAGACTCCGGCGCTTCGTCCAAACCCGACACGCGTGTCTCGAGCGCTTGAATTTCGACGAGCGCGCTCAAGAACGCCAACGTGGATTCCGCACCCTCGTTCAGATTGACGCGATCGATGTGCAGGCCGTCACGGCAGCCGCCAGAGTCAGGATTATACACGCTGGTATCGAGATCATTTTGGCCCAAGAACCAGCCAAATGCACGGCGTGCCTCGGTCACCCAATAGCGGTCACCGGTGACTTGATAGGCCTCGTTACAGGCGGCCACGGTGGCATGTGCCTCGAGCGGCTGCTGATCGAAACGAGCGCGCGGCTCGCCTCGGCGATAAAACCCGTTCGAGCCGATCGGTTGAAAGTGGCCGCGTTCGGCGCGTTGCGTTTCGACCAACCAGCGCAGTGATTCGAGACCGACGTCCAGCATACCCTTCATTTCTGGGTTCTTGCCGGCGGTCGCGATCACGGCTTGGGCCAAGCGCGCATTGTCGTAGGAGACGACATCCTCGAACCAATGCCAGTTCGTGGATTTGGCCCGCTGGTACAAATCCACCAAACGAGTCACGAGCTCGACTTGCATGCGAGCGGCCGGCCGATCGCCCCGTAAACGCTTGAGGTACTCTTTGATCCCGAGAATCGCGAAAGCCCACGCTCGTGGCGAGTTGGTTTCCGAAATTCCCGGCAGCGCACGCATGAACAAGTCTGCAGCCCAGGCGCGGAGCTCACGGCGTTGGGTGTGTCCGACGCACGTCCCGAGCGCCCAGAGCGCGCGTGCTTGGCTATCCTCCGAACCCACGGTCTCGAGCCAGCGCCGATCGTAGCTCATGAAGTTTCTAAATTTGCCCAGCTCCGCATTGTACGCATAGTCGACGAAGCTCGCGTAGCGCGTGGCTAGGGCCGCGATCTCTTCACCGCCGACGCCACGCTTTTCGAGTTGAACCGTGAGCATCAACGCGCGCGCGTTGTCGTCGATGCAGTAGCCCTCGGCATAATTCGGTAGCGTGAAACGCGCGTGCTGCAGCATGCCGGTCGAGTCGGACATGCGCTTCAAGTGTTCGAAACCGAGCTCCGGCAGCTGCAGTTCACGCGATTCGGAGGTACGTTTCGGCACCACTTTCAGGGAGCGCTCACTGCGGTTCTTGCGCGCGGCGGAGAAGGTCGAAAGATAGTGCTCCGCGGTCTTGCTCCAGACCATTTCGCGGCTCGCCATGTACGCGCGTTTGCGCATGGCGTGGCGACGCCCCTCGTCGTGCAGCAGGCCGCAGATCTCGCGCGACATCGCCTCTGAATCGCCGAACGGAACGAGCACCCCGCGGCCGTCCGCGAGTAGCTCTTGAGCATGCCAGTATGGCGTCGAAACCACCGCCTTGCCGCAACCGAACGCGTACGCGAGCGTGCCGGAGGTGATCTGAGCCTCGTTCAGATAGGGAGTTACGTAGATGTCCGCCGCGCCCAAGAAGCGCTTCAACTCTTCGAGCTCCACGAACTGGTTGAAGAAACGCACGTTCTCGGACACGCCCAGCCGCTCGGCGAGCGCCTGCAAGCTCTCACGGTAAACTTCGCCATGCTCGCGCACCAAATTCGGGTGCGTGGCGCCGAGCACGATGTACACGACGTCCGGAAACTCGGAGACGATCGCGGGCAGTGCCTCGATCATCTTCTCGATGCCCTTGTTCGGCGACAGCAGGCCGAAAGTGAGCAAGACGCGACGCCCTTCCACCGAGTACTGATCCTTGAAGAAATTCGGATCGGCGAACGACATGTCGGGAATACCGTGCGGGATCACGTCGATCTTCCGATCAGGAACCGAGTAGGTTTCCTTCAAAATCGCACGACCGCAATCGGACATCACTACCAGTCGGGAAGACAGGCTGGTGAGCTCTTGCATCACCCTGCGCTGCTCCACCGTCGGTTGCTTCAGAATGGTGTGCAGCGTGGTGATGAACGGCATTCGCAGACGGCGGAGCATGTTCAGCACGTGGCTGCCGCTCGGCCCGCCGTAGATCCCGAATTCATGTTGCAAGGAAACGACGTCGACGTTGAGGAGATTCAAATACTCCGCAGCACGCAAATAATCGTCCGGGTTCTGCTCCGCGATCTCGAAGCGAACTTCGTCTTCGTACTCGTAGTTGTCCTTGCCATCGCTGACGGCAATGACCGAGCAATGCGCGTCCGGGATCGCCCCTTGAACCGCCGCTCGCAGGTCATGCGTAAAAGTGGCAATACCGCATTTACGCGGCAGGTAGTTTCCGACGAAGGCGATCTTGCGGAAGTCACTCATGGTGTTGGGTCCCTTTGCAAAGCCCGTTCCGCGCACTGTTTCGCCTACAAATGCGGGGCTATCGGGGCTGTTTCTGTGGCGCTTCGTCACTCACGCGCCGACACACCACGACTCGTGATGCTTTTTGTCGCGAAGCTAGCTACGCCAACGGCGCAAATTCCAAGCACTTTCCAGGGAGAAGCCGAACCGCGGGGTCAGGCCGTAAACTGGCACGCGCGCTGCAATGTACCACACCGTACACGTTTCCCACCCGGAGGATTGTCATGTTGTATTGGGCAGCCGTATTTTTCGTAATTGCGCTACTAGCGGCCATCTTCGGCTTCGGTGGGCTGGCGGCCAGCGCGGCGGGCGTGGCGAAAATTCTATTTTTCGTCTTTCTCGTCTTCGCTTTGGTGTCGTTCCTGTTCGGCCGTCGCAGCGCCGCTTGAAAGCTTCGCCATGCTGGTGCGCGTCGCCCCTGACGGGACCGCGACGCGCACGGCAGCGAAATCATCGACCCGACGCGTGGGCTACGGCCGCGCTCAGCTGCGCCGGTTCGACCGGCTTGGCGACGTGCGCCTGGAAACCGGCCGCTAGCGCTTTTGCCACGTCTTGGCGTGACGCATAGGCCGTCACGGCAACCGCAGGTAAATCCTGGTTCGACTCGCGAACCCGCTTGAGCAGTTGAAAGCCGTCGCCATCCGGCAAGCCGATGTCGGAGACGAGCACGTCCGGACGGCGTTCGCGCACTGACTCGAGAGCGGCCGCGGCCGTGGAGACCGCGGTCACTTCTGCACCGAAGCGGCGCAGCATCATTTGCATCAAATCACACCCGTCCGGGTCGTCCTCGACCAGCAAGGCGTAGATGCCGGAGAGCGCGCCGCGCTGCGGTTCGGCGGCTGCCGGCGGTTCTGCGGATAGCGCAGCTGCAGCTTCGACGTGCTGCTCGTTGGCCGCGGGCAGACCGACCGGCAGGGTAACGACGAACCGAGCGCCTTTACCCAACCCCTCGCTGTGAGCCGTGACGGTACCGCCGTGCAGCTCGACCAAATGTTTGACGATGGCGAGGCCCAAACCGAGCCCGCGCTGCGCGCGATGCGCGCCGCTGTCTGCTTGCTTGAAGCGGTCGAACATCACCGGCAAAAATTCCGGAGCGATGCCCGGACCGTCATCCTGGATTTCCAAGCGCGCAATCTCGCCCTCGACGACCAAAGACAGCGCCACGTGACCGCCCTTGGCCGTGAACTTGAGCGCATTGCCCAGAATATTGCCGACCACCTGCTGCAAACGGGTGGCGTCGCCCACGGTGTTCAGTGGGCCATCCGGCAACACGGCCTCGAGCGCGACGCCGTTGGCCGTCGCCACGGGGCGGGCGGCGTCGAGCGCCGCCTCGACGATCCCACGCAGATCGACCTGCCCCTCGTCGACGTGCAAATTGCCCGAAACCACTCGAGACACGTCGAGTAAGTCTGCGACCAACTGGGCCAAGGCGCGCCCGTTGCGCTCGATGGTGTCGACCGCGCGCTGCTCCGTTTCGCGGGAAAGGCCGCCCCCGCGCAGCATCTGCCCCCAGCCCACGATCGCGTTCAGCGGGGTCCGCAACTCGTGCGAGACCGTGGCGAGGAACATATCCTTCGCGCGATTGGCTTCTTGAAGCTTGGCGCGCTCGCTCTGCGCGAGCTCGTACAGCCCCACGTTGTCGAGCGCCGTTGCCATACGTCCGGCGACGTCCTTGGCGAGTTCGACGTCCGAGTCGAGGTAATGCTTTTCTGGATCGCGATTCAAAAAGACCAGACTGCCGAAGACGCGTTCGCGAATCACCAACGGCCAACAAATGTACGAAGAGACACCGAGCTCGTGCAAGAACCAGACGTGCTCGCCCGCACGCGAGGGACTGGAGTGCGCCGAGATCTCCGACACGTTGGCCAAAATCTCCGGTTCCCCGTCGAAGCACACGGTCGATGGCCCCAAATCGAAGCGCGGATCGTCCAAGTTCAACGCTGAGGTCAAGCTCGCCGAAGCGCGCTTGCTCACGGTTTCTCCCGCGCGCAGGTAGAGCACGGCCGAGTCACCGAGGACCGGCAAAGTCGCGGCCAGCACTTGGTCGAGCCCATGACTGCGATCGGTGAGCTCCCCCAAACGACGGCTCAGGCCGGCCAGCATTTGCAGGGCTTGCTCAGCCCGCTTGCGGGCATCGATGTCGGTACTGGTGCCGACCCAAGCGGTGACGCTGCCGCTGGCGTCGCGCTCCGGCAGCATGCGCACCAGGTGCCAGCGAAAGCGCCGTTCGGCCACGTTTCCCAAACGAAACTCCGCCTCCCACGCTCGCTCTTCGGCCAAGGCTTCGGCGAAGCCGCGCGCGAACTCCGGATATTCACTGGGGTGAACGATACTCCGCCAGGATAGTTCTTCGGTCTCCGCTAAGCCTGCGCATTCGAACCAACGACCGTTGCCGTACCGAAGCAGCCCTTGGCTGTCCGTCGTCCACACGATTTGCGGCATGGATTCGGCAAGCATCGTGTAACGGTATTCGCTGACGCGCCGGAAATCCGCGAACTCTCGCTCCGTGGCCCGCTTCAACTCCTCAGCCTGCCGGCTGATGATTTGTCCCTTCTGATAAAGCTCGATGAACACCGCCACCTTGCTGCGCAAGATCTCCGGATCGATCGGCTTCAAGATGTAATCGACCGCGCCCACCGTGTACGCGCGCGCGACCAAGCGTTGGTCTCGGTGAATGGCGGTCAAAAAGATGATCGGCACCCCTCGCGACCGCTCTCGGCCGCGAATCAGCTCTGCCACCTCGTAGCCGTCCAAGACTGGCATCTGCACGTCGAGCAACACCAAGGCAAACTCGTCGCGCAGCAGGTAGCGCAACGCCTCCTTGCCCGAGCTGGCCTGAACCACTTCTTGGCCGAGCGGCTCCAACATAGCATTCAACGCCAGCAAATTCTTGGGCTGATCGTCGACGAGCAGAATCTTCGCGGGCGGTAAGCCGCTCGCCCCTGGGTCGACCCGCGCCCGTGCCAAGTCTTCACTCACGCGGGCCTCGCTTCACCGGCACGCACGATCAACTCAGCGGCAATTTGTTCCAAATTCAGCACTCGATCCGGCAGCAGATTTTTGACCGCATGTTTGGGCATGAACGCGCTTTCTGCGGAATCCGGATTTTGAACGATCACGAAGCCGCCACGCTCTTTGATTCGTTTCAAGCCGCGCGTTCCGTCCTGATTGGCACCGGTCAAAAGTACGCCAATCACGCTGCTGCCGTGCGAATAGGCCGCTGACTCGAAGAGCACATCGATCGACGGGCGGCTGTACGCGACCGGTTCTTCCGTGGAGAGCGCCACCCAGTCGAGCTCGACCAAGAGATGATAGTCCGGCGGACTCAGGTACACACCGGGGCCATTTAGCGGCTGCTTGTCTTCCGCCTCGCAGACCGGGATCAAGGAGGCACCATTGAGCAGCATCGACAGCCGCTCGTCGGAATCCCGTGAACGATGCTGCACGATTGCGATCGGCAGTCGAAAATTGGCAGGCAAGTCGGCGAGCAGGCGCGTCAATGCGTGCAAGCCCCCGGTGGATGTGCCCATCACCACGAGGTCGTAACGCAAGCTCACTTGGTTCTCCGGTAGATCCGCTCTCGCGCCGAAAGGGTCGAAAATTCCTGTTCGAACGCCGTGAACCGCAGCGACTCTTTGCGGCCCAAACAGAGCACGCCGAGCGTGGCCAAACTCTCGCAAAATAAGCCGAGCGTGTGATCCTTGAGCTTTCGATCGAAGTAAATCAGCACATTGCGGCATAGGATGACGTTGAACTCGCTGAAGCCGCGATCCATCGCCAGGTTGTGTTGAGTGAAGAGCACGTTCCTGGCCAAGCGGGGTGCAAACAACGCGCCGTCGTACTTGGCCGTAAAGTAGTCGCTCAGGGAGCGCTTGCCACCGCCCAAGAAGTAGTTGGAAGTGTACTCCTTCATCCGTGACACCGGGAAGATGCCCTGGCGTGCTTGATCGAGCACGGTAGAATCCATGTCCGTCGCGTAGATGCGGCAGCGCTCGTAGAGCCCTTCCTCCTCCAGCAAAATCGACATGGCGTAAACCTCTTCGCCCGTCGAGCAGCCGGCGTGCCAAATGCGTACCGTGGGATAGGTTCGCAGCAGCGGCACCACGGAGCTGCGAAACTCTGCGAAGAACGTCGGATCGCGGAACATGGCCGTGACGTTCACCGACAGGTCGTGCAAGAGCCGTTGCAGTGCGCTCGGCTCGTGCAAGATCAGCTCGGTGAGCCGGGAGATCGTCGGCACGTGCGCGTTTTCCATGTGCCTGCGGATGCGACGATGCAGCGATGCGGGCGCATAGGAGCGAAAGTCGAAGCCGTGATGCCGATAGATGGCGAGCAGCAAGAGCTCCATCTCTAAGCGTTCGAGTTCCGTGGTCGCGGTCGTAAAGCCGCGCACCGAAGCCTCGCTCACCGGGTCGACCTCCCCTGATTGGTTCGCTGAGACCATGCGCGCCTTGCATCAGCCTGTTACGCTCGGCGCGTACATCCAGACACGCATCATCGACAGCAAGCGGTCAGGATCTACGGGTTTGGTGATGTAGTCGGAAGCGCCCGCCTCCAAGCACTTCTCGCGGTCGCCTTTCATCGCTTTGGCCGTCAAAGCCAAGATGGGTAGCGTACGGTACTCGGGGATGCGTCGAATCTGCCGCATCGTCTCGTAGCCGTCCATCTCGGGCATCATCACGTCCATCAACACCAGCGAGACCTGTGGGGTCTTCCGCAATAGTTCGATGCCGTCGCGGCCGTTTTCGGCGAACACCACCTTCATCCCTTGACCCTCGAGCACCGTGGTGACGGCGTAGATGTTGCGCACGTCGTCATCGACGACCAGCACGGTAGCGCCTTGAAACGCGGCCTCGCGGCCGTGCGCGGTGTGCAAGATCCTGCGCTTCTCTTCCGGTAAATGGGCCTCGACGCGATGCAAGAAGAGCGCGGTTTCGTCGAGCAGGCGCTCGGGCGAGCGCACGTCCTTCAGGATAATCGACTCGGCGTACTTGCGGAGGCGCGTTTCCTCCGCCGACGATAGCTCGCGTCCGGTGTAGACAATCACCGGCAGGTTGCGCAACGCCTCCTCCGTTTTGACCCGCTCGAGGAGTTGGAAGCCGCTCGCGCCGGGCAGCCCCAAGTCGAGCACCATGCAGTCGAAGTGCTGCGCCGCGAGCAGTTCCAGCGCCTCCTCGGCAGAACTGACGGCGGTCGAGGTCACGTCACCGTTGCCGATCAGCTCGACGATGCTCGAGCGTTGCACGTCGTCGTCCTCCACGATCAACAGGCTCTTGGACTTTCGCGACAAGAAGCTGAGAATGCTCGACAGCCCCTCATCCAGGGCTTCTTTGCTGACGGGCTTTTGAGCGTAGCCAAGCGCGCCCAAACGCAGGCCATCTCGCCGACGGTCGGTGCCCGATACGATGTGCACGGGAATGTGCCGAGTATCCGGGTTCTGCTTGAGGCGATCCAAAATACTGAGCCCGTCCATCGCGGGCAGGCCGATATCCAGCAAGATGGCGTCGGGCCGGACGCGACGCGCGAGCGCAAAGCCCGTGTCGCCGCGCAGCGAGACGATCCCTTTGAAGCCGCGTTCGCGCGCGGCATCGAGCAATAGGGTGGCGAACGCAACGTCGTCTTCCACGATCAACAGCACGCGGTCGCCCGGCTTCACCGATTGGCGGTCATCCGGGATTTCCGCAGCGTGTACGCCGCCGAAGCTGCCCGCATCATCGGCAAACGCGGTGGCCTCTCGGGCATCCTGCTCACTCGGCAGGTCTCGGCTCTGATACTCGCGCGGCAGATAGAGGGTGAAGGTGCTGCCCTTGCCCGGCTGGCTCTTGACGTGGATTTCGCCGCCCAAAAGGCGCGACAGCTCACGGCTGATCGATAGCCCGAGCCCAGTTCCCCCGTACTTCCGGCTGGTCGTGCCGTCGGCTTGTTGGAATGCTTCGAAGATCAGCTGCTGCTTGTCGAGAGGGATGCCGATGCCGGTGTCGCTGACGCTGAAGGCAATCACGTTTTCCGGCATCGCGCGCAGCAGATCCGAACGCAGCACCACCCCCGGCTCCGGCAGACCGATGCGGATCGACACGGTGCCCGTTTCGGTGAACTTGAAGGCGTTGCTGAGCAGGTTGCGCAGCACTTGCTGCAGGCGTTGCCCATCGGTCCGGAAGGTGTCGATGCTCGCGCGATCTGCGTGCAACTGGAAGCCCACGTTCTTCTGCTGGGCCATTGGTCGGAACGTGCGCTCCAGGTACTCCGTGACCTCGTCGATCCTGACGTCGCTGGCGTAGATCTCGATCTTGCCGGCCTCGACCTTGGACAGATCGAGCACCTCGTTGATCAAGTTCAAGAGGTCCGTGCCTGCCGCCTGAATGGTCTTGGCGTACTCGACTTGCTTCTCCGAAAGTTTGCCTTCCTTGTTGTCACTGAGCAGGCGCGCCAAGATCAAGAGACTATTGAGCGGCGTGCGCAGCTCGTGGCTCATATTGGCCAAGAACTCGCTCTTGTAGCGCGAAGAAACAGCCAGCTGTTCGGCCTTCTCTTCGATCGCCATGCGCGTCATCTCGACTTCGCGATTCTTCTGCTCGACGGCCTTGTTCTGCTCTGCGAGCAGGGCCGCCTTTTCTTCCAGCTCTTCGTTGACTTGCTGCAGCTCCTCTTGCTGCTCCTTCAACATTTCTTCGGACGCCTTGAGCGTCTTGGTCTGTTGCGCCAATTCGGAGTTCGAGCGCTTGAGCTCGTCTTGCTGCGACTGCAGCTCGAGCGATTGCGACTGAAGCTCTTGCGCCAGCGACTGAGACTGATTGAGCAGCTCCTCGGTGCGCATGTTGGCGGCGATCATGTTGAGCACCACGCCGATGCTCTCCGACAATTGGTCCAAGAAGATGCGATGAATCGGGCTGAACGGCTCGAAGCTGGCGAGCTCGGTCACCGCGCGCACCTCGCCTTCGAACAAGATCGGCAACACCAGGATGTTGAGCGGGGTCGCTTCACCCAAGCCCGAGTTCACTTGAATGTAATCGCTCGGCACACGCGTCAGCAAAATCGGCTTCTTCTCCAGCGCACACTGCCCGACCAAACCCTCGCCACGGGTAAAGCGACTGGAGACGTGCTTCCTCTCCTTGTACGCGTAGCTGGAGGTCAGGCGCAGCGTTTCATCCGACTCGGCAGAGATGAAGAACGCGCCGTGACTAGCGCCGACCAGCGGCGTGAGCTCGCTCATGATCAGGCGGGAGACGGACTCGAGCGTCTTCTGTCCTTGCATCATCGCGCTGAACTTGGCGAGATTGGTCTTCAGCCAATCTTGCTCCCGGTTCTTCTCCGTGGTTTCGCGGAGGTTGGCAATCATCTGGTTGACGCGCTCTTTCAGGGCCAGGAGCTCGCCTTGCGCTTCGACCGTAATCGAGCGAGTGAGATCGCCGTCCGTCACGGCCGTGGCCACGTCCGCGATGGCACGGACCTGACCCGTGAGGTTGTTGGCCAGCTGATTCACGTTGTCCGTCAGATCGCGCCAGGTGCCCGCGGCCCCCGGCACCTTCGCCTGCCCGCCCAGTTTGCCTTCCGTGCCCACCTCGCGCGCCACCGTCGTCACCTGTTCGGCGAAGACCCGCAAGGTGTCGGTCATGGTGTTGATGGTGTCGGCCAAGGCTGCGATTTCGCCCTGTGATTCCATCAAGAACTTGAGCGTCAAATCTCCGTTGGCGACCGCGGTGACGACCTTGACGATGCCGCGCACCTGCGTGGTCAAGTTGCTCGCCATGCTGTTCACGCTGTCGGTCAGATCCTTCCAAGTGCCCGCGACACCGGGTACTCGCGCCTGCCCGCCGAGCTTGCCTTCCGTCCCCACCTCGCGGGCTACGGTAGTCACCTGTTCGGCGAAGATACCGAGCGTCTCGGTCATGTCGTTGATTGTTTCGGCCAGCTCGGCGATCTCGCCCTTGGCTTCGACCACCAACTTCTTCGACAGATCCCCATCGGCGACGGCGGTCACGACCTTGGCGATGCCACGCACCTGCGTGGTCAGGTTACTCGCCATGCTGTTCACGTTGTCGGTCAAGTCCTTCCAGGTGCCCGCCACACCGGGCACGTAGGCTTGACCACCGAGCTTGCCGTCCGTTCCTACTTCGCGCGCCACGCGGGTCACTTCCGCGGAGAAGCTGCGCAGCTGATCGACCATGGTGTTGATCGTGTTTTTCAGCTGCAAAACTTCACCGCGCACGTCCACCGTGATCTTCTGCGAAAGATCGCCGTTGGCGACCGCCGTCGTGACCAAGGCGATGTTGCGCACCTGATCGGTCAGGTTGTTCGCCATGTAGTTCACGCTGTCGGTCAAGTCCTTCCAGGTGCCGGCGACGCCGGGCACGGCGGCTTGCACGCCGAGCTTCCCTTCACCACCGACTTCGCGCGCGACGCGCGTGACCTCTCCGGAGAAGCTGCGCAGCTGATCTACCATGGTGTTGATGGTGTTTTTCAGCTCCAGGATCTCGCCTTCCACGTCGACGGTGATCTTCTTGGATAGGTCGCCGTTCGCGACGGCGGTCGTCACGAGCGCGATGTTGCGAACTTGGCCGGTCAGATTCGAGGCCATGTAGTTCACGTTATCGGTCAGATCCTTCCACGTGCCGGCGACGCCGGGCACGTGTGCTTGCCCGCCCAAGTTCCCTTCTGTGCCGACTTCCTTGGCGACGCGAGTCACCTCCGCGGCGAAGCTTCTTAGCTGTTCCACCATGGTGTTGATGGTGTTTTTGAGCTCGAGCAACTCGCCCTTGACGTCGACCGTGATCTTCTTCGACAGGTCGCCGTTGGCGACCGCGGTCGTAACGAGCGCGATATTGCGCACTTGGTCGGTCAAGTTGCCGGCCATGTAGTTCACGTTGTCGGTCAGATCTTTCCAGGTGCCGGCTACGGCCGGCACGTGCGCTTGGCCGCCGAGCTTGCCTTCGGTACCGACTTCGCGCGCGACGCGGGTCACCTCCGCCGCGAAGATGCCGAGGCTATCGACCATCTGGTTGATCACATTTTTGATCTGCAAGATCTCGCCTTGCGTATCGACCGTGATCTTCTGCGTCAGGTCACCGTTGGCGATCGCCGTGGCGACCTTCGACACGTCACGCAGCTGCACGGTGAGGTTGCCGGCCATCGCGTTCACGCTGTCGGTCAAGCCCTTCCAGGTACCGCTGACTCCCTTCACCTCCGCTTGCACACCGAGCTTGCCTTCGGTGCCGACCTCACGCGCGACGCGAGTCACCTCGCCTGCGAACGCATTCAGCTGATCCACCATGGTATTGACGGTGTTTTTCAGCTCCAAGATCTCGCCCTTGGTCTCGACCACGAGCTTCTTCGACAAGTCTCCATTGGCGACCGCGGTCACGACGCCGGCAATGCCGCGCACCTGAGTGGTCAGGTTGGTAGCCATGCCGTTCACGCTGTCGGTGAGGTCCTTCCAAGTGCCTGCGACACCGGGCACGTGCGCTTGACCGCCTAGCTTGCCCTCCGTGCCTACCTCGCGCGCGACGCGAGTCACTTCGTTGGCGAAGGCGTTGAGCTGATCGACCATGGTGTTGACGGTCGCGCCGATGCGCAGAAACTCGCCGCGGACTGGCTTGCCTTCGATCTCCAAAGCCATCTTCTGAGACAAGTCTCCGGAGGCCACCGCGGTGATCACGCGTGCGACTTCGGTAGACGGACGCACCAAGTCACCGATTAGCGCGTTGAAGGAGTCCCCCGTAACGACCCAGCTGCCGCTCCAATCGTGAGTTTCGACGCGCGCAGTCATATCGCCGTCGCGCCCAACCACCCGAGCCACGCGCGAAAACTCACGCGTCGAGGAGTCCAGTTGCTGAGCCAGCGCGTTGAACGCATCGGCAACGTCTCGGGATACTCCTTCTTGGGCGGTCAAACGCCGGCTGAAGTCGCCATGCATGAGCGCGGAAAGTGCTTCTACGAGGCGCAGGCTGCGGGCAGTGGCCGATTCGCGTTTGGGGGTGACCGGTTTGTCAGGACGGTTGGCTTTGTCGGATCGGGCGGGGGTGCGTTTGGGGGGAACGTCGAATGATTCTGACAAGGCGGCCTCCGGTGCCGCGCCAGAATGCAAGGCGTGCGCCCGCAGAAATCTGCGCGAAAACGCCTCAGAATCAGCGGGTAGGGCCGCTGCGGGCCCGAGCGGCGCTGTCACACTGAGGCAAACCGCCTCGGCAGTGACCGCACCCGATCAGGGGTCGCTGAGTAGCGTCCGCGCGATTTTCAGGGCTGGGGTTGGACTTAGATTTGGCCTGCTCGTCCGCGCCTTGCTGGGCCCGCGTCGCTCACTCGGCTGAATTTAGCGGCGTACGCTGAATCGAGAGCACGTTGTGCACAGTCTCGAGCCTGGTACGCGCTGTGCTTCGACATGGGCAAACGTCACTGAAAGGGAGACGAATCATGATCGACGTAGCGAAGAACGAGAAGGCACTGAGCAACTTGGAAGCGTTGTGTCGGGGTGAACTGGCGGCCGTGGAGACTTACAACACCGCGCTCTCATCTGCTTCGCTCGGCAGCTTTCGCCCGCAATTGATTCAGTGCCAACGCTCGCACCAAAATCGTGTGCACTTGCTGGGTTGGCGAATTCACCTTTTGGGTGGCACGCCGCCGGAATCGTCGGGAGCCTGGGGAGTGTTCGCCAAAGCCGTCGAGGGCGCGGCGACTGTAATCGGTGAGAAGGCGGCCATTAGCGCGCTCGAGGAGGGCGAGGATCACGGTCTGAACGAGTACCGCACTCGGCTCGCCGAGCTGGATGCCGACACCCAAGACTTCATTCAGGCGCGTGTTTTGCCGGCGCAAAACGAAACCCATGGCATAGCGCGCGCGCTCAAGCTCGGCATGTCACAGTCGCCCGCGAAAGCGTAGAGCGCAAACGCCGAGCCCGAGCGAGTCGAAGACGAGCCGGGATCGGCGCTTTACTCCACCAATCAAGCGCTCTGCGGTTTTTCGTCCAGCGCGCTAGTGAGCAGGCGCTGCGTCAAGCGGCCACTCAAGATGCCGAGCGCAGACAGTGCCGCGCTGCGCGCCGCTTCGGCGAAGAAAGAGCGCTCGCGCCTGAAGCCGGGAAAGCTCGGGCGCTTCGGGCGGCGACCAGCCAAAACCGCAACGCCAATCAACGCCACTACGCCGATTCCGAGCATGACGGGAGCCTTGTGAATCGCCGTTTCAGTATTTTCGATCATCTGATTACCCATCTTCTTGATCTCGATGATGTCTCGCAGCAGCTTTTTGCGCGCTTCATTAGCGCGCGCCGTATCCACAGCCGTGGTATCGCTCATTTCACCGTCTCCAGCACTTGCTTCGCGTCCGAGCTGAGTCGTGCGGTCGTGCGTGGGAGCTTCGCGCGCTGGCTGGAGCGGATGCCCAGCACCAAGAGCGTCGCGCCAATCGCGGCGAGCGCCACTACGACCGCTGCGGACGCGAGGCTCACCCCGAGCGCAAGCACCAGCAATACGCCCAACGTCACCAGCGCCGCCTGCAAGCACATCGCCCCGGCGGCGAGCAGCGTGGCAGAGCCAAGGGCTTGTTTCAGTTCAACCTTCAACTCGCCTCGAGCGAGGGACAACTCTGCTTGCACGAGCGTTTTGGCTTGGTGCAGGGCGTCGTCCAAAAGGTCGCCCAGGTTGGGTGCGGGTGGTTTTGGTGCGGCAGATTCGAGCATCTCGAGTGCGCTTGTGCAGTCAGCGTGCCAGCGCCGCATTTGCCCAGATCCGCAGTGGGCGGCGTAGATCGTCGGCCCCTGTCGCACCTTCTCGAACACAATTCGTGGCGCGCCGCCCCACCCCCGAGGCGAGATGTCTCGGAGCTGACCATAGAAGCCGAGAAAACGCTGTGCCGCGGCCGGCCGGAACCGCCGCGCGCCGCTGAAGCAGCGCCCAAGGGCTGCGCTCGCTGGTTGGCACTGCACTTGCTGAGTCTCTGCTCGAAGCTCGTGACATCCCTCGTTCGTCGCTCGAATGGCGAGCAGCCCTGAACGCGACGTTCGCCAGGGCAGGGACCGAGCGACGACTTCGCGAAAGGAATGAATCATGCCTGAGCAGAGCAACACCGTAGACATTTTGGCGCTACATCACCGCGCCCAAGCGCGGGCACGAAACGAGCGGATCGGCAGCGCCGCGGCGGGCCTCATCCTGAGCGGCGCGGCAGCACTCGGAGGGCGCGGAAAACACTCGCTGACGCGAGTTTTGCTGGCCACTGCGGGCGGGCTGCTAATCGCGCGCGGAGTCTCCGGTCTCAGCGTCAAACAACTGAGCATGTTCGTAGAAAACCTGTTCACCCATCGGGCGGACCTGGAGAAGCGCTTCAACGACGGCGAGCACGACATCGTCGATGCGGCCTCCTTCGATTCGTTTCCCGCCAGTGATCCACCGAGCTACTCGCCCGGCGTCAGCTGAGCGACTGAACCACTGATGGCTGCGAATGACATGGGAAAAGGCGCGCAAGCGCTGATGGTCTTGGCGGCGGCCGCAATCGTGGCCGCCGCCATCAAGCTCGCGGCCGCAGTGGTCGCACCCTTTTTGGTAGCGGCGTGCATCGCGATAGCCGTCCAACCGATTTTTCGCTGGGTGCACAGCTCGCGTATTCCCGATGTCAGTGCCGTCGTCATTTCCTTGCTGGTCGTGATTGGACTGTTGGGCGGCGTGGGCGCCCTTTTGGTGTTGGCGCTCGCCAATCTGAGTGGTTCGGCCGCTCAGTACGTGTCCTCGCTTCACCAAGTGCAGGCGCAGGCCACGGTTTGGCTCGAGGCGCACCATCAACATGCTTTGGCGCAATCGCTCTACGGTTCACGGCTGGACACGCTATTGCAGGAGGGGCTCACCTACGTGCTCATGGGCCTGCCCACGGTCATGTCCGCGCTGCTGACGGTGCTGCTCCTGATCGCTTTCATGTTGCTGGAAGTCACCACGATGCCCAAGCGCGTGCACGCGGCGCTCGGCTGGTCTCCCAGTACTTTCAGCGACCTTTCGCGAACGATGGCCGAAATTCAACGCTATTTGAGCGTGAAGACGGCGACCAGCGCCGCCGCTGGGGTGTGCGCCGGCCTGTGGTGCGCTGTCTGGGGTGTGCCCAATCCCGCCCTGTGGGGTTTGGTCACGTTTGCTCTCCACTACGTGCCCACCGTGGGCGGGATGGTGGCGGCCATGCCCCCCATCTTCATCGCTTTGACTGCCTACGGGGTGGGGCGCGCCAGCATCGTTGCCGGCGGCTTGACCGCATTCGGCATGATTATAGGTAACATCATCGAGCCCAACGCGCTCGGTCGCTCGCTCAGTGTCTCGCCACTGATCGTGCTGGTGTCGATGTTCGTGTGGGGATGGCTGCTCGGCCCGATCGGTGCGCTGCTATCGGTGCCGCTCACTTTGATCGCCAAAATAGTACTCTGGAATACCAGCGACCTGCATTGGGTCGCGGTACTGCTCGGCCCGACCCCACCGGCCAACGCTCGAAACTCCACCGAGCCCAGCGCCGGCCGCGACTCTCTGTTACCGCAATCCAAAGAGTCAGTTAGCACCACCTCCCCGTCCACCCGGGGAAAGGTGTCCCAAGCCAAGGCCTGACCCATTCGGTCCGCCCGCGAGATGTCGCGGTTATCGCGCAAGCTATGTCCGGCGCGGCCTGATGCACCCGGTTTAGATGACTCTGGCACGATCCCTGCTCCAGCGCGACGCAGGTGAACTCTGCACTGCCCTGAAAGCTATCGAATGTTACGACATGCGCGCCTCACGGTTCTCGAACGTGGAGCTTCAGCCTTGGCCTGGGCATCTTGCCACGCGCTAGGCGCTGACGACTGGCTGGTGGTGGCCCAACAACGCGACGAGGCCGCCGCTGAATTCACGCAACGAGTGCGGCACAGAGCCCAACGTTTGCTCAAAGAAGGCGCACAGCTCGACTCCGTAGATCTGTACGCCGGCCCGCACGAAGACCAACGTTCCATCGCAGCGAGGCGCGACGTAGTCCAAGACTTGGGTAGCCAGATGGCAATGGGAGGGCGCCTCACGCTTTGGTCGAGTGCAGAGGACGCGCGCGGGGACGCCGAACTCGGCGCCATTTTGGCGCAATTCGCGCCGATTTTGGCGAAACGTCAAATTGCGATGAACCACCAAGCGTGTGAGTCGGATCAAGGTTCAGGCGTACGCCACGCGATACCAAGGCCGCCCGGCGATCCCAATTGCGACTTTCAAGAGTTCGCCTGAGTCCGCCCCAGTCAGTGATCCCCGAGTCATACACAGGCTGGGGATTACTTGGGAGAAACGCCGCCGTTGGTTGCAAGCGCGCTCCGATCAAGTGTCGAACGCGTGTCGGCGACGTGCCGACATGCGGATTATGTCGTGCGAGTTGCGGAACTGCGACAATCCACGATCGCAATCGGCGGTGTTCGATCGCGTTCGGCTCTGTTACTGAGCTTGGCTGGGCGACCGCGACGGGAGCGAAAACCGCCAAGCGGCAATTCGGGAAGGCACCTGACGAAGTTCCTGCTTGGAAGGCACGTGAATGCGTCCTTCCCGGACTCCCTGGCCAAGGAGTGCAACACAGCCGCCGAGGACCGCGAAAGCGCACAGGATCCCGAGCCAACGACGGCGGGGCCGGGGCGCTGCCTCGAACTCTTCGTCGACTGGGGCTTCGGCTTCGTTGAAGGGGCGCGCGGATGCGGCGCGCAGTGCCCGCGTTTCGGCCGGATCCAGGGCGGAGAGGGCCGCAGACAGCTGGGCGACATCGGCGAAGCGACGCTCGCGATCCTTCTCGAGACAGCGTCGGACGATGAACTCGAGCGCGGGCGGCACGTCGTTGCGATAGTTGGAAAGGGGCGGTACCGCGTCGGTCAAAACCGCTGCGCAAATGCGCGCGGTGCCCGCGCCTCGAAACGGCAGGACGCCGGTCAAGAGTTCGAACATCACCACACCGAGGGACCAAATGTCGGTGCGCGCATCGACATCCGACGGGCTCGTGATTTGCTCGGGGGACATATATTGGGGTGACCCGACGCTCTCGCCGGGATTCGTCTGCGCCCGCATGCGTCGACCCGAAAGCTGCTTGGACACACCAAAATCAACGATCTTGATCACGACTTGGCCATCGGGCTCGGTCGCACAGAACAGGTTCTCGGGCTTCAAATCGCGATGGATGATGCCCTTGGCGTGGGCTTCGGCGAGGCCGTCGCAAACTTGCAGCATGGCCGCGCTGAGGTCTTCTGGGCTGAGCGGGCCGGTTTCTCGCAGCACGGCGAACATATCTCGCCCGCTGAGTCGCTCCATCACGATGTACGGTTCGCCGGTCGCGAGCATGCCGCAGTCGAAAACCTGGGCGACGTGCCGCCTCAATTGCGCGGCGAGCATCGCTTCACGCATCAAAAGTTCGGCGACCAGCGGCTCGGCCGCTAGACTGCGCTGCATCAGTTTGACCGCCACTTCACGGGACAAAACCGTGTCCAGGCAGGCGTACAACATTCCCATCCCCCCTTCGCCGATCTTTTGCAGCACGCGGTAGCGGTCCGCAATCAGCGCCCCGGGGGCGAGTTCGCTGTGGCCCGAATCCGACGCATGCCGCGTCACCACCTCGCGCGGCACAGGCTCCATCTCTACGAACGGGATATCGAGACCCGAAGAACGCGAAGCGGAAGCCATCATGACGGAACTCCGTTGCTAGATGCGTGCTCCTCTGTTTCGGGAGCCGGGTCGACGGAAGCGTAGCGCTCGAGTTTGCGGTGCAAAGTGCGGCGATCGAGCCCGAGCGCATGCGCGGCGCGGGACTTATTGCCCTCCAAAAGCTTGACCACCCGCACGATATAGCGGCGCTCGAGCTCATCGAGGGGCACGATTTCGCCGGGCTCGTCAGCGGGAAGCATTAGCCTTCCGGTCCGCTGCGCGCGCAGCCGCGGGGGGAGATCGTCGATGCTCAAGTGGCTGAAGCGGGCCAGCGCGACGGCGTGCTCCATGCAATTTTCCAGCTCCCGCACGTTGCCCGGCCAATCGTACGCGAGCAGCCGTTCGGCAACGACCGGCGGTAAGTACATCTCGCCCTTCCCGCTACGCTCCGATGAACGACGCAAGAAGAAGCTGGCGAGCTTCAACACATCCCCAGTTCGTTCACGCAGCGGTGGCACGTCGATCTGGATGACGTTGATCCGGTTCAGCAGATCTTCGCGAAAGCGCCGCGCCGTCACCTCTTCCTGCAAATCCTTGTGACTGGCAGCAACCACGCGGGTGACGAAGGGCACTTCTTCATTCGAGCCGACCGGGCGCACCGTGCGCTCCTCCAAAGCCCGAAGTAGCTTGGACTGCATCTCGAGTGGCATATCGCCGATCTCGTCGAGGAAGAGCGTCCCGCCCGAAGCGCGTACGAACAGACCTTCTTTGGCGACCTTGGCGTCGGTGAACGCCGACTTTGCGTGGCCGAACAGCTCACTCTCGAGCAGGCCCGCCGGAAGCGCCGCGCAGTTGATGGCAATGAACGGCCCCTCGGGGTGGGGCCCCGCCGCGTGCAGCGCTTGCGCCACGCGCTCCTTGCCAGTGCCAGTTTCACCCTGGATCAAGACCGACGCTTCGCTGGCCGCAACCCGACGAATGGTCTCGTAAACCCGCCGCATGGCGATGCTATCGCCGATCAATTGGCCCTCACTCGAAAGGTCCTTCTCCGAGTGGAGCTTCTTGACCTCGTGCTGTAGGCGCTGGTGCTGGGCGGCACGCGCCACGCACAGGCCGAGCAGCTTTTCGTCTACCGGTTTGGCCAAGAAATCATACGCGCCAGCGCGCAGTGCGTTGACGGCGAAATCCATGTTGGCGTGACCGGTGACGGCAATGATGGGTGCTTCGTTGCCACGGCCCACCAATTTTTCGCAGAGCTCGAAGCCGCTCATGGGCGACATGCTCAAGTCAGTGATGACCACGGAGAAGCGTTCGCGTGCCGCGTGCTCGAGCGCCTCCTCCCCTGAAGTCGTAGCGGTCACACCGTAGCCGAGCCGAACCAGCATTGCGCGGAGCAACTCGCAGTGGTCCTGATCATCGTCAACGAGCAGAATCGAATTTCTCATGTTAACTCTGTCGGTTCTTGGAAGGGTCGTTAACTGTCCAGTCGATTTAGAGCGGGCTGCATGAAGCATGCCGGCGTTTGAGCCACATTCTCCCGCGCAACCGGCTCGCAACTCGCCGGATTTCCGCTCGCACAGGCCGCAAAATGTCACAGCGCGCGAGCCTCGCGAGGCGGAGCGCCGCGTGCGCGAGTTTCCGACAGTCAACTGACTCGAGGCGCAAACCCGCGCTGGGCCCCGCTGCGCGCTCGAGTTCATCGCCGTGGCCGATTGCCACATAGGAGGCAAACGTGTCACGCTAGGGGGACGAAATGAGCCAAAAACGAGGAGTTGCTTTCGCGCACACTAGCCCAAAAAGCGTGCGCTCACTCGGTGTGGCAGCCCGGCACGCACTTTGCTTGACGGCCGCACTATCGACGACTCGCGTCGCAACGCGCGAATGCTTCGAGTTGCGAGCTGTCACGCCCCAGCAGTCGCGCACTACCAGCCTTCCCCAACCAATTAGCAGGTCACATGAGTAACGGTCGAAAGATCCTAGTCGTAGACGATGACGAAGCCACCTGTGATTTGCTTCAGATGATGCTGAAGCGTCAGGACTACGAGGCCGTCACCGAAACCTCCGCGCGCGCCGCATTGAATCGCATCGCGAACGAGGAATTCACGGCCGTGCTGACCGATCTCGACATGGCCGAATTGGGCGGTATCGAGCTCTGCCAACGAATCGCGGGCGTGCGCGCCGATATCCCGGTGATCGTCGTGACCGGCATGGGCAGTTTGGAAAACGCCATCGCCGCCATGCGCGCGGGTGCCTTCGATTTCGTGACGAAACCGGTCGATCCTTCCTTGCTTTCGATCAGCGTCAATCGAGCTTCACAACATCGGGAACTTCGAGAGGAGGTGCGACGCCTCAAAGAGAACGCGTCCAGCCTCAAGGTAGAAGGCGTGATCGGCAATAGCCCGGCGATGGAGCGCGTGTTCGATCTCGTCGCGCGCGTGGCCGAGGGTGATGCATCGGTACTCATTTCGGGCGAAACCGGCACCGGTAAAGAAGTGGTGGCAAAAGCCATTCATCAGGCCAGCGGTCGCAAGGGCTCGTTCGTGGCCGTCAACTGCGCGGCAATGCCGCCGCATTTGCTAGAAAGCGAGCTGTTCGGGCACGCGCGAGGCGCCTTCACCGACGCCAAGTCGCAGCGTACGGGCCTGTTCGCGCTCGCCGATGGCGGCACGCTGTTCTTGGATGAAATTGGCGAGATGCCGCTGGAGATGCAACCGAAGTTGCTGCGTGCGCTGCAAGAGCGAACCATCCGGCCGGTGGGTGCCAACACCGAGGTGCCGTTCGACGCGCGCGTGATTACAGCCACCAACCGCGATCTCGAAAGCGAAGTCTACGAGAAGCGCTTCCGCGAGGACTTGTACTACCGCATCAACGTGGTCAAGATCGCGCTCCCGCCGCTCCGTGAACGCGGAATGGATGTCGTGCACTTGGCGGCTCATTTCCTGCAAAATTTCGCCGCCAAGGGCAACAAAGGCGCGCTCACGCTCTCCGAAGGCGCCGCGGAAAAGCTGCTGGCGTACAACTGGCCCGGCAACGTCCGACAGCTCGAGAATTGCATGGAGCGCGCGGTCGCTTTGGCTCGCTTCAATCAGATCTCGGTCGACGATCTACCGGAGAACGTGCGCGGCTACACTGCCGACCGGTTCGTGGTCGCGGTGGACGAAATGGCCGAGGTCGTCAGTATGGACGAGCTCGAGCGCCGCTACATTCACCGCGTGCTTGCCTTGGTCGAAGGCAACAAGTCACGCGCTGCCCAGCTGCTCGGCTTCGACCGCCGGACGATGTACCGCAAGCTCGAGCGCTATCAATCCCGTCAACAGTTGCCGCGCGAGCACGAGGCCCCGAAGCGTGCCCCAGAAGCCTGATCCACGTTTCCTGGCCATCACCGCGCACGATCTGCGGGGCGCGGTGGGCGTTCTCGACGGCGCCATGAAGGAATTGACTCGCGAAGTCTCCAAAGACAACGCGGACGCAGCGAAGCTGACGCTGATGATGACGCGCAGCGCCCAGCGGCTATTGATGCTGGGCGACCGGCTCTCTGTTTTGGCGCGTTTGATGGATGGCGCCGAGCTCGAGCTCGGCGAGCCAACGGACTTGAGCGCGTTGGTCAAAGAGGCGGCCACTCGTGCGTTCTCGGCGCATGCGCGGCGTACGCTGCGCCTGCGTGTGGATGCGCCGCCCACGCCGCTCTTGTGGACGCTAAATGGCCAAACCATGGCCGGGGCAATTTCCGAGCTGTGCGTCCTGTTTTGCAGCTTCTCCCAAGCTGAGTTGCAGATCCGCGTGAGCTCGGATGGACCGAGCGCTCAGGTCACCTTCGAGAGTGATAACCCGAGCGAAAGCGTGCAGCGAGCATTGCGCGATCGAACCAGCACTACTCAAGCAAATGCGGGAATCGCGTTGGCTGAAGCCGTGGTTTTACGCCATAAGGGCAAGCTTCAACTGTCCGAAAACGACGGCTCCAACGCCGGGCTCAGCTTGATCTTAGAACGCGCCTAGTAGTACGAGCTGCCCCCGCAGGCCACCGCAGCAGGTCGAAGGTCCGAACCAGCGAAACCGGCATTGCCCCCGGCATTGGCGCCGCCCAGGCCGCCTTGTCGCTGGCTCCCGCTCACGAGCTGGAGCTCACGCGTAATTCGTTCGCGGGCGCTGCCGAATTCGGGCGCGCGCACCAGCCGAAAATCTTCATCCGGCTCGACGGGCGGAGCAATTGGCGCGATTGGCCCGATAGGAGCCACGCTCGCGTCCCCCACTTCCGGACTGGTGGTGGAGGCGTCAGCGCCGCCGACGGGTTCCACGACGCGTTCCGTGGTGTGCGTACAGGCCGCAACGGACAACACACCGCCCAATACCATTAGGGCAGATGTAGTGAGCAAACGGGAGAGCGCGTGGTCCATGCTTCGAAGTTTGCAATGGGTGTGCCAGTTCGACAGGTAAGTTTCATGGCAGCTTACGACGCATTCGTGCCCCGCTGCGATTGTGCACACGAGCGCTGAAAGGCACATCGTTTGCACGTTTTGGACTCATGCACCCGTCGAATCAACGCTCGAGAGTCAGCCAAGTCTCCCCAGCCGACGCACAGCTCCGCAATCGCATTCAGGAAGAAATGCATCGCCACGGTGAGGTCGATGCCACTAAAATTGGCATCGTAGTGCGGGGGGGCGAGGTATTGCTTTGGGGCTCGGTCGCGAGTGAGCATGAACGCGCGTTGGCCGGTCAGATCGCTGCGCGGCTCACCGCGCGGAGCGCGGTAATCAATCACGTGCAGGTACTGCCGACCACGCAGAGCTAAGCCCACTCGAGGCGAGGCCCTTGCACGCGCCTGTAATCGATCACGGCAGACCGTGCTGGCTCTCTCGTTTGCCTCGCACGCGGTTCGGGGCGGTACGCATCCAAGCGATGCCAACGACGAACGCAACAGTAACGCCCACGAGCAATACACTGACCGCAGCGACGACCGAGTGGAAAGCGACGCTCGCGATGAAGGCCGCAACGAACGCCAGCGCGATGGTGGCACCTAGAGCTTGACGAGTCATGAAATGGAGTCGAGCAAGCCACGTGCCATTTCGACTTCGCGCCTACGCCTCAGTTTGGGCTGTGCCCTGTGACAGCTTCGTCGCCCCGCTGAGGCGGATAGTCACAAACGAGAAACCCCTTGGAAATACGGCAAACAACGCTGCTTTCCTTGCCCCTCGTGCGCTCGCGATGGCTGGCACGCTGACTGCAAAGACCCCACGCCATGCATTCTTTGAAGCTCAATTTCATCACTTGCTGCATGTGCGGCGCGATCGCGCTCGGTTGCAGCTCGAACAAGCCTGCGCGCAATCCAGGTCCAGCGGAGAAGGCCGGTGCGGCAGTCGATGAAGGCGCCCACGACGCCAAAGAATCCGCGAAAAAGGCCGGGGAAAAAGTAGGCGAAGCCACCGAGAAGGCCGGCGACAAGCTGCAAGAGAAGAGCGGCGACTGAGCCGCGTGCATGATGTTCAAGACACTCATAGAGAGGAACCCCATGTCATATCTGAAATCCGTCGTTTCTATGTCGGGCCTCGTGGCCTTGTTCGCAGTCGGTTGTGGCAGCGCGGCAGTACCGCTCGATCGACTGACTGATGCGAAAGCGACCGTGCGGGCCGCGCAGGAAGCAGGCGCTCAAAGCACGCCGCAAGCCGCGCTGCATCTGAAGATGGCGAATGACGAACTCGCCTCCGCTCAAAAAGCGATTGATGACAACGACAACGATCGTGCTCGCTTGCTCCTCAACCAAGCCCAGTCCGACGCAGACCTATCGCTCGCGCTAGCCCGCGGCACGACCGAGAAACAGCAGGCGCAAGAGGCCCAGGCCAAAATCGACGGCCTGTTGAAACAAGCGCAATAACCTTCCGAGTAAGAGAGAGCAGGAGTTTAGTCATGAAAATTTCGACGATCGCGGTTGTCTCCAGTTTCCTCGCAGCGACTGCTTGTGCGGCTTCCACCCCGACGCCCGAGCTCGTGAGCGCGCGTCAAGCGTACGATCGAGCCCGCACCGACCCGTCAGCCTCGCTCGTGCCTGACAGCGTGCTGAGTGCCAAGCAGTCGCTCGACAAGGCCGAGGCAGTGCACGAGAAAGACCCGCAGTCGGACGCCGAACGCAGCTACTCGTACGTAGCGCAGCGTCGCGCGGAATTGGCGTTGACGTTGGGCGAAAACGCCAAGGCGAAGCAACAGACGGACGCCGCCAACGCCCACTATGTGGAGCTGCAAGACAAGCTCCGCACTTCAGCCGTCGCTCAGCTCGGCGCGGAGCGTTCTCAGGTCAACCAGTTGGGGACGCAGCTCGCCCAAACTCAGACCGGGCTGGCCGCTGCTGAGGCCCGAGCGGCTCGCGCGATGGAGAGCTTGAACAAGATCGCGCAAGTGAAAGAAGAAGCGCGAGGCATGGTGATTACGCTCTCTGGCCAGGTCTTGTTCGTCACCGGTAAGTCGGAGCTGTTGCCGGCTGCGCGCGATCAGCTCGACCAAGTCGCGGCCGCGCTCAAGGACCAAGGCGACGTCAAACCAATGGTCGTCGAGGGCTATACGGACTCCGTGGGTTCGGAAACCACGAATCTGAAGCTATCCAAAGACCGCGCCGAATCGGTGCGTGCGTATCTCGTGAGCAAGGGCGTGCCCGCGGATAAGATCACGTCGGTGGGCAAGGGCAAAGCCAACCCGGTCGCCAGCAACGACACGCCGGAGGGTCGCGCCAACAATCGTCGCGTAGAAATCATCGTCGCCGGTGGCGGTGCGCGCACGACGGCGTCGGACGTTTCCGCCAAGTAATTCGGTTGCGCAATCCGGCCTGAACGGGCGCGTGTGGTTCGAAAGACCACAGGCGCCCGTCGCGCTTTGTCTCATTTGCGATGCGGCAACTTGGTGTCCGGAGCCAACCTCACCCCTGGGGGGAGTTTGAGTCCCGGGGGCAATTGCATGCCGGGCCCGGCCAGGCCACCGAGCATGGAGCCAATCAACTGCTCGACGCTCAGCACCGTATAGTCGGCAGGCAGCTCGAACGGGCTGTCTGGCAACGTCTTTTTCTGGATGCTAGTGACTTCGATCCGCCCGCGCTCGACGCTCTGCTCGGTCGCGACGAATCGCAAGGGTAAATGCTTGCCGTCGGCGATCGGCGACAGCCAAGTGAGCTCGGCGGGCGCGGCACTGGCGTTGGGAAAATGAAACCAGTCCGTGTCTTGCTCGGCGATGCAAAGATCGCCCTCGTTTTTTGCCTGATTGAAATGCCAGATCTCGCAGGCTGTACCGGCGACCGTGTCGACCTTTCCAGTTTTTACCAGCTGCCCGGGCGTCGGGGATGCGGCACCGGCAGGCGGGCGAGGACGACCGCCGAACGACTTGGCTTGCTCCGCGAGTTTGTCGAACTCGAGCAGGATTGCCTGCTTACGGGTTTCGAGAATTGCGTATGCCTTCTTCTCGGCGGGGAAAGCCAGCAGGTACGCTGGCCCCAGCCCGCGCGCCGCAGTCAACGATGCCGGCAACTCGACCCGGACTCGATTGCCTTTGATCAGCAGCGTCGCGGTGACCGGTGTAGCGTCGCTTCCGGCAAACTTCCCGTTGGCGAGCAGCGCAATCTCGCCTTCGAAAGCGCCTGCGGACGGCGCGGCGCTGGTCGCGAGCGGAGCGGTCACCGCCGAACCGGCCGAACCGGCTGGGGCAGGCAAGTTGTTCTTGTGCTTGCACGCATTCGGCAGCAGCAGAAGACCCATCGACACGATCGAGGCGAGGCGTTGCATGCCGTCACGATAGCCGACAATTCACTCCCGCTTCAAACCGGCGTGGCTCGGCCTCCCTGCCACAGGCGCCCGCTTTGCGCGCTGTTTTGCCCCATCTCAGTCAAAATCCGTGCTGAGTCTCCGGCGTCAGCTCGTTCGGTGGCGTGAACGCCTCGAGTCGCTTTTTCGGGCTGGGGATGGGTTTGAGATCGGCGTCGTACCAGGCCTCCTCAGCGAACATCAACGTGCCATCTTGCGAGTAGCGAATGCGCCAATGGGCGAACCGCGAGCCCGCGGGCGGGCTCACCCAGCCACCCCGCTCCCAAACGAACTCCCCGCCGCGCCAGGCCCAGTGACCGTCGATCCAGAGTGCGCCCTTGGGCGCGGGAGGAACGACTTCAGCGAACGCGGCAGGAGGAGGATACGGCACTGGCAGGTAATCAGGACGAGGCTGGCGCGCGGGCAGCGGTTCTGGCAACGACGTCGAACAAGCAGCGCAAGCTATCACGCAGGCGTATAAGCTACTCGAAAACAGATGGGTCACGAGCACCGTCGGCAGCTGAAAGCAGGAAGCGCGCCACGCTGGCGCGGCGCTTGCACTGTCGCGAGAGTGATCGGCTTGCGACTTGTGCCCGCCGGCCTTACAGCCGCGCGCGCGTCTAGGCTTCTCCTTGTTTTCAGCTTCATTTCGCTGCTCTTCAACCTCGGTTGTACCACGGTTCCTGCGGGCCGATCGGCGGTCGAGTCGATAGAGTTTTCTGGGAACGATGTGATTGACGCGGAGGACCTGCGCGAAAAGTTGGCGACCACGAACAGCCCGAAGTTTCTCGGTTTGTTTCGAGGCATCGTTTACGACTACAGCGTCTTCGACCGCTTCGTCTTGGAGCGTGATCTACAGCGGGTCGAGCGCTATTACCGAGCCGTCGGCTATTATCACGCGCGCGCTCGGGCCGGCCGCGTGTTCTTCGTCGAATCGAACAAGGTACGCGTCGATATCCAGATCGAAGAGGGCCCACCGATGCTCGTCGGGCGCGTGGACGTGCACGGCCTGGATGGTTTTCCGGAGGATCGAAAAAAACGGCTCCTGCGCAGAATTCAGCGGCAAATCTGCGGCAAAGAAGGCTGCACCGCGAGGCTCGGCAGCCGCCCTTTCGAAGAAGCGCGCTTCATCAAGGCCGCCGAACTCCTGGAGCACGCCGTCGGCGACGAAGGCTACGCGTACGCGACCGTACAACGCGCGGCCGACGTCGATCTCCCCAAGGACCGCGTCGCGGTCGGGTTCTTCGTCAAGCTCGGTCCAAAGGCGAAGTACGGCAAGGTCACGATCGTCGGTCTCGGCAAAGTTCCGGAAGAGCCGGTGCGCCGCGCCCTCGATCTCACGGAAGGGAAACCGTATTCACGGAGCGAGCTCGATTTGGCCGAGCGCGCGCTGCTCGATTTGAACGTCTTCAGTTCGGTCGTGATCACCCCCACGCTGGACAAGAACGGGGCGAGCGAAGAGAACCCGACGATACCGATCAAAGTGACCGTCGAAACTGCCAAGTTGAAAGCCGTTCACGTGGGCGGTGGCGCGCTGGTGGATTCGTTGCAGAGCGATTTGCACCTGGTCGGTGGCTGGGAGCACCGCAATTTTTTTGGCGGCCTACGTAGCATCAGCTTCGAAGTGAAACCCGGCGTCGTGCTCTACCCGACGCGCATCCCCACCTTCCAGGCGCCGCGCAACCTGCTACCAAAGCTGAAATTGAACGCGCAGTTCCGTCAACCGGGCTTCCTCGAGCCGCGCACGGGGCTGTTCACTCAAGTCGAAGGCAGCCGAGCACCGGTCATCTATCCGTCCACGGAGGTGAGCGATAGCGTGCTCGGGTACGACGACGCGCGCATCAGCGCAGGTCTCGATCGTTCGTTCAACTCCCTGCGCTTGTACGGCTCGCTCTCGCACACGGTCCAATACGACCGGCCCTTCATGTACCTCGGGACGTTGGATAAAGATCTACATCCCGTCGTCATCTCCTACCCGAAGCTGCTTTTGACGCTCGATCTGCGCGATCAGCAAATTCACCCTCATGAGGGCGGCTTCGTCGGCACCGATCTGCAAGTGGCGGGCGTGGGCGGCTCCGCGGTGGACCTGAAGACGACCAGCGAGGTGCGTGGCTACTTGCCACTTTCGCGCAAATGGACGCTCGCGGCACGAGTGAACGTAGGGCTTCTGTTCGCGCAAAACTACGGTAGCACCATCGAGGCGACGGCAAACGGCGCGAACTACGAGAACGACCCGGCGGTGCGCCCGGGCTGGGTTCGCGACATTCAGTTGATGTTTTTGCGCGGTTTCTTCGCCGGCGGCGCCGGTTCCAACCGCGGCTACGCATTGCGCGAAATCGGGCCACACGGCATCGTGCCCCAGGCGACCTCGACCCTCGCCAACACGAATTGTACGGAAAAGCAAAGTCCGAACTGTAACTTACCGCTCGGCGGCTTCACGCTCTGGGAGGCATCGCTCGAGCTGCGCTACCCGATTTCGGGCGCGTTCAGCGGCGCGCTCTTCACGGACACCGCCGACGTATCACCCAAGCGCGTCGATTTCCGCTTGAACCGGCCGCACTTGAGCGTGGGCATCGGCTTTCGCTACGACACTCCGGTCGGCCCCATCCGGCTCGACGCGGGTTACCGGGTGCCGGGTCTACAGGCGCCGGCGGGAGCAACCGACGAAGGCATCCCGAATACGATATTTGGAGTACCGATGGCCATTTCGTTCGGCATCGGGGAGTCCTTCTGATGGACGCCAGGATCAGCAAGCCGAGCAGGTTGCGTCGCTACCTAAAGCGTGCCGGCATCGCCCTCGGCGCACTACTCGGGCTGCTTCTCCTGGTGGCGCTGGGCGCGCTATTTTCGCTACGTTTCGCGGCGGTACGCAGCTTCGTGGTGGCTCGCGTCAATGGCGCGCTAGATGGCACGTTCCAAGGCCGCTTGGTGATTCATGGCATCGGGCGCGTGGGCTTGTCTGGCATCAGCGCGGCGGACGCGCAGGTCTACGACCCAGCCGGGCACCGCGTGCTCGACGTCCACGGTCTCGGCGCGGAGCTCAGCGTGCCGACGCTGGTCTGGGCGGCCCTGACCGAAAAATCCAAACCGCTCACGATCCACATCACCGAAGCCCACCTTCGTCACGTCGAGGCCGTCCTGATCGACAACGGCGCCGGATCCCCGACGCTGGCCGATGCGTTCTTGCCCAAAACGCCCAGCGCGCCGAGTTCCGGCCCGGGTACGGTCGTGATCATCGATCGAGCAGTGCTGGATCATGTTTGGGCGCACGGCTCACTCGCTGGCACGCCGCCCCTCGACGTAGAGCTGAAGCAGGCCCTCGCCAGCCTACGAACGGACGACAAAAATACGGGCATCGCCCTCAAGAAGGTATCGCTGATCGCACGTGGTCTACCGCAAGGCGTTGATCCGGTGGGCGAGCTGCAAGCCTCGCTGGACATTCCTGCGGCGACCGAAAAGCCGCTCGCCGCGCGCGCGCATTATCGTGGCACGGCCGCGCAAGTTCCGGTCGTCCTCGACGCGAGCTATCTCGATTCGAAATTGAGCGCGACCTTGGAGGCACGCGAGATCTCACCCGCCGCAGTGCAAAAGCAGGTGCCCGGGCTCGAGCTGCGTTCGCCCGCGACGCTATCGGCGTCGGCCGAAGGGAAATTGCCGCAGCTGCACGGCGCATTTTCGCTCGCGACGGGCGCCAGCAGAGTCGACGGGGAATTCGATCTGGGCCTGAACGATGACCTGACCGGCAAAGCGACGGTGCGTACGCATGATTTGGATTTGGCCGAGTTCACGCGCAGCGCGCCCAGCTCGAAGCTCGACGTGACGGTGCACGCCGCGCTACTCGCGCCGAAAGTTGGACCGCTGACGGGGAATTTCGACGTTGCCAGCGAGCCCTCGCTGATCGCCGCGCAGGCCGTGCCAGGCATCGCCGCGAACGGGACGTTCAGCAGCGACGCTCGAACTGGGCGCAATCGGGTCGAGGCGCACGCTGAAATTGCCGAACCCGGAGCACACACCGCGCTCGATGCCACGCTCAGTCAAGGCAAGCAGACGCTCGTGGAGTTCCGGACCAAGACGGCCCTGAAAAACGCGCCTCGCTTGCGACGCCTCGCCTCCTTGACGAGCGGCAGCGGACAAATCGACACCCAAGGCAGTTACGGCGTCGAGACTCAGCGCTTGGACGCGAAGGTGCGCGCCGACCTCCGTGAGCTCAAAATGGCCGGCAACCAAGTCGCCCACGCCGAGCTCCAGGGGACGGTCGGTGGCGTGCTGCCGCACCCGATTGCAGACGTGGACCTGACGCTGCACGACGCGCTCCTCGCCGGGCAACGCATCACGGTTGCAAAGGTGAGTTCGCGTGGGTCACTATCGCGTCTTGCGGTCAATGGCGAAATCGCGACGGCGGCCCCCGAGCGACAGATCCAGTTGCGCGCAGCGGTCTCCAACGACCGCGGGCTCGTCGTCGATCATCCGAGCATCCAGCTTCGTCAAGGCGACACCCATCTCGCCATCACGGCCGAGAGCGTGCAGGTCGTCGACGGCCGCACGAGCGTGACCGCCCTGAGTTTGCAAGGCGCGGGCAAGGCCGATTTGTCCCTGGTCTACGGCTCGAAGCTGGAGAGCCTGAATGCCCAGACTTACGACCTCGATTTGGTTCGTTTGTGGCGCTTGGTCGAGCCGAATCCGGTCCTCAAGTCAGGCACGGCCACGATCAGCGTCAGCTACGAGCGCCGGGGAGGCGATGTACATGCTCGGGTTGCCGCGCGCACGGACAATCTGACCTTCGATCGCGTTGCGGGCGGGTCGCTGCACGCGGACTTCGAGCTCGAACGGGATCGCTTGAGTGGCACCGCTCAGGCTGATTTGAAGCAACTTGGACGGCTGAATTTCGATTTTCAGGAGTTGCACGGGGTTCGGCTGGAAGGCCTGGATCCGACACGCGTCACTGGCAAGCTCGCGATTGACGGACAGGTGCGGCTCAAAGACCTCACGCAGCTGATCCCAACCAGCGTGGATTTACCCTTCGAACGCGCGCTCGGCACGGTCAAGTACGACGTGGCGATCGAGCGGGCACAGGTGAGCGCGGGGTTACCGACGTTTCACGTACACGTGGCGACCAACAAGTTGCAGCTCGCGGGCAAGCGCACCACGACCACCACCATCACCAGCAAAGCCGAGGCACGCGACACCGCGCCCCTGGCGGTGAAAGGCATCGATTTCGATTTGGACTTGAACCACGCCGAGACGGGCGAAACCGAGCTCATTGCGGGCATCAGTGATGCGCAAGGCCGGCTCGTGGCGCTCAGCGTCGAAGGGAATGCCACTCCGCGTCTGGCGACGGTCGCGAGTGAGCTGAGTAGTCAATGGCGTGAGCTCCCGCTGCGCGCGAAGTTGCGTGTGCCGCCTCGAGATCTGCAAAAGCTGCCAGTAGAAATCCGACCCGCGGCGTTGAAAGGCTTGCTCTCCGCCGAGTTGAGCTACGAGGGAACCTTCAGCGCGCCCACGCTCGAGGTGTCCGGCAAGATCGATCACTTTCAACAGACTGACGGCAAAGGGCAGCGGCTCGATTTCGCGCTTCAAGGCAGTTACAAGGGAGCGCGCGGTAAGCTCAATGCCAGCGCGCGAGCAGTCGGAAAAGATGTGGTCAAGGCGGATCTCGACTTCGAGACCGCGGTGAACGATTGGCTGAATCGCGTTGGTGAAAAAACTCCAGCGCTCGACGCCAACGCTCACGTGACCTTCGACGCCTTTCCCATCGGGCTCGTACCAGCAGCGCGCACTCAACAAGTCGAGGGCGAGCTCAGCGGCAAAATCGCGCTGGAGCACTTTGGCAAAGATGCGACGGTGGACGTGAATCTCGACGTTCAGTCGCTGAGATTGGCACACAACGAGCTAGGCCGGATCCGCGCGGAAGTCGCCGCCAGAGATGGCAAGGCCGATGCGAAGCTGAGCGTGGAAGGCAAAGGCGGCACCACGACTGCGGAGGGGCACTCGGGGCTGGATTGGGGAGCGCGGCTCGTGCCCGCCGTGCGGATGCCCGCGGACGCGCAGTTACGGGCACGTGAATTGCGCTTGGCGGCCTTCGCCCCGTTGCTCACCTCGGTGCTCGGCGATCTCGACGGTCGGCTCAACGGCGATCTGAACGCGCACTTCCGCGGCGGGGCACCGGCGCTGGATGGCCACGTCGAGCTGACGGACGGCGTCGCTCAATTGGCCGCGCTCGGGCAGCGCTTCGATCAAATCACGGCCAAGCTCTCGCTCGAGCCGGGCAAGGCCAAGCTCGAGACCTTGAGCGCGCGCGCGACCAGCGGCAAGCTCACGGTGAGTGGAGAAGCGCGCTTCGAAGGCCTGGATTTGACGGGCGCCGACGCCCACTTGCGCATCTCGGAGAAGGACAGAGTCTCGCTTTCGTTGGCGGGCACCGCGATCGGTGAAACCTACGGCGCGATCGATGTCAAACTGCGCCCGGGTGCGACGAAAGGCTCTCAAAAGCTGTCCGTTGACATCCCGGAATTGCACGTGCGCATGCCGGATACCGGCAGCCAAGACCTGCAGGGCCTGGAGCCCGCAAAGGGCGTCCGCGTCGGCACGCGGCAAAGGGACGGCGGCTTCGTCACGCTGCCGCTGCAACCGCTCACCGATAGCGACCCGTCGAAGAACGACGATCCGATGGTGGTCGATTTGAATTTGGACAAAATTTGGGTTCAGCAAGGCGACACCACCAAGATTCAATTGGGCGGGCGCTTGCAGTTGGTGCTCGGTGACCCGCTGACGGTCGAAGGGAAGATCAACGTCAAGAGCGGCAAGCTCGACGTATCGGGGAAGCAGTTCGAGATCGAAAGCGGGGTGGTCACTTTCTCCGGTGAACCCGGCAATCCTACGATCGTCGCCACTGCGCGCTGGGATGCGCCGGACGAAGATCGCCATCGCGTGTACGCGGACGCCACGGGCACGGCTTCGAAGCTGAAAGTCACGCTTCGCTCCGAGCCTCCCCTCACCCGCGACCAGATCCTGAGCCTGCTCTTGACCGGCTCAGCCGATGGCTCGCTGGGGGGGACCAGCGGCGGCAGCAACGCGGCCACCGCCGTTGGCGCGGTCGGCGGAGTGGCGACTCAAGGCATCAACAAGGCGATCTCCGACATCGCCAACGTGGACGTGACGACGCGCATCGACACCAGCACCGGCACCGCGCGTCCGGAGCTCGTTTTGCAGCTGTCCTCCAAGGTGTCGGCGCAGCTCACGCGCTCGCTGGGCCAAATCCCGGGCCAGCCCCCGGATATGACGTTCCTGACCTTGGATTTTCTGATCTACCGCAACTGGTCGCTGTCCACGCTCACCGGTGATCACGGCGCTTCGGGCATCGACCTCTTGTGGCGCAAACGCTATTGAGCCGCTCGATTGGATCGGGCGCCTCGGAAGCGTCACACTCGGGTGTCGCACTGGGGCAGCTTGCGTCAGTGAGTGCGGCCGAATTCGCACAAAACCGGGCCGGAATTCACGAGTGGGCGTGGCACGCACCTTGCTGAGATTCCTCCCTGCATCCAATGGATGCGGGTACCCCAGATTCAGGAAGGAATCTTTTACAATGAACCGGAACATCAGCAAGGCGTTGTGGACTTTGGGCTCGCTCATCGGCGCTCAGCAAGCCGCCAAGTTCGCGCGTAACGTGGGCAGCGTCGAATTGAACGACATCCTCGGCGTGGTGGGCCTCGAGCGTCGCCCGAGCGCGTTTTCGCGCGCCCTGCCGGCTTTGGGTTTGGTGGCGGTCAGCGCGGCCATCGGCGCGGGCGCTGCCCTGCTGCTCGCCCCGAGCTCGGGTGAGGAATTGCGGGCTCGCCTTTCAGACGGTTTGGACGACGTGAAGAACCGCTTGGACGACGTGAAGGGCCGCGTGAACGACAAGATCAACGACAAGATCGGCACCTTCGAGCAGCACCACACCAGCAACGCCACTTCGTGAGCGAAGGCGTTCGTGACGACCGACCCCGCGTCGGTGCCGACATCACCCCGAGTTCGAAGGGGATGACTTGGCGCCCCGCGGGGTCGCTCGTTTGTGGTCCTCCGGCACGTCGTTCACGAGCGGGAGGGCGGGCTGCAGCTGGTTCGGCGGGTGTCGCGCCAATTCCGCGTTCAGCTCGGCGCCGTAGACGGTGATCAGCGCTGAAATGTAGAGCCAGAACTGCAGCACGACGACGCCGGTGACCGCACCATAGGTGGCGCTGAAACTGGTGAAGTACTCCACGTAGGCCGAGTAGACCGCGCACAACGCCACCCAAAGGAGCGCAGCGCCGGTCGCGCCAGGCAACACGGCCCGCATGCGGGGCAGTGGGCTCATCTGTGCCGCGTAGCGATAGAGCAGCACGAACGTCACCCAAGCAATGCCGAGCATTACCGG
>Ga0247778_1000147_pt1 | contig 121828 bp, 116 predicted proteins | sample UWRJL049202B5_FD_179939 | JGI IMG/M metagenome (GOLD analysis project Ga0247778, IMG submission 179939) | Plant litter microbial communities from Arlington Agricultural Research Station in Wisconsin, United States - UWRJ-L049-202B-5 | ecosystem: Environmental > Terrestrial > Plant litter >... | reverse complement strand
CCCAAAAACCACCCCCCCTCCCCCCACCCCCCCCCCCGCCCCCCCAAACCCCCCCCCCCCCCCCCCCCCCCCCCCCCCCCCCCCCCCCCCCCCCCCTCAAAGAAACCCGTAACTAAACCCCTCTCCACCATCCGCAACGGAACCATTCTCGCCCTCGGCGTCCCGCTCATCGAGCTCTGCTTCGGTCATTCCCTCGAATCCCTCCGGCTCGAAGAAGACTATTCACTAGATGCAAAGCTCCCAGGTTGCGTGGCAGCGAGAGGCTGGTATCAGATGGTATGGCGAGGGTGGGGGCCGATTTGGGGATGCGGCCCGGCCGTGCGTGCATTGCGAGAGCTGTGCCGCTGGAAGCGAAGCAGTATTCGGAGGATTTCTGTAGTGTGGGTGGTAGTGGGAAGAGGTTGTTCTGATAAGATACCATACACGCATATGAAATCAAGAAGTATATCCAAATAATATGACAGACTAAGTACACCGGATTTAGAAAAGAAAAGATGATCTATTGATTGCCTTTTTGGTATGCAACAGTTCATGAAGGATCGAATCATCCAGTCCCAACGCCATAAAATACAAACTAAAAAATTGCCCATGCCTTGCTGTCCTGCTTTCCAAATACACACACATTTTCATCCTTCCTTCCCAAATCTACACTCCCCCGGCGCCCTTTCCCACCTCGACAATTACTCAACTCACTCACTCAACCAACTGACTCGGTTGACTAGCTTGCAACACCTTCTGCATTTCCTCAATATCCCTAATCGTCTCATTGAAAACCTCGACAAGCGTCGCCGCCACCTTATTACGATTCCACTCTCCCCTCTGCGCCCACAGACTCTCCATCAACTCACGATTCAACTGCTCCATCTGCTCGATACTGCATCCGCTGGATCCATCGACCAGTCTCCTGTAGAGGTCTTCGAGGAAATAGGGGTCGATGATGGCATCCTTTTGAGAAGATAGTTGCGAGGATGTAGGCTCGACAGGCGAATCGTTTAGGAGGTTCGCGATGCCTGCCGGTTTGGATTTTGATGGTGAAGGTCGGGGTGCGGGCGCGTTGAAGGGGGGCACGGCGGGATTTTGCGATTGCGAGTGTTGAGAACTGCTTGGGGTCTGAGATGGGTAGGCTGCTTGTAGGGTGCCCCGCATAAGGCCGTGGGCTTGGGAGTGCGGCCATTGCTCTTCACTACTGGGGTCTGAGCCGCCTTGCTGGCTTTGGCGAGCTGAAGGACCTTGCTGGGTGTCTGGTAGGTTCTGCGAGTCTGAGCCTGCTTTGTCTAGCGGACTTGAAGACTGTCCGTGACTGACGCCGTTCGTGGCTTGTGTACTCCAGCCTTCAGAGGTCTTCTTGCCGGATGTCGTTGTTGATGCGTCGTTGATTAGATTACTTGGAGAGGCATCATGTGGAATCTCTTGAAAAGCTGATCTTTGTGAGATCTGAGAGACTGGTGCTGGATTCGAGAATGGTCCGCTAACCATGCTACGTAATTGACTCGGGGCTTGCATGGGTTGCGAGAATTCGTTCGTTTTTTGGGTGTGGTCATCGGTTCCACCCATCTGAATATCGTTGTCATGTGCGGAAGTCCCGTTGCTTGTGGAATGTCCATTGGATAGACCGCTTGGAGTTGGAGCGGCTATCGTTAATGGTGGTCGTCTACCAGGTATGGGCTCGCCCAGCGTTAATGGCCCAGATTGGGAAGCAGGGAAGAGCCCACCGGCTGGGATATCCGATCCAACAGGATTTTCAAGAACTGCTGCCTCCGCCATGTGCTTCTTTTCCTTCTCCTTTCTCTCCTTGGCTCTCTGCAGTTGTCGCTGATACAAATTTTCACAATCCGCAAAAACTGGCATCGCCTCAATGCCAGCAACATCGACTTCGACGTTTGTCAAAAGTTCGTTGGCTTTGAGGGTCCGATCCTTGTCGCCGATGTGCTTAGAGTCTTTAGCCAGAGATCTGATATCAGCGAGGTAGTCCTTTGGCCGCGCATAAAAGCCATTCGATAACCGTTCTTCGATGGTTGTGGTCTCCAAGTTATAGAAGAATTTCCCAGTAGCAGTCTCGCGAAGTCCTCTGACACCATCTTTATCATGATCGAACTCATATGGTCGGAATTGTGGTATATCTGGACGCACAAAGTTGGGATCCATCTCATCGAGAAGATACTGGATATGTGCTTGGGGAATAACAGCTTGTCTAAACTTCTTGTATTTTTTCTGAATCTGGTCCATGATGGGTTGAATCTGAACTTTCAGGAGATTGAGGAGTTGGTGATCTCTCTTCTTCTGGGCTTTAATTTCCTCCTTGGTAGGTGGCTTTGGCGGAGGTGGAGGCGCGATCTCTAGTACTTCAAGCTTTCTCTTCTTGCGATTCAAAGGCTCAGGGTATTCCTTCGGTGTCTTCTGGACATAATCTATTATAGTCTGAAAGAAAGCCTCACGGTTTTGCTAACAGATGTTAGTAGGATTTGTAAAGGCGGCGGAGTGTGCTTACTCTGGATGGGCGCTCAATGTTGAAGCGATTCTTCCTACTATACCCAAATAGATCTCGGAGCATATCAGGACTGGCTTTGTCGGTTGGTGCATCAATGATTCCGAGGACAAGTACTGGGTCTGTAGGAGGAATCGCGTTGAGCATGCCGAGGAATGTAGTGATTTGAGCATCGGTCATGGTGTGATACCAAGTATCTATTCCGGGGATGTAGATCACACTAGGCTTATGTCTTTTGACCTCAGCAAATAACTGTACAATTGCTGCCTCGGGGGACTAGTACACATTAGTACGCATAATTCCTAAACTTGCAATCGAGTGCAACATACCCTTGCTGAATCACTGAAAATCGTAGGGAGATCGAAATTCTGGACATGAAGACCCTCGAAATGATTTAAGATGGCACCTCCAAGATAAACTTGACCCATGCCAGATTCGCCACCGATCAATAATCGAGGACGGAAGACTCGCGACTTCTCGAATTCTTGTTGCATTGTTTCCCGGCCAAATCCTTGATCTGCGTCATCGTATTGCTCATACATCGCCTCTTGTAGTGCTGTGGTCTTTTTCCTGGCCGGCACGAGTCCATCTAAAATGGTGGTTACCCGCTTCAGCTGATCGCGTAAGAGAGGTTCAATTAGCTTTGGTAGAGGCGCGGCTCCTGACGAGGTCGCTCTTTCCGACGAAGGAATCATCTTCTTGACGGACAACATGAAGTCCTTGGCAGTGACTTTGATTTTATCGGCATCGACCTTCAGCTTGTCATTTGAGGAATAGATCTGGGGGTACGTGCGCTGAATGGAGTTCAAAGCCGCTTCAGTGCACAGAGCGCGGAGATCAGCTCCTCCATAGCCTTTGGTGACGTGAGCTAGAGACGTTTTGAAAGCATCATCAATACCCCAGTCTTTGGTGTGGATGTTCAAGATGGATTTGCGACCATCTACATCAGGAAGAGGGAAATAGAATTCTCGGTCAAAACGTCCGGGCCGTCGCAGGGCAGGATCAATGTTATCAGGCCTGTTGGTGGCACCAATCACTATCACCTGTCCTCTGCCATCCATACCATCCATCAGAGCAAGTAAAGTCGAGACGATGGATGCATGAATTTGTTCCTGTTTGCTTGATCGTACTGGGGCAAGACCATCGATTTCATCAAAGAAGATGATGCTGGGTTGTGTCTTTCTTGCTTCCTCAAACAGGAGTCGGAGCTGCCTTTCGGCCTCACCAACCCATTTGCTCAGGGCATCAGCACCTTTGCGCATGTAGAATGTGATCTTTCGGCCTCCGGACCCCACAGAAGCAGCCAGAGCTCTCGCGAGGAGGGTTTTACCAGTACCAGGAGGCCCGTGAAACAACACACCGCGCGGTGGAGTAACGTGGAACTTCAAGAATAATTCTGGGTAGAGAAGAGGCATTTGAACCATTTCTTTAAGTTGATCGATATGGCCCTCCAGACCACCAATCTTGCTGAAATCAACATTTTGGTCAACGCCAAGAGGATCAGCATCAGCCAAAGCTTTCTGGCTCTTGACTTTCCCAAGATTCGCAGGAGTTCCAGACATTCCTGCGATGGGGTCTGCCGGGTTGGTTTGGCCAATCCCAGGGAGTAATCCTCCAGGTGGCATCGCAGATGTTGGCGTCATTCCTACATTCCCGCCTATGTTTGACGGCCGTTGCATGGTTTCTTCGTCACTGCTATCGGAATCAACACCACCAGTTGCGCCAGTTCCCCAGGGGCCGCCAATAGCTGGAGCAGGACCTCCTCCTCCACCGAAGGGTCCAAACGTCGAAAAGAGATTTCGCTCCCAGCGTTGACTAGCACCGTTGCCTCGAGCTGGTCTCCGAGATGGAGTAGGCGCTGCATCCTCTTGCTCTTCGTCCATGGCATATATCTGATCCATCGGCTTGATGCTATAATCGACGGGCCTTCGCGTACGGCCCTTCCTCTCATAGGCAATCTGCGAAGTATCTCTTGGCGGTTGCGGCCTGCGTCGACGATTGCCAGCCTTAAGATCTTGTAATTCCTCAGCAAGCTCATCTTCATCAAGCTCAACTTCAGATCCTGGGCTTCGTCTTCGGGAACTGCTCTTTGATTTTGCCGGCGCCCTACGCCTCCCTCTCCCTGCAGGGCTTGATTCATACTCATCGTCCTTTTTCTTAGCTCCAGCATCGGATGCTGAAAGCTCATCTTCGGATTCTACCTCAGCGGGTTCAAAATCGCTGCTTGCATCTGCGCCACCTTTTTGCGGCTTCGATTTAGAACCTCGAGTCAGTCGTCGCGTACCACCAGCCGATTGCGCTTTTGTGGCGTCTTCTGCATCCTCGGCAGGTAAATCAGATACAACGAGGCCAGTATCGAGTCCTGCCCGAGATCCTCTTGTGCGTCGAGCGGTTATAGGGGCGTCGTCATCGTCATCGTCGTCGTCATCTATATTGATCGCTTTTTGCGCCCCAGCGTCCGCCAACTCATCCGTTTCATCGACACCATCGTCTGCGGTCGCGTCCGGCTGCTCCGCTCCTTCCTCAGGTTCATCCTGATCATCGGTGCCAGCAATTTCGGTGGCCATTGTGACATCTGCCTCTTCCCCTTCATGTTCGTGAGAGCCAGACTCATTTAATTCCTCCTTGATCGTAGATGCTGGTGCTTTGATTCCCTTAGAACCACGCGTCCCTCTCCGTCCTATCGGTTCGGGACTATGACCAGCTCGAACTATGTGATGCCCAGAATTTGACAGTGCAATTGGCTCTTCGCCAGCTTCGGAGGTTGCTCTTGTTGCTCGTCTTGTGCCGAGTCCTGCAGACATAGGCTCGGTCGTGCTTCCTCTTCGACGTGTGGAACGAGCAGCACTACCCGCCCGTGTGGCACGAGCTGGTGTGTTTATCTTGAGCGTGATAATCTTCGATCTCCGGGGGCGCTTCGAAGTTATATCTTCGTCTTCCTCGTCTTCGTCGTCGTCTTCGATGGGTGTAGCTCGCGCCCGTTTGCTCTGTGGTCGTTTCTTCGGCTTCTCATCGGAATCGTCATCTATATCGGGGACAATATCTGCAATATCACTGTCGCTATTCTCCTCGTAGTTGACTGACTTCTTAGCTGCCTTTCGCACAGCTCTCCCGGTCTTTTCGTTCATCTCGAAGTCTTCTTCCTCTTCTTCAGGTTCGGAAATTGAGAGATCGTCGTCATCCAAGCTCTCGTCCTCAGAGATATCACTGCCTCTGTATTTTGTCTTCTTTCGAGGTCCGCCCGAACTCCTTTTATGCGATCGAGATTTCCTAGACGGCTTTCGCGGAGCGCTGGAGGTCGGGTCGAAGTCAGTGTCCGCCGAATCTGACTTGTTAGGGTCGAAATTCTCAAGCTTGCGCTTTGCTGGCATTTCGGGTGTATCGAAGAATTGATGCCCGCAAGTAATCTATTGAAGAAGGCGATTTCGAGATGATGTTCGTGGAATCTCGTCGAGATGCGGCGTTTGTTCAAGCGTGAAGGCTTCGCGAAGGCGACGATGCAGCCACCACACCGTAATTAGCGCGCGAGGGTGTGCATCTGCGAATTGGAAAAATGCACGACGGAACAAGCAAGGAGAATGAGGATACAAACTGCGCAGGTTCAGCGATGAATTGCAAAGAATCGACGTGTCTGGAGCCGTCAGCGTGCGTCTGTTGAGTTGGGGCGCGTTTCTATGGGAAGCCATTTTGCTTGCATACTTAGCGCCACACTAGCGAACGCCACCAGGATTCAAAACAGCGCACTTTTCCAAAACGACGACGAACAGCTTCAATTGCAGCACTTTGACATGTCTAGACAACTTCATCTAGATGCCTCAACTGCTTCAAAAAATCGATCGGGCTCTCAAGGAAGCGCTTGCGACCTTATTTTCAGGCTCTAGACCGAACCAGCAGCGGGCGACCGGAGAGCCCCTGAGATGCAAAAAGATGATGTTTCTGAATCGAGTCTTCATGCTCGCTGTCGATGCTCATAAATGCGGCTCAAAACCTTATCTTATTTAAGGCCCTGTTCCTGAATTGGCATTTTGCGGGGAAGGGAGCCACCAATATGGGCCACGTGACTACTTCAACGACTGTTCCAATGCCCAGTTTCTTTCTCTTATTTTCTGATCTCTGTATATTTTATATGCTTTATGGGGCTCATGTTTGTTGGATTAGATGGGGTTTTGATGTTCTCACGTGCTGTGCGGCTTGCCAACTTTTGAGTTCATTCCTGGCCGAACTCGCTTGCACCCCGCCCGTGTCAAACTTCGATTTATGTCCACATCTCACCGAAGCTCTTCTTAATTAAATGTGATCCAATGTAAGGAAGGTACACAATATTTCACGCATTTCAGCAATAGCCCAGCGCCTCGCGATACATCAGTTCAAGTGTCAGGTTGCGCACTATACGTGCTGCTTCTCTTTTTGGCCCATCGCGAGGCAAAATCCGAAGCAGAAGGGCATATTATACTAATTACAAATACACAAGCTCAATGGATAGTTCAGCACTCGACCTTCCCATTCTTCATTCACGAATCAATCCAAAGATTTTGACGAGAAGTTCTCAATGTATTTCCCGTCTATCTAGCTAGCTAGAAGACAAGCAGCAATTCATAAACTCCCAATTTTTTCTACATTCCTCGAAGAAACTCCTGTGACGAAACATCGCCTCTAGAAAATACGCGTGAGAGTTATTCACACGATGGCGACCCATCTCAAGCAAGTATAGACATGCTCTCTCCCGTTACATGACCGAAAAACTCCCCGTGAATGGAATCCTAGCTCAAACAAAGCAAATTTTTCATCAAGATACAGTGCTCAATCGTCCATACTCTCCCTATCCTATCTGACTGGACGACTTAAGCCCGCGAATTGCTGACCACATTCAGGACATTTGGCAAGGATGTCGTCGGATCCAGTCTCTGCGAGTGTGAACTGGAATCTGTTCGTAAATACAAACCCGAAAATGGGAATAGGCTTACTGGATGACCCATCTTACACATAAACCAATTTCCAGAGTAAGCATCGGTACTTGGGCCACTCTGCTGAATCGAAGCGACCTCCTCGGCCGTAACCTCCTCAAACCAAGGCTGCTTAAGAAGTTTCTGAGTTTGCTCAACAATCACCGCAAATAAGTTCGCATTTTTGAATGGGACATTAGTTATAAGGAAACTCGCCATATTCAGAAATTCCTCGGCTTCCACAAGAATGTTGGAGGCAACAGTAAGGTCAATATCAGAAGCATAGCAATAAACTTCAAACGCTCTAGCAATCTTTGCGAAATAGATTTGGGCCTCCACAGCGATTTTGGGAAGTTTTGCAGCTTCGCAGTCGTTGATGAAGTTCCTACCCACTTCGAAGAAAGAGACGCATCTGCCGTCCAACGAGCTACCTGGTACCTGGATGGGTGTCAAAGAACCAATGGCGCCCAAGCCACGAGAAACATTTAGTGCATGGGCCAGAATAACATATTCGACCTTAAATCCTGCAGCTCTGAAGCCAAGGGTAACTCGAGCATTCGTAACAGCGCTTATTACATATTCTTCTCTATCCGTCGGCAGTTTTCGACCATGGAATGTGCGTCCACAAGCTGTGATGGCATCGTTCATAATCATCGAGAACTGGCTGGACTTTGAGACGTCATTACTGGACTTGGTGATTGTTGCAACAAGCCTGTCGGAGGATTTGGAACACATCTTGAGTAGCTTCTCTACCTCGTTCTTCAGCGGTACCGAAAGGTCTTGATTTTGATACGCTGCAAGTCTGCTGAAAACGACCTCTCTAGAGCGGTTCAGGTTTTGTTCCAACACTGAGATCTTCGAATCCGCATCTTGAAGTGCACTAAGCCCCTTGCTCAAGAATTGGCGTGAACCTTGCTCGTGTCTTGCCCAGTTAATGATGCGGTTGTAACGATTGATAAGATGCTGACGGACTGGCTCGTTGCACAGTGGGCAGGATGGATAGGTCGACGCAAATTGTCTGAAGGACTTGAAGCCAACGTATTCTCCCGTTTCATTGTTAATCAAGTAAGCATCTGACATTCCCATATGCTTATCCAGGTTCTTGGCTGAGAAAAAATGGCCACATCCCAAGACGACAATTGGAAACTTGTTCAAATCGAGGTTTCGATACTTCTTAAGCTCAAAAACTTCGATTTCGGCATTCTTCTTTGCCTCTTCACAGCATACCTGGCAGTATTCTTTAGGAGGGCAAACATCGCCACACACTCCTGGACATCGATGCTTGCACTTGAGTAACTTATGACAACGCTCATTGTATGGTAGTCGTGAACACTGCAACACCGGGGAGTCAGTATTAACCTAATCAGGAAGGTTTCGGGAGTGTTATTTCCTCTTTGGGGGGTAATTGGAGTGAAATGGAGTACATATGATGAAACCACTGGGAACTGGGGAGTATGAACAAAGGCCCAGAGTTGCTTACCGGTGCTCCACAGGGCATGTCGTGGTTGCATGCCCACTTGCATTTCTCGAGGCATGGGACACAAGTCGCAACACATTTCAGCTCACATGTGGAGTGCGCACAGCTGACCTGTCAAAAGTCTTAGTATGTACTATTTAGAAGTGGAGCATTTACGTACCTGGCAACTGTAGGGACAGCTACCGCAGTCCGAATTGCCGTGGCAGCGCGTCTGACATTTGTGGTTGCAGTTTGGAAAAGTTCTACCACAAAGCTTGGGGCATACTCCGTGTTTAACGACATTTTGACCATCTCTGCCTCTCTGGTTGCATGTGGTACACGTGCCGGGGCAGCTGTGACCGCATGCCAATGTCTTCTCGCAAGGTCGAGGACACTTAAAAATCGGAAGATGAAGTGATTCAAAGCATTTCATAGATATCTTATGCCCACAGGTTAGGATATCTCTCTCGACGACCGTTTGGCATAGTATACTGGTGAGATCTTCGAGCTTCGAACAAGGAATGCCGTCATTTGAATGCCCACACGGAAGCACCACATTGTCTACCTTGAACATGCAGATACCACAATTCTCGCCGCATGTAGCCTTCGAACATGGATGGCCGTATGGGCTCTGCAATCGCTCGCATGGCTGTGAGCATGAGAAAGCGAGATGCATAGCTTGCGAGTGGCATCGAGCCTGGCAGAGATGATTGCAACCATCTTGAGGCCTATTGCAAGTGAGTCTGCAACCACCCTCGGGGCTGCTCCTCGCGAAATCTTCTGGAGTTGATGCACTAAGGATCGTGTCCGGATGCCGAGGACAGCAAAGGCTGAAGAAATTGCCAATAAAATCACTTTCTTGCAGCAATCCAATCACATCGTTCCACATTGGCATCGGAGCATCTTTACCTGAGGAGCTGGCTCATCTGTTTCTTCTCCAATGGTTTCTTTCTCGCAAGGTCCAGAACAGCATCGCCTTCCGAGAAGCCCTCGTTGTCCCAGGCGTCTTTAATCGAGATCGCTGAGCACAACCTCGAAATCTCTGCGAAATCTGGCCCGTAATTTCTGCAGTTGTCCAGTATATGGAGTCAAGACCGCGATTTCATCGCTCTTGTAAACACCCTGGCGAATGACATGCCTCAGAAGAGCATGCGTCATTTCAACCTCCCAAATGTTGCTGCGGGATTTATCCTCTTGGCTGCCGTCTTCAGGGTTTCTGTGATCCAGCCAAAAGACGTTATCATGAAGTCCCACGACATCTGGGAGATTCTTCGTGGATTCATGATCCAACAATCTAGGGTAAATGGTTTCTCTAATGAGTCTAGACACGTCTGGTCTCATTCTTCGCTGGATGTTAAGCTGAGCAACGGGGAATGGCTTGCGGTTCCTCTCTCCCACCGAAAGACGCTCGAATTGACTGCGGTCCAGCTGGAAGAGCGCACCTTGAGAGCTTTCCAAAGACAAATTGAAATTTATGATCTTGGGACGGAGCTGTTGATGATCACCGATAGAGATGACATGCTCAAAACTGGGGATCAGAGCTGATAGCATATGAGGCTCCATGATCTCACCCGCTTCTTCGCAAATAAGCACCTTGCAGCTTACATGACGGAGGGTTGAAATGCGACCTGCCAGACCCGTAGTCGTGACCCCAATGACCTGAGCTGTCTCGAGAACACGTCTATCGACTTCCTCGTGGATATTAGCGATTTCTTGGCGTGTGTCTTGCAACTCCTTCACTGCCTCAAAGAGATCGTCTGTAATGTTTGCCCGAATATTCGATGTCCACCAATTGATAAGACGGTCTCTGCTGAACGCGGAAATTTGGTTCACATCTTTCTCGGCTTGAGTGATGAGGGTCTCGATATCGAGCTCGGAAGGGTCATCGGCTAAGGCAAGATTACGATCCTGACGCCAATGATCGAATGGGTGACGGCCCACGAGCTGAAAGCCCTCCTCATCAACACGGGAGAATTGAGCATGGATGAGTGGGTAAGACTCTGCCAAGTACTCATCGATATTGGCCCAGCTCGGCTCAATGCAAGTGCGCAATGCCTCACAATGCTCTTGGATTGGATCCATACTCTCGTCCAACTTCTTATTATTGGTCCAAAGGCCATAGCCCTCGCTCTTTGTTCTGCGTTCATCCCGGGAAACAACCTTGAGGTTTTTACCTTTCAAAGCTTCTGATTTGCTCTGGCCACCAATTCAAATGATTTTCTAAACTCCAATCTGATCAAGATGTTCAAGGAATTGATCAAGCGCATCTATAAAGGATTAGTACGATGATTTGCTCGTTAGGTAGGCACTGAAAAGGTGAAACATGAATCGAGAAGAAAGGAGCTCCTGGTGGACAGAAGAAGCAGCACTAGTTCTGAAGTTGCCCATCCGGGTGCAATATTCAAAATCCGCAATACTTAGTGCGGCATTCTTTGTCCAGCTCCAGCGGATCTGCGAAATTGAGACAGCAAAATAAAGATAAGGGATTCTTACGATTATTGAAACCTTCAAAAAGTTATTAGCAAGCTTTCAGATTCGGAAGGTGATGGTATCTTACAAACAACCAAGATTGGGCCAAGATCAGTTTTCTCGGCACACTCCAACAACACCTTCATGAGCGCCACACCAAGATATGACTTTCCCGTTCCAGGAGGGCCTTGTATGAAAGAAAATTCTCTTGTCAGAGCTGCAACGAGTGCCTCACATTGGCCCCGGTCAAGCTCCGTTCGTTCCTCAATCTGATCGATAACGTCGGAGTCGTTGCAAGTCATTCTGGCATCGATCGAGAGGTCGTCATCCGCATCGATGAGCAATGGCTTCAGTGAGAACTGGAAACCTTCTCCTTGAGCGTAGAGTGGAGGTGGGATTTCTAATGGATCTTCACTGCTAGCTTGCTCAGGAAGAATCCACTCCCGAAATGGAAGCCTGCTTTGCTTTTGCATATTCTGGAGGTTCTCCAGAACCGGAATAAAAGTCCCTGGGATGACTCCAGGTAGCTCAATTAGAAGCCCTCGCGTCTTTTTACATCTCAGTTTTGTCATCAGTTCAAAATCCATTTGACTTCGTGTCGCCAGAGTTACAGTGATAGTCGCGAATTCCGGATCCGACGCAAGTGAGAATTTATTTTCGCTTGTAGACATTCCCTTGGAACTAACGACAAAAAACAGAAGGGACGTCTTGATACCATCGTAAGACAAGTGACAAAGTAGATTACCGTGACTAAGGCGTCTAGACTCTTGCCACCACTTACGTCTATCGAAGGGGGACAGCTTTCGAAGAGCAGGCAGTTGGTTGAAAGTGATATAAGCCTCGAGCCCACGCTGCCGATGTGCCATAATGTCGCTGATATAAGCATCGTGAAAGATATGTGATGGTCTGATATCTCCAATGCAAAGTCTTGGATTCATCAGAAGCCCTGGATTCTTCTCGACTGCCAACATGAATCCACCAATGTCATCCTTGAGAGCACCGAAGATGTCATGGCGATATAACCGAAAGTTGGTATCGATGTGTCTCTGGACGGGATCCGAAAGTGGATGTGGTTGGTCTCTGTCTGTAGACGGCAGGAATTCCTTATGATCACTTTTTATCTCACTTTCGGTAGGAAGTATTTAATCTCTGTGATGTCCATTTGGTCATTATCGTGACGACCTCCGGGCAGTTCAATTTCTCGGGGGTAGGAGGAGACAGCTGCGTTCGTAGAAACGCCATTGACCTTAGGCCCCTGGCGATGGAGTAGGCCATGGGCACGATTCATCATGCCTCGGACTTCAGCGAAGATGCTATTGGTACGGAGGGCAAGAATAGGTGCATTAGACGCCAGATTTCGAGCAAATTCTTCGAAACTGCTCACGAGATCTAGTAGTTCATCATTAAAGATGGCTCGTTGTTCTCGTCGAAGGACCTCTCGAAGCGAGATCGACGCGGCGGTGAATGTCTCTTCCACATTTGAAGAGTTGATGGGCGCATCGATTTCGGCGTGTACGTTGTTCAGGTTTTCTAGAAGTGCTTGAAAGAACGGCAATGCCCGAGTGCTGTTGCTGCCGGAGATGAAGCTGTATATGGCACTGACAGCTGTATCAACAGCTACACAGTCAAGGAGTCCAGGATGACTAATCGTGAGAAGGAAAGGCCGAGCTAGCTTCAAAAACGTTGAAGCGCCATCATCATGGGTGATCAAGCTAAGGATTGCCTGTATATGCTGACGACCAAAGAGGTTCTGGTCATCATCCAGATCCTTGGCTAGCAGCTGCTTGCAGTCGCGATCCTCATCATTGAGGATTCTGAGAGCACCCTCCCACAGGAGTCTGATTGTTCCGATGTCATTTTCGCGAGGTCCCTTCTTCAGATGCCGCTTCTAAGCGTTGTATTTTCCTCTCGCGACTTGGCGAGACGCTTCCTCCTCTGGAGTTGGTTCGGGTCGCTTTGGATGCTGTTGGAGAGCATCAATTTCGTCAGGATGAGCATGAATGAAAGGACAGTCTTCGCCTCTTGGGAATCCTCGGGGGGTGTTGAAGAAGTGACAGAACCCGTCAGCTGCACGTTGACGTTGGCCATTCAACTGCTCAGGAGGCTTGGTCGTAAGTCGAATGTCAAGTCCTCGAGCCATGATCGTGAATCTCTCAGACTCCCATAAACAATGTGATGGAAGTTTGTCAGAAGAAGGGTATTGGTGTTTCGAAGAAACTCAGATCGAGGTTAAGTTTGTTCGTGAAGAGTTGAGTGAATTGAAGCCCTCAGCAAGAGAGTTGGTGGAGGAGAGAACGCGGCTTAAGCAGGAAGCGAAGACAGTGGGTCTCTTAAAAGTGAACAGAATCAAAACAAAACCGTAGTTGAAGGTGGGCCGATGCCGGAGGTGGGGAGTTCACCGCCCAGATACTGAATCTAAGGGCGAGTGGCTGCTTTGGAACTCGCACAGAAGAAAACAGGATTGAGAGTGCGATGCATGTTTGGTCGATGTGGAAGGCACTATTGCTTTTTGTTTGACGAGGAGGTGGTGCAAGATGAATTCCTGTGATAAATTATCTGGGCGTAGAAAGTGAATTCATCAATCTAGAATGGAAGCTCCCTTCCCTCAAAGCATCGCTTCGTTCAGGGAAAGTATGACCAAGGCTCCTTCCCAGATATCTCGGGATGCCAATCATTGATAAAGCCAAGCAACACGAATCAAATATACTACGAAAACGGAGCGTCGACGCGGAATGGAGGTGAAGAAGTGCTGACATCACTTGTGGACCATCTCTGCCCTCCTGAGATACTTTTTCTCTATCTTTCTCTTCGATTATGAATAATTATCAAAGCACGATCTGTTCCTATAATTGTGACCGGCGTGTACCCCAACGCCCCTCTCAGACTAAAAGAATAAACGTTCAAGGCTTGCGAGATATCGCCATGCAGCAAAACACCTACCAGGCCAGAGTTTCAAGTATTTATTGAGCTAAGTAGGGGGTATCCGCCTTAAAGTAGCACGCAAACCTCCCACCTCCCACCTCCCTCATCACCTCATCACCTCATCACCTCATCCATTCGTACCAAAAAACAGCAAATAGGGAAACAAATGCTAAACCCAAATACGATAAAATGCCAAATGCAAGAGCGCGAACAAATGCTAATGCAAATGATACAATCGATCCATGCTAGAAGATATGCAATGAAAAGCCTATTTGTACAAAAGTGACATGCCAATAAACATTGAACAGCCCCCACCAGCGCTAGGTGTCCAGTACATCTTTCTCCTCCTCCGTTGCTGGCTCTGGTGTCGAGGAAGTCATGATGTTATCATCCTTCTCCCATAACGCCCCTGGACCATGATAACTCGGCTCTTGAATCGTGGTTCTTGGAGTCGAACCAGAAGCCGCCGCGCTACTCACAGGGCCTTGCGCTATATACGTAGGAGAATGGACATTCTCGGATCCGAAAGGTAGCGGTCTCATTGGAATCTCCCGTGTGGGTTCCTCGCCCAGTTTGTTAGCCAGAACGTCGGATTGTCGGCGGGCAAGTTGTTCTAGTTGGGCTGCAGGATCCTGCGCAGGATCAGTAGTTGTACTAAATGTGAGCACAAAACAAGCCGTACCCATTCGCTTTGGGAAGGAACGCCTTCGGCGGCGGGCAGCTCTCCTTCTTCATCTCTTTCTTCTCCCCAGAAGCTGGGTCTCCTGATCGGGGCAGGGGTTACGGGAAGACTAGGCCTTTCAAGCTCTGTTGGGAAGTCGGTGAGTCTCACACTGTGCCTGTTGCCGCCTGGACTGGACACTTCTGTAATACCTGTGCCGTATCCCTGCAGTACTTGGATATTTCCCTTGCGGTTCTTCTGCAAGTTTCCAATGTACCGCTCTATCTCAGGGATATCGTCCCAGGCGTTGCTTCGGGTAAATGTCTGCCAAGGATCAGCAGGCGTAAGTTGGACGATAGGTGTAATGGGTGTGACAGGTGTTTTGGTTTCAGGCTCATTTTCTTTGGGCGCTGCGGCCGGTCCGCTACTGCTGGGTTGCTCAGTAACCTCAAGGTTGTCTTCGGGGAATACTCTGGTAGGTTTTGGGGCATCTCTCTCCCAGGGGAAAATTGGTGCAGGCTTCTGATATGTTGGGGTTTTTGGGACCTCGTAGTACATATCCTTCGGTGGGTCTGGGTACCTCTCAGGGGCTTTAAACGGCGTAGGATCGGAGGACATTGCATAATGCGTCGCAGGGAAGTTGGAGGCTTCAGGTCGAGAGTCCGCTGGGGGTGGAGCCCTGTTTTGAGTTAGCTTGTGAATGTCCATCTCTCTTAAGAGAGACTGACCTGCTGGCATCCCAAGAATGAAATGGCTGGACTGGTGCCTTCTCCGGTTCCTTCCCCTTGTCCAGATTCGTCTGTGCTGGGGGGGCATAAGCTTCTTCCACTTCTTTTGGTATCTCATTTGTCTCATGTAAAGGCTCTTCAGCTGCTAAATGGGGTATCTCACCCTCGGGTTCTTCAGGTAGGTGTGCCTGGCTACTCGAGGTGATCGAGACAATTGGTATCACTGGCTGAAATTCACCTTTCGTATGGTAATGAACGATAGTCGAGTTCCCTTGGGCTGAACTCTCAACTGACTGTTGAATACTTAGTTGCTGATCGCTTTCGGCAGGTGCATTGGGACGCACCGATTCTCTAAAGTGTCGGTCGTAGACAGCCCACCATCGTCCAACCATTTCGTCGTATGGGGTAGTCCCTTTGTTTGCTTCTCTTCCCTGGGCCCAGGGCTTATCATGCCCAATGAAATGGGCCATACTAATGCTCGATTGGAAGTGTCGATACGCGGGAAGGTATTGGTAGTGAGCCGATGGCGTAACGTTGTAGGTAAAGCTCAAGCGATTGAAGGTATTCTTGAAGTGCATGTTTAACAGACCTTGATCCGCACCATCAAACGATATGCCTCGTTGTGCCATGGCAAGTAGCGCATAGTAGTCTCCCATATTTGGAGTCAACACCATGAGTCCTGTATTGAAAATATCAGGCCATCCAATATCCGGAGCCGCTGAAAATGAGTGTGGCAGGTCGAACAGCTCGTCCGGTGCACGAAGCGCGACAATATCTGCATCCACGTAGACTACCTTCCTAAATTGTAGCTGCTTCCACAAATTGATCTTCGTGAATGTCGAATGCAGGTCTCCGCGGTTCATGAGAAATAGGTTGGCGGGGGATTCGTTGACAACTCGTTCCACAGGAATAATGAAGTCATAGACATTCTGTGGCCTGTTAGAATTTTCCGAGACGGTTTGGTAGCGTTAAAACATACCTGAAGTTGTGCAATTGCTTCTCTTGATATTGAGTCCTCCGTTATGAGAACTGCCAACTTCTTGGTGGTTCCAGCATCTCGCAGCGAATGCGCCAACACCAATGCACCTGTGGGGAAGCTCAAGTAAGCTCTAGTTGTCAATATGGGAAGTATCTCAAGTACCTGGAAGGTATGTATCGCTCAGGAGAAGCTGGAAAAGAGCTGGTCAGTACACGGGACGAGGATCGTCAGTTCACAAGAACACCTACAGTCGCATAGACATCCAAACCCTGCGAAGCCATTGATCCTGCTCCTTCGACTAGCAGCAATGGTCCCGATAAGAAGATCCCCCGGGCTGATTGAGGAAATCCAATTCCACAATTACGTTTGGAAGAAGGCGGTGGAGGTAGAGAAGAGGAGACGGGCTTTGATGGGGATGGGGACCACCAGGTCGTTTGTTTACCCGACTAATAGCGGGGAAAGCTTGGTCTCGCTGCAGGGTCAGAGCTTCAGCTTGCGGAGAAAGAGATTGCAGAAAATCAGGATTTAAGAAACAAATGCAGGGTCCTGGATCTGAGGGTAAAAGCTCCTCCAATTTTGGATTTATTGAAGGGCTGGATGTATTCACGTACTTTGGCACTTTCTTTCTCTGGAGCTCCGAACGGCGTCACTGTGGAACGCTAGAAGCTCCAAATCGGAACTTACTGACCTCACTGGCTGCTGCACGCAAAACTCCCCACAGAACCCTTCCATCACTGCATCAAGCATGCATCCAGGCATCCTATCAGCGAGCTCCAGCGGCACCCCGCGCTCAATTTGTGTATATCACTGCCAGAAATTCACGTATCGACTGACCCAAAACCTCGTCGTGTGACGGCTGCAGACCCGTTGAAATCCACCTTCGAGAAGCAGATCAGATCCAAGCCTTCCGCATCGTCATCGTCATTCACGGAGGTTTTACTCTCCTGCTGCCAAACATCAAACATCGAGTTTCAGGGTTGTTGGGCCAATTCCGCGTATCGCCGGAAGATTTGTTGGTGTGGTGGTGTAGCACAGCAGAAGAGGAAGACAACGGGAGATGCAGACCGCAATTCTCGTACCACGTAGTCGAGGGATCGAGGGACAACTGCACTGCAACCTTCCCATTTTTGAGGCATCGTAGCGATATATACACGAATTGGCCAGGGACGACTCCATGGATACTACACGTGGCCAAGGGAGCGGCTTGAGATGCCAACCAGATACCCGCCCTGAGGATGGGGCTGATATGGCCAGTGTCCCCTCGAAGGCTGCGAGGATAGGGACAAAGGGCCGCTTTTGCTTCATGGAATTGCCCGTAGAGCTTCGTCTCAAGGTACGTCTGTCTTCCGGACCTCCCGGCCCTTACTATCCCTGTAGCAAACGGACGTGATATGAGCGATTCAAAGACCGGAGAGAGCAAGTGCCTCCATCAAGTCGCCATTTATCTATCTTATTTGTTAGAATCCATCCATAAATGTTATGCAAGCTCTTGGAAAACCGTCCTTTTACAAGCCATATTTTGAAGATTCAAAGTCGACATTTCATCCGTCTATCTCTTAAAGACAGGCTTTATATACGGGACCAAGAACCTGACAAGCTTTAGATATATATCGACCTTCTCATCTGCTCAAAACCCATCAATATACCACCGCCAGAGGCCCCACCTTTCGAGGGCTACCCCTCCACAGCCATCCTCCAAACATGTAAAACCATCAATGAAGAAGGCACTCCTATCCTCTACTCCCTCAATTCGTTTACCATAACCCTCCGTAAGTTCCCCTCTCCATTCCCACGAATCCAATTAATACCCACTCAGCCCTCGAGCGTCGACACAAAACTTCTCTAACCAACATCCCCCCTTCCTTCCAACTCTCCCACTTCCGCTGGAGTACCCTCGCATCCATGACCTCCCTCTCATTCAAATCCAACAACGCTATCATGGTCCCAGACGTCACAATCTCGCCCGCCTGCCGTCCCGTATTCATTTGCAGCGGGAAAGATATCGTGTCAAGGTTCAGCCGGAGTGATATCAGGTATAGTCCGGAGGGACCGGATGAGTATATGGCGTTGAGTATTTCGAATTGGGTCAGTACGAAGGTCATGAGGGCCGAGTTGACGGCATTCCAGGTTGAGCTTGAGGTTATGATGAGGGGGGGCTTGGAATTGATGGAGGAAGCGGGGAACGGGGCGGGGTTTGGAGTGGATGGAGATGGTCCTGGTTCTGGTGGTGCTGCTGGAGAGACTTGAGTGCAAGTATTGACTGCGTTACAGTGGATGAGTAGTCTTATTTCTATATACCCTCTATTTTTCGCCATTTAACAATCCAACTCTGCAAAAGATCTCTCATAGACGGTACCGACACCATTCTTAAAGAACATATTCATGGATGTTCTTTTGTCTATCTTTTCCTTTTGAATCTTCCTTCGCCTTAGTGGTTCATTGCTGCCCCATAGAAGACAAATGCCAAATCCAGAAATGCTAAGAGCAGGCAGAAAAAGGTATCCTAGTCGCAACTTCTGAAAGTGCAAATGCTATGCGTTGAGCTTCTCAGATAGACTCCGCTTACACTTATCATACACCGTCGTTATAGTCGCCGTGTTCTAATGGGGTGGAAAATTCGAATCTCGCACTGGAAATTTTAATCTCATTCGAATGGGAACGTTCGTTATAGTTAGTAAGACTTAAGGTTTAGTTGAGAAACGAGGTTCGAGTAGGTTGCTCTTCAAGAGCGGAACACTCTACGTATAGCATACCATCAGCGAAGTGCTTTCAATGTGAAGTGTCAGCGGTAGGACTGGACCTGTTTCGGCAGGAATTCGATAGCAAACTTTGGAAGCTATAGCTTGAAGGGATTAATACAAGCACTGAAGCACCTTCCCCATATTAACTGAACTGTGTTTTCTGATCAACGTCTTGTGGTGAAGTGTTCGCAGGAAGGTATGCGTTGTTTTGTTTGCACAGAGGGCTTCGAAAATTTCGAAACTACTTCTTTCTCCCATCAGCATCAATGTTCACTCAAATCCAGCCAAAAGCTCCAGAAAAAGGGAAGAGCAGTACTCACAGAACGACAGCATCCCCAAACAAGCAAAGCCACTAGTCTACTCGATGCTCAATCGAATCATACATTTCCCACTCCACCGACCAGCCATCTCCATTCTCATCAACACCACCTCAACAACAATCAAACAAAAATAGTCCACGGCGAAGCAAACTTCCCCAGTCCATCAAACATCGCTTCTCACCTTTCCCAAAAATCGGGCCGACCCCCTCTCCGCCCGCACAAACCTCCGACAAGCTGCATCACCGAGAGATTCCCCATCAGTACCTTACTCCCCGCGCCAACATTTGATCCCGGAGCAGAATCCCCAACGGAAAGAAACTCACAAGTCAAAAGAAACGTTGCTTTACGAGCAGCGATGTGAATGGGTAAGACTACATCTTAGAAGAAAAAACTCGTAGGGCTGCAGAATGGCATGGGCTAAGCTTACTCTGACCACGTTGGTCCGAGGTAATATTTGACGATCTGTGAGCAGGATAGTGGGTTTCTTCATAAGTTTGCAAGGGGGGTTGTTGTAGCCTGTTAAGGTCTCTTCGCAATATGGTCGTTTTTGGGTTAGTTGGCTGCGACTAATGGGACATGGAAGGTAGATGATGTGTTGTTGATTTGAGGAAAAGTGGATATGATATCTTGCAGCTACGAAGTACGAACTGATCAATCAACAGCTCAGCGAAGAGAGAGTGAACGCCGATCACCCATGAACCTGGCGAAGAATACGTGAGTTACTGCTGTGAAATACGAGCACGGGATTTAGTTGCTGACATGAAACTTCGAAATTTACGATTCGTGCAGAAAGAATACAATAATTCAAAAGAGGAATTTAGGTTTTTATTCCAAGGAAGTTTGATACAGACTTTGATGATTCTCCTTTTCCTGACGCCATGAAATGCATCGCCCATTCTCATTTCAGAAAACCCAAAAAATTACAATTGGTATTCAGCTCAAGAGCCCTCGGCTTCATCAATCGTGTCCTCTACAGTCGCAGCTCTCGCCTTCCCCTTTTCCTTCACAACTTCATCACGAGCGCCTGATGTCTCTCCTATTTCCGACGAGGCAGAATTCAATTTCGAGGCGGCTGTTGCCACATGTGCATCTGCATCTGCATCTGAGGTATCACCAGACACATGTTGACCCTGTGCCTGCTGCTGCCCCTCTCCTGCCCGTTGCCCCTGCGAAAGCATGGCGGGCGATTGCCCCTCCACAAGAGATGGCGTTGGGGGCGGTGGCACTGTCGAGGTGGACGCTGATGCGGGAGTCGCAATTGCATGGCTACTCGTATTACCCGGGCCCGGGTTCGAAAATAGTTGAGATGAACCCCCCCAGTTGGGCAGTTGCACAGAGGGCGAAACCGAAGGATGAGGATTCGCTATACTGCTTGATGCAATGGATGCAGACGCGGGTGTATTGCTCATGCTGCTCGTGGCAGTTGGGAATGGGGTATTTGTTGCCGTATTCGATTGGTCGGCTATAACCGATGGCGGAGTGTGGATGGCGTTGCCATCTGACGAATCAGTAGACGACGTCTGGGAATGAGTCTCGGGATTTATCGTTGGTGTTGGTGTCAGATTATTATTAGAATTCGCACTCATAGGGCTGATGGTGACAGGTTGAGTGGTGGCTGTGGGGGCGGATCCTATATTTCCTGCAGGTCCAGGGAGAGGTACCTGTGCCATTTGTGTGGCGCCAAGACCGTCCAATCTTTGCAGCGGAAGAAGTGACCAGCCTTCGGGTATCGTTACACCGGGTGGAAGATCGGAACTGCCTGAGGGTATTGCGGATGTATTGGGACGAACTCCATGTCGCTGCATCTGAGGGGGAAATGGCGGATTGTGTACAGGCCTGGTACCTAATGGCGCAAATTGGGGTATTTGCGGCATCTGTATATTATTATTGTTTCCAGTCAATGCGTCCGCTCCGTTCTGCATAAGTCGAAGTCTTGAGAGCTCTGCTTGCAACAACTGGACCAATTGGAGCTCTTGTTGTGTTATCTGGAGACTGCGAATCTCTGCCACGATCTGCTGTTCTATTTGCTGAAGGCGATCCTGCGTGGTTGCAGTTAGATTATCTCCCCCCTGCGCCTGTGGCTGGGGCTGAACACGTCTTGGGAAGCCCAATTCCAGGCCATACATTCGAGCTCCACCAGCCACACCGTTGTCCTGGTTCGCTTGAGGACCACCAAGCCCGTTGGCGAGATCTTGCAGGTTTGCTTGACCGAAACCAACTCTTAGGGGTCCAAAGTTGAGCATCCTCATCCCACGACCGGCACCCCGGGCGCCTTGAGGTGGTGGTGCTCCTGGGCCATCTTGCTGTCCGGGTACTGGAGGCTGCACCCCTTGGCCAGCAGGATTCGCATTGTTTCCCGCTGCACGAGCTGCTTGTCCTGGAGGTGCGTCTACAACAGGAGCTCGACATGTGGGACATACCTGCTGACGCTCTAGCCAACTCTTGAGGCACCCGAGATGGAGAATGTGGCCACACGGAAGCTTCTTCGGTCTGGAACGCTCATTGACAGTATGTCCCCCGGGCCGCGCTGGTGCTGGTACTCCCGGACCAGCGGGTAGTGCTTGCGGATTCGTGACAGACCAGGGCCTCATCTCTTCGCGACAGATGATGCAAGTATCCTCTCGTTCGATGTCTTCCACCGTAGCGTCGTCATATCTACTGTTCATGTCTTGCGTCGCCCGACGATATCGAAGGAAAGCAGCGAGGCGTTTGGTAAACGACCGTGCCGTCAAGAATAGATCACGGACAATATGGATTGGTAGGCCATAGAACATAAATAGAATCACAAAGAATGTGACGTAGATGGCAAGTTTGATGAAATCTGTTACTTGTGAGCTCAACAGTACTGTCATCCTAAGAGGGAAAGACTGACCTGAAATGAGATCCAAGGTCAATACCCATTGACCTTTGGCCTCCCATCCTGGGACTTCAATGTCCATTTCGTCTACATCGTCTTCTGAAGGGAGTGGGGCAGTTGATGGAGCTGCATCGGGTGGTTCACCACCTTCTGCTGCTGCTGCGGAAGCCGCCTCTCTCTGCCTCAGAATCTCAGCTCTCTCTTCCCGAACCTCTCTCCGCCGCTCGATCAGCCGCTCCTGAGTCTGTGTCTTCACAACCTTGGCCTCAATCAAAGATATACAATATCGGAACCCAGTTGCGAACGAGCAGGTAGTCAGAATAGCGAACTCAAAGAGAAACATAACCATCATGTTCGGCCGCGCTTGCTGGATAACTGTATTGATGGTATAATTCATCAACCACAAGTCGTAGATGATTGACATTGTCAGGGAAACGGACAATCGAATGTGGAAAAGGCGAGGGTTTGCAGGTGGCTGCTGTTCCAGAATTTCAACTCTTCCATCTCCAATCCATCCCCAGACCTTGCCTGTTAAGAGGGCGACGAACATGACCAAGAACCAGGCGCCAACCTCCTCTCTGAATATTGTCATTGCTAGGCATGTCTCTGTAATGGCGAACCACGCTTTCTCGTACAGCTGCTCGATTTCGATTGGTCGTAGTGCCCCGTAGCAAAGTCGTTGAAGGCCATACATAAAGATACCGTAAATAAAGAGGATCAAATTGATAATTATCTGGAGGACTGTTAGCCACGTCCGGCGAGCCGGGGTTTCCACACCGTACCATCAAGCACAAATTGCTTTGCGACAAGTAAACGCACGCCGAATAGAAGTTTGCGCGCTGGTTGAATGCAGAAATGATGACGCCTCCGGCCAGGGCCGTGGAGACCTGAAGGCTGTTAGCTATATTTCCCTCATGCTGGAGCTTGGAGACAGCTTACCCCAGCGTACCACGCGAGCCGCCCCATCTCTCCCTCTCTCTCTCTCTCGAATTACTACAGGAATTTCTCAGCTTGGATCCAGGTCGCGGATGTCCTTGCTGGCTCGGAGCAGCTAAGTGCCCATATTTCAAATTGTTGTGGTATTTTTCGCAGAAGCTTGCAAACAGATGTTGTTAACACGTTTGTAAATGTGGCTTGAATCGTGCCAAGACCTTCAATGACGGAGCTCGGCCACGGGATTTCCCGCCTCAACGCGACACCAACTTCTTCTCCACGGTCTCTCTTTCAGTAATTTTGGTTCCATCTCATAATTCGGATTTGATTTGGCGTTATTTTACTCTACCGCTCAACTTCAATCAAACGCCATTTTACATCTCTTTGGAGAAAGGTATCAGACTTCAACCTCTATCGATACAGTCGTTATGCTGAAGATTCGCCTGCTGTAAGCTGCCATTATTCCGCCCGAAAACAGACCTTCAGGGGCCATCCTAAGAGAGCAGAGAAGCAAGAAATCGCGGCAAGTGGAGCCTGAAAGGTAAAATCATGATGCGGGTTATCTCCTCAACTTGGGGCTTCTGCGTTTCTTCTTGATTTGGTATGTATAGAAAACACACAACCTGTGGAACGTTTGAGAGAGCTGCAGAATCGAGAAGCTTTGCAACTTGTGTCATGGTTTATATGAGCAGGTGAAAATGGAAAAGTCTGACTCGAGATTCTCCGAAGCTTCGACTTGAAATAACTTAGCCTACCATGCCATACAGAAGCAACATTTCATCTACGGTACAGTAGAGTCGGCATTGACGGGAACTTCATCGGCCTCGTCAGCTTGCTCACACAGGTGAAGCAATTCAGGATACTGAGTTCGCATCAGCTTCACTGCCCGTTCTCTGGTACGCATAAGAAAAGCACTTTGACCCATGATTGATCTTCAAGATCGCAGATCAATCCTGCCATACGGTTGACGAGGAAGAGGAACATCTGGAATGCTGCATTTTGTTCTCTCGCATGTTTCTCTTCCTTTGAAGAGCATAAACATACGACCAGGCGGCGCAGAAAATTGACCCCTCTTGCAATGCGAAACGCGTCACGTTCCGTGCCTTCCGTCTGAAAAATGAAAACTTTCCCACTCCTCTCGCTACAAGACCCTCATTCTGGGGTAAATTCAGCAATACTGTTTCGAGATGTTTCACGCATTGCTGCTCGCTGCGAAAATAGCTACAGCAAATATTTGCATGATCAATTCATCAAGACCCCCTGAGGTTTGCCACCGACTTCGGTCAGGGTCGCGAAATGATGATGGTACCCACGTACAGAAGTACGAGGGGGGGAGAGCTTCATACACGTACTTTCTTTTGTGCAGCGGAAGGAATGGGGTTATCGACACTCCAATGCCCCAACTTGTTTCCCGCGAACACAATGCAGATCCAGATCTTATCCTAGCATAAGGTTTACTTTTGCTGTTCCGGGAGATCTGGATCTTGATCCTTCAAGGTTATTGAACTAAAGCATCTTAATTTTTGATTCTGAGACTTTTGTTACCGTCGCACACAGGACGCCACAATATCACAAAGTCAAAAATAGAGAGGGATTCTCGAATTTCTCGAATTGTCCTACAGAAGCGGAGGCCCATCCAGACTTCAAGCGTACATACACATGGACAGCGACAGGTCATACGACTGTGAGACATCTATCACTTGCACTGCTTAACTGCCAAACGGAGACTTCCATGGCCTTTTCACAATGGAATCCACTACCGTGTTCGTGGTAACGGGTGGCACGCCGCGATAGGGTGACAATCATGCACACAAAGTCGTTTCCCCGCTGCGCCATCCCCAAAACAGTTCTTTTTCGCCTATAAATTGCATTTTGGGAAAGGGGTGGTGTACTCTTTTTGCAGGGTCCGGGAAGCTCTGTGTGCAAGTGTCTGGGGGACCTCTGGATGCAGTGTATGGTTTCGGGATGGCACAGGCACAGAAAGAGGACTGGGCAGTAAAGATAAGATCTAGATGCCTAGGTTGGTCATGTTCGAGTTCTGCACGCTTCGAATCGAGACATCACAGATGAAAGCCAGAGGCTGGATCGTCCACTAACGAGCCTTTCCCACCCGCCTGTCTGGATCTCTGAGTCGGCGACCTTGGCGCGTACCTTGCCAAATTTGGCAGCATGGAGTCGCATCGCAGGTAGAAGCACTCGGCATCACAAAGTTTATCGTGTCTGCAGACGCTTCACGTGGCTCCCCAGGCTCAATTAATATCGAAGTATCTTTCGCAAGGTACAGTAACCATAATTGGATGAACATCTCGGTTTTTCGGCTTTCCGCCACTCATGTGTTGAACATATATTCAAATCGTCAAGTCGGGGTATCCGCGAAATGAACGGCCACGGGGTCCAAAGTACCCCCGTTCGACCCTTAGACGGACCCAAAGAGCGGGTACAAGATGATCAAGCGGTCCGGGGGGGCTTGCACGTTAATCTTTGCTTTGACGGTCCCCTCGAGCCAATAATCTGGGAGAACAGTCAGATCATTTAAGAGAATACAGGGGGTATATTGTCGGGAACTCGGATTGGCTCTTTCTACGATACAGGACAACCGGCCCTCCCTTCCTTCTCCTGTATCAAAATGATTCGCATTCCGTCGGGGGTGAGCAGAGCCTCAAAAAATGCGAGTTCAAAAATAGAACCTCATCAGGGGCGCAAGATTGCGACACGAGGCAACAGGGTTGTTCATGCCCTGCATCTTCGCACGGCTAAATTGACCCGGTCTGATGGGACATTCATATCATCTTAGCCATGTGTTGGCAGGATCAAATTGTATCGATTTGGATAATTGCAGCAACAAGGGCGTTCCGTTGTGCAGCAGCGTTCTGGGTCATGATTCCTCGAGGAAGATGAGGGTGGTGAACTTGACACTATCGAGAACGTGGTCACGTTACTGGCACCGAGTGCAACCCTCTATCGTTTCATTATGATTGGACCGCCAGATATGCCGGCATGGGACTGATAAATGCTGAGTGGACATGCGGATTCGAAAGCGAGAATCCTTACCAACCTTTTTCCCAAGATGAGTTAAAGTTTTCTCTCAAAGGAACACTAACCTTATTGGCAATATGCAATCTGCCTGCTCCTTCTAGGGTGACATGATCACAACGTGGCAACCCCAGCGCAAATAAGGATTAAGTTTTCGAAATGGCGCCTTCCCTCCGCGAGGCAATAGATTCGCTGCCAATCAGAGTCGACACGGGAGAATCATGTTCAACTCCGGATTTCTCCCAAGACCTCGGGAAGCAGCACGGACTATCGAGTTTATTTTCGGACGCCTCGAGAGGCTGCAACATCATTTCAAAGATCTGTGAGATGCTGCGATACCATCAAGTTATTCAACGGAGATGCAGCAGAAATTAAGCCCGTCTCGATTCTGACGACCTGGGAGACTAGTGCCCCGCGGTGGCAGCCACCACGGCTTTAGATGTCCTGTATGCTAGAAAGTTCGGGCGGTCTCCACTGAATTTAAATGGCTTAAGCAAGGACACTTTCTAGCAGCAACACCGCGTTGAAAGTGCAAATTTCTAGAATCTAGAAGACTGTGGTGGGTCCGATGCTTGCGCAAGACCGACTCATTAGAGAGTTCAAGATTTGACTGCAGTAGTAGTCTGACTGCTTGTTGACACAAATGAGGTCTTTAAATCAACTCCGATGAGGTGCGCACGCCATCACTCATATGGGAGCTGAGGGGGCCTTCTGGGTGGGAAACGTTGCACCTTCGTTGGACGCTTACTGCATAATCGCGGTCACATCAATCTACATTTCCGTCGTGATTTGCAAAGCACGACCGTTGGACTCACCGTCGCCGCGCTATTCAATGACGCCGAGTATGTATGTCGGCGCGACTCATCGTCTTCCATCGGCGGAATTACAGAATTACATGCAGTCATTGTCGTTCTGAAATGTCAATACCATCTGCCCTACGGGGAAAGGGAACCGCTTATTGGCTTGAGTACGATTGTCCCCAATTGGCGGTGACCCTCTCTCCGCAAAAGCGATCGGTGACGGGGCGCTGACGGACCAAGGCGGCGAGCCCGAAGTCAGGGAAGCGATCAAGAACAATTGGATCGGCAAATATGAGTCCAGATCTCCACCCTAAGCCCTACCAGCGCTGGGGTAGAAGGCGGGAAGGGGTCCCACATTTGAAGACCAGGGATTGGGTTGGAGAGCACAGGCCCCCCAGGCCCTCCACGAGCCACGGCCACGAGACTCCCATGGCAAGTAACGAGGCTGTGGTGCAGTCTCTAATTCAAACACCCACATGAGCACCTTCGTACCCTAGCGTGAGAAGGGTATTTCTGGGCATTTCCCACTCCTTCCTCCTAATAAGCAGATGCTTGAGGTTTATCGATGTCACCCCGGTTTTGAGTTCTGATTATTTGACGACATAAGTACCATTTTAAGCTTTGGGGGTTTATCTTCTTTCCCGCGAAGGATTGGTCGTGCCAGAAATGGGAGTAATATGGGACATTATTGCTGTGTATTGACACCGGGACGCTGCATTGGCGAGAGTACCCAAAGTCACATGAACCTCATGCCTTGCGAGACCTTCCCCTTAAACTACTGCAAGATGTCAGGGGCAACTCGAGACGGCCTCCTGATCTTTTTGCGATGAGGGAGGCAGGCCGTGCCTTGGCATGAACAGCAATACTTTCCGTTAATAGTCGCTCCAAGCCTTCAACGGCTCCTTTGTTTGAGATACTAATCGAGCAGCCACTCAATCGGCAGGAAACCAACAGTCCGGTATAAGCTTCTTACGCCAAGGGGTTCGGGTAGTCGAGCAGTATGATTGCGAACAGACCGGTGCACCAATGACAGCTGCTCAGGAGACCATAAGGCTGAGATGAACAAATTCATATCCGATAATGTGCATCGGCCAGGATTGGCGCTATCCCCTGCGCCCACGAAAGGGGACAAATAACCTGGGCTGCAATGGAAAGCGTCCAATCCTTCTGCACCTCCACGGGAGAAAAAAAGAACGTGGAGATCTTTGTAGCCACTAAACTCCAAGGCAGCAAAATCAGGGGCAAGCCATTTCGCTCGGCAGGCGGACGTTCAGTCATGAGAATGAGTCTCGGATATCAAAGACAGTTCAGAATCTGCCTCGCGAAACAAGCGTCTTGATGGGTGGTGCCGTTCCCGGCCGGTTCATAGGGTTCGTCCTGACCAATACTTGGTCGACGCCAAATGATTCAAACAGGGGCAAGAGACTATATTGACCTCCTTGGACGTCGTTGGATTCGGGTGCTTATGACGCATTTAACAGCATAATTATTATGACTACAACTCTAAGTGGACTTGTGCGCTTCAAACAATTGTGGAAAGAGCGTCATGCTCGTTGTTGGTTGTGTGTTTGCATGCACAACTTTAGAATATGACGATGATGTTTCCGTTACATGAGGCACAGCCTCTTTCCGCAGCAGCCCCGCAGCACCAAGATGTGAGGTTGCTTGCTTTCATGTGCCGACTGTGGAGAGGCCTATTTTAGGAGCAAACCGAGGCCTGTCCTCTTTCGGTTATGCTGTCGCTCTCTTCGTATAGGAGCCAATCGTTCAGACAGGGACTGGTACTTAGCCACACCTGTATCTGGAACCAGACCCTGCCACCACCCACGGGCTCCACCGGCTTGGTCCATCCACGGACCACGATGTGTGACGATGAGTGTGCTGATTACATACGCAGAGCTGTCATAGCCGCGAAGGCATGGCTTGATGCTCTCCCGACTCTTGAGGACGCTCTTCTGGAAGACTGCGCTTCCGGAGACTCTCGCATCCAGGCTCCAAGAAGCAATTGTTGCGGAATAGGTGCTAGGAGATGTTGGCCGCCGCACGACCAACGAGGAGCCACGTTTTTGACGACACTGCGAGATCCTCGAATCTCCAATCATTTCCCGCCCAGATCTGGATCTGCCAGCGAGTCACGATGTAACAGGTACCGCGAGAATAATGATCTGATGAATTTCTTCAGAATAACTTCAATCATCTTAGTGGCAGATCTAGCCACCACCACAAGTGTCTCAGAAAGGCTCGCAGAAGCGAATCAGGACAAGGGTGTAGAACTCTAAAGCTTCCCCACCCGCTTGACAATTCGCTTGTCGCTCAATTAAGATAGTGAGATCTGCAAGTGCCTCCTAAGAGACAGGCTGTCACCCCTCTGGAGTCTGGAAATTTGTTCCCAAGCGCTAGTGGAATATTTGCATTTTCAGTGCGGCCGTAGCCGCCTATAATAGGGTTTTGGACCTTGTTCGGGGCTCACAGAACCACGTTCGCAGAGCAAAATCGAGTCTCATCTTGTGCTGCTCTGCTCTGGCTCCGGTGCATCAGTGTTCAGGTAGCAGCAGCATGCCAGTGCCGGAATGAATGGGGACAGAACAGGGAGACCAGTCTGCGCTTTGGTTGGCATAGCTACGAAGCTTTTGTAATTCCTTGTGCCCATCCTCGAGGCCTCCATTTTACCAGACCGACTTCACGGACGTCGCGATATCAAAATGCTCTAAACGTGCAGTCGCCCCTGCCAGCGATCCCTGGGACAATGCATCCAAAACTCTCCAAAGAGCTTCCCAGCCAAACAGGACAAGGCTGTGCTAGTCGGAGGTCCGCGGTGAGCACTGGGGCAGTAAAACGCCACACGCGAAATTCATAGCTGCGCCGTCCACTTCCGGCGTAGTCTGCTTGCCCAGCACCACACCGATCTTGAATCCCTGGCGTTGTGCACAAGGCGTTCCGGGGTCATTTAAGAGCATCTAGCATGGCAGGGGTAAGACCTGGTCAAAGATGCCTACCTGGCGCCCACTGTCTGTGAGCCCCTTGTCCCTGCCCTGTCGGCGGGCGAAGCAGTAGTCGGGAAGCACGTCTCCCCTCGACGGCTCTTCGAGGGACCAATATTATTATAATCCTTGAGATGCCCCCAACCTAGAGAAGGGCATCATCCTACAGTACATCGACACCCAAACATATCGGAGTCCTGTTCTGTTGCTTGGCAATAACAAGGCACCGATCAGCGGCAACCTCAGTCTGACCGTGCATTGTACTTAATCTTACTCCTCTACCTTACTTTTTCCCGACTACTCTTCACTCCACTTTATATCATATATAGTCGCCCACCGCTGGGTGATTTGCCTCCTGTCTCGGACCAGAGCAGTTCAACGACCTCCACTCTTTAGTCGACCGTCCCCAGTCTTCGCTACAACCCGCGCCGAAGATCTTGAACGAATCAATCCATATAGGTCGAGCTCGCCCGAATCTGCTAAAAGTCAAGGCTCTCCTTAACTACAAAGTTCAATATACCGTGGATTTTTCTCAAAAGAAAAGGTATGACTTCGTCGCCCTCAGAGCTCTAAGTTTCCTCGAGAGGTATTCTAATGACACCCATAGTCGGCGATAGTGGCTCTCACCCAAGACAACAGCCAGCCATCACCGCCTCCAATTTTACAAAATGGTTTCTCTCGCGACACATACGTACAACATGTTAAATCACATGAGCGAGAACGAGGATTCCGACTTTCCTCTGTACCCGGATCCCCAGAACATGTTCTCGCCATCCTTCCCTTTCCTCCATGGCGTCAACATGGAGAACAACTCTCCTTATTCGTTCCCAAGGACCCAAGAGGGACTTCCTAGCTCTGGATACAACTCTGCCACCATGTACGCAACCGAGGCGCCACAATACTTGGAGTCGCCGGAACTTAGAGCTGCGCCATCAAACTATTCCACCGCGTCCGGGGCGTCTGCCGCTTCTTCAGCCATGGGTTCACCACACTCCATCAATGTGGTTCCAGTGCCAGAGTGGGCTCCCCAAGGTCTGGGGTTAAATCCATCCATTGTCGGTTACGACAGCTATCCTCACGGCAACGAATATACATTCACACCCTCAGGTATGGAAGAATTCGATTTGAACTTCAACGCAGCAGCCAAGCCAAATAGCTTTGTTGGTGAGTGTAAACCAATCTCTAGATCTGTATCTCGTCAGCACGGTTCGATCTCATCACATTCCGAATCTCTTTCTTCATTGTCAACTTTTGTACCTTCTCCAAATACAATGGATTCGCCTCCCGACCAAAGAAAGAAGAGCGAGCCGTTCACTTCAAAGTCAATGGTTTCGCCAATTACCCCTGTCAGCGCAACAAGAAAAGAATCGAAGGATGACTGGTTCAAATCTCCTGTTTCTGCATTTTCAAGATCTCCTACTTCTTCTCGGCGGCCTTCTCAGGCATTCAACCCGTCGCTTTTCGCCTCAACGAGTTCCGCTGGACGGCCTCAAGATATGCGATCTCCTGTTTCCACTGTCTCGCAGTCATTTCCACCTGAACCGAGTCAATCATTTGCAACCTATCATCAATCTCCTTTCTTTTCTCAGTCTAGCGGCAATTTTGTGCCTCCTCTTGAATCATCCTGTTGGTTTCCTCAGTCAATCCAGCACCGTGCTTTTCCAGAAAACCAACCGATTCGGAATAGCAAGCTAACACTTTCACCATCAGACCCATCTATCCTGCATCCTCAATATACCGGTCGACCGGCTTCGGTGGCTCAATCGAATGACGCCTATCAACCACCGGCATATCCTGGCTCTCCTGCGTTGTCGCAAATGTCCCGGAGTCCACGCCCAATCAAGCAAGGTAGCCAGTCTCCTTATATGAATGCGCAATACTATCCTTATCCTCCACCGCGACGACCATCCTTGGCATCTCACCAGTCCTGCAGTAGCCAAGACGGCAACTTCAGCGGCGAGGAAAAGGGCGAAAAGGGGCGCTGTACATATCCAGAGTGTGGGAAGGTTTTCAAGGATTTGAAGGCGCATATGCTCACACACCAAAATGAGCGCCCGGAAAAGTGCCCAATCCAGACCTGCGATTACCACATCAAAGGTTTTGCACGAAAATACGACAAAAATCGACACACCTTGACCCATTACAAAGGGACAATGGTGTGCGGTTTCTGCCCGGGTTCCGGATCTGCGGCAGAGAAGTCGTTCAATCGCGCCGATGTTTTCAAGAGACATTTGACCTCGGTCCACGCTGTTGAACAGACTCCTCCCAATTCTCGCAAGAAGACTTCCGGGAACATCAACAACGGGAAGAAGCTTTCTGGATACGCCCCTGATGCCACCGGCAAGTGCTCCACTTGCTCACAGACCTTCAGCAATGCTCAAGACTTTTACGAGCATCTTGACGACTGTGTTCTCCGAATCGTGCAACAAGAAGAGCCATCCGAGGCCATCAACGCAGCTCGCCTCGCAGAGGTAGAGCAAGACCAAGCTGTGCATGACACCCTGCGCAGCAACCAACTGCCGACTACCACACAAAATATGTACTCGGCAGACGAGGATGAGGACGAGGAGGATTATGACGATGAGAACGATGATGATTTCACCCTTCGATCAAAGTCATCACGAAAGGGCCGCGGGAACCGGAATCCCGCCAACGGAGTCCAAAAGTCGCGAGGACTCACGCACTCCAAGGGAGGCGTGACACTGAACACCAAGGGCCGCAAGAAGCGCAAGGACTACCCCTCATCCTGGGGATGTCCCTCTTCACAAATGAAGTTGAAGAAGCGAGTTCTGTGCGTGTTCGACGGCCCCCGTCGTCTCTGGAAAGACGACATGATGCTTGATACGGACTACGAAGTCCGCATGAAGCTTAACGATGAAAAGGCCTATGTTACCGACCTGGACGTCCAGACTATGCGACGAGCGGACGCCTTCCATAACTCAACGGAAGAAGAGAAGGGTCCCTGGATCGCTGACGATCTTACCGGCTTGAACGGAATGGATCTAGAGAAGCTGATGGAGGTGAAGCAGGAGCTGTAAGCCCGCTGCCTCGTCAGTTCGGCTCTTGATATTTATAACGAGAACATGTGTTATGAAGATACCTTTCTTGCTTACATTTTTTAAACCCACCTTTTTGGATACTTGTTTTTATTATTTTCGGCGCTTAGGAAACAGGGTTACGGACGATACCACCATGAAAGATAAAAGCTCGGTTTCCTTTCATCATCATCAATCATCATCATTAGCATGTATGCATCAGACGAGTGTGGGAAGTTTTTGAGCGATATCATTTTGATTTTTTAGGATGTCATGGACATGGTCATCTCTTCTTCTTTTGATCGAAACTGCTTTCGGCCGGTCCGTCTGAACGAGTTCGCGATGGTGTTGGCAAATAGCCTGGGGGGAAGATGTGTTATTAGTAAAGATAATCGTTAAATCGAAGAGCTCTTGACCTCTTGAACATTCAGTCTCATTGTGATGATCGTGATGAGTGAGTCCAAGTGAAAAGAAACATCGTGAGAAGTGAGGTGAGGAAGAGAACGAAGAGGGGAAATGATGAGGTGGCTTGTGCTTGGGATATCTGACCAGCAATAGCCTAAACTGCTTTTGACCGAACGCAAGGCGGTGAATGGCAGAATTTCCTCTTTGTACCCCGCCATCAACAAAAAAGTCCCAGGCATTTTCAGAAATCCTCAACCCACCCATAGACCAAAATGCTCACCGACAAAATCCACTTTCCAAATCCCACCAATGAACCAGAAGATATCCTATCCTCCAGCCTAGGCGTCATCTTCCCCGACGACATAACAAACCAACACGGCGACCCCTCCACCCCCGTCATTTACCTCTCCTCGACTTTCGGCCCTTTACACCTAACGCTCGCTGACCCGCAAGGCGAAGACAATCGACGGCTATTCAGCCATTTCCTATGGAATGCGGGGGTCTTGCTCGCGGAGTTTATCGAAGAGGGGAAAGAGACGGATTGGGGTGTTGGAGGGGAAAATGTGTTGGAGGTGGGGGCCGGCACAGGGCTGAGTGGGATGGTGAGCTGTTTGAGGGGCGCGAAGAGAGTGGTTGTTAGTGATTATCCTGCGCCGGAGGTTCTTAGGAATATCGAGGCGAATATGGAGAGGAATATCGCTCCGAGGCGGCAGAAAGGGGAACAGCTGGGAGAGATAGTGGTGCAGGGACATGAATGGGGTGTTTTAGGTGACGACTTCTCTGAAAAGAACAAAGGAGTTTTTGGAAGGATACTTGTGGCGGACTGCTTATGGATGCCCTGGCAACATGGAAATTTGAGAAAGAGTATTGCGTGGTTTCTGAGTGCTGAGGGGAGGGCGTGGGTTGTTGCTGGCTTTCACACTGGACGTGAGAAAATGAGAGGGTTCTTTGACGAGACGGCTCTGAAGGAAGATGAATTAATTGTCGAGAGGATTTGGGAGAGGAACGCCGATGGCGGTGAGAGAGAATGGGTGGAGGATAGGGGGAAGGAGGTGGAACGCAAGCGGTGAGTACAAATCCTCATATCGTATTGGGGCATCTACTCGAAATGGTTAATGGTGCAGCTGCTAACAATCTTTTAGATGGTTAGTCGTTGCAGTGTTGAAGAAAATTGCACTTTGAAGCGTGTGATACAAAACGACTGGGGCGTCAGTGATAATACCTTGAGAACACACACATTACGATATGATGGGGATATCAAAGAACAACCGGCGTACTAAACAGTCAAGCTATACTGAATTCGTCCAACTTCGTCCATCCTCCTAGCAAAGAGCTGATGCGCCCTAGAGGCCAGCTTGTCAGACATATTCCCTGTCTTGAAAGGCAGCTCGAAGTGGTCGGCAAGCTAGCCGTAAAACAACATAGGAGCCCCCAATTCAACACCCTTCCCGAATTAAGATTTCTCTTCAACCAACACGATGACTTTGATATCGCCATCCATCCACTCCTTTTCCTGTACAACTTCCACAGTCTCTCTCCAAGCATCCTCGTTATCGATCTCGACTTGGCCGTAGGGGCCCAAGACCTTAATTGACTTCCTTTTTTGGTTTCCATCTTCCAGTAAATGGTCAATGTGTTGAACCAAACTAGAATATCCTGTGCAAGTATTGGGAGTCAACGTGAGTTTCGGCTTGATTCGGCGGTCATTCTGGATGACATTGACATGATATTTGACAGCCTCCTCTTCGGAATCCGGGACCATGGGAATATCTGGCTGGTCTTCAACGAGCTCTGCTGGCAGGTGGGGTGCAACATTGTAATGATACTCATCTAATTTTGGATCGACGTCAGTATCCGGAGGCGGTGTTTTGCCTGGGCTGTTGATGATTTCGCCGTTCTGCCGGGCGGCCTCTCTCCGCTTCTGTTCCTGCTTCTTGACCCGTACCTCACTGGCGTAACGTCGCTGCCTCTCATTTGTTACCATACGTCGTAGAAGAGGGGTGATGAGTGAAGTAATTCTGATAAATATTAGCAGAGATTCTGTGAATACAGTTAATTCTCAAACGAGATGTCCATCACCGATTCTTGACTGACCTGGGTCCCTGACTCCGAAGTCTAGGTAGACACTTGAATGGGAGGAACCTCTCGCTATTCACATGACACAAGATTGGAGATATAGCTCTTACCTTTTTTCTGAACCCGGCCACTTCAAAGTCTGCTTTTCTGGATTTGTCGCGCCTTTTCCCCAGAGACGCTCGCCCCATCCATTGTCCAGAAAGGTTTTAACACAACCAAAGAGCTTCAACTTGATCATATCGGAATCACCTTTCTCCTTGTTGCCTACACATTCGTAGCGGTAGGGATGTTTCTCATCGAGCATGAATTCTTTAGCTGCAGCCTGCAGATGAATAAACTCCTCGGCCGTAATCTGCAAGGAGGAGAAAAGGCGTGCCATTGGGGGCCCTAAAACCCAGTTTAGCCTCAATACATAAGATTTTGGGCTGGCCTCAAACTTACGGGTATATTTCTTTGATCTTTCCGAGGGGCGTCGAAACAGAGCAGCCGCTGAATGGACACCCATGGCTCTTGCATCAACAGTACTTACACTTGGGGTACCCTCGTACCTAGAAGCGTTATCATCGTAGTCGTACTCGTCATATTCTTCAGTGCCCCAAATTTCTCGTTCCTTGGCTTGCTGAGCTTTATATTCAGCTTCCTGTGCCTTCTGCCGCTTTCCAGGTCGCGTAGGTGTTTGCTTTGGTTCTTCTGATCGTTTTCGCTTCGTTGATTTGCGGTTGTCCAGCGATCCTCTCTCTCGGGTGGTATCGGGGCTCGAGTTGAAAAGAGATTCTGTATTGTCTACTTCGGACTGCGATTGTTGTTCTCCATTTTCCTGCGCCTCTTGACCTCCAGCTGTCGCAGCAGCTTGCAGAAGTCTTTCAAAGCTGTCATTTTCGGTTGGATTGGGAGGCACAGGTGCTTCAGTGGTAATTGGCTGTTCAAAATTGGCCAGGCTTTCTAGCAAGGCCGCAGAGTCCATGTCGTCAAAATCAGTTCCTGTAATGGATTAGCATGTATATTCACCGATTGGTTGAAGGGAAGTGAATATACCATTTTGCTGCGCATGGGATGGGGCATTGGAGTAGTCGTAGATATCAGATCCACCAGCGGATCCATTGTTGGCAATATCATGCAAAGCCTGGGCTTGTTCTGCGGTGATGTTTGCAGAGGAGTCGTCGAGATTCGACATTTTGAGGGAGTTATTAGTACCAGTTTGCATCTTTTGCTCGCATGGCAAACAGAGCAAACACCGTGAAATGGGGCCGTGCAGATAAAGTTACCTTATCACCGGTGCTAGCGTTGGGCACGTGACAACTATAACACTATAACAATTGAGATTCAATCTTTCCTTCCTCTCCAACTTTTTTCCTACCTAGGTACAGTCTTTCGCAAAACACTGTATCTCGTCTTCTTCCTTTTGTGTTCTTTCTTAACTTCATGTTTCTTCTCAGTTTGTTTACTTAAATCAGCTTACCAGGTTCTCACGTTCTCATTCCTAGTGACCCCTTATTTCGGATGTCTGGTTCGAGCTGAACTGTTTTCATTTATGATTTCTTGAAAGCGACTCTTGCTTAATGCATATCTTCTGAGAAGGGACTCGTCTAGGTGAGTGCTCTCAAATTGGCGTGGCAGCTCTACAAACCGCGTCCAGAATGCGTGTGAGATTCCCGCCTCAATTTTCAACTAATTCCTCCTTAATGACCCTTACGCTCTTTCCCCACGGTTGCAACAGGTTGCTTGAGGGACGAAGCGCGCTGTCTCGAGTTTTACTTTAGGGGTTGAAAAATGAAGAGGCCAAGATGGGGGAAACCTACCTAGTATTCCGTTGTAGGTCTCGTTGACAGCTTGTTCTGGTAGCGGGCTCGGATTTTATGATGTGATGCTGAAAAAGGAAGCGGCGGCTATTCTAGTTTCCATTTTGGTGTGGGACTTTGATTTGGCAGTAGGGTATTTAAGAGCTTTTGGATGGTCCAGAGATGGAACCAGAGAGTTGAAGACTTTGAAGCTGGCACTGCCGGTGCTTCCTGGGAATTGACAATGAGCAGAGAGTCTAACTTATGAGGCCCACGTAAGAAAAGAGGCAAAACTGTATTTTGGAATTGTAGATCATTCGGGAGTCACAATCCCATTTTTTTGCTTCTCCGGGGAATGCTATCAATATTTATGGAATACATAGTGAGCCGTGCAAAGTAGAAACGTTCCTGTATGTTTCGTGCCCGAGAAATGGGGGAGCCCCTGAGGTGAGATTAGCGGTACCTGACAGGAAAATATCAAGTATCAGGGTGAACCTAGCACGGATGATGCGGACGGGCATATCGTCACTCCGTTTTCAGATCTCATGCCAGCAAACCTCAAACGCCTCAAACCCTGCGCCGGACTCACGAATTTAAATAGAAGACTCGAATATTCCGGATCCAAATGGGACATTCGTATCCACCAAACCCATCATGAAGGCACCGTCCGCGGTTGGATCAGAGGTATTCTCTCTGATCGCATTACTAGTTATCTCACTCGCGGTCTTGCTCATCTTGCGCCATTACCTCCCATTGCGCACGACGCCGGCATACCTTACTGTTCCGATATTTTTTGCGCTTGGATTGCCAGCGAGTATCATATTACTAGTTCCGATAGATCTGGCGTCCAGCTTCAAGAATGGGGACCCGTCGAGCAAGGGAATATGGCTACCTGATCGTGTACTGTTGGTTTCGTGGCGCATAAGTTACTGGCTTACGTTTGGTTTGACTTGGTATGCAAAAGTGGAATAACTTCGAAAATCATTGTGCTAATAGTAGTACAGGTTCATTCTACCAATCCTCGAGGAATATGCGGACGCTGGCTATCGAGATCCGAAATCGAGGCTGTTGTACTCTTTGCGCGCGAACGCCCAATACCAGGGAATTATACTTGGGGCGGGGCTTATTGGGATGATCTACTTCCTCATATCTGCGGGTGCGCAACTTCACTCTCTAAAGGCCGAGGTGATGGCACTGGCTTATTGTTGGGGCTTGGTCTTGGCTATCTATTTGATGGGCCATGGCCTTGTCGCAATACCGAGACGCCTTTTCAGGAACTCGAGCATTAGTGGAAGGCTGAAGAGAATTCAAGGGGAGGCAGCGAAAGTCCACGAAAAAATGGAAGACGCTATTCAAAATCTTGAGGATCTCGAAGCTCAAGTTGCGGAACTGTCGCAACGAAAGACCGGCTCTGCGAAGGACTTTGGAGACTGGATTGAGGAACTGGCCGATGAGTCCCACCTTCCTGAATCTCGTCCACGCACTTTGGCTCGGCGTATGTCGACTCCCCAAGTGACTATTCCAAATGTCATCACCGAACGGTATTTGGCAGACCTTAGCAGACAGCTGGATCGGGCTCGTCATACACGAGCAAGATGGCTTGATGAATGGGATCGTATTCTACAGGACTCTGTAGATACACAAGCTATTCTAGACTCGGCGGGATCCAAACGTATCGAGATCGGACAAGCATTACCTAGTGCCTCGATCTTCGGCCGTTTCACTATCCTTACTCCCTACACTCGATATCTCTACAGATATTACTTCACTCCATATCTTAGGATCTTCTTCGGGGTCTTCTTTTCTTTGGCTTCGTTTTGTATCATCTGGTCCGAGGTCACCAAACCGATCAATTCATACTTCTCCATAATTTCAGTTACGGTTGTTCACCAGCCGGAGGGCCGAATTGGATTTGGGGGACAAGTTATCGCTGCTTGTTGGATACTATACATGTGTACAGCTGCACTTTTTTCTATAACAGAGGTCAAAGTGTGGAGGGGTAGGGCACTGGTAAGGAGAAACACTCATGGAGAAAGTGCCATGTGGTACGCCATGCAAGTGGCCAAGCTTACAGTGCCCCTATCCTACAATTTTTTGACTTTCTTGTCAAAAAAGGAATTTTACGAAGAAACTACTTTTTACAAGTTCCTCGGGCATAATATCACGCTCACCGACCTTGGAACATGGTTTGACTGGATATTTCCAATGTTCATTTTGGTGCCGGTTTGCGCCACGTTATTCAATCTTTACGGCAAAGTGAAAAGTTGCATTGGATATGGAGCCGTCATCGATGATGACGATGAAGAGAATGATAGCGGATACGGTACTGGCTCCTGGCGAGAAGGAAGAGATTTGATAGAACGGGAACTACAAGGTGCGTCGTCTCTAGGCAGGCTTGGGCAGACTGCTACAGACCGACGTTCGCATGTGCCCAACAATCCAAACAACCGGACTGCACCAACATTATCAGTACCTCCAGCAGAGAGGCATCGAGCTCTTGGTCAACCATCAGCATCGAGGCCCACTATAGACCCTCAACAGAGAGATTCTGCTGCCCCTGAAGATGAAAATTTCTTCGAAGCGTTTGGACATCGAGTGAGAAACACCATGGACACCTTTGAGTCGCCGAAATGGCTTCAGAACATCGGTGATGGCATCAAAAGGCCAAAATGGATGGGAGGAGACGGTGATGGCGATAATAATGCAGGACCCAGTCGGAGTGGCAGCGACATAACCAGATGGTTTGGTCGACAAGACGGCCGAGTACGATTATGAGAACCCGTGCCAAGTTTAAAGCATAGCGGAAGGAGTTATTAGTGATAGACTGGGTTTATACCGCGTATACACGCTTGAATTTTTTTGAACATCTACAGGGCTATTGAGTCTTATCTTCATTGACCCCGGAACTTGCAGTTCTTTGCCACAAATATCAATGTCTCACAATCCCGTCCGGCCCGGTGTTCTTCTCATCTGCCGCCAATCTTTTGAATACGGAAGAGCCGCTTGGCACAACTTTCTCCCGTGCCAACCGGCAGTCCTCAGTTCTGCATGTCTCTAACTTTACGGGAAGCCCGAACCTTTGCTTTCTCGTACGCCCTCCAATAAAAACGTGCTTGTATTCCCCAGCCTCGCACCGCAGCCAAAGAAAAGCCCAGAGCCCCACCCCAATTTATTGTCACCGCGGGCCGGAACTTCGCTGCGGCACAGCAGCCTAGCCTAGCTGTTATTTGGCGGGGTTGGGGCTGACCGCATGTCTAGCTTGCAGAAAGCTCCAGACCGAGTATGGTCGACTGGTGATTACGAGCGTAAGTTTCTTTTCGCGATGCTTTCCTTTCGTCTTACATAGCGGTATCTTTACATGTTTTGACGTTTGCGCGGCCTTTGTTTTCTTTTTTCAATTGAGGGGTGTATAGGGGAGGAATCGCGACCTGAGCTATGGACGATTATATGTTCAAGGCGAATGTGGATCGCTGCAAACATGTGTCGGAAGCAACGACGTACCTTGAGATTTTCTCATACTCGGTGAGTAGAAGAGAAGCGATTGAGGAAGAGTAGCGGGCTAATTGAACGTACGCGCAGGATCCGGCTTACAATACGGTCGAGGAGCATCCGTTAACACCAGATGAGTTTGATAATTATTTGCACCAAAGGGTATGTTTGCGCCAGGTGTCGCAACATGAGGGGTAGGACTGATATGGCGGGTTTTAGGGAGCTTTTGCGCCCCCGGTGCTACCTGATGGTGTTAAGAGGTTGGCGTGTATGCGATTGATGTCAGTATGGTGAAGCTCGAGAAAGAGGAAGAGATGCTGATGGTACTAGTCTCCAGCAAAATGCAAAACACCCCGAAACCTTCACCCCGCACGTCATCAGCCTACAACCCGAAGTATACAAGTCCATGGTGATAGCCATGAACCTACCTTACCGCGGAATTGAAAGCACAAGTTGTGTAGGACCATTTTTCTGGTCAGCTTGGGATCAAGATGAAGAGAATCCGCACCTCCGTACATTTGCCCTCCCTTTCAAGCTTAAACTGTCTAATAAAATTAGAAATCGTATACCGCAAATCTGACGTGCGAAAGAAAGGCTACACCCGCGGCTGGGAACTAATGCTCTCCCACGACGTGAACAACGGCATAACAACCGGCTTCAGCAAAGGAACCCCCTCCTCGGATATCGTAGAATGCATCAAGCACCTCAAAGCGTGCGTGCTCCAAATCGGGCATCCCCTCCTGCTTCCAATCATCATCTTCTCGCACGACGTATCCTTCAAAACAGACATCAAGCAGCGCGAGGCACGTGATTGGTTACGGCGTCTCGAACATGCTGTGTCGATGCGCACGGAGATTGTGGAGAAAGAAGGGTATGTGAAAGAGGGCGTTGTGGATTTGGATGCTGTGAATAGGGATTTGGTGGAGTGTCATAGCCAGGTGTTGTGGAAGCGGCCGAAGGCTTATATTGAGATTTTGCAGGCGATTGAGGACGCTATGGGGAGATTCTATGGGAGATTGCCTGAGGAGAGGAAGGCGGGGGATATGAAGAAGTTGCAGGCTAGTATGTTGGCTAGGTTGGATTTTTATAGGGTTAAGTTGCAGGGGATTGAAAGTTATGCTTATACGACGCTGCAGAGGTTGGATATTCAGAGGAGTGCGGTAGGTCTCTCTAGAGAACTTTGAGTGAGAGAGTGCTAACGAGAAAATAGCTGTACAACATCATCGCCCAAAAAGAAAGCAAACTGAATTTCCAAATGGCCGGCGAGCAGCGCAAACTCGCACACGCCTCAAAACGAGACTCCGCAGCCATGAAAACCATATCTCTCCTCGGCGCTATCTTCTTCCCCGGCGCCTACCTCGCCTCCGTCTTCTCCATGACATTTTTCAACTTCCAAGACCCAGGTCCATCGGTCAGCAACCAATTCTGGATCTATTGGGCAGTCACGATTCCCGTCACGATACTTATTGTCGCCATGTGGTATGTGTGGGAGAAGAAGAGGGAGCGGAGGTATAATAGTGAGGATGAGGATTTGGAGAAGGGGAGTGAAGATATGGAGAAGGAGATTATGGCTACGATGAGGAAGAGGACTATGAGCAAGGCGAGTACATGGGATACGAAGAAAAAGGAGTGATATATGGAGGATTTGGATTTATTTTTCATGCGGTGACGATTTTAACGGCTTCTTTGGACGATGTTACGATTACGATTCTACGACGATGATGATGATTTATGAAGAACATATAGTTTAGAACCCAATAGGATAATTGGGATACATATCGACAGCATACATTTACAGATACCGAGACCAGAAAACATGAGATACATAGCCATAGTCACGATATGACAAATTGAAAATCTTGTAATCTGACATTGCACTTACGAATACTTAATGCATCGAACCGAACCGTATACTTAGTAATTGTATACAAGAATACCTAAATAATACACAATCCATTATTCGTAACGCCATACTGTGCAATCCCCTTTTAAACCGGCCCTCTGTAACATATCACTCATCACCACCTTTCTCCTTCCCATCCACGCTTGCACCTCCAGCAACACTGCTCACAAATTCCTGATACTTGAACACCTCTCCCCTCTTGCCCATGCCTCCAGCCGCATGCTTTCCAAATGCTCTCCTGCCTGTGAACCCACTCATAACTCTATCAATCTCCCTCTCCGTCAAGGCCTTCTCTCCTGGCTCAGGTGAAGTATGTAGCAATGCATCACGTAGTTCTGAAAGATCAATTTGTCCACTATCATCCTCATCAAAAGCCGAAAACGCAGATAGAAGTTCCGACGAAGGAGAGAGCGAAGCTAGCATGCCAGCCAGAGAATTTAAATACGCAGGTAACGTAACAGTCTGAGGCGTTGAAGGGGGAAAGAACGCTGTTATATCTGAGCTATTCGCAGACATTCCTACCCACCACGTATCAGCGAAGCTCATTTCATCTTGCAATGGGCAACGTACCTAATTGGGTCAACATATCGGCAACGTCGTCTCTACCGACCTGCCCATCACTGTCCCGATCTAGAATTTGAAAGCCCTCTCTCAATTCCCTAACTTGTGCTGGTTGTAATTTTGCCAACGCATTCCCATCATTCGCGGGCCGACTCGTAAGCATGCCACCGAATCCAGGGCTTGCATTACTGTTCCTCACAGGCGTGGGGCTCTGCTCCCTTTCTCTTCGCCCCGCTGAAGCTACCAGACCTCGCGGCGTCCAGGTTTCCTCTGTAGGCGTCGAGACTTGATTTGCTAAACGGGAAGGTGTGGTTGCCGTGGCCATGGTTTTTGTAGGTGAGGGGTTCGGCGTCGATTGTCGTAGGGGAGAAGGAGAGGCGGGAGATTCGGGACGGCGGAAGGGAGACGCTCGCGGAGAGCCGTAGGAGAGAGGAGAGGGTTTGTAGGAGGTCGACATTGACTGAGTTTTCATTAGCAAGTGATTGTTGTGGGGAATGGAAGTCGCGATGGAGCCCTTTACTAGGTTCTTACCATGGCTGCGGATGTGTGCCTTGGGAATTTAAAGTAAAGGAACGAATTGGCGGATTCGAGATTAGGAAGTGGTTTAGCTGCAAATTTACAAAATGACTGAGAATGAAGCAATTATTTGTTCGTTCGTGATGCTCCAAAATATCTCCTCAATGTCGTCGAGATTGTTTACTTGCCCATGCCATGTAAACAAACGACGAGACAAGGCTGGCTTGGGCTGGGCTTCAGCCGAACAACCCTTAGTCAGCATTCGAGTGAGTTTCAACTTTCAGTGGGGGGCCCTGGGGGGATGATCGGGCGCCATTTTGGCCCTGGCTTCGTTACCCCTGATCCTATTTTCAGCCAACGGGGCCTGGATGGACGCTTCTCAAACCATTATCAAATCCTCCCGTCAACGCCCCCCTACTCCGTGTATACTTTCTCTCTCTTTTTCTCTCCATTATGTTCATGTTTATGCTCTGTTCAAATATACAACCCCGCGATCGTCCTGGCGCATAATAATCCCGCGCACAATTAATACCTCGCTCTGTATCTCGAGCATCTCGGTGGAGACTATAGACCAGGGCGCGCTTCTGGATGCACGAATATCACTTCATGCCTGTCTGAACCCGGTCGAAGTGGATCTCCAACTGCTACTCGCAGAAACTAGATACTAGATAGGCCGCTACAGAGCACTATTCCAGCACGGCATTAGTGGTCCCCGACCGCTTTTTAACATAATGGCGTCCTCGCTCCCCTATGTGCCGATTTATCACAAGACAAAGGCGACGAAACAAGCAATGCAAGCCGTCCAGCAGCGTCCGACCACCAGAGGCACGACGGGGACCAGCGACACCTGGAGTTCCAATGGCAGTGCGCCTGCCAACCGCCGCACATCGCTGTCGTCCTTTCCTTCCTCCAGATCTCCCTCAGCCATGTCGCGGCACTCGAGAAGACCGTCCAGGTCACCCAATCCACCTATGATTGACACCGATCGCACATCGAATCCGAGCTCGAATTCGAAAACCCCGTCGAGTGGGATTTCCTCACAGCATTCTTCCCTCTCTGCCCCGCGAAAGTACAACCCTGATGCGCACTCGAGGAGGAAGCTGCGGTCACAGTACCCTCGAGGAGACAATGCGGAGAATCATGTCGAGTATATATTGGTAGCCTCCTTTGATATCGACAAAGGGCCGATTATGGAACACCAATTCCCCGTTGCTATCACCGGAGACGAGCATATGTTGGCAGAATTGATGTTGCCAGATCAGGCTCATGTACGAAATCAAGATTGGACGATATTCTTCCTGCATAAGGATACAAGTCAAGAGGAGGAGGAAGCCGAATTAAAAGCAGAAAGACGGGAGAGAAGGCAAAGGAGGAAAGACCTTGCTGCGGGGCTGTTGGATCCAGCCGATGTGGAGACAATAGATGAGGCTGAGCTTGGAGATTCTTCGGCCGAGGAATCAGAAGACAGCGAACCAGAGGGAGGAGAAGGGCCTCCATTAATTTATGTGCTGAATTTGGTGAATACAAAGCAGGATAAAACTGCAAAACGAGGAGCGGTAGTCAAGGCCATGGCAATATGTACACGGCACCCCTTCTTGCATATATATAAGGTTTGTGCTGCTTCAATTGCTCGAAACCCACTCTAACCTAAGCATAGCCATTATTGTTATTAGCCCTCGAAGAATACTTCAAGTCTCCTCACCCCGCAACGCTGGCGTTGCTCTACGAAGCAGTAAATACTATGGACCTATCATTAATGCCCCGCTTAAGCCTCCTGGAAAGGTATCTTCTACAAGCCAGTGACAACAAGGATCTCTTCGTGGAAAAATTTGAGCAGATGATTCAAATGCGAATGGCTGAAGACAGGGGCGAGGCACCCGAGGATATTGCAGCTTTGGCCGAAAGTACTGAGCTACGAATGGACCTCACGCGAAATGGGACGAAACAGCACGTTTTCGCACATTCACAATATTCAGTTCCACGAGATACCCACGAGTTTGAGACGAAAGTCATGTACAACGGGATACCAATACCCATCAAAGTACCAGTGGCTATATCACCTGAAACGGTTGGCGACTTCTCACTAATCAAACTCATCCAAACTTTTGCCGAACCACATATCAAATCTCCGCAACCCTTTACTTTACATCCACACCTCACTACCAACGGGGCAAACACACACCCTATTATTGTTCTAGCGAATGCAATGTTGACACAGAAACGTGTTATATTCCTTGGACACAACCGGCCATCTGGAGAAGTCGCAGAAGCGGTACTCGCAGCTTGCGCACTGGCTTCAGGAGGCATCTTGCGAGGTTTCACTCGACACGCCTTTCCCTACACGGATCTAAGCAAAATCGACGACCTCCTAAAAGTCCCAGGATTCATCGCTGGTGTCACGAACCCCACATTCGAGAATCACCCTGAGTGGTGGGACGTTCTTTGCGATCTTCCGACAGGTCGTATGAAAATCAGCAGTAGAATCGAACCACCTCCTGTGACAGAGGGCCTGGCAAATTTCATGCAACAGAATCCCGCTTATGCAAACGCAGCTAATGCGGCAGCTTCGAATGCTCCAATTACTGGGGATCCTACTGGAGACCAAGCTTTCATGAGCGATGTTCTTCGAAGTATTGCTGCTCGTCATGGAGAAGGTGTTATTAGAGCGAAGTGGCGAGACTGGGTTGTTAAGTTTACGAGAATAGCTGCTGCGTTTGAAGAAAGTGTGTATGGCGCTAGTGCGCTGTATATCGGAGTAGAAGAGGCTGAACCCGGGAACGAAAGTGTTAGTGGACATGGGTATGTGTGGAGTGACGAGGCGTCGAAATTGAGGGAGTTAGCTGGAGGCGTAAATCGGATCGAGGGTTGGCGAAATACAAGGAGCTATTTCAGCTTCAAACAGGTAAGGTCCAACTTGCATAATATCACAATGCAATTGCTGATGGAAACAGGACCTTGCCCAACTCTACACCTTCCGACCCCTAAAAGCCCTCGATCTTCACCATCTACACGACCGACTGCGAACCACAAAACTAACCCCAGCCGCCAGCCGAGAGATTTACTTTGCCATGTCAAAATATACACACTCCTACGACGAGATCTGCCAACTCCTAACTGTAGCTCCCGAATCCCACGCAGGACTCTTCTACATTGCCCTCGGCCTCTTCCATAAAGACAAAGACGTGCGCCTCAAAGTCGTTGACCTGCTCGAGCGCATAAGCGAGCATGAAGCCGGACGGCACTGGTGGAAAGGCCTCAGCAGGTTCGAAAAACTAGCTTATTTTAGAATCAAGAGAGAAGCGGAGGCGGAAATGAGGAGTAGAATGGGGGAGAAGGATAGCATTGAGGACGCGCCGGGAATGATAGTTGACTCGAGGAGGATTTCCTGAGCGTATATGAAACGAGATGACAGATATGATGTTATGAGGCTATGACTTGGACTGAACTGAGGAACCATGAGATACCCGCGGCTGGGCTGGATAGGGCATATTAATAGCCTGGACTTGGCTACTCTACGATACGTGTGCGTACAGAGGATGTTGCATAATTGAATACAGTTTCAACTCTTATTTCAGTGTGTCTGTATTTGTTCTAAAGTTTTCCTTTTCCGCTTCTGTCTTCGTCAGCTCAAGTATTGAGTTGAAAGGAGGGCGAGGAGGTAAGGGAAGGGTATGTACTATGCAAATAGGTATTTGGCGGCATGGTTAATGTGGTCAGTAGAAAAGGTAGAGATGAAAAAGTATGAGTGATCGTATCCCTATTCCTGTCAGCACTTCTCTCCTTCTTACTTTCACAGAATACACATAAGAAGGATACGAGCAAACTCACATCCTGATACCGCACCACAACCCCACTCTCATTCCCACTCTCCTTCGCCGCCTTCTCAAAATTCTCCGGCAGCAACTGTCCCTGCTTATAGAAATTATCCCCCGTACCAACATCAATCAACGTCTCAAAGCCCTTCAAGCCACTCCCCCTCAACAACTCCGTAGCATCATGTTTCTTCCAGCTCTCCTTATCCCCATCACCCAGGTACCCAGCAAACGCCTTCTGGCCCCAGGGACAATTGATAGGGTTCGTGATGGGCGCGAAGGCCGATACGGATTTGTACATGCCTGGATTCTTGAGGAAGAGTGTGAGAGCGCCGTGGCCGCCCATTGAATGGCCTGTTATGGAGACGCGGGATGAGTCGAGCTGGGAAAATGAGGAGAAGAGTGCGCTGGGGAGTTCTTTGGTGATGTAGGATTCCATTTTGTAGTTGCTGGACCAGGGGGACTTGGTGGCGTCGATGTAGAAACCGGCGCCGGTACCGAAGTCGTAGGACTCGTCTTGGCCTTCGATGCTTAATCCTCCTATAGGGTTCTAGCATCAGCAATTGCTATTAAAACGAAAGAAAATATAGGAAGAATTACTTGGGGAAGTATCGGGGTAGACGACTGCAATGCCCTTCTCGCTCGCTCCCTTTTGGAAAAAGCCCTTCTCGGCTCCATTGTCACCCGTACACGTCAATCCAGCCAGATAAAATAGAACGGGAATTTTCTGAGTAGAAGCTTCGGCGGAAGGAGGTAGGTACAGATTTAGGGCCATGTCGCAAGAGAGAGTGGACGAGGAATGGGATAGCTTAAGCAGCTTGCCGCCAAAGGAGGCGATTGTGGCTGTTGTTTTGAACGACATGGTGAGATTATTGATTTCAAAGTCTAGAATCTTGAATGAAGAAAGGAATTGAGCAATGGAAAAGGATCGGGGAGTGTTTGGATATTTATTTGCGATATGACGTTTTAGGCTTTAGAACCCCTCAGTCAATCGGCGGGGCACTGGATTGAATATCCTTGTTCGGCATATGGGTCCTTGGAGCCGGAGATGATACGGCATTGGCGCAAAAGTTGCTCGGGATCTTGAGGCATGTGGGACGAAATAACAAAAGTGCGGTACAATTTAGATAAAAAGTTGAATGAAGAGCTCTTCTTTGCTATTCACTCATTAAGAGAAATCGCCTCCAATGGGTTGTCTCCTACAGAACGCCTTTTTATACGCCAGCCCAGCACCCTTGCTATGCAGTTTAACTGTCAACCTACTTCTCTACTGCAATAGCTCTTCGCACGTCCAATCCTCGTAACTGTAAAATGTCAGTTATGGAGGTCTTGAGGCATGTTCAGGTGAACATACTAGCCATCAGGCATATACCGGCGGACAATCAGGGGTATCTTCTTCTCTCTCAACTCCTTAATAGCAATCTGCAGGGGATCCGTCTCTCCCTCTAAATCAACCAGCACCGGCGCATTCATGCTATACTTCCCATTAAAAGCCGTTTTCTAGTGGGGTTTCTGGAATGCGGTTCTACCAACCTAATCTGCAGCGCTCTCGTACCCAAGATTCTTGCCCTCTCATATTTGGTCATATAAGGCGTAGTCGTCCTCTGATTCTTAGGGATCTTCTTGTCCTTCGGCGTCTTCCCTTTTACTTTCGTCGCAATGCCCGCTTCAAGATCACCGGATTCGATAACGCTCCGTTCGCCAGTCGTTAAGAGCTGGTCTGGGTTCTGGCCGACGGCGAGATCGTCGACTTGGTGTTGCTCTTCATCGGGATCAAAAGGCTCTGCTGGCTCATCGGGATCGAAGTCGGGCTCATCGTTGTCGTAGGCTGGGGAGAAGCTGTCGTTGCTTGTGGTCAGTGGAGGTTCGAGGGAACTGATGCTGCTGGAGCGCAACTCACCCGCCGCCATCATCTCCGAATCCTCCTTCGTCGTCGGACATCTTGATTTTATGGGTCGCAGAGCTTCACCGAGGTCGTGGATAGACGTAGAGGGCGTGTAGATGTTGTAGGCGGGGTCTATCGAGATGTCCAAGTCGCAGTCAAAGAAAATTGAATGCGCGCCTGGAATTTTAGCGCAGAGTCAACCCCTGTCCAGCCACCGAAATGTCGGCCCCCACCTCGAAATATTTCTTGAACTTTTCCAAAACCTCACCTCACCCTCCACTTCTCCACTTCATGTCAGACACATCGAGCCGCTGCGACAATGGCTACTCAGGTCGGCAAGAGGAAAACCACAGACTCTCTGGAAGAGTCTACGAAGAGGCTGCGCATCAAGGGCACTCTTCCTACTCCTGGTGATTCCAAGCTGCAATACCACAAATTCAACGTTCACTTACAGTCTCTTAGATCAGCCTTCTTCTCCAATCGATGACGATGATGCAGATGCCAGTGATTCTGAACACGCCAAGGACGATTTCTCTGATGATGGACGAGGAGGTATCGACACACCCGTCACTCCCTTCTCCCCCGGACGAAAGAAGTTTCCCTCGGAATACAAGACAATCCCTTGCACCTTCCCAGGATGCACGAAGACTTTCAATCGGCCAGCAAGAATGAAAGCGCACTTAGTCACTCATACAAACGAACGCCCATACGCATGCCCCTACGACGGTTGCGACAAGACTTATATCGAAGACAAACATCTACAGCAGCATATAAAGGGCACCCACACCCAGGAGCGCAAATGGGTTTGCGATTGGGAGGGATGTAACAAGAGCTTCTTAACGGGTACAAGACTTCGAAGACACAAAGAGGCTCATCAGGGCCATGATCGATTCAGATGTACAGGATATCCGGGCTGCCATAAGAGCTTCCGCAAGCATCAAACTCTCCAACGCCATATTCGATCCGATCATCTTGAACTCGCCCCCTACCCTTGCACATACGTCGACCCAATTACCAAAGAACCTTGCAATGCTGGATTTGACGGTGCTGTTGGTCTCCGCAAGCATGTAGAAAGACTCCACTGCGCGCCTCAATTCGTCTGCACCTCCTGCACAATACCCTTCATGTTCAACGAAGACGGCAGCCCCAAACTCCTCTCCTTCACCACCGCCGCCCAACTCCAAACCCACATCCGCAAAGAGCATGCCGAATGCATGTTCTGCTCCAAAAAATGCTCCAGTCACCGCGAGCTCGAAAAACACATCGAGTCCCAGCACTCAGGCAAGACCCTCGAAGAGCGCAAAACCATCCCCTGCACCTTTGCAAACTGCGACAAAACTTTTACCAAGAAATCCAATCTAAATGCCCACATCAGCAGCGTTCACAACGGGGAGCGCTACATCTGTGGCACCTTCGACCTGTCCTCCAACCCAGCCTTCGCAGACTTCGATCCAGAAGAAGAAGCATGCGGAAAAGACTTCGCCTCGAAAAGCAGCCTCGAAGATCACATACTTACCGCGCATCTCGGTCTTCCTGGCAAACAGAACCGCAACCGCAAGAAAGTCTCTTCAGATATGGACTTTAATTTCATTGATGACGAAGATGATGAGTTCGCTCCTACAGTTGCTAAGAGGAAAAAACGCAAGGCGAGAAAGCAGAAGTTTAACGTCATTGATGAATTACTGGGTGATTCCTACGCTGCGGATCCGAGTCGGAGTATCTCGTGTCTGGACCCGAGTTGTGCGCACAAATTTGTTAGGGAATACGATCTCGAGGTGCACATGCGTACCGTTCATTCCAATTCTCACCTCGAGCCCTCTATGCTTGATCCTACCCTTCCTGTACGAGCCGGCGCCATCACACCAACACCAGCACCAGACGCCTCATTCCAAGATTTTTTCGCGGCACCCGCACCAGAAGACTTATTTAGCGGCAACGGTCTAGATGAAGATATAGACTGGGCGCTTCAGCGGCAGGCGTTGGAGGGCGGTCCCTTCTGGGTTGGCGCTGAGGAGGGGATGATGCAGAGTGGAGATAATTGGAGTAAAGAGGAAGAGGAGATGAGGAGGCTGATTGATCCAGATTTGTTTATATGAATATCTGCTGAGATGTTTTGGGAGGAGGAAATCAAAAGGCTGTATTTAAGAGCAAGGGAAAAAGAGGGATGCAGTCAGATGTATGATGTGATATGGCTAGAGTTGCAAGTGCTGCGTTTGCTCTAGCTGTGTTTGCATTTACATTCGCATTTGTGTTTGCTGGGATCCACAGGAGATAAAGAGATAGCTAGAGTAATAGCAATGATTCTGTGCTACATAATATGATTCCATCCAGTTTTTCTGGGCTTGTGAGTTTCTTGCGAGGGCTATGGATTTTTTTTAGCTGCCTTGCTCAACACTACGAAGATCAATCAAAAACAGTATCCGTCCTACGTGGAGGGCGAATGATACTTATACTCTTCTGCTTTGAAGACCCTCAAAGTGTAAACATTAAATCCCGATTCAATCCAAAAACCACGGGTGGTTAGCGATAGTCTTCATTGGATACTGTAAGCACCATAAAGTACTCGACAAGACTCTCGTTGACAATACCGCTCATCGTCCCTTGGTCTTTCCAAGCCCCCAACTTACTTCGCTCACCATGCTAATCATCCCACCAAGAAACATTAAACAAACAAACTCCTCGTAATGCCATCCTATGCTATCCCTCCATGCATGCAGCCAATTATACACAACAAGTCCAAGGTATCATCTTTATACAAAAATGTTTTCATGCTTTCATCCTTTTCATGCTACAATACTACAATGCACCCGTTGAAAAGAAATGAAATTGAGAGGCACGCAGTCACTCGTAAACACAGCTCAAGAGTTCTGGCGCATCAGACTCAACAATCCATCCGCAGCACGACCTTTCACAACACTACTGGTCAACTCATCGATGCTTCCGCCGCTTCTCCCGAGCGGAGTTCCCAGATGTGGAGGATTGAGTAGGCCTTCTCGTTGGCGGGGTAGGAGAGGAGTCGCGAACCCCTCACGTGATAAGTCTTCATCCTTTTCCTTGTAAGGAGACTGGTGCGTAGGGGGCGACGAAGGAATGTAATCTTGCTTCTTCTCGGCGGACGGCTGTTGAAGCTGGATACTTGGAATCGAGGTTGAGGGAAGAGGGGTTCGTTTCGGGGAGTTTCGACGGGAGTTGAAACTTGGCGATGACGATGTAGTTCGGATTTGGAGTTGGTCTAAGGGAATGTTGATTTGGTTTGTGCGGACTTTGTAGCTTGCGAGGCGAAGGCGGAGTTTGAGTGCGTTTGCTCTCTGTTGCTGGGTTAGAATGCATTGTGTTGGGAACAGAGGCGGTGACTTACGTCTCGGAGTTCTTCTTTTGACAAGGAGGAGAGATCTATAGCCATGGAGGATGACGCCGGGACTCCGAAGCTGGCAGCAGCTCTTAACGGCGTGTCGTCTGGCTCGGTGAGAACAGTCTGCTGGGAATCATTCAAGACATTCGGACTAGAATAGGCGGATGGTAGCGACGGTGCTGACGAAGCTGGAGATGACGCCGGTGATGAAGGCCCAGCATTCTCATTACTCCCAGTAAAGCGCTGCAGTTATACATTAGCACGGGAGAAGGAAGTTGCTGTGGGAGAAATGAACATACTACGCCGTCCTTGGAGACCCGCACTCGTGTACCATCCTGTTCTTCAAGACCATGGTAGAGCGAAGAGTGGTGGCTTGACTCAACTAGAGAAAGGCTCTGTTTCGTACTATCATCCGTCTTAATTCGTTTTCGCGAAGAAGGGGTATCTGAAAGAATGCGTTTCCCATCTTCATAAACATCACTGCTCCGTTTCTCTCCAGCCACGAGAGCTTCGCCGTGAACCTTTTCGGACATTTGGCCTGCAGACGCTTGTAACGATATGCTTTCTCCCATCGCACGCGGCTTCGTAAGACTATTGGTGTTTTTGGCGCCCAAGTCCCCCAAACCCTTGGCAATGGGCGAGTTGACATTGAGGGGACTGAGCACGCGACGCGTCGGAAATGGAGATGCCATGATGAAGCTTGGAGGCGGGAGCCAAATGTATAGGATAGTAGAGGCGTGGAAGGTGCGTTCGAGCGTTAAACGTTGTGTTTTGGAGTTTTGGAGTTTTGGAAGGCGCGTTTGGTGGTTTCTACGCGTGTGGGGTGTAAGTAAATCATCGGCGGCGGTGATACTCGGGGAACACTGACTTCTGGCTGCGATGCACAAGTCGGCTGCAGTAGCTCTTCAATGTATAAGAAAGAAAGAGTCTCGAGAATTGAAGCTTCTTCGTTCTTCGTTCTTCTTTTAGTTGGTGGTTGAGCAGAATGGGAGCTGCACGTCGCGTGGTTGAAAAACAGATGGACCTTGGCTGCAGTGTTCTGGAATAATCGCGTTCACGTTCAGATAAAAGTCTCGGGCCGCGTCTGTCTGTGCGGTGCCTGAGTCTGTGCAGTGTTGCGCCCCTGCTGTTGGCTGCCATGCGCTTTCCCGCTTACGAGTTGAATGTTGGGGCGGTGTGAGAACCCTGTGGGAAGCCTGTGGGAACCCTGAAAACACCGGCTGCATCGCTGCTGCACGTCTTCCCAGCCCGCAATCTACAGGGTTCTCGCCTGGGGAAGACGCCAAACTTTATCGTACTGGACGGTAGTCAGGGGTACTTGTACAGATGCAATGCATGCTGACAAGATCAACATCAACATCAACATCAACATCCCCTTGTATTGTATTGTATTGTATGGCATGGTTCATGTTCGAGAACACAGCAGAATGCCCTCTAATCACCACCTTTCCTCAACACATTCTTGCTCTTCTCGTCACCCTTATTCAGTTTGCATATCACTTCGTATAAATCACACCCCAGTCATCTTACAGTGCCTTCTCTGGGTTAAGCCGCATAGATGAAATGCTTCATGTGAACAGTAATGGCCTCAAATAGTAATCCTACAAACACTTCAACTATAATTCTTTCTAGGCCCAGTTTTTAGATCGTAATAGAACATGTATTGTATGGACGCGACGCCGGCGCTAAGTATCCTAAAACCCTATCCAGATGCCACTTACATCCCCGCATTACCTGCCTGGCCTTTGGCGGAATGACTCCAAAACGCCACACATGCTTTTCCGGTGGTATATGTCTTCATCCATGAAGTAGGATCCCAAATCCCAGGTCTTTTCATCCATTAAAACGCCGAGTTCCTTGGATAAAGTAACAATGCCTAGTCGGCATTCATCGAATAAAGAGAAGTATCGAAGACAAATGGTTTGTCAAAAGCCGATTGGTCCACCATGTCATCCCAGGAACCGTAGTCCACCGCTGCTTGCTCCTCGTCGAACATTATCACGTCACCAACGTTGCCGTTATCAAGCGCAATATTGTAGTTATTGTTGTCGAAAAATGTGTCCAAACCGCTTGGCCCAAAAGGCATCCACTTATCATCAAGTATATCGAGACTGATGTCCAGTCCAACCCCGTCTGAAATGTCGCTGTTTGGCTCCGAAACACCATCTTTGCTGGATTCCGGCGTGTCGTTCGGAGTTATCGACCGGTAAACAGTCATATCCGAGATTGCACCTCCAGCTCCAGTCTCAAAGGGTTGGAATGCCTGGAACAGATCATGAGGGTCGATGGTAGCATTAGCCCAAGGGTCCTCCACCGCCGTTTCCTTGGAAGGCTGAGCTGCTTGCTGCTTGCTTGCATCCTTTTGGTTTGCTGTAGTCTTCGCCACATCTTTCGACGGTGTAGCTTTCGATGGGGCGCCTTGTTTAGTTCCAGCAGAACTACTCTGACGATTCATAGATACCTGGCGATTCATTGGCGTTGCGGCCGCCGGTGTGGTCTCGGTCTTCATATTCGGCGTTTGCCCTTGCTTGGAGCCGCTAACAGACATCTTCGCAGCAGTGTGGCCCACCGTGGCATCATGAGACACTGGAGGAATCTTCGCGCGTCCTTGTGCGTCCAAATTCAACCCAGAGCCCAGATTCTGCAGCGCATATTGCAAAGGATCCCCAATAGTGTGCTCTTGTTGATTGTGGGCTTGCAAGGCCTCCGCACTCTCAAACCCAATGTTGTATCGCTCGCAATCCGGTTCTGAGCAAGTGAACGAAGGCTTTGGCGGCTGCTTGGGCTCGGCCTGTCGTTTTACCTCTGGTGACACCGCTTTTGTCAAATTGGGCGAGGCATTTGAACCAGGAGTAGCTTGACCAACACCGGGTTTGCTCTCCTGCTTCTGCCTCTTTTTAGCAGGGATATGAAGACTCTCGCGCGTCACTTGTGGCTGCTTCGTAGCATAAGCAGGAACCCCTGCGGGTGTCGGGGACCCAGCACCAAATTGGTACGGTGGTACGGCCGATGTTGGAGCTGCTGGCGCGTGAGAGCTGCGGCTATTCGATCTTTGGTGCATCTTATTCATCTGCTGCTGTTGGTTCAATTGCTGTTGCTGCTGTTGCAAGTTTGCCGCGCTCAGTTGAACAGGGGGCGCCGGTACAGGTTGAGATATTTGAGCAGGGGCTTTCGAAGTGGGCGCCGCTTGGGTTCGAGCAGACTGCTGGGGCTTTCCTTTCATCATCTCCGGGAAATTCTTACTTAGGTCCTCAACCATGCTTTGAAGCAATGCTTTACCCTGGTCTATGTCCTTCAGCCCGATGGACAATACGTCCTTGGGCTGAGTCAGATCAGTATCGCGATATTGTTGAAGCACTCGCGATTTCTAGACTAGGTTAATACGCATTGATAAAACCCAGGAGCTTCAACTTACTAGACGGAAGAATTGCTTCAAGCGTGCATCGTTCCCCATCACTTGGTACCATCGCATAACCGCCCTTCCCATATTCTGCAGTGGTTGAATGATCCCTCCGAGGGCAATCACTACGTTCGCCTTCGTTTCCTGATCCATGTAGATATCGGCAGCAGGCTTGATCGACGCATCCTCCTGTGCAATTGTTTTAAATCTTTCCATTTTCAAGTGCATCTCGTATCTCCTGCGAGCCTCGGGATCGAGAGCAGCCACTTGGGCTTGAGTCAATTGTTGACGACCTTGCTGAGAAGGCTGCTTCTGAACCGGAGGTTGCTGTGGGGCGGTGCGTGCCGGCTGCTGGTTGTTGGGATTCGATATTTCGACGACATCATCACTACTAGCACGCTTCAATTTGTTTGCAGGTTGAGCGGGCGAAGATGTGGGAGCAGCGTTCCGTGCATTGCTAGGCTGCGGTCGAGGTCCACGGTTGGCGTTCGAAGCATTGGTGGTCGAAACGGGAGCCTCTGGGGCTGCTGTCTGTTTTGGTGCAGTCACTTGCGCCGAAGGAGGTTGGTTTGGTCCTCTGGCGTTGAGATTTTGTGGCGGCTGGCCGGGCTGGCCGGGACGTGGTGGCTGCCCATTCATTTGAGCGAGGTGATTTTGCATTTGCTGATTTTGCAGTTGCATATTTGCCGCTTGCTGCTGCTGCCGTCCCTGACTCATCTGCTGCTTCATGAGGAACATGCGGATTTGCTCGTCAGATGCCTGTAGCATCTTCCCACTTGGATGATTCCGTACAGAATTGATTTCCGCCATACCTATCTGACGCTGTCCAGAAACATTCATTCCGTTCGGGAATTGCATAGGTGGCTGTCCCATAGGGGCGACTGGGGCGTTCATGCCAGCTGGAATCGTAGGCATTGTAGCCTGCCCTCCTGGACCTGGCGGTTGCATGGCTCCAGCTTGGCCTGCTTGTTGTGCTCTGGCTCGCATCAGATTTGACCAGTGCGCTTTCTGCAAGTTCTTAATGCCTTCCACATATTCCGGTCCAATGCTTGGATTTTGCTGAACCCATGCCTTCAGAGGGCCCCACTTTTTGACCTCAGGTGGTATGCCTCTAGGCATGCTCTGGTGGGTGAGTAGATTGGGAGGGATATCTAGAGTATCCATCTGTGCCATCATCCGTTGCTCATTGGCCATGCCCCCCGGCGGTACATTGCCCCGTTGCATTGTATTGCTCTGCTGCAGACGGGCTATTTGTTGCTGAAGCAGCATGGTCTGTTGGGGAGTCATTGCCGTTGGTTGTTGCGGTCTCTGCCCATTCATATTGAATTGGTTGCCAGGATTTTGTGAATTGAAAGGACCCGGTTGCGGGACTTGCTGGCCAGGTTGGCCCTGGTTATTACCTGGCATTGGGATCGGAGGTCGCCCTACCATATTCGAAGCATTCAGTTGACGTTGTTCATTCCATTTATGCATCACCTCGTTCAGTTTGTCGGGTGGGACACCGCTTATCTCCTGCCGCTGTTGTTGCGTGAGATTATTGAATAGAGCTGGATTGAATCCCGCGACATTCATCGCACCGCCGGGACCAACACGGGGATTTCCTTGGGCGAATCGTTGATCTAATGGCTGCCCAAAAGCTGGATTAGAGTTCGCTTGTTGAGCTTCTGTGTGGCTCATCTGAGATGGTGTTCTGAGTGGCGCGTTAAGGGTTGCCATTGCTGGGCTCTGTTGTGGTGGCATTGGGCCGTTTCCCATCCCGCCTGGTTGGCCTTGAAGGCCCATCTGCGCGGCTTTTGATTGCGCATTCATCCGGGCTTGCGCTTGTGACTGCTGCTGCTGTTGCTGCTGTTGTTGTTGGGCGGCTTGCATTCTTTGCTGCATTAACAGGTGCTGCTGGGACATACGGTTGTTGGGATGGCCCATCTGCTGGCCAGGCATTCCTCCGGGTTGTGGTGTAGCATTTCGCTGGGCACCATTTGCTGGGACGACTACTTGCCCCGATTCCTGGGCACTTATTCCCTGCTGCTGTTGATTCGCAATGTTGTCCATGTTTCCCAAAAATCCAAAATCACCATTTCCGCCCATCGATGTCGGAGGTTGCGTTTGCCCATTAAGTGGACTTGGGTTCATGGACCGCTGGTGCTGCATTGGTGGAGCTGCATTCGACATATTCTGACCCTGAGATAATGCCAGTTGCTGCTGCAACTGCTGCCTTTTCTTGTCGTTACGATATTGATTCAAGGCTTGGTTTCGATAGTACACAATAACAGGGTCTTGACCACGCTGTGCATAAGAGTTGAGTGCGTTTGGATCCATTCTCTTAGTGATATTTGCCCGAACCTGGTTCTTCTCCTCAGGAGGAGCCTGTTGCATGAGCCGATTCGCCATTTCCATTAGTATTGCATTCTCTTGCGGGGTCATTGGCGGACCGGGGGCTTGTGGTTGTTGCTGCTGCGACTGCTGCATAGGCATCTGGAATGGCTGTTGCGGTTGGTTTGGCGTCATATTTGGTGGAAGAGCATCGTTTGCCATTCCCATAGGCATCTGCTGAGGCTGTTGGCCTGGGAGAGGAGACGCTTGCATCTGATGTTGTAGGTGCTGGAAGCCTTGCTGAGCGGGTTGTTGAGGCATGGCTCTTGGCCCTTGACCAGTCATGCCGTTCTGGTTCATCATCATCTGCTGCTGCTGAGCTTGTTGCTGCTGGGCCTGGGCCTGAGCTTGAGCCTGTTGGTTGATCGTTTGCTGCAGACCAGCTTGGTTCTGATGCCTTCTTTCTAGCAACTGTTCCAATTTTGCTTCCACCGCACGTTTGTACGAGTTCTAAAAATTGTTGTTAGCGTGGTGCCGCGTAACCTTGGAAATTGCATACCTTATCTGGTGACGAATGAAATATCTCCTTCTCGAATTTGATGCCGATTTCAATCATCTTATTCAGGCCAGGAGGGGTTGGAGTGTTCTGGCTCGCAAGTCGGAGGTTTCCAATTCTGCAAGGTAAACGTCAGTTACTGTGGGTTGTGAATGGTAGGACCCACAGCTAGTCATAGCTAGAGACGGACTTACATGCTAAAAATTAGGCCTATACGTTCTTGAATCAACACGTTTGATTGCCAGCCCGTCAGTTGCCCCGTCTGACTGTTGACCGTCTGAAAAATGACCTGCTGGATTTGTGTTGTAGCATTCTGCTGAGGGCCACCAGGCTGAGCTTGGCGTTGTTGTTGGGGTCGCTGCTGCATCATTTGGCCTGGGCCCCCCATATGAGGAGCGAAATTTGCTGCCATTTTGAGCTCGGAAGTGGCAGCGCCACGCTCCAACGAGGAGACAGCCGACTCGGGTGTTGGTACAGGTCAGTGACCCGACCGTGACCAAAGGTCGATATTGGAGATTGTGCAGCTGTTTCGCAAAATCTCTCCGTAAGATGTAAATAATAAAGCGATTTCAAGGTTGGCTCTGGACCCAGCGAAGGAAAAGGGCGGAAGCCGTACTCAGTTGTTGACAATAGGCAGGCGGCCGTGTGGTGGCTGCAGGCTGCCTATGAATGGTCTATTATATCCACATGGAGCTAGGCCTTGTGTTGCGCGAGTCTCTGGTATTGGAGAAAGTGCACTCGTTTGCGATGCAGACTGAGGTGTTCGATCGGCTCGAAATGGTTGGGGGAAGCGGGTGGGGGGAGGGGAGAGTAGTGGTATTATCTGCGTGCTCGTGGCCGTGATCGTGATCGTGATCCGGGTCTTGATCGTGTTCGTAGTTTTACTTGAGCGTGTGTGCAGTCCGGTCGAGTCGAAGGATGAGGTGAGGATGAGGCTGTAAGGTAGGCAGGAGCGAGCGAAACCAACCACTTTATCGAGGGTTGAGTGACTATGACTGTCTTGCACCTTGCAACGCATTCAAGTGTCGCGGGACCGGGCAGCGCAGCGCAGCGTGATTGAGCAGGTAGACAGAGCGAAGGACCGCGGAGGTGAAAGTTGAAAGTTGAAAGTTGAAAGTAGAAAGTATCTGCGAGGGTGATACAGAAGGGCCCCAGAATAGCGGAGAGTTCTAGGTAGTTAGACCGTCAAAGCGTGGGCTTCTGAAGTCTCAAACCATTTGCGACACCGTAGGGCAATCCGGCGGAATAGAGACGAACAGACGAGTAAGTGCGGTATGACCAGGTAGTGCAACTATTGCAAGGGCGTTGGGGTGGCAGTCGTCGTGTTCTCGAGGAGGGGAGATTGGTTGACGGCGGCGTGCCAGAGTGAGGACTCGAAGGGACTCGAAGGGTAGTGTAGTGTAGTGTAGTGTAGTTGCAGATACAGGATGTGAAGTGAGAGGTGGAGTGAGAGGTGAAGTGAAGTGAAGTGAAGTGAAGATCCAAGCAAGTGACAATCCCAGGCCAGGCTGCGGTGGTGGTGGAGAAGGTGGTGGGTGGTAACCTTAGTGGATGCAGCAGCGGGCGGGATGGGCGATGGGGATGGGTTCTTTCGACAGACAGAGATTCGAAGCGCCAGCCAGGCGAGAGCCAGGCGAGAGCCAGCTTCTTCCTTCAAGGATGCCAGGGTAGGCAGGGGAGGGGGAGGGTATGGTATTGCAAGGGTGGCCCGCCTTAGACTGCATTCAGCATCGCAGCAAGCATCCTAATATTCTGCACCGATGCCCTCATTGGCCATCCATCACACAGCCCGGCGAACACAGGCTGTACCAGGCTGTACCGTATAATAATAAATACATCACCAGCGGCCTCCGACGCTCAGTCGAAGTACTCGATAGGAGTCAGAAGCATGGGCATGGGGACAAGAACCGCTTCTTCCTGTCCTGAGGTATGGGTATCTCGAGTTTTACAGTAACACCTTATGGTATGATATGGTATGGTATGGTATGGTATGGTAGAGGCCGAGCACGCATACACAGGCCCGCGCTCTACTTGTACTCAGTGAGTAGTGTCGCGGGTGGACTTTGCAGAATTAAAGGCATCAACTCAGCATCGAAAGGGGATCTCCTAGTACACGCATGTGTGGTGATTACAAGTATGATGACGGCCATTTGCTGCTGAAATGGCGTTCAGCTTTGGTGTCAGACATCAAAACCCTTCTGCCTCCCGAGACCAACACCAAACCTCGAGGACTTGCGCAGCTGCCATCTGCCATCTGCCAGCTGCCAGCTGCTCGGTCAATGGCCCGAAGAAGTGAGGCACTTGCGCCCAGCACTCGGTCACAAGTCTTTAATTGGGTCTCTCTCGCTGCCAACAAGGACATCGCTGACTCTTCTCTGCTGAACAGACACCGCCAGCTTGCCCCCAGCTTGCCCCCAGCCTGATGATCAAGGCAGGCAGGCGTGCGCTGGGAGGGGCGAGGGCAAGTTGGGTTGGCATTATTTGGGGAGGGGCCTGGTGGACGTTGACTGCTGGCAATCAGGAAGGGGGCAAGCAATGGCAAGGAAGCGGGCAGATCTGGGAGATCTCTGAACATTTTGGAAAATGGAGGCAGACGGGGGCGTGCCATTGTGGTGGAAGATCAGGAAGGTGTGTGTCCCTGTGTCCCGTTCGGGGCGCCCTCGCAGCGAGGGGGCTTTCGAATTTGGTAGAGAGGCTCTTCAACACTATGCGCATGAGAACAGAAAACAGATAAAGATTCAAAGTTTGCGCTTCATTCCTGTTCTCTTACGCGTAGCTTCCTTCGCCAAGATAATACTGGCGGAGTTCTCGTAGAGGAGCAATCTCCCAAGACCATTTCTCGGTGAAGAGCAGCAGTCGTGTATCGTCCTCGTCCCATGAAAATAAGAAATCCCTGATGTCCCCTGCTCCCGCTCCCATCGATCGACAAGCGACCTGACCACACGCACTAACGTACCGCATCTGGACTTCACCAGCCAGGGCCAACGTAAGCTACCCCATGTACCGTACCACCGTTACCGTTATCGAGATTCGAGCAAAACTCTCGCCTTCAAATATTTCCCCGCCGAATTGTCCAAAATCCCTTGAGATTTTTCTTTACGGAAGCATTTTGGCATATCACCCTTGCGCAGCTCTCTCTCCCGAAAGACTTTTCGCTTCTTTCTGAGGCGTGCCTGAGATGTGGTTCCAATCACCGCAGTGGGCAAGGACAGGCGTTTGAGGCTTGAGCAGGGATCGAGGGGCCACGGGGTTTGATGTTAGGGCGACAAGGCTGTTTTACTACTGCCGGCGCCGGCGCTGGCGCTGTTGGACATCGAGACTTCTCAGTGGAGTTCTCAACGTCGTACTAATACGTGTGGCCATCATCGAAATCAAGATACGGATCATATGGACTCGGAGATGCCTGGGCACTGCTCGCAGGATCAAACACAGGTGGTAAAAAGGAATATGCCAACATTTCCGCAGGATGGGTGCGCAGCGCGATCAGCGAAGATTTCGAGGACCCACACGGATTGTAGAGAGATGAGAGACGAGAGATGAGAGATGTATAATCACGTGAGTCGTTTTTCACGCAATGTTCACGTCTATCCACTTGGGATTTCCTATTGTGGCAGAGTCTTACGCGGTGAAAGACACTGTGTTTTCATTGCGTTTGAGAATTAAGGTTTTGTTATAAGTTCAGGGGTTGTTCGTGCATCAAATCTCCATGTGGCTTAGGCGAGCCTTCATTCAGGAACACGATCTACAACCAACTACTGAGAGCCCAAATCTTCCCTGTTTCCTTCGTTTTCAAGTTCAAACCCTCTTCAATGAGCACATAGTTCCAAAAGTTGAGGGAAAACGGGACATGTCGAGCACTACCTATGAGGATTCCGCAATATTATCCTTGCCCTTGCCTTCCCCAGATTTCGGCTATGGAGATGGCTAAAATCCCCCTGTGGCAGGTGTGGCGGCGGGAAAGATCGACCACGATGCCCTTTTCGACGGTGCTTCACTCTATCTCCGCATCTTCGAGCATCAAGAAAGAAACTTAAAGTCAACATATCCGGTCGGCAGATGCCATTCCTCATGAAACTTTATGACAAGGAGAAATTGTGAACACCTTTAACTCGTTTGCCACAGCGTGGATGAAACAATTCACGACAACCCATCTTAAATTTGTATAAAACCCTCCCAGACACATTCAGGATAAAAGCCAGTTCGAACTTCACCGGCCCGACAAACATCCTTTCTCTCTTCAAGCCTTAATTCAAGCCGCCTTCTATTCAAGTAATTCATCAAATTTCAGTCCGCCTTTCCGAATGTGAGCGCGCCTTCCATACAGTACTCTTTCGGGCTCCATTTCATTTGCGAGTGGCTAACAACATCCTTCGTTCTTACGAACGCCATCACTAGATATACTTTCAGGGTATTCATAAGGCTATCATGTTCGGTTCCTGTCCTGGAACCAATCCCCTCATCTCCGCAGGCCCGTCTTGCGCAGTCAATCGCTACTGACCACCAGGACCCGTTATTATCCGTGACAAGATTATCTTCAGTGGAAATGACTTACAAATTCTCCCGGTGGAAAGTGGCGAGATCGAATTCCAGTCCTAAACCGCTGGTCACAAATTCTTCGCCGGTGGCCTTGAATCCTTGAAATCGGAACATTGATTTTGTCTTGGACTAGCCTTAGCAGCTGCCACATGGGTGGCTTTGATGGTTTTGCAGATACTCTGTTCTTGTGCGGGCTTTTCGAGTTTGTCGATTAGCTTTGCGGGTGTGTCTCTTCGTCTTCACAATAGTTTGATGTTGGCATTTCCCATCATCGCCGTGGAAGACGACATTGTACCATGTCATTTCTAAAGAATTTGCTTGCGCAATGTTCTATTTTGATTTGAGTTTGTCATGCTCATCTGCCCACAAGCGTGTCACGCCTCCTTGAGACGGCGCACTCCATTTGGCTTTCTCGTGAATGTGTTTCTAGGTTTGCCAAGTTGAGTCTGCATTCGACGAGCCATTCCGTGAAGAGATTCCCGTGTTCCCAACGCACTACATCTTCAATTTAGGCTTTTTTAAAGAATAGGTAGCAATTGGTTTTATCTGGGTGTTCTTTCCATTGCCAGTTGTGCAGTTTTTGCGGATTCGGGAAGCATGGAGAGTTCCCAAAGATTTCTAGATGCTCTAGTGACTGGGAAGAAAAAGCGTCACCAGCAGTTTGAAAAGGTTAGACCATAGACTTGGTTGAAAAATCCCCCCCCATTGAAAGAATCAATTTTGTAGGCACAAGCTCAGGTATTTCTTTCCCATACACAAACGCCATGCTTTCCATTAAGTCCTTCCCAAAAAAAAAAAAAGCTGCCGACCACATCTTGATTCAACATCCAGCAACGCATCCCACCAATTCTCCCGTCCTCAATCCCAACGCATCACTTCCGCCTGCTGATCCGCCGCCCTATGGCCTCGATTCTCAATACTGACTTGCTCTAACAATGTCGGCTTTTTCTTCGTCGTCGTCGACGCAGCAGTACTGGCGCCAACTTTCTTCGCCCCGCCTTTTTGCTGTGCCATGCGCTGTTCAGCGGCGGCCGCTCGACGAGCTCGTTCCTATTGTATGGTCAACGTCTGTGTCTCCGCTTCTATGAAACTTGAAATTTTCGTTCAATTTTGGAGGGGTGAATTTGACGTAAATTTTTACGTACCTCCTTCATTTTCTGCTCCTTGACTACAGGATCGACATACTCAACAGGTTCCTCCGCAACGCGCTCGCTGGTCGTCTTGCCTTTGCTTTGTTCTTGACCCATTTTGTTGGTTGTTGTGTTGGTCGTGGCTCAGTCCCAGGCCTGGTATTTTTTCCCCCCAGTGGAAGTTGTGAATTCTAAAAATAGAATTCGCCGCAAAGCACCTCTGATTGTATCAAATCATAAGTTGTGAATCCGAGGATGGTTTTCGAATTCAATTGAGAATGAAGAGATGAAAAGTCATTCAAAAGAAATACGAGTCACCCTGGGTGTCAAATATATTTCATTTAATCGCGTTGCGGCACAGCTAGGCTGTGCTCTGCTTCTGCCTAGCAATCAGCCCCACCCAAATGTTGGTCCCTGCTTTCTGCCTCATGGGATCAAAATGTCTGTAGTTTTAGCGAGTCAACCCCTGAACTCATCGATTGGGTATAGATGAAGAAGATGAAAGCAATTGATCTCATCCTAGAGCCACCGTTGCTTGATGATCCAACCAGTGATCTTCTTTTGCTAATGTACCTTAGATACATGTTGAATCATGAAAGGGTGGAAGCTACAATTTCTGGCTGGATGGTCCCCAGGCTGTTCGAAACCCTTCGCACTGTAGCACAAGAAGGAGCAGATCCCTGGTTGGTTGGCAAACAAGCAGCCCGACCGACAACTTGCAAGGTGAATTGCCCGGTTGTGTACTCTGTGTCCATATTCGCATGCCATTTATCCATGTTTCATGTGTTTTGGGTTCGCAAACCTCTTCTTTTGAGCCTGGCATGAAAATATTAGCGGATGCAAACTAGCAAAAATTTAGCAGAAGAATTGTTGAGCTGGTATCTCCTTTCCAAACGAGAACCTAGGGGCTCTCGTTTTGATTCGGTACGATTAAAAAATCGGAAAGCTGAAGTATGCGCGACTCGGTCTTTGAGATAGGAAGTGACGCTGCAAGATCGGTCATTTCAAGCAAGTATTCAGGGGCTCGCTTATGCTTCCTAATCAACTTCAAGTCAAAACTTCTTTCCTCTTGTCATTACACGTTTGCCGACACTTTCCCCATTTTTATGGTCGTAGTTTCATTTTCTTTCCGATCTCGTGATGACTTTACTGTAATTATGCGCAATATTATTACGTACATAAAATTATAAATTATTCGGGTAATGAGTTACTCCAGTTTGGCCGGAGATTTTGATTTGGAGGTATATCCTCGGAGCAAAGTGATGTCCGGACATTTCTGGTTCGGAATTGCGGGTTTACAGGGAAGCTTCTGATCAAGCACATAGGATTATATATCAGTACTTGAATTGCTCCAGTACAGAGACATCAAGTGACGCTGCTTATTTCACTATTGTGATTAGTGAACTCCGCGCAGTCCGTGCTCTCAGCAAAATTAGAACTCTTGTAGGTAAGGAGTTTAATTTTACATTGATCTACAGGCATGAATGATATCGCTTTGAAATGTTGAAAGCAGCTTTGTTGACTCATAGGTCCCGCAGTCAATGAACGAGAAGTGATTCTCCAGAGCAGCCACAGCTCCTCGCTCAGTGAGGGAAACATATAAGAAGTCTCAATAATGGCTTTGAATATTTATCTCAAAGTAAACTGAACAACTCATTCCAATGTTAGAATCCACAGTCATTCTCCTCTCCTGGGTTTTGCTTGCGTTAGCAAGCAGCCTTCCCTTCGCCGCGAACTTTGGCGAGACTCCCCTACCATTCAAGATAGATGTAAGAATACTCCTGGGAGTATTAATTCTTCTAAAGATTCTCAGGTTGACCCCGATTTTATCGCCGAAACCAAAATCAAAGCGTCTTTAACGAGATTCGTGGAAGACATTGACATCCCCCCGCTCACTGAAGGCCCTACCAAGCAGAACGCCACTGTCGTTAGAGATTACTGGGTCAATGACTATGATTGGTTCCAAGTCCAGGATGAGTTGAATGAAAAGTAATTCACATCCCAATTGTCTCCTAGTATTCTCTAATCCCCACAGATTCCACCATTTCACCACCACGGTCCACACAGCAAGCCCATCCAACTTCACTGATCCCGTTCCTCTCCATTTTGTCCACCATAAATCCAACAGATCCGATGCAATACCACTATTGTTTGTTCACGGATGGCCCGGTAGCTTCCTAGAAGTGACGAACATCATCTCGAGCCTCACTGTAAGATCCTCTCCCGGTCTACTATTAACTGTCCAAAGGGGATCTCAACTGACGCAAATTTTCCAGAACCCTCCCAACGCAAGCCTCCCAGCCTTTCATGTCGTAGCACCAAGCCTACCAGGCTTCGGCTTCTCTCCCTCACCGAGAAAGCCTGGAATGGGACCCCGCCAAATGGCCCACGCCTTCCAAAGTCTAATGCTCCAGCTGAGCTACCCGAAATACGTAGTCCAAGGTGGAGATTGGGGTGGCATTATTCTTCGATATTTAGCAGCAGACTTCCCTGAAAGTGTCCCCTCAGTCCTGTCCAATTTCTGGGTCATTCAGCCCAACGCCACTGATTTGGCGCGATACGAAGCTGGTACCTCAACGCCGGATGAGGTGGTAGCTATTCAAGGTTTCAAAAGCTTCTTCCATGGACTCGGCGGATACTTTTATGAGCAGCAGCTGCATCCGTTACAGGTTGCTATCTCACTGACTGATAGCCCGGTGGGAAATGCGATGTGGATTTATGATATAATGTACCATGCTGTGGAAGATTATTTGTGGACGCCGAAAGACATTATTACTTGGAGTATGATGTATTGGATTCCAGGCCCATATGCCGGTGCTAGAATTTACAGAGAATCTTTGCTGGTAATTTCTCCTCTGAAAGTCGAACAAGGCGGCGACTGATTTTTCATAGGAGGGATCGACTGCCGTTGGCGGCTTTGCGGCCAATTTCCCCTGCATTAACCAGCCCATTGCCATCTCAGAGTTTCCGGGTGATATACAATATAAAATTGTAAGTTTACTAAACAAAATCAGAGAAACAGACTGACGCTTTGTAGCCGCTTGACTGGGCGAGAAGACTCGGGAACGTTGTTGTGAGAAATGTGCATCCCTTTGGAGGACATTTCGCTGCTGTGGAAACCCCTGATGTATTGCTGGGGGATATCTGGGCATTTTGGGGGAATAAGACATTGTCTGGTCTCGAAGGCGTCTTCTAAAGTGGGAATTGGGGGTATCTTTTTCGAGTAGAATTGATTGATGGAGCAAAACTAGTACCTACTTTGACTACAGAGAATCAGTATGACGGTAGTATTGCTAGAGCTAGGTGTGGTATGTTCTGTGGCTTACAAAATTCTCCGATATCTCTACATGAGCTAAGTTTTTGGGAGCTAATATGTGTGGAGGATAAAAAGAAACGGTTACTTTTCTCAAGTACAAAAGAAAAGTTCTCACATAACACAGTCTTGAAAACGTCTTCCTAACAACGAATATCCACGCGATAACACAGCAGCAGCACCAGGGGCGACAGAACAAAGGGCAATCATTATTCCTCGGCATCATATTGACCGGAAGTCATGCGAGACTCGGCCAATTTCGTCTGCAGCAGAAATTCCTCCACCATATCCTTTTGTTTATGATTGTCTCATAAATAATTGTAGTAGTTGCTTTGCACTACCTAGTCTCCGCAAATATCGCACTCAACCACGAGGACAATGCTTCGCTTTGGGCAATGCCACACCCGGTGCTATGAATCCTCTCCTGAATTGTAGTTTTCTTGCTATAAACTAATGTAATCTATTGACTATACATGCAAGCCCCGTGACCAGTCCAATTTTTGAGATAAATCCCTCGCGGGAAATCTATCATCAGATCGGGATACTTCTCCTACCGTATAGCCGCCAGTTTCGTTGCAGTATTCATTGTTATTCCTCTCCGAGTAGAATCCTTGCATGGTGCAGCATAAGCCCCATAAGTCCGCCTGTCAACCTGAGAGATTCTGCTGGATATGTAGCAGTAGCTCCCTCTTTCTGGCATCTGGCAAGTCTTGCAACCCACTCTCACGTGTGCCGGTGGATATTTTTCTGCTCCTCTTTCCAGGCGGCTCTTCTTGGTGATCTGATTGGGGAGAGGATTCATCGATGGCTAATTGCTTGCGTATTCCTTGCGAGAAGAACTTTCCTTTCCTCTTTCACCTTTCTCTAAGTCGCGACGCAAAGCCCTCCTGGATCTCTTGCGAGAAATACGATCCTCTTCCAGAGAGCGCTCTTGGGACGTATTGTAAATCTCCACAAGATCCCGTGAACGTTTGGCACGGCTTACTTGTTGCAATCCTAGAAGCCTATATATATCCACAATGTCGAAGAACTCGGTATCCCGCAAATCAATCGCACTAAGATCCGTAAACTGATCTGGTGACCTGCTTTCGAGAATAAATGCATGGGCATCTGACATAGATAATCGCTCCAGGAACTGAGGTAACAAGGCGTCTAGAAAGACTTTGCTTTCGACGTTTCGGCGAAATTGTCGTGAGACAGTGTCTGGGCCCAACTTTTGCAAAGCTTGAATCATGGTTTGAATCTTGAGTCTAGATGACAAGTTATCATCGAAAACAATCTGCGAGAGGTCTTGGATTACTTGAACATTGTCATTGTCGCGGGTTAACAAGAGTTTGAATTCTTCGACGGTGCGCTTGAATCCAGCCAGGAAAACGGGCTCGCTCGAGTTGAGCTTCCTGATTTGCTTTCTGGATTTTGCTAATTTTTGTTTTGTTGCTTGCTCAGAGTGATGCTTGGCTCGTTCTGCCGTAACCACGTAATTCGTCGGGGAGGAGGTGTTGTTGACGACACTGAAGTCCTGGAACGCCGAGATTTCCCACTTTGGCGTGACAAACGTTTCATCGCCATAGAAAACGTATTCTGATTCATGACCTTTGAACTTGGTCCTTAAGAGTTTGCCTGTTAGAGTCCTGGCGGCATGACCACGGTGTCTATGTCGTTTGGCAAAGATACCAGCAGCCGTAAAGTTTCCAGGCCAGTAACTTCTTCGCTCTTCTTTGGTAAAACCGGACTCAAGTACATTCGCAGCACTCTGGTCGTCGAGTATAACAAATTTAGGATAGCCATGTTCCCCCTTTGGATCGTACCATTTACTTTGGGAGATCGTCGGAGGATTCTTTGGCGAAAAGAGCAGCCAGCCCATGGGATTCAATGGATCGCCATCACCAGATACGCCAACAATGAAATCTTTCAGTGGATCCGTCTGTTGGTGCTTCTGTGCCTTTGTGGAGATATCTCCAAGTTCATCTTTGGTTATCTGGGAGATTTCGTGGGAATCGCTGGTTTGATCGCTGCCAAACCGATCCATTCTCGTTGTCGAATTCCTGGTATAAGTTTCACTCCCCAAACTCTTTATGTGACTTGGGACTATTGATTCGTATATGGCGATATATTTGATCGTCTTAATTAGGCTGTAGCTGGATCTTCGAATTGTCGACCTCGTCAAGGTGGATGAAAATTGAAACGCGACGACGATTTTGTTGGTGACAAGTAACTCAGTCTGCAGTTATGCAAGAGGAAGTTCGCGGATAATATTTCCAGGTATCGGGAGGAGACTGCGGCAGGATTTGGAGAACCAGATGATGATATTGTCGTTTCCTCGTTCCACGAAATCAGAAAATATAAGATTTCATAAATGACACTATGAGGCTGACATAGGTGAATGTCTTCGATACTTCCTACAGTACCACAGAAGCGACATCGGCTGTCAAAATCCCTTAGTTATTCAGCGTTATTCACCTACAATAATATCGTCCTTCCAAAGAAAAGGCCAATTCCTTCAACCCCCAATCAAAGCTCGATCGATTACACACCCTCGTACCCTCTTACCACTTTACCCTCTCCTCGCCCCTCTCACACCTAATTCCAAAGCGCCGAGAATGTCACAAGATAAGAGAATGAAGTGTTTCGAGAAAGAGCGGGATACTGCCATTGAACAGAGAGATTTCCTGGTCAATTTGGCGCACGAGATGTCAACGGTCCAACTTAAGGTTTTTGGTACATTGAAGCCATTGATTCAGAAGTTGCCTGCTTCCCTAGCAAAAGAAAACTTGAAGAAGACATTTAAAGAGGGAGTAGCCCAACTTGACAGCCCGCAAATTTCCATCGGCCACTTACCAGTCCTGCAAACAGCCATCTTCGGCGAGGCTGGCCCCAAAACCAGCGGCTATTTCGATGTTGACTTGTCCAAAGATTATCTCATCAAGGGCGAGGACGTTGACGAAATTGACGATATGAGCACTACTACTCGCCAGAACGTGCCTGCAAAGGCTACAGACAGCTCAAGCGTCGCGAAGATGGATAGGGAAATTAAGAAGAAGGCTAGGAAGCCAGTGGTTAAAGTCGAGGAGCACGACGACGAAACCCCTAGTATCGAGGATGAAAAGGCTGCTGGCGTCAACAAACATAGGAAGGGTACATCCGCAAAGAATTCTCTCGACGACAAGGAGAGAGCTGAGACTCGAAAGAAATCAGCGTCCACCAGGAAGGCAACTAAGAAGGCAACTGAAGATGCGGCGATGAGAAAGAGGGAGGAGGAGGATGCGAAGAAGCTGGTTGATGCGAGGAAGGTCAAGGAGGCAGCGAGAAAGTTGAAGCATAAGAAGGCCAAGGAGGCTGAGGAGGCGAGAAATGCGAAGTTGAAGTCGAAGGAGGAGAGGGCGAGAAAGTTGCAGAATCAGGAGAAGGAGATGGAGAATAATGATAAGAAGGGTGGCATTTCAAAGACGGACTCTATAAAGCGCAAGGCTGCTGTATCAATTGACCTCCGGCCGCAAAAGAAGACAACATTCACCATTTCAGACCTTCAGCAAAAGCTCGACGAGGCTAACAACGCTAGCGAGAGTACATCATCCTCTGACAATACCTCTGACGAAGAGGGCGCCGCGGCCCATCCACCCCCCCTGAGCACAACCGAGTCTAGTTCCGAACCGGCTGGTGCAGAGTCTAGCCGAACTACATGAATACTGCGCATCCATGTAAGGAAAGTTGAGAAAAGAGAGTCACTGCCAAATGATCAAAGATATATTCTTCAATTTCCGTATTCATTGATTCTGTCTTCTGAGGCCACCGTCGTTGTGAGTGAAAGCACCGTTGCATTCTTCTGCAAGTAATCCATTGGAGAGGAGAAAACGCCTTGCGGCGACACCAATTACGTGTCTGATAGTCACCTACAAATTATCATCCAAGCTTAAAATTCCATGAGTCTCCGCCAATTCTCCTGGATAATTTCTTATCCCGACGACACTTTCTCAGACTCCTGTCTCTCGACAGCTCCATTATGATCACTTCCTCCCTTGTCGCTCACGGCCTGTTCATGTCTGGCGAGGTTATCTAAGCCCTTGCGGGCAACCTCCAGCTTGGCTTGAATCGCATCAGTGGTCTTCCGGAATTTGCTTTTTTCGGATGGAGTGGCCTTTCTGATCATTGCGTCGAACTTGGGCTGGGCCTTTTCGACAACTACAACCAATTCTTCACAATTTCCGATAATTTTCCTGAGAACTTCATTCTCTTTCGCCAATCTCGCCATCAAAACCTCCTGTGACTCTTCCTCTTCCTCCTCTTCTATGTCTGAAGGTGCCAGAAGTTCCATGCCTAAACGACTGGGGTTCGCTTTCTGTGGAGTTACGATCCCAGTGGCCGTATCCTTGGTGGTCACAATAGAAAGCTCTCTAGAGTTGGAATCATCAAAATTCTTGGGCCCGGGATATTTAGACAGATCCCCATGGTACACGTAAGCTTTTTTGCCTGGCTCCTGAATCCATAAATAACGGCCTTTATTATCGAGTGCCGGTCGGCCGAGGTGCCTCATGCTGATAGGGTGATAACCAGTTGTTAGGAAATTGGCTGGCCAGGTATACGCCTTTTGCCTCTGTGAGAGCCCGAGTTCTTGTATGATTGCCTGACATTGGTCGTCCAGCACAACGAATCCAGGGAACCCAGTTTCGCCACTGGGATCATGCCATGATTCCTTCGTGATTTTTGGCGGCATTTTTGGACTATATAACAGCCATTTCGCTGGTTGATTCGGCTTGCCTTCTTTGGATTTTCCGAATTCAAATTTGCTGATTGATTCATGTTTCTGGACCCTTTGTGTTTCCTTGGCTAGGCTGGGCGCTTGTTTGCTGTATGAACCTCGATCAAGGCGTAAGAACTCGGCTTGTTTGGCGCTCATTTTGTATCAAGTTCTGTGTGAATCAGTAATTTTCATTTCTTAAGAAATCGACTTCTGGATTATGGAAGCTTACGTTTGAGGTCAAACTGCTATATTTGGAGATAGGTTGTTCGATGAAGCAGCGAGTTTAGCAGAGACGGGAGATACTGGGTTGAGACCAAAGTTGAATGCGATGAACAGCAGATTGTATGTTGAATTGGGAGAGGATTCATCTAAAGAAAAGAGGAACCTGATCTAAGAGCAAAAGAGCAATAAAGTGAATTTGCGCGTGTTTTAACCGCCCTCACGATCTTCGCCCATTCAGAACTCCAACTCCAACGACAAGATTGAATGCCAAATTCATCAACAACGACGATAGCCCCCGCTCAATCTCTTAAACATCATCTCACATTTCACAATATCACCATTCTCAACGACAAGCATGATGTATGCCATCTCCGATCTCGAGGTCAACAACATTCCCGCTGAGCGTACCGCCAGCCTCCGGACTCTCCTCAGCGAAGACGTCGACGAAAGTGAATGCATACTATGGGAAGACGAACTGGAAGAGGAAAACAGTAATCACAGCGCAAAGAAACCTCCGATCACTCACGAAATTGACGCATGGGGATATAGCACCGACCCTGAATACTACATCAACTTCCCGAAGACGCCCCCAGAGGTCCTCCCCATTGCATTTGGTCCCAATGGCGAGAAATTCGTCTTGGTGGGCTACCCAGATAAGGAATACCCCAAGATTTTGAACTGGCAGAACGTCCCACCTACCGAAGGAGAAGCGTTGGAGGCTGCGGGTCGCCTTTTATTCGTATACGAGGGTTACCCAATCGAAGGATATGAACGACAACGGGAAGAGAAGAACGCCAAGGGCTTGTGCGGAAGAGTCCCGCAAGGGATCAATTACAACAAATATGGCATCGGTTCGAAGTTGGTTCGGGGGATGGGATGGTCAGATGGCGAAGGATTAGGCACGGAAAACAACAAAGGTCGAGTACATCCCGTTGAAGCTATAGATCATCCGAAACGTAATGGGAAACATGCTGGATTAGGCTGGAGTCTTTCATCAAAACCCCTGCCATACCTCGTCAAAAATAATGATGCCGAATACGGCGTCTTTAGGACTTTCATTCGATCAGGCGGTGATGCAACGCGCAAGGCAGAAGAAAGATGGGCGTTAGCTGCGAAGCAAGGAGTTATGCCAGCGTTCGACAGACAAGTCGATTTTCTATATCCAACGGACGCCTGGTATCGATTGATGGATTATCCAGCCTTTGAGTGGGACAGGTCTCATATCGAGGCTATCTCCGCGTATATGACTGCAAAGTCTTCATCTTTTCGATCATTCGACGACGATCTACCCAAGGAACTTCCCGAGACAAGAGCGGAGAAAGAAGATCGCTACCAACAATATTTCGCTGCCCAGAATGTTGCCAAGCTACAGAAGAGGATGCTCAACTTGGGAATACATGTGGCGAACCCATTGTCAGACGCTCGCAGAGCAGACGCTCGGAAAAAGACAATGGGCCCATCCTGGAGCCAGGCTGCCGACTCTGCCAAGAAAGCTCGCAAACTCGCCGACGATGCACACCTGGAGGCAATACAAGCCGAAGGATTAGAGGGGGAATATCGAGAGCAAGCTCTATCAGCGATAATGAATAAGGCAGAAGAAGCAGAGAGGAAGGCTCGAGAAGCAGAGGATCTTGCAAAGAAACTGAAGGACAAATATGACCTCATTAAGGCCGCCAAGGAAGGGCCAAAGCGTACAGGTTAGGGTGTTATCCACACGACAAAATGGTTGTCCGCAAGGACTTTTCATTATCTGCCTGAAGCTTTGGAGATTGCTGCATTATCATATGTGAGGGTATTATTCTGAAGGCATTGATTTGTGGCTGGATGATTATTAATTCCAGCCCCCCTCTGATAAAAGACCCACTAGAGAACAGAAATGCCATCTTCCTTGCTGTTGCACTACTTAATTATATACTAATCGTGACAAGTTTGACAATGATTCTGAGGAAACTCAGCAACTGCCACCAAAACCAAACAATATTCGTTGAAAAATTCGGCGCCCGGCTTATTAAGTCCACCATAACTTTCTACATGCATTGAATACTTCGCCGATTACGAGACTCAATACCCAGGCCGACTCCAGTCAATCTCATCGTCAGACGAAATATTCTCCACCTTTTCAGCCGCGGGTGTACTCCTTCCTTTCGATGCTGCCATCAACCCCTCGCGCGCCAATTTCTGCTTGTGACTCTGTGCTCTAGTCTTAATAACTGTCGTTACTCGTGGAATATTGCCAGATATTTCTTTGAGAGGAGAAGTCTTTGCAGACATACTGGGATCAAAGGTAGTTGATTCTGAAGGGAGTTGAAGCACATCTTTCTCGCGTGGAGGATTCTTTGCGGAGATACTGAGACCGGAATTTGATGTTGAATAAGTCTTTGCAGACATCTCATCGGTGTTGCGAGAGCGATAATCCTCGGCTTCGACATCGTCATCATCACTATCAAATACAAGAGATCTAGCTCTCTTCAACGCACGACCGGTTGGCGCAAAGGTCCCTGCTTCTCTATGTTCCCTGAACCAGCGATCAAATCCTTCGACGATCTCCGTCTCAGTGGACGATCCTTTGGAAAAATCTTTTTTGGTGTAGGGTCCAGTGACTCCATTGCCTTGGAAAATTACTCGGTACTTGCCGCCAAAACTATTCTCCAGCGAGCTGTCCTCCGCGTCAAGCACAACGAGTTTCAGTGTGACGTCTCCGCCACCTGTCGTCATAAATCTCTTGGGTACATGAAAGGTCATCCCTTTGATATTGAAGCGGCGGTGATGGCGCGTGACCACGTTTCTGGTGCGACCATTAGCGAGGAATGTATCGAGCCCGATTTTGGCCTGGGCAGCCTTTGCCTTTTTCTGCGCCGTATTGTGCTCATCCGGTTTCTCGTTTCTCCAAATCTCCTGCTGCAGCTTCACATTCTCCGACTTTTTACGCTGCGTCTCGGCCTCTCTGGCTTTGATAGATTCCACGGTTTTTTGAAACCAACTTTCAAAATTGTCCTGCATTTCTATACGATCCGACTCGAACATGGCGGCATAGTTGATGCGGTCTTCCTCAGATTCGGCGGCTAACTCGTTGTCATCCATGAAAGCCCCATCTCTGACGGACGTATTTGCAAGATATCCCGCATAGGTTGGTTCAAGTCCTGAAGCAATGTTTAGCCCTTTATAATTCTTGGAGTTTGGTAACAAGCCATTGCTGACAAGAAGCGGGCGTAACGCGCTGCGAGCAGAAAGGTCAAGCAATCCGATGAATACGGCCTCTGCAAGTAATATGTCTGAAGTGTCGGATGCCTTAATACCTTCAGATGATTCAGGCCATGCAGCCAAACAATATACATCGACGTGGCAGCCTGGAAGTTCTAGAAATTCGTAAACCTCGCTGGCAGATTTGTCGAGTATTTGGAGCCTGTAAGTGTGGCTGGTATGATTAAGTCCACGGCCTCGCATGCCAGCTTTTCCCCTGCCAGATCCGACATAGAGTCTTTCATCTTTAAGTCCATCCTCCAATTTGACCCATGCAACCACCAGGTAAATTCCTCGTTCATACCTAAGGAATGATAGATTCATCGATTGTCGAGTGTAGACAAGAGGAAGTCTTTGGATAATCCCTTCTGTCAGGATTCTTGTCATCAACAAATGCTGCCCGGCTTGACAAGTTCTCTTAAGCAGATCTTTGCAGATCTCGGCATCCGTCTTCTCTGCCAATAACTTTTCTATGCCCGGATCCACTGTACGACCAGTTGCCGAATTGAAGCCTCGAATTGTATCGATGGCACTGGTAACGCAGACGGCTGCATCAACGACAGCGAGGTCTTCAGCTATACGACGCATAGTCCTGACCGGCCTGCCGTCAGAACTCATTGTGAATACAATGAACAGTTGACGAAAATGGATGATGAAATCTCTGAGGATATACCGGCGATGATGGGGCAATCGATTGAAGGAGAGGAGGCAGTTGGTGATTAATTAACGCGGAGGATTACTGAAAGTGAGGACAAATTGAAGAGTCAAGCTCCTCTTCGCAGTGCGATGAATTCGAGGCATCTACGATTGCCATACGGCTCCTTCCTCTTACAAATAAGGTGAACTTTGAAACGAGCAGGTACTCCTCACTTTCGAGCATGAAGTCCGTCGCCGCTGTTTTCGTCGACACTGGCTGACTCCTTCCCTTTCGACGCCTCAACGGTTCCAAATCGCGACACAATCACCCGCATCTTAAGGGTTCATAGTAACTTTCTCTATCGTTGCTCTTTCTTTCACAATAAAGTCGAAGAATCCTCAAAGCCACGCGTTGTATCGACAAGAATCAATGAGATGGAGGGAAATTTTACAGTGAGCGCTACTGATTTTACGCACACCTCAATGGAGTACAATTCGGCATCAGAAACCCCAGAACAGCTGGTTAATTCGTGCGTATATATACTTTCCCAGACTAGCCGCATAGTAACATCCAAACAGGGAGGCGGTCGATTCTGGAGACGCCAGCAAAGCGACAGACTCATACTTCAATCCTGCACCAGAATCCGCAAATGATGTCTGCAATACGTTGTATGTATCCCTATTTTCCCAAAACTGGTATTCGAGATGATAGGAGTTCTTCTAACTCTCCCAAGTTCGCCAAATTCTCTAGCCGACTACAAGCAAGATCGCTATGGAGGTTCTATCGAATTGGGCAACTCAAGCGATTCAGCAATGCATCCACCCCGCCGAATTGTCTTGCCAAATACTCTTGAAGAAGTTATTGCACAAGCAACGACTGAGATTAATTCCGCTGTCAAGATTGACAAAATCATCAATGTTCTCGCAGCCATGGCTGAAAAGGTCTTATGGTGTGCCGCGAGACTTTTCGAAGATCACCATTCGGAATTTTGCGCCACTCGGATCGTGCAATGTAAAGCATTTATAAGAATTGTTTGGGAGGCTGGTCTTATCTTTATCCGCGACTATTCATTTGCCGATGGTAGAATGGAGGATGAAAATTCAATCGACCAGCTGTTGAGCCGCAAGGTTCTGATCACCAATCTCCTCGTCGAATTCCAAGAGAGTACCAAGCACGACTCGAAATCCATTTGCAATTATCCAAAGAACTTGATGGAAGTAACTCTGTTTTATACAGTGGTTGATTTGGCCAACCAGGTCCCGCACGACCACGCACCTTTTCTGCAGCGACTTATGCCAGAGCTTCTGGAAATGAATTTCTCGGGTGGTTCTCCTCCACTGAGACTTTGCGGACGTTTGGCTGCTGACATTGGCGAGAAAACTATTCGTGCAATTAGCAAATGTTTGATTTCCTTATTCATACCTTTATATAATATGGTTCGCTGATTTTGCTGTAGCCAGAAAAGCACGATTCGACAAGGAATGCGAGGATGCAGCAGCGGAATGGTATGAGCACGGTTCTTCCGCTGACGGATCTTATATGGGATGAAGATTTTTTGCTGTGTTCAGGGGTTGGTGGAACCTGCCAAATGATTATGCTTTTCCCATCTGGACATAGCCAATGGTGTATCGGCAAGGATTTCAATGCCTCCCAATTTGTACCGGTACCTTGCCTTTCAAGTTTTGCAGTTTTCTTCTAGGCGCCTGAGCCGTTATGATTGATGTCTACCAGCTAGAACCACCCCGAATATTATATGTTTGGCGTTATCGAAAGCGACGAGCGTAAAGTGATTTCTAAAGATGGTACGAAAGATGACTGAATGATTCAACACCGAAGTAGAAAGTTCTTAATTCGTGAGCGAACTTCCTAACTAATTTCTTCAATGCCAGGCCAACAACGCTATAGAGAAAGAAAACTAAATACAACGATTAAGTTTGCCAGCTGTAAGTACAGCCTGCAGCGGTATTGTCGCCTGCCAGAATCCGCCCGAAGAAATCTCGCCATTAATTCAGCATATTATGCATACCAGTCCTTCCGCTCCCATCCATACCCAAGGCGACAGAAGTTCCGAAAAACGCAAGGTCTACTCTTCTAGAATAGACAACGAATCAAGTTGAATAATTAATCCCTTGCGGGAATCCAACTTCGGGTTGCCATCATGGAGAAGAGAATAAGGACGTCGTCGAATCTTCCGCCGGATCAAAATATGCATCCACCCAGTTTCTAACCCCCTCCCCCCTGGAAGCTTTCAACAACTTCCTCCTTTCCTCCCTATGCGCTCCTTAACCTCCTCGGATACATTGGAAACTGGTCATGGGATATTATTAAATTCCTTGCGGAAAGCCTCCATCTTGTGGTCGATCTTGTCTGCGAGTTTCCGTCTCTTCTTTTTTTCCGCAGAATCCGTGGTTTGGCGGATCATGGTGTCAATTTCTGGCCGCGCTGCTTCTACAGCCTCGATGAATTTCCGTGATGCCGCCACCGTGCGCTTCAGTGCTTTGTTTTCTTTCAGAAGGTCTGAAACTTGCGCTTGGTCATGAAAATCGGATCCAGGATCTGATTCCGAGTCCGAGTCAGGAATCAACAAGTCGAATTTGATCCCTCTCAGCGATGCTTTTGGTGGAGTCACTACGTGTGTTGGATCTTGTTTGCTAGTGACAAGAAATAGCTCGACGAAGTCGTTTGACTGGCCGGGCGAAGGATATTTGGTCGAGTTTCCGCTGTAAACATACCAACCCGTCGTGCCAGGTTGTTTTAACTTCAATACTCGTCCTTCCGAGTCCAACGCCGGTCTACCCCAGTGGCCACACTCGTTTGGATGGTAACCCGTTGAGAGGAAGTTGCCAGGCCACGTATTATGCTTGACTTTCTGGCTCAGTCCGGTCTCCTGCACCATAGCGGCGCATTGGTCGTCCAAGTAGACAAATGCGGGAAATCCTTTGGCACCCGTCGGATCGTAGAATGAGTCCTTTGAGATTCGTGGTGGTTCTTGAGGACTGTAAAGGAGCCAAGTTTCTGGCTTATTGGCCTTGCCATCTTTTGAGACTCCGATCCTGAATTTCGCGAATTTGCCAGCTTTCTGGGTCTTGACTGCTTTGGCAATAATCGATTTTGCATCGTCTTGATAAGGACCTTTATCTAAGGTTTTATAGGACGGGCGGGGAGATGAGGCAGCCATGGATGCAGCTTCAGAGATAACTCGGGAGATTGTATTTGAAAGGCGAAGGCTAGATCGGAATTGAAGAGCGACGAATACTTCAAAGTTTTGGGGTTGAAATGCAAAAGCTAGATCGTGAATGCGGTTCGAAAGGCGACAAACAGTTCAGGTTTAGGGTCGAGGCAGGGAAGGTATGTCGAATCCTGCGATGATCTCGGTCGAGAGAATTGAATATTTATGGAGGTTGCCAGTAGGATTAAATGAAAGGGAGGCCGTGGATCGGGATCTGTCTGGTAATTGAATTCACATTTGGTTTCAATAATGTCGCAGCTAATAATGATTCTCTCATGCAAACTATATCTTGAAATATAATCCAGCAACAGAATAAGAATTATACGATAAAGTATTCCTCTCCAAAACCCGTGTAATAAAGATAGCGATCAGAATTACAGAAGTAGTATTACAATGCCGGAAGATTAGTAGCTCAATATATGGATCTAAAACTAATGAAAGATTGAAACAGAAGATTTGCACTCCTCTCCCCTGAATAATATGAATCAGTTATTCTATAATACCCTGGATTCCCTTTTCTGATTATAAAATATTATGAAACCTCTTCTGCAACTGCAACATTGAAAATTTTTCATGTCGAACCAGTGAATCTCGAGCGGATTTCAAAGATTCATGAAGCCTTATTTCATTATTCACACAAGTCAAACAATATTTCAAAGGTTTGGTACTATAGATCGAAATGCATCAGCTTCTATTCTTTACTTAGGTAGAGTAAGTGTAGAAATTCCATCCATTCAGATGAGCTTAGGCTGTTCTGTAAAGTTTTCATATTCCTTCGTGTGCATCTAAAATTGTTTCACAGCTCCAATACAAGAGTACGTAGGCGAGAAGCAGAGAACATGACCGTAACCTCTGCGTCAAAGAAACCCGTAATAATACTGAGCATCAAGAATAAAGCATTGAGAGAATGAAGAATCCCTTGCGGGAACTATTCACGCTCTCATCCCATATTCAACTGACACTCAATTAGAGTCCTAGGACCCGCACCAAATCAGAGTTCTACCAGACATAAGAGAATCAAGTAAAAGGTACGAAGAGAACAAAGAATCCCTTGCGGGAACTATCCATGTTCCATCCCATATTCAATTGACCATCGAGAATTGACATTTTCTATTCTGAGTCTTCGTCTGTATTGTCTTGAGCGGCCTCGATTTCAGAGTCATCCTGGGCATGCTCATCAGACGCGGATGATTCAGACGACTGGGACTCGGAGGAAGATGAATCTTTGGAATCTAAACTATGCTTGACCTCTTTCTCGGAGTCGGTGGGCTGGAGGGTTGTAGCCTTATTAGCGTCATTTCCGGCAGAAGATTCGGGGGAGGATCGTGACGATTCGGGTGATTCGGTAGCCTCAGACTTGATCTTCCCGGTAGCGGCTCGGGTGGCGGGTCTCTTGGAAGGTGTGGTGGGCTTTGGCTCCGAGCTGGTACGCTTACGCTTGTGAGACTCGGCGTCCTTCTTAGTTTCGACAACGTGCTTGATAACAGTGGAATTCTTGGTCGGACTCTTCTTCTCAGCGGCTCTCTTGGCTTCCTTTGCCTTTTTCTCAGCGGCTTCGAAAACTTTCTTCGCCTTCTTGTCTGCCAGCAGCTGCTTAGCTGTATCCGTATGCCTTTGAGAATTATTTGCCTTCTTGGCCTTGTGGGTGACCGGCTTGTTGTCTTCCAAGTCTTCCTCATCGGCGTCCAAATTCTCGGGCTGATCATCCAATTCCTCTTCTAATTCACCCTCATCGAGGTCCTTGTTGAAAGCTCCGGCGTTTCTTAGCTTACGATGGCCATAAATTGCTGCTCGGAGGTTTGGTAGATGAGTGATTGCTTGGGGCGGACCGTTCACGATAGCCAGCGCCTGCTTGTAAGCAGTGCTGAGCTGCTTCTTGACGGTTTTGGGAACATCCTCTGAGTCAATGAAAGCTTTGATTTTGGCGAGCGATTGGTAGTGTGCATCCGAGGATTGCCTTGCAATATTGATCGCGAAGTCTCTCTCGTTCTTATATTTGGTCGACTTGGACGGAGCCATTTCGTAAATTGTAGTTGGTGTGATCAGATGTAGACGTGCGAAGATTGCGTTGGTGTTTGGAGGTCTCTTTGGAATTTGTGATCGATCTTGAGTTGGAATGGGAGTGTCACAGTAGCCGATATCGCGTATTATTTAGCATCCTGATGAACATTCACCGCCTTAAGCTTCAAGTTGATAAGCAAAAGGGGCCACAGAATCATGAAATCTGTGCCTTGACCTATTCTCTGATTGTGTATCTAAATACACTTATTCAATCCAGGTCCCGTGCCGGAATTCCACACCTCCATGGGCGGCCACTTTTGACTACTTGCCATGAGCTCACCTACGCCCTCGCTGACCTCAGAAGAGACGAATCGAAAGCAGTAAACTATACGAGACAGACTACCATATTTAAGATTAATTCTTACGTGATGTCTCAACCAGTAGATGTCATTGTATCTTTTGTAAGGGAAAGTGGGCATTATGAAGATGTGACCACTCTTGAGACTCGAGGTCAACTGCAGGCCGAATTCTTCTTGAAGCGGTCCCACGAGCAATCCCACGAAGGATGCAGCTGCAGGCCACGTATCGAGGTCATTGTTCAACAAAGAATGTCTTCGAATACCGACATATCAGAGTCGAAGAAGGAAGGAATCCTTGCACTTTCTGCTGCCTTGAACTCGACTGCCCCGGCGATTATAATCGTATCAAGCCAAGCTGACGGTTTGACGACCAATCCGACAGCCTTTCTCCGATAATTCGAGCGCTTCAGCAAGAAAAACGTCTCTTTCTTCGTCATTTATTCCAATATGGAGTTCGTTGTGATCCCTGCCAAAGATATCTGTGAAGCTATTCGCCAGGCAAAGGTGGCTGGCTTCTCTGAGGGCAAAGCGACAGATACAGAGATCTTTTTGTGGTGCGCCACACATGGTGGTCTGAATAAGCTCAAGTAAGTTTCACAAACCAAATCACTTTGGCAGGACTGATACCGAAATAATTGCAGAATGGGCGAAGGGAAGGTGGGTAACCACAAATTGGGAATGAATTCGCGCAATCACAAGCTTCTCGACCCGTATAACAATCAACATCAGCAGAATATTCAAGAAATCTCTGCTCAATCTTCATTTCTCAAAAATTCTGACTCGATAAATCCAACAGAACCAACACCTAGCACCGAATTAGGTCTCACGAGAGTCAAGATACCTCGTGCCGTCCAGGACATCCGCCCCGGTCAGGAAATCAAAGTACTCGGCATGGATATGAAAGAACAATGGCAACGTGCTGAAGATATATGGGCAAAACGCAAGGGATCAGTCAGTAGAGTCACTGTGGAAGAGAGGGAAGGGGAATTCCAATGCCCACTTGACGCATCCCCAACTTGGTGCCGTTCCATGGAAGATCTAAAGAAGCACATTCTCAAGAAAGTCTTGAGCCAACCAGAAAGCCGACGATCTTGTATCTTTTGCGGAAAGAGACTGAGTGGTGGAATTACGAATGTCAAAACCCACTTGTACCGGCATCTTCCAGCAAGCATTCCTTGCAAATTTCCTGGCTGTGTGGTTACAAAGCGCACCGAGGCAGATATGAAGCACCATATGGAATCACACCAACCGAAACAAGAGACCGAGGATTCTGAAGAAAAAGCCACGAAGGAAGTCAGACCCAAATGCAACATTTGTGGCAAGGATTTCTCGGGCAACTCGCAACTTGTTACACATATTGAGAATATCCACAATTCCAAATACGCCAAATGTCCAAGTCAGATAAAGAAAGAGGGTCTTCAGAAACATCGAGATTGGAATTGTCCGAAGAGGTCGTCGATCCTAATGTTGGAGTGTGAGGTTTGCGGGGTTGAGGTTCTGGCTAGTAATTATGCAAATCATCGCCGCAACCAACATCGAGTGAAATCAATGCTTCAACAATTCGCTGTCAAGTCTGGCGTCCTCGAATTGCCTAACGGCCCTTCTTCTGTCGATGGCATCACACAGCATACTTTGACACCTGCTCTACCAGCGACGACTACTCTCTCAAACGTTTCGGGGCTGGGTGCCAATCCAAATGTCAGAATTCCGATATTTCCAGCAATGGATTCAACAACTTCTGAGAGCGGTTTCGATTCAAAACCAACGGCGCCGTTATCCCCAGCGATAGATTCATCAATCAATCAACGCAAAGATTGTATCGCATTTTGGGCAAAGTTATTCGAGAACAAAAAGAACTGAATGAAAACGGGGTTTACGAACATTTGCAATATCATTGGGAAAGGAATAGAGGGGAAAATAGGTTACATGTTTGCTTTTTATCAAGAGAGCTCAAAGAGTTCAAAACAAGTTTAGCACCAAAACATTTAGCTTCTGCAGGAATACCCACGAGGGACTCGGCGCTGCATACTTCACTAGCTACTGTCGTACACGGAGAAAGAAATAGAATTGAGGAATAAGAACGATTCAACTAGCAAACCAGAGACAAGCGAAGAGTGTCGGGCAAGAAAAATCTACAGAGAAGTCGTGATCAGCCCTGTGATCTTGAAATCGTGGAACGTGACGAAAGTCCTTGTGGACAAAAACCGAGTACTTTTAGCTGAGCGTTTCAACTAATTCCGTCTCGCTCTTCACTTCTCCGAATCGTCTTTGAGCTACTTGGCAAGGTCTTTCGTGTCCTTCGCCTTCTTCTCTGCTCGATCTGCCTCCTCCCGTGCCAAGCTAACATCGTCCTTGCCGGATTCCTCGGCTTGCAGAGCAATAGCGCACGTATCTGCAGTAGTTTTTCTAGCCTTTTGAGCAACTGCTGCAGCTTGGCTCCATGACGGACCATCTATTGCTTGTCTCTCCGCCGCTTCCCCTCTATAGGGGATTCCCGACATTGATACCTAAGTTCAATATTTCCTTCTGCATCTGCTCCACATATTGGACAGCGAAATAGCTTTGATATCGATCCTCCTTCTCTTGGCCTATTTCGAGTACTTCCGTAAAAGAGTGTCATTGAAGGAGCGGAAAGTCAAAGACTTTGCTGCCATATAATTTGAAATGTGATCTTTACACGGCCGATTTTTCCACGGAAAAGTTGGGTAGTCTTGCAATCGGTTCCAGGCGTCCGTCAGATACCAGAAACCGACAACCCTATCGAAACTCGCGTCAACCCTTTGTATCGTTGCTAGAATGGCTCGTTCTGCAATTTCCCACAGGAATCCGAACCTTGGCATATGAACATCCGAAATACTCCGTAATCTCTCAAACCCATTGATTTGGAAATAGGGGGGTTTCTTATAGGAAGCGCTCCGACTAATTCGTGCTCGCTTCGGATGATGTTTAGGCTGCAAGTCCTTTTGCGTTCTTCTCCCCCATAAATCGCTCATAGCCATATTTCTGGTTTGTCCCGGGGATATTTATCCACACCAGATAAGACATCGAAAGCCCTTTTCGAAAGGTGTGATTTGGCTAGGTAAGGCGCAACATTGTGAGAATCTTGTGAAATGTAATTTGACTTAGGCGAAGTCGTTCAGCTTTCTGATCCAGCGACGTTCGAGAGGGGTTGGATCATGTGTAGAAAATGCATACGATAATTCATTGTTTCTTGTGGTACTTAGAATCCAAATGCAATTTGGATAACATGCAATTCTGTGTCAAGAGGATGAAAAGCAGTGTCGTCTGATGGCAATAAGAGGAGCTAGGTATCGGGGAGACATCACAGCGTGTGTGATGTCGGTTTAGGCCTTCGCTTAATGCTTGAAAAGGCTGCCGTAGTAGCTAGACTGCTTGTGCCAGCAAAAAGTCATACTGTAAGAGATTGAAAATAAGTGATCATTTGAAAGGTAGATAATGGAACAGTGCTTGTTATATGAGAGTTGGGCCGAGCTGTACAAGCATGCATAAGAGTCTGGAGACAGCAGAGTGAAGAAACGCTTTCGGGTAGACTGGTGGGTCGACCAGTGCGTTAAATGATTGGTAGGAACCTCGTTTAGGAGCCCGCAAATGGGCCAGAAAAGCTTAATACTTGTATGTATTGAAATAGGGATTTCGGAACCAAAAACAACGTCTTCGTGGCTCAGTTGGTTAGAGGTAAGTCCTTTGTTTATTTCCACTGTGAGTTTCAACTAACATCCAGCAGCGTTGGTCTCATATTCTCTCTATATGATTAGATTGTTTACAATCTGGCTATCCAAAGGTAACCACAAATTCTCTCTTCGACTTGAACCTTCGCTAATCACATATCACTCAGGCCGTGAGTTCGAGGTATGAACACCATTATTCCGCTTCAAGTATCCTCAACTAATAACTTCGAAGTCTCACCGAGGACAGTATCATCTTTTTTGCAATTTTTTTTTTGGGCACGGCCAAATACTCAAATAACCTCTGCAATCAAGAGGAATAAAGTCCTGCGATTTTTTTGAAGGTCCAAGTATTTTGTTACTGTGGCGGCACTCCCCCGCCATTGCCCGTGGCTAACCGAGAGATCTGGCGCTAACGAACATGTAACTTTGGTCTTTTTTTGGGGGGGGACGTGAATGCACGGTCAAAGTTCCGACACATAAACCGGAGAATTGCAGAAAGACAATACCTAGGCTAGTAGGCTTGTGTTATAGCAATCCCAAAATTCGTTTCGGTGCTTGAATTATTTAAACTACCTTGATATTAGTCTGTTGGTATTTCGAAATGCCCACGCTCCAGGCTATCATATGTGCTTCAATATTTTTGGCACGACGGCACACGAGACCTAGTTTCAGCCATAAGTATTTTTAACCATTCAAACTATATGAAAGGATTCGGATTTCTCAAATGAAAATGAAGTCGAATATCTTCTAAGCCAAGCCCCTGAAAACGATGATCACAATGAACAACCCTTGAGCTCGTCTCCAAATCGCCGTCTTGACCTGTTGCTTCTAATCTAAACCCCCACAAATAGACAAGAAACAATAGGTTTAGTGTTCCACAGCAGGTTACAATTTCTCAGATCATGCCCCTATTCCCGACTTTCATTGTATGCGGTTTCATGGTCCCGAGCCTCAACGCGTCATCATCTTTCTTTTGATCTTTAAACTTTTGACGACCTAGCTTCGAATTTGACGAGGACAAGGACTCACTGCAACCAAGCAAAGTTTGAAAATTTAAATCGATAGAACTTCAATAGACCAGAATTCCTGTATATTTGGGTCTTTCTCCTCACGGCTAGATTTGGCAGTTTTACAATCATCACAAAATGATTGCAAGATCCCAGATCAAAATCATGTGAGGGTCGCACAGCCCCCGCCCCTATTTTCAGATTATCGCATAATCATCCTATCAATCCCGTATTCCTCTACAAAGGTAAGCAAAAATCTACTTAATTAAGGCTTCGTAATAAATCCTCGCCATCCTCCATCATGCCCGCGAGATCACCAACACGAACCCCCAAAATCCTAGGGGCAAGTGGGGAAACGCCGTCTTCAACGGCGTCAAGACAAGTCCCGGGCCCAGAAGAGTGATCAGCGCAGCAGAAGGTGAAACCGGGCGGCTCTTCTAAATATATAGATGAAGAAGAGACGTTTCAAGAGGATATCTGTCAAATGATGATGTGGCCTAGGTGGCCGCTCGGAGTTTCCCAGGGCCATGTTACAGGAACAGCAAATGCGCTTGACGAGTCGCGAATCGCCACTGGTGATCTCGTGTTGCAAACTTTGGCGCGTGCATGTTGGATTACCGCGTAAGATGGATGGATGCCAATGATCTAGTGGAGGATAGAAAAGATAGAAAGGGGATAGGGGCAGTTGAGTTAGTTCGTGTTTCGATCCGCAGCGCTGGAGGCGCCGTCTCGAACGCCAGAGGGCTAGACGCCGAAAGGGTCCTGCTAAAAAAAAAAAGGGAATAGGTGGCTCACAGACGTTGAAACATTTCTGTGATGAAGTACAGTAGTGAGTGATCGCAGATTTCCCTTTGTCCTTCCTAAACGCCATCCTATCCTATCCGGCTTGGTTTTGGCTGTAGCAGGGGTCTGGGAAGAAAGGCTTGGTGGCGTGGTCCAGGTGGTCCTTGGCCTTGGGTTTTGGATCTGGTGGATGGAGAGATATTACAGATATTACAAGCATCTTCTGGCTACGAGACGGGACTACTAGACAACAAATAACAGTCCACAAAAACCATCGCAAAGTCGCAGCTTCTCGTTGTGCATGAATTTGATTCTACTTCGTAGTTTCTGGATCCCCGACCATCCTTTCCTTTCCTTTCCTCTCCTCTCCTTTCCTTCGCAGGCCTTCCACATCTCCTGCCTTCTGCGTTCTCAGTCTCACACGACATCCCGCACTCGTTATCATTTTACCTTTTGCCAGGCCCAGCCCACTCTTTCCCTCGCTCTCTAACGCGATATCGAAAACCTGCCCGGCCTTCCTCACCCTTTCCAACCAACGAGACACATCATCGCCGCCCTCCGCTCCAGGATCCATACACATATCACGCTCGTTTGATCTTGGCGGCCCTCCCAATTGACTTGGGACCATCGATCTCTGCGCCTTTGACTTTTTGCCTTTCATCCCAACATCCACAGTCGCTTCTGTCACTTCCGGCGTGGCATTCCCATCAATCGTTGTCCCTTTGGATAAATTCACAAATTGGTGGCTTGTTGCTCGCAGACAGTCACGGAACAATAACATTCACGACCCCACGAGAACCTTCAAAGAGATCCCATCCACTGCGAAACCCCCTGAAACTGACCCTTCAGTACCGTACGATACACACAAGCATCCCCCAACATGAATATCAACAAGAAGCTCGACAGAGTCAAGCAATGGGCTGGGGAGAAGATGGGTGGGGAGGTCAAGACCAACGTGTCTGACGAGTTCAAATCGTTGGAGATGGAAATGGATCTTCGACAGGATGGTACGTCTGAAGACCCTGCAATATTCGCAAATCTAATATCTGCCAGGCATGCAGAAATTACACAAGTCCATGACCATCTACGTCAAGTCCCTCTCGAAGCGCAACGAAGTCGAAGACAAGGAGAAGATTCTGCCGGTTGGATATCTGGGCCAGACAATGATACATCACGGCGAGGACTTCGAACCTGATTCCGAGTTTGGAAACTGTCTCATCAGTGCGTCTTGTGGCTAGAATTGCAAGAACAATATTGACTAGATACAGGCATGGGTAGAACCAACGAAAGAATCGCACGATATCAGGAGTCGTACGTCCAGACCTCTACAAACGGATGGCTCGAGTCATTGGAACGCTCCCTTGCAATGATGAAGGAATATCAGGTACGCTTGTCGAGATCGTGATGGCTTCATTGGCTAATTTTGCAGGCTGCTCGAAAGAAGCTCGAGAATCGCCGACTTGCATATGACGCCTCCCTCTCCAAGATGCAGAAAGCCAAGAAGGAAGATTTCAGAGTCGAGGAAGAGCTCCGATCTCAAAAAGCTAAATATGAGGAGTCTAGTGAGGACGTTTTGCGGCGCATGCAGGATATCAAAGAGGCCGAGGCGGATAGCGTTGCCGATCTTGGAGCGTTTCTCGAGGCTGAACTCGAGTACTATGATCGTTGCCGAGACGAACTTCTCCGATTGAAGAGGGACTGGCCTGCTGGGTAAGAATATCTTTCATAGGCTTCTACAACGACTAACAATCTCTAGGAATACCTCACCACAGCGCGACCAAAGAAAGCCAGGTCCTCGATCTCGATCCAATACCGCTCATTCCTACAATGAAAGGTATTCTACATATGAGGAACCTCCTCCAATGCCAGAGCCCGAACCCATAAGACAGGCTATTCGCTCCCAAGCTCGCGTTCCTTCATCTTCTCGCCTCGAGAGAATGGACACTCATGACGAGTATCTTGAGTCCCCTCGTAGACCTAACGTTGGTCGCTCATCCACATTCCAAGGACCTACCGCCATCTACAGGGAGTCAACCCCTGTATCGGACAGCCGCAAGCACTCGGTTCCCAATGATGTTGGTAACCTACGGGCACAGCTGCGTCCCTCAAACAGGGTCAATACGAGTGGACCAGATGTTTTCGGTGATCCTTCAGACGACTCAACACTCAACAGCGCAAGTCCCGATCGATCATACGGAGCCCGTTCTGTTAGCCCTGCGACGTCTCATGGTAGTGCGGCAAGTCGAACAGCCCAGAATAACGCACCGAACGGACGTAAAGGCCCGCCCCCACCTCCTCCCAGCCGCGCGAAGAAGCCACCACCACCACCTCCCGTGAAGCGAGCTGACATGAGTTCCATCAGTGTCAATCGGTACTAGAGAAGCTTTACCGACTACACTTCCATTTCAATGTTTTCTTTCATAAGTGTCTGATTCGTGCATTGGCACACGGTAACAAAAGCGGCACATTATCTTCCCTTCCTTTGCGGCCGTCTTATCAGTATGGCGTCTCTCTTTAATGCACATAGTCATTCCTTGGCACAGGAACATTGTTCAGACGGCGGATAGCTGTACCATTATTGGCTTTTCTGTCTTTTGTCGCTCTGCAAGGCGTGGGTTATCAATTGAACGCCGAGGGTTATCAAATTGGCACTGTATTGATTGGCATTTTTCCGGCGTTTTAGGACTTATGGGAACCCCGCGAGGGAATTGGGACTGCTGATAGCTTAGAGTGGCAATTAGATATTGCTCTTTTTATTGCGAAAGCTGGTTTTTGCATGATGTGACCTGACCGTGAATTATCAAATGTTTCTTGCCGAGTGGCTGGACTACCTATTTCTTGCAGTATGATTCTCAGTTTCCAAGCAGTGTCATATAAGAAGGCACTGTTTGGCGGTACTTTGGACTGCGGCTCGATTGAAGATCACAATTTAGCGCGCGACGGTAGGAAGCTGCAGGCACATTTTGGCTTGGAGACATCTGGACAGGTGCTCTAGTCCTTGCATCTTGAATTTGTTCAAGAATTTCGAGTGCCTATATCTCGAAATTGCTGTCAAAAGGAGAACTCTGTCATGTCTAGACCTGCCGTCACGAGTTGAGATATCCAGGCTGATGCGTGATTTTGGGTGTCTATCAATTGTCATCTTCTTACCTTCTAGTGGGAAGGGGGTTTGAAGTATGCGAGCAAGTTCTTGAAACTCCTTGCCAGCCCTGAAAAAGTTTTCGCGTGGTTGGTGTGCCTCACTTCTGGAAGGTCTACACTTTCGCGATCTCTTCATACCGCCTTTTAAGAGTTCAATGGGGCTACTTCTCGAGGGGAAAAGAGGGATTCTGCATACAAAAGGGCCCAATGTTGAAGCTAGTTTTCGTTTTTCTCTACTTATGTGCGGGACTTGCTGGAAGATGGATTTGAATGCCGTGGAGAAAGCCTGGGGTTCTTTGCCGAGCCGCTTTCAAGGCTTCAATTCAAGCTTCCAGCACGTTTAAAATCTCGTCCAGTCATGCTCGAGGAAGTTCTTGTAATACAGATTTGCTGTCAATGATGATGCTGCTGTTGTATCTCTGCGGATCTTTGCATTATTCGGATTTCTTATTCCCCTACTTAAGTGCGTTGGCAAATTAGCTATTGCATCCTTCCATTTCTCGTGAGGAATTCCTGCGCGCCGCGACCCGTCGGCGACGATATCACTCTCAGAGTCGGTTTCCTGTCTTAGCGATGAATTAGAACGCTGCTCAGGCGTTGCATATTCTTATACTTGATTCCTTTTACTGAGGCGTTTACATCGCGCTAGGTTCTTTGGCGTTGTGGGGAGGTATAATTTGAATGAAGGTACTCCCGCGCCCGGGCTTGGGATTCTAATTATCGGGGTCTGAATGTGGCATCTGGACTTGGACCTACACCTGGACGACATACTGCTACTTGTTACGCTCGCGACGACGATTCATGGAGTAGGACTATACTGACGCGAGATGACTTGAAAAAGGAACTTGTAATTGACCGCATCGAGATGAGGGAAGATTTAGATTCATGATTCCGAAAGACTGTCGAGCTTGTTGAAGTAAGGACCGCTACGAGGTAGCGTAAAAAGTTAGTCTATGTTGTACAACAACAGCAGCTATGGAAGGAGCTGTCACCCGAGGAATACGAATTGCGCAGAAGAAATCTACAGTAGTGAAGGCTAACAATGCCCCGGATGGCGTGCTTCAAGGCCAGGCGACAGCTACCGACAGACAAACCAAGCATTGGACTGTGCGGGGTATAAAGTTTACGATTTCTATTAGCTTTCGGAGTCGCAGTGGTAAAATAACCCTGAAACTCGCTGTCCCCGGAGTTTAGGATGAGTTGCCAGAAGAATGCTTCGGGGCAAAACAAGGCCACCTTTGAGGGAAATAGATGGACCGGGGCCTACACCAGCCAAGATTTCTCTGAGGGTTCGTCGAGGGAGAGCGAGAGAGTTGCAGGATTCGACAAGTGGTTTCCGGAGCATCAAGAGGCAGGCACATTTGCTCTTACCGGCTGAGCTTTGAAAAAGGTAGGATCTGCATCACTTGATTCGGACGAGGCTGCCAGCCCTGACGCCAATGAACCTCGTCCGAGCAAGCTTTCACACTCAAGTCTCTATGGCATGTCTGTCCCTAATCTTTCCACGCCTGCAAATAATTTCTCCCTAAGAGACAACAACGCATCAAATCTTTCGGCTCTCACGCGTCCGGCCTAGATTCTGGCGGACAACGATTCGTCGGATGAGGATCCGCTCGTTTGGGATAGTGATTGAACGCTGTGAATTTACAGACATATGTATATTGAGGAATGAGAGAAATATAGGAGTCGATGTTTCATTGGCGTATCATTTTTGTGACATCCACGCCTATCAGAAGAAAAGATCATCTTAGCGGGAAATGATTCTGTAGAGGCTATGCAGGTGGGTTTACGGTATCCTAGAGCGTCTGAACTGCCGTGTGGGTGTCTGATGTCTAGTTTTGATGGAATTTGCTTTTTTAGATATGTAGTATATGCTGACCATATATAGCTATATACAGTTTCTGGACTTGGAATTTCTGCATTCAATGCTCTCGAGGCATTTTTGGCAAAAGCAATCTTTATTGTGCTCCTCGACCTGTCCCAATGTAGCAACTTAGCAAGCTTCCTTGTTTTCTTCCCGGATCATCACGTGTCCATATAATCCGAAGAAACACCAAGTTTCAACTTCTTCGTCGTACTGCTAAAACTGCGATCCAGTCCTATGTCGATAATATGCTTGGGATACTTGCGACCAGATTTTGCGGCTTATTAATGCGCGCCTCAAATCTTGGTTCTCCCTTTCACTTCAGATATGAAGTCGGCTGCAGTCTCCAAATCAAATTCACATGGCCCCCGTCGACGTTACCGACCCGGTAGACTCTTGTGAGGAAATACCTGTTGCGTGGCTAAGCTGCGCAACGAGAATAAATACATTACCAAAGATTCCGGCTGTCGTCCTGTGAAAGTTCTTCAATTACCGACTGGATGTGGGACATTGTGGTACTCATCACACTTCTACTTCATCTAAGTCCCGATATTCAATCCCCTTTTGGGTGTCTGTCACCTCATGTTACTGAAGAGAACCACCTTTTATTGATTTTTGAGGTCGTGTGTTCTTTTCATTAATATAGACGCTTGCTACCTTAGCCAAAAAATCCGATGTACATTGAATCCAGTCCAGCCTTCTGCAGTCGACCTCCATCCTCAATACTTCATTCATCTTTCGGCCTGTCTTCCCCTTACAGTGGAACCTTCGTCTATCCCACGTAACCGGGTTTCCCCTTCCAGTCAATCTTGTCTGCGAGCTTTCGTTTCTTCTTCTTTCCGAAGGGCCGGTCGGTGGTTTGTCGGATCATAGTATCAATCTCTGGCCTCACTGTTTCTACAGCATCAATAAATTTCTGTGATGCCGCCACCGTGCGCTTCAGGGCCTTGTTTTCCGTCAGAATATCTGAAATTGCGTTTTGTCGTCAACATCGGATCCGAATTTGACTCGGGCATTCCACGAAGACGTTGTTTTTGAACCGAAAGTTCTTATTTCGATAAATACGAGTGTTAAGCCAGTTCGGCCCTTTGCGGACTACAAATGTGGAACTATCCACCAATCGTTTAAGAACACGCCTAACCACTATTCTTAGTGTCTAAAAAATCCGGCCTCGAGTTATTCAGCAAGCTTGTATAGCCCGGTACATATCCTATGCAAGCAGCACTATTGCATTATCTTCTTTTTACGGGATCATTTACTTTCGAGTTCTTACGCGATACAATACAATCTTGATATAGATTTTCCCTTCAACCTGAATACTACGGTAGCCTATGAAAGCCTCAGACGAAGATCTAAAATGAACATTAACTTATGCTGTCTCTTTCAACTTTTCTTACGGCCATCCGATGTATATCTCTTTTACCCTATTGACACAGATTTGCATATTTTATACATTTGATCTACACTACAAGTATTAGAGGAAACAACAAATTATCGTACTCATTCTCTATAAAAGATCCAAAAGCTTTCGAATGTCGCGGGATTAGAAGGCTGAATGATGCCATCCAGATTCACTCACTTCGGCTGAGTCATGTGTAGGTCACAAATTTCTCATAAGGTAAGCTTTTCATTAAGCAACTAAGCAATTACGCCGCTTGAAGGTGCTTTTAAATGTCTTGTTTGGTGTGGAAGAATCTCCCTAGAAAAAGTGCGGATGCATGTCGTCCAACTCGCTTCCGATCCGCACCCCGAGGCAAGCTCTTGCCTATTTCGAAAACACTCATTTGTAATTCACCTCTCATCTAGGCCTTGAATCTTGACCTCGAATCATGTTTCTCAGCAATCAATCTTTTCGTTCAGCAGTCCTCACGATGTCGCTGCGGGTTTTCATAAGTCGCACTACCCCTATCCGTGACCCACCGCAATCGCGTGCAATCAGTTACACCATTGATTTTGGCATCTTAAGCCTCCTCAACCAACATGCGGAGGACGAGCTCGCTCGCCTTATCGTCCAACGGACATCTTGCGGGAGCCGCCTGCTCCTGATGGAAAACAATCCCACCGTCAAGTTTATCACAGAATTACCCATAGCTTTTGCTCGTCATCCTGTCAATTCGTCTTTCTTAATGTATGAACGAGTACTCTATCCCATCTTTGCCCACATTGCGCTTGTAGACAGTTCTAGGGATCGCAGACTGCACGTTGGCTCTGGGAGAGGCAAGGCTAAAAGATGGCCGTGGCTAGTACTGACTACCAATACATGTTTGCATAGAGGGCCTGCGGGTGACGTTGACGCTTTCCTCGAGTGTCTAAACTGCAGTATGGACGTCTATTGCCTAGGTTTGTTCTAAATTAACTTCTAAGAATATTTATTGACTATGCAGAGCTACATGGCCTGCTTCTCAGCTTGGAATTTTCGCATCTGACACTCTCGAAATACTTCTTGCCGAAGCTATCTTCATCGCGCTGTTCTACCTATCCGAAAAGAGAAAGTTACGACCTTATCTTCCGAAAGATATTACCACACAAGCATGTATGAAATAATGTGGAGGCGAAGTTCTGAAGCAGTAGCCCTCACGGCCTCCAAAAAGAATATTGGACATGTGGTCTCCGTCTCTACAGTCTCAGACATCTGCTGTTTGACAGATATTCTTTCCTTAGTAGGCTTGTAAGTTACAATGCTCTAGCATGGATGATATCATTGCCGTGGTATTGCTGTCAGACGCAGTGTTGCTGTCACTTCCAACGGTACTTTGCTGGTGCTTCGTTGACAAACTCCAGACGGCATCACAACCACTTCCTTGTCGGCTTGTATTTGAGCTGTACATTTCCGCTTTATATTTGGGCTTTTTGCCCAAGATCTCTCGAAGTCTTTCACCCACAAGCATAATTCACGGCTTTGATCCAATTCCAGTCAAGCCTGCAGTGAGTTTATCACGAAGCATCTGCGACTTTTGCCATGCCCCCTCAACATCACACAGAGAAGGAAGGCACCCTCAACCATGGACAGGACTTTTACTCGCTGCTTTGGAGGTTCAGGCTGTATGATATTGTCCTTTTTTAAGATTCGAATAGCAATAGGCTTTCAAAATGTGAATTGAATGGGAAATGTGTGAGTGGGCGCTGCTTTCCCCGCGAACAGTAGCTTCCTTGGTGGTGGTGGGGGAAGTTGCACCTTCTCCACACTTATCTTCGATGGTAGGAGAAAGTAACAAGATTGCTGTCTTAAAACGAGGTTGCTGTCGATTCCTCTAAGCTGTCGGACGAAGCCCCCATCTCGGCTTGAAGTCGATTCCCGTTCTCAGTACTTTGAAGTTGAAGCACTAGATTATTTGGTTCAAAGATACCCAAAACACGCAACATAGAATCACGCAGATCCTACCTTCATACCGTTGATGATTGAAAGTAAGCTAGATCAATTCCATTTTGTAGTCTCGTGATTCAACGTAAGCGTATTTCGGGCGGTTCCCGTCCGTTGTCGTGGTCTTTCTACCCACGTCTTCGAATCTCAAAGACTATCTGTACCCTGAAAATTTAAGGCCATCGAGAACTGGCTTCACCAGCTACCATAACAAATCTCGTCTGCATGAGAGTTGCAAACCCGTCCAGCAGGTCTCAAACTGCAAAGTGAAGAGAAGAATGTGATGAAACTAGGAGATTGTCAGGATCTGAAATAAAATTGATCGTGAATCAAGCCCTAAAATTATGAAGGGTATAAATGAGAACACACTTCAAGCTTTCTCATCTCTTTACCTCTTGCAGCTCTGAGACTGAAGACGGAAAGGAAGTGCTGTATTCAGTCAACTGCTCTTTGTGGCTTCTCATCATCATTATTTACGGCGCCTGGACAGCTGTTCTTCGAACCAAAACTCTCAAGAAGTCGTGGCGAGTGACTGAAATTCGGACTTGACAGGAAGTTGCTCCCACGCAGAAAATCGAACTTTACTTTGCAGTGCATGCTCAAAATTTGAATACTGCAAGCCCGCATCTTGACCACAGGGTCGAGCTCCCCAAGCTCAGGGCGTGCTGAATCTCTTTGACCCTTGAGCCTAGCTCTGAATAGATTCGTCATATTCTGCTGCTAGAAAGTCGAAATTTATGCCTGATAGAGTCTCGATCTTGCATGGTTTATCATTTTGTGAAATTTTCAATCAAGGGTGAGGTGAAATCGCACCTTTACGCAAATTTCTTCCAGTGAGGATGGTCATCGTCCTATACGCGGATAAATATTGCAGCACTTACGAGTATCACTCCTAGCATCTTCGACAACACACACCATGCCTATGAGGATGTTGAAGGTTCGTCTCGTATAACAGTAGAGAGCCAATTTAACAACTCACCCTGGATCTTTCAACCTCAGTCGTTGAAGCTTATCAATGGAGATCAAAATCTCCCCGTAAACTCAAGGGATCGACAGCAAATTACAACATGACAACAAAAGGATGTAGTTTAAGATGGACAATCTTCTTGCTAGGGCAAACAGAACTCATAAGACCTACATGGTCTCGTCATACCTGGCAATTCTGGAATGTCGTGCTTGAGATTTCAAGCTTCGGGCGGTCATCATAGTGTCTACTTTCTCGGACGAAGGACATCAATACCTACACTAATTGAGATGTCCTGCAATTTATAAGTATAGGAGAACATCGAAGATTTTACAGGGGTCGATTTCAGCAAAGTGCGGAGAATGGCAATTCAAGGAAGCTGTGACGTGGACCACCCACTCACAAGCAAGCAGAAGAGCACTTGAGAGGAAGTCGCGACTCGCTTGAGTCTTCATCCTGCCGGAATCTAAATATGCTGCTGTGGAAATGAGTCCAGAGGTACATGTCAAAACATAGAACCGTACACGGCTGAAATGTGAGAGAAAAAGTGACGAGATAAACTCAAGTTTTCCTTCGTGGACAAAGTTTGGGTGCGAATCCTATTTCCGACTTTGAGCTGCTTTAATGGTCTCACAATCTCTTGCAAGACTAAGTGCTGTCAAATTTCGTTGCTGCCAACATTGTTATTTTTTGCCCCCGCTCCCAACAAGAAGTCAAACAAGCTACTCCCTTTTTCATAAGTAAGGAGCAATTTGGTCCAAATGTCTCGCGGATAATGAGCATCCTTAGCACAAGGTCGAAAGCAAGAGCGAGTGAGAATGGTCGCTTTTTCCACGACTAGAAATGGAAAAGGCCCTGGGGAAAACTGACGCCGCAGTAGCTGATTTACAATGGGCCAACTTCTCTGGACTTAAATGATTCACAAGAATATAGAAATTTCGATCTTTCACTTGAAAAGTGGTGGAAACGAGTTGCAATAAGGTATATACTACAAGAGCCCAGCCAGTGGACACTCATCAATCTAAAGCACCCGTCATTAACATTACCTATCCACCATAATTCATGCTCAACCTATAACCATGCCGTATCCATCAAATTACAAACGCCTTGCTACCCTCAACCAAGCCATCCATTAGTTTAACAATACTCGTCCACTGCGGCGCAAATCTCTGCACTTCGTCTAACGCCGGAATCGTATCGGGCATGTTGTGATCACTCCAGAGACAGACTACTCTTCCGGTCCGTCCCTCATCTCCTTCTTGCTTTCCATCACTAACGGGCCATTCAACGTCCACAGTCCATTCTCGGTCCCAATCCCTATGCCAGAGCTTGATTTGATCGCTACCACTGTCTGGAACATCATCCCACTTGCCATTGCTACTTGCAGCACCCTTGACTTTGAACCCAGTGAACGGGTCGTCGAAGCGGATAATGCATGCCTTGGTTTCTTTGCCAGAAATGTGGAACGTAGCCTTATTTTGATCGGAAACTCGAGAAACATTGTAAGTGAGCCAGCTATCGTATCCTATCTCCGGTGGTGCGCCATCGGGAATATTGCTGACGACTTTCGGACCTGGACCTTCAAACGAGCAGAACTCTAATCCACTCCGAATCTTAGGATTGGCTTTGCACTCGATAGTTTGATCAGCTGCGGAGGGAATATATGATATGATTTCCCTGATATATTCTTCGAGCCCAACTAAGGTGACCTTATTGAGTCCACTGTCAAGATCGACGGTTTGTTGGAAATAGGCTTTGTACCGATTCTCGGATGAGAAAGGAAAGGCTACAAGATTGTAGATCAGAGTGCCAATGAAGACTAGGAACAGAAAGCTTGGAATATGGTGGGTGATGCGATGCATGAATGGTCCGCTAGGGAGGATTGTCAAAACCGAGAACAGGGCGACCACAAGATATGGAAGCAGAAGAGGGCTACCGTCAGTGCCAGTCTGAGCTGTAGCTGTAACGAGAAGAAGGCCAACCTGTCCGATAATTATAAGAATGAAAGGACCGAGAAGGATGAACTGAATGAACCAAGTCCAGGTTGGTAACTTGGCCGACCAATTCTGCTCGTCACCAAAAGGATGGTGGCCATCGCGGAGTTCGTCGCTGGCACCATCAGTTGCAACATCCGGAAATGCTCTGCGATAACCTCTTGCAAACGTTCCACCTAGGGCAGCTCGGTGACCATTACCGCCGACCAGAGGTGTAGTTTCAGTGGCATCCTCAGCTGCAGGTGTGTCATTTCCTCCATCTGCGTGTGCATGTGGTCGAGTTGAACCGACAATGGCATCGGAGTTTGGTACCGCGTCAAGCCCATCTCTTGTTTCGTGTTCGTCATGAAGTGCTTCAACCACTGAAGACTTCGTTGGAAGCGCGAATAATTCGCAAAGACCGATGAACGCAGCTAGGAAGATGGCTGCTTCATAAAAGACGAACATGTAGCCACCGCTGATTTTGTAACGATCCTCGAAGACGGTAGATGCAACAAGAATAGCCCATCCGAAAAGGAACATCCAAAGAAGAGCATAGCTCCTGTGAAGGGCGGACGGTCTGACAAAGTTGCAACCGGCCATGATGAACCAATGAGCACAGAAGAACAAGCTGAGCGACATTGCCCATACAGAATATTGAGATGAATAAATAATCAATGGATTGAATTTTCTGATCAGGAATGCGGCTCCAACAGTAAGAGCGGCGGCAACGATGAGAGAGACGGGAAATCTGAATGCGCCCCTCCACCCTTGAAGAGAGACAGCTTCACTTTCATGTCCTGCCGGCTTTACAGCTCCAGCAAATAGGTAGAATTTGTCCGATCGCATCAAGAGATATGATACCAAGATCAGGATCAACGGCGTGGCAATCAGTAAGGTCAAAGACCAAGCGAAGAGTGTTCTTAGGCCAAAGACCGCAAATGCGCTGCCAAAAATGTCGAACCAGACCCCGTCCGTACCACGGCCGTTTCTTACCTTTCCCTCTGCCTTGTCTCCACGGGGACCGGCAAAAGTGCCGCTCGTATCCGAGGTCAGGTATTTCACTGTCTCGACTGAAGCAGATAACATGTGCCAGAGCGAATCTTTGGAGGCATGCTTTGCATCATCCTGGTCGGTATGATATCTAGCCCTGGGCTCCCAGAATGCCACGTCCAGTCCACGGAAGCCCTCAGCTCGGAAAACAACGTAATCTGTTTCGCTTCTCACGAAACCAAGAGCGAAGCCATCCGCACTGATGACAGATCCAAATGGATGTGGAGCTCTGCCATATGCTCGAGTCACTTCAGTATCTGTACTCCGGAATAGTGTTGCTCTGCCTCCTGCACCAGCACCCTCGAGATTCAAGAAAGTATGTACGAATGATGCCATGGGATGCGAGAGAAAAGCTTTAGCACCATATAGACCATCTTCCTCGCCGTTGTTGAAAAGAACCACAACGCCTTTCTTTGGAGTATTGCCCGAAGTGGTGAAATATTTGATCAATTGCAAGGCAGTGATGACGCCCATTCCGTCATCTGTAGCCCCATAACCAGTTGAAACACTGTCAAAGTGTGCATTGACCATGACTCCTCCTTTGCCATGCGTTACGCCCGATCTGTGCGACTGGAGCTTCCACCATTCGCCCTCCTCGTCCTCGGTGCCTCGAATATACACAATGACATTGCTTCCCTCGAAATATGTACTAATACCAGCTCGTCTGCCGCTAACACCAATGCTTGTCAGAGCAGTGCTCGTGTAATTCGCAACGAGGTCGTTGAAGATCGTAGCTGCTGGTGCGGCAGAGCGTGCTCGAAGGTCTTCATGTATAGCAGCGGGTTCGTGAGTGAGGGATTCGGCTGCTTCTGTAGTACCACCATATGTTGAAGCAGGAACTTGCTGCTCTAATTCCATATCGTGAGAGCCACTGTTCTCCAGAAAACTAGTTCCATCAACATCCCACGTAACGTCGTTGCTCTGCAGTATGCCCTCAATTCTGATTAAGAGCCAATTCCTGACCTCATCATTTCTACGGCTGTTGAACGGGTGATAGCCATTACTTAATTCGGCCAGGTCGAGCCAGGCTTCGCTGAGATTGAATCCGCGGTAAAGAGTTGGGTTTTTGGGGGCGGATGGGACGGTTTCGTGGATGACGAGGAGTGGGATGAGGATGCCGAGGTAGACGATAGCGATGAAGAGCGTCACTGCCATCGGGACAAACGCAAAAGGGTTATAGCACTTCATTTTTGCGAGCCCTGTTGTCAAGCTCGGCATCGTCTTTCGTCTCGATGCAGCTGATGATGAAGCTGGGTGTGGCGTACTGGATGGAGGCTAGGTTCTCGGTGTCGTACCATGAGCGTGAAGAGGGTTTCAAGAGGCCATAAAGGCTGAAGGAGCTGAAGACTATTTAGGGCCAAGTCTTAGGGAGTTTCGGAGAGTTATATGGCGAGCGGGAGCTCATGGTGAAGCTGCAATCCAAAGAGGGGAGGTTGGGTCTTGTCTTATATCACGAGCAAGCTTTGGCGGGGCAGGATTTAGCTCCGGCTTAGACAGGGGTAGATATGTAGTGCGTTACGTATAGGTAGTATCAACAACAACATCGGTGCTTCATTAAACTACAATTACATATCTTTCGATTTTCGTTTCATTGGTACCCAAATCCACAAGGCGTTGAATTGATCAGGTGGAATATTGGAATATTGGAATATTGGAATATTGGAATATTGGAATATTGGCATGGAATAATTTGCATCCGTCATCACCAAGATCACCGACGAGCGGCACGAATTGTTTTCTCCTGTATAACATTATTTTAGGGGAAGGAGGCATCAAGACCAGAGATGTGGTTCATGAGATCATTTTTGTAGTTCTAGCGGCTGCTATACCTAGATCCAGACCTTTAGGTATACAGCAGTGTGGCTAGCCTCACCCTGCATGCCAGTGCATCTGGATCTGGAGGGTGGGATTGTAAATTGCCGGAAGGATTTGAATTTTCCTTCTGAACAAGGTCTCGCAATTTTTGCAAATAGTCAAATACTTGAAGGTGGATTGAAATGTGGACACACTTGCCTAAGCACTACTTGAGAGCTTTAGATCTCATCTAAATTGTAGCATAGACGAAGACGAATCATGTTACCAGCTTGATGCAGACGGATTTTGGAGACTCGGTTGAGTAATATAGCTAGCTACGAAAGTATCAACTAGCTTTGACCCTCGAGAGATGAATACTTCGATTGGAGACTCAATGCAAGATACACATTAATCAAAAACTCGGTGCGCTTGACTTCAAGCATGCAGGTAGTTCTCAAGCTCGACCTCTTCGCTTGAGGCTGATGAATTTAGCGAGTGTGTACTGAATTACAGGGATTTGCCCGCCAAGGCAATCCTTCAGGGGACTGACGACGCCAAAAGCCTTCGTGAAGTGAGATTGCTGCGCCGCCTGGAGGGATGATCAAGTCTTGACACCTTTTCGTGCCCGGCGCCGGACGACATTCGACTTCGAACAACATGAACGATGACATCTGCGGAGTCTCGTGCTATCGAATTCGCTCCTCTGCGCGGATTCGACGCGGAAGAGGCGGGGGAACATTTCCACGGCCGCGAAGAAATAGGGGACCAGAATGACGGCCCCTCAAGGCATGAGCCGGGTCTCACGAGAGCTCTGTAGGTGAAATACGGGAATTGATGCCCTTGGAACGGCACTGATAGCTGTGTCTTCACAGAATCTGGACAGTGTGCTCGGCCACCGCCATATACACAGCGAAGCGATTGATGATCAACCATGGATTCCGTAAGAGCATCGAATTCCTTCTACTAGAGTTCTGCTAACATTTTTGCAGATTATCGTATATCTCCCAAATATCTCCCTGCGGTTTGAGCCTTTCCTGACCAGATACAGCGCTCGTGATTGCCTTCCGGTCCTTCATTGCGCTGGCCGTGGCATATATATTTGCTCTACGAATGGGTTCCGAATCGACGAGTACAAACAGAGCTGGTATGTTTCAAGGGATGAGAAAACCGAGCGGGGATGACTTGTGGTTGAACATGTATTGGACGGCCATGATACCTGCGGCGGTAGCAGCTGCTGCCTCACTTCCCATGTTATTGGAGGGGTTACTACATATGCCCAGCCTTCCAGTTCTGGTCATGCTCTTTGTAAGTCTCCCAATGCTGGGCTATAAGGCGCCGCCTAATGGATACACAGCCTCTGGTCTATGCCACAGAATCTCTGGTTCTTTTCATCTGCTGCTCGCCCTCACGGTCTCAAAAATGGCTTCCATGGGAAGCTATCGTTACTGTGGTGGCCTCCAGTGTGGTACTCTACAACGAATCTCGTCTCATGGTTCCGGGCTTAGTTTGGGGAATCTTGGGCATTCTGTCTATCGGATTTGCTCGAGGTTTTTTCATCGTTGGCTCTGAGAGATCTGGCTCTGACCTTGCCGTTCAAGCAAAGCTCAAAGCTTATCATGGATTTATTATTTTAACACTGTTTTTCGGCCTCGTCTTCAGCGCGAGTTTTGGATACTTTTATGAGCATATCGAGTCGATATATCCAACGTCATACTCAACCATTGCTCTGCTGATAATCAATTTCGTCTCGATCATTGGGACATCCTTTTCCGGGACAAGTTTGCTGGCATATTCGCCAATTTCGTTTCAAGACCCGAGGGCCCGGTTTTCAAACATTCCGCTACACAGCACTGAATATGCTGCCTCTCTCCTGTCAAGCTTTCTTGTTCTGATGACTTCGATATATACAAATCCGGTCCCGGTCGTCTCCTGGATGCAACTAGTTGCATTCCTACTCGCATCTTTCGTGTTGCTGGGAGCGGGCGGTCTTCATACCCATGTCATCCGAGCTACAGATGCCTCGAAGAAGATTTCGAAGTCACTGCACCCTGAAACGCGGAAACCAAGCCCTATTTTCAGCGGGCTCGTACTACTGGGTCTTCTAGTTGTGGTTTCAGGGGCCATATCTTTCCTAGCATCTTGGTCTATCAACTCCGTCAGTCGCAGCTTGCCTAGCACTTTTGATCTATCATATAAACCAGACACACGATTCGATATCGTTGTTAGTATGTATATGGAGGACCCCAACTTCGTCAGAAAAATGCTCGAAGCTATCAAGTCCACAGCCATGCTCAAGAACCTTGAGCCCAATGTCATTCTGTACACCAAAGACCAAGATGTGGTCCTTTCAAAGCTTAAACAAGCTACCGGTGCCAATTCGGTTGAGAGACTCGAAAATTTGGGACGGGAAGGAGGGACTTATCTCGAGCACATCGTCAACAAGTGGGACAGCTTAGCGGAGCAGACAATGTTCATCCAAGCGCACGCACACAACATGCGGGAGCTCATCCCAAGAATCAACGATTACTTGGTGCCCGAGACGGGGATGTTGAGCCTTGGCTTCACCGGCGTGGAATGCGAATGCGAGTCCTGTGGTGATCGATGGGGATGGGAAGACAAGTTTGGTGCCGTTCCAACACTGTTTGAAAAGATCTATAAAGAGCCCTGCGATCCGACGACCCCTATATTGCTCTCCTACAAGGGGCAATTTGTCGCCAGCGCGAAGCGGATTAGGGGCATCAGTAGAAAGATATATGGTGGTTTACATGAAGCGATTACCAGTAAGGATGGATATAGTCACAACAAGACGTATGTGGGCGATGCGGTGGATCGACCTGATAATCCCTATTTCGGGTTCACGGTGGAGAGGATCTGGTCGTTGCTGATGCAGTGTGCAACGGATGAAAGAGTGGCAGCGAAGTGCCCAAGTCTATTGAGTGGCATGGGCAGAGGTGGCGATGTTGGCGATTGTCAGTGCTTGGATCGATGATGATACCTCTGTTTTGGAGAGGCGTTTGGCTATTATTGGTGTATGATAGCTGTTTATTCATAGGGTATAGAGGTATACAGGTCTACCAGCATATAATACAGACAATTCTACGTGGACCCTCAATGGCTGATATATATGCATCTCTGGAAAGCTATGAATCTCGCATCGTACACGTCTTCTAACTTCCGTGACCCGGATAGAAATCGATTGAAAGGCCTCCGAGTTTTGGAGAGTACTAGAGTAGTGGTATTTTCTTCTCATCATAGGAAATGCCATACAAACATGCTCATGTACTGTTCCATCCAGTACGAGCTCATCGCACTTCAAAAAACTGGGGCAGCGGCCAACTCAACGGGAGATCAACATCGCGATCGCGATCTCCCCTTTCCCGGGCCTGTGATTGCTGGGGAGATTACCTGACGGAGTAGATGATAAACAATGCATATTCAAACATATTCACCTTTCAAAAAGATTGAATGCATCACCAGCACCAACGAAAGCAGACTTCCAAGCCCATCCGAAATAACAGGATCCCCTCAGCCTCCAAGCCTGCGCGGTTAAGTAAAATGGAGCTATCTACGCTTGTTAAATTACTGAGACAGTAGTTGACGTGAGTCCGTGACAGCGCCTAACGATGCCGTACTTCCGTCGCACTTGCGCCAAAATAGTTCCCACGAAGCCTCGGCTCGCTGCAAATGTCTCACTTTGGAAGCGCAAGTTGAACGAGCAGGAGTTAAGATATACAAAGAATTGAAGTAATTCTCTAACGCTTCGTAAAGGGGCATGATCATGAACCTATTTACATGAATAAAAATTACCTTAGTCTTATGTCTGTATAACCCATCCCGTTATCAATTCCCACTCCCTTGTTGTTGAGAGTGGGAAGATATATATCATCCTAAATAGAACGCCTGCTGAATCCAAATCCAAGTCCTGGGGGTATAGACGCCGCTTTTCAAATAACCCAAACCTCAAATACTCCTTGCTCTTTGTGTGATATCCACCACTATATACTCTCGACTCATCTCCTCATCTATAGCAACCAGCTAACAACCACCAATACCAGTGCTAGTAAGCCAGCATTACTGCTTGGCAATGTCAATGATGGCGCGCCGGCTGCAAGTGGCGCTGCGAGACTCGCGTTGACGAAATTGGGTCCGCAGTTGACATTTACTTGCATCGCTGCATTCACGTAATTGCTCGCGAGTGCACTCGCCCGGTCCGCGCTCGCTGCTTCGAAAACAGCCATTGTGCTCTGTAGACAAGAATTGCAGGTCGGCAAACTGCCTCCAGGTAAGCTGATGTTCAGTGGAAGGTAGTAGATGTAGTTATCGCTCGGGCTGCTCGAGTTCGTAATGGCGTCTGCGAAGCAATAGGATTTCGAGTTCGAGTTCTTTAGGCAGGATGCTTGGTACATTGGCTTATATGCCAGCAGACCGAGTCGTGCTTGTTGAATTAAAGGATTTTGAGAAGTGAGATCGGATGCGCATGAGGTGGTTTGGGTGAGGTTCGATGCGAAGGTAGACATTAATTTCGAGCAGGTGGTGAGATTTGCGCTGCATGTTGCGTCGAGGGTTTGAGTTATTCGGACGAGGGACTTCTCGGCTTGGAAAAAAGAAACTGAATTCTGTTGGAGCGGTTAGATTGTTTTTAAAAGGAAGTCTGAGGAAAGGGACTTACTTGGAGAAGGAGAGAGAATGGTAGGCATTGTTGAAATGTAGCGTTGCCTAGCATGTTTTGCATGAAGCCTGCGCACGAGGCTGTGATATTTGCACTGAACCCGCTGTCGAAAGGACTGGGTAATGGACTCTGGGAGGTTGCCATTGTCGCAGTGGCGATGCCACCCGACGACGATGTCGGCGTGGGAGTCAGTGTTGTGGTTGAGCCGTGTTTTGCGGTTGTTTTTGGAGATGCGGAATCAGAGGAGGAACCAGAATCATTGCCAAAGGGATCGTCTCGCCGGCGGAGATCGTCAGCAGCTGCTGCTACTAGGGTCCAGTCCAACGGCTTGGGTGGTTCAGATTGATCAACTAGAATAACTCCTGATTTGGCCAAGCGGGCGAATGTCGATCCTGGAGACTCTTCAACGTCCTCGGGGGTCTCGACCATCTGCTCCTTTATGTACAAAGAAGCCGAGCAGAAGGGAGCAAAACATATTAAAAATGTAAAGAAAAGAAGGTGGTATGACAATACTGGGCGATGACGCAGAAAACGCGAATGTTTGTTTCCAGAGGTAGGGGTAAGTCTCTGATGCGACGGCTGTTGTGTTGCTTGAGCGGGTGAACTCCACGAGCCGGAAACATCAAACCGGCTTCCCTCCTCCATGTTGACAAATGTCAGTTGTGATCGGCGGCGCGAGTTTGGTGTTTCTTATAATTGTGATTTCAGCATCACTCGGCCTAGCACGTCGACAATTGCTGTCGTCCCAAGATATACCGGTATTCCAAGTCGAGGCGAATGCAGGTATGCAGCACAGTTCCACAAGACAATGTCTTTCGAAGAACAAAACAATGCCTTCTTCCCGTCCGTCGAATTCTCCGTGCTGCTCCGATGGGTCTTAGGTATCTTTAATTCCTCAGCCTTGTCTGAAACTCTTTCGAGGCGGCCTCAAGATATCTCACCCGCAGGTACAGTAGATGCAAGTAATAGAGTTTTTGAATATGGATCCAAACTCAGGAAACGAGTGACTGTAGTTGGAATCCGTGAAGAGGTGTCGATGTGTGTATAGCGTCTTCGTTCGATTATATGGACGATCTGTCGACAACACGGCACCGTACAGGCAGAATAGAGACACACATTAATAAAGTATACACCACCACCAGACACACTCACGATCTGGCTGGGGCCGGGCAACCTTTTGTTGATCTCCCCTGCCGATAGTGGCCTGCCACTGGCCCACCAGCGCTCGGGGAGGGCCCCCAAAGCTCTAACAGAGGCCCGCCCTTTACCACCTTGCTTCCCCGTTTACAGTGGTGCTGACACCCTGGACCGAATCAATCGACGCCATGGGCGCCACAGCTGCAGCCCAATATTGAAATATTGAGCCCGGTGGCCCTGTCGCCTCAACAAGGGCGATAACAGCCAGAGCAGCCGGCAAACTAGACGCGTGCATAGAATCGCACATTAAACGGATTTATTGCCCTCACAAGGCTCAGATGACTGCTGGGCCCATGCTATTCCCACTACTAGCCGCAGGTTACTTGCTCCGCTCCGCTGTCTATGTGAGGATTCAAGGTTGGGGCCATTATCAATCAGCCGACAATCCGGTCTGAGCACTCGCTCATACTTCTTTACGATGTCCAAAGGGTGAAGTGCGATTGTGACTGCTGCTGCAGAGTGACTGAGTGACTGAGTGACTTCCAACTTGGCTCTCCATTTTCACCGAGCATTCCAGGAAGAGCTCAATCTAGGCCGCGCACCCTAGTTCAGACGCGCAATTCTAGATCTTTCAATCTGAGTCCAACCCCTCTGCCACGCCCTGCTAAATCTGCTTTGAGCATGGCTCACAGAGCCGCTGTGTTTACCGAGATGAGCACAATAGCCAAAGACAGGCAGCCCGCCCAGCAAACTATTCCGCTTTCGAAGTTGGCAACGAGAGGCGCAGATATATTTGGACAGCGTTGGTGTCAGTGTGTAACAAGCAAGTGGAGAGTGAAATTCTACGCGACGTATCCTCTCTGCCAAAATCAGAGTTTGATAGAGCGTCATCAGCTTCATTTCTCGCGGGCGCTGCAGAATGCTGAGGGTTTCGAGAACTTTTCTTCATCCCATAATCTTGCAAACAAGCAAGGACAGAAAAAATTCAATACCAGCATCTGCAAGGGACCACGCGAGCGGCATTCCGCAGCGATAGTTGAAAAATCGTCTGATATGGCTGTGCTATTCATCTGCATAAAACCTGCATACGCAACGTAATCTGTGTATGCGGCAATCCATATTGTTCGTGGCTTTGCACAAATTACATCCTTTTTTGTGCATTTATCCCTCATCCCTAACCTTAAGTGAACCCCTTTTCCATATTCCTCTCTTCTTTCCAAGCACCTTCCCAGATCCCCCCAAGATCCCCGCACTCATGGTATCCAACCACAACTTCTTAGATCCATTCTTTTGCTTCGAAGGCATGAATAGGACTATTCCGAACCTTTACTCCAAGTACCGGACGTGTTTTCTTGGTACTGACTCGGCCCTACGGTTTTATTTCTCCGAAAACCTTGATTCCATGCTTTTCCCCTCTCTTATCACTTTATCACTACAGATCCGTGTTCCTTCTCGAACCTCAGTTGGAATTGCCCAACAAACGCCAGTGGCTGTCAGGAATTTGACAAGCGTTGGTCGGCTTCGATCTCGTCATCGTCGCGCGCTGTCGCTTGCCTACCATCGCGCCATGAACGCCACCAATATTTGATTTTTCAAGCGCCTGCGATAGCTAATATTGCCAACTTCTTAGACCGTAACTTCGTAAGCCGTCTCTTGTCAAGTGAAATAGTAATGAAACATAATACGGGTGTAACTTCCATCCGACATCTCCTAAAGTTAGATAGCTTCCACCAGGCGCGCCGGTTGCTCCTGTACGAGTGTACCGAAACGACGGGCAAGAAGCTGAATTGGTGGATCGATGCAAGTGCTCATCTCATGTTCAGGTGTGATGATGGCGCTTGGAGGGAAGGCTCAGCAGAACACAGCATGTTGGGGGCTTTCCCGGGAGGCGTGGGCGTTGGCGATCGAGAAATTGAGTGTAACAAGAAGTGAATTCGCCACTTCCCTCTGGCGGTGGGGGTTGAGCAACTTCTTGAAATGTATTCTGCCGAAATTTCATACTTTCATGCCGACAGAGTCAGGAATTGGAGGTGCGGCGAGGTAGTCGGTCCTTCTGCTGTCATGCTGTATGACTTGCTCTCCTTCCTAAGCCTCAGAGAGCCTTTCCAGTTCCCTTCTCATGATCGAGATTTATCATTTGCAATTTTCTTTTCATAGCCAATTCTTTGAATTCTATCTCTGTCAGCAAGATTTGTTTACTTCTAGCTTCAAATCTAGATATACGTATACGCGTTCTACTTTCTTTCATTTGCTTGGAAGGTACCAGGATCCATAATGACTACTGGCTTTATTCGACCTCTACATGGCTGCCTGTTACCATGAATGATATTCCTCATTGTTGTTCCATCTTGCTGCGGGACAAAGAGGATGCCCAAAAGCCATTCCATCTAATGGAAATCTTCAGCTTCGATCACAACTTCCTTTCACCAGCCGTCCAATTTCGTCAGACGCTCCTTCTTCTGCCCCCAAGCATCGGTCACGCTAGAACCCAACTCGAGCAAAGTGAAAGCATACTTCTCTTTCTCTAGGAGTGTTGTTCCGAGCGCAGGCCAGCCCAATTCTCTATTCTGATGGTTGAAGTTGAGTTTCCTTTGGACGCTACTATCGTATCCAAGTCACATCCTTCAAGACAGTCTCACCTCTTGATCTGAGGCTAGTATTAGTGGGGTAATCCCATGAAACTGCCATACAGTCTGGCTACTTTAGATCTCTCTCCATGCAGAACTTGCTGCGAACTTTCAAGGTCGTCTCTAACACAAACATCCAAGCAGCCATCGTCCCAGCGCGTGGGCATCACTAGAGATGTAGCACTAGATTGACACGAATCTCAATCCTTTCTCTTCACTCGAAGAATTAAGCCAGAAGAGTAACGATCCAACTGTCCCCTTTGCCTCCATGCCTGTGCTCTCTCCAAAGGTACTCATTTACTCCTCAAGCTAGTAGCAATCTGAGCTTTTATGGGCAAAGACGTCTGTGTCGTCGCCGAAATAAGTATTTCTGTTGGGAGGACTCCCAGATCGACACTCTGTATGACTCTAACTCTTATGGATCAGCCGCTGTTGCCATTGGGATTCCTTGACTAATGGCCAATTATGCTTGTCTTCTACAAATTTTCGATGGCAAACTGGGGAGGAGAACTGCGCCGGTAAAATCGCGCGGGGCATGAACATCAACCTTTCTTGGGCCAACTTTGATCTCAATCCCAAGGTCTCCAAGCGGACATTGGAAACATCATCCTGTCGGAAGCAAAGTAACGTGATGCTCATGCACCCCTCCAAAATCAGAACTTTGTTGCTCATCGCACCGGAAACTGCGTTCCCATACCCGTAAAACTGACATGCTTTTACTCGAATTATGCATCCCCGGCGGAAGCGCAGCACTTTTGTTCCGAAAGCACCTCCTACTGTAACCTCTCGTCTCCAAAAAATTTACCATCCACCTTCACCGATGCGATCCCGGAGGACCTTGCCTTGCACACACCTCCCTCAGAATTATTCCAGCGTGTTATACCTTCATATCTGCCCGCATTTTCAATACTTTACCGCCCCCATTACTTACCACAACCTGCTGAAAATCCCGAATCCCATTTTTACCGTACAATAACCGTACGTCGCACAGCTTGCCCAAAATAGCAAACCACCCGAGCCGACCTCGTAATTTCTGGCCAAAGAAGCTGGGTCGCTCGGAAAGGGAGCCTTTTGCGACGTGCAACAAATGTTTAGATGTTGGTGCAGTTTTTCCGATGGAAAGGTGTTGGTTGGTCAGTTTGTTCTTTTTTGCTTTTCCTGAAGCACTGAAAAGAGTGGTGGATAAACTGCTTTTTGGTTCGTGGGGGATACGAAACCCTGGCGATCTGTTGTGATGTTGTGCATTGTGCACGGCATCTGGAATGCGCCACGTGCGGAGAAACGTGCTCGAGGTACAGCACCGAAGATGGCGATGATCTTCATATAGTAGATCTTTACTTTTGATAACGTTTGCCGGATGCTCTTTGAACCCTTCCGTGCTTTTAAGGTAAGATACAAAAGTGAAGGTGTTCAGATACAGCGGAAAACTACAGGGAAAGTCGACCAGCAATCTCATTTTGAATCCGACATTGCTTCTTATTACTCTGTCCATTGACACCAAGCCATATATGAAGACTTTGAAAGAAGCAGGCTATAAGGCGAAAGGTCGCGTGCTACTAATCTAGAGTCAGGATATTCTCTTAGGCGATAACTATTAGAAATGAAGTCGCAGATAGTTCGATTGCTTTAGTAGAGCTTCTTGAAGCTTTGAAATTTGAACAGTCGTCGAATGGCTGACGAATTGTCTGCGGCTAAGTGGGTATTAGGATCAAGTGTCAAGAAGACATTGGAATTTTTCGGATAGAAAATGCTTCACACCACGTCGACGGTTTCTAGGCGGATCTTGATTTAGAGTAATGACGGCCTCGGAAGAATTAGAACAAGTTTTTCATGTTTGCAAGTTCCGTTAAAGACCTAAGAGTTTGATTGAACTCCTTGAGGACGGCCTCAGAACTTTCTTTTCTGCTCATGTCGTATGTTGAGTGTAGCGGCTGCGTGGAATTCTTTACTCCCTGGAGTATTATCCCTGTCGTCGCTTTCATGAGCTCTTGCTTTATATGTTGGCAAAAACATTTGGGGTAATATCCGCCGCTCATACCTGACATTGGGCAGACAGGCTTCTACCATTATTGAAGCAATCTTGATAATTAGCAGAATACCGCAAATCCTGCAACTGGTATTGTCCTATGACGCTGTGTCTTGGCCAAATGATTCACTCCAAGTCGGGTCTCTGAGCCGTCCTTAACTTCGCACGAAGACAACAAGAGAAGAAAGCAGAACGCTCATGGCTCATTGTTGTAGAAGATGTGGGAGACACGAAAGTCCCAGATTTAGGATAGAAAATAGACACATAAAAAGACGCTCAAGTTGAAAAATGAATTCGATATCGAATTAGGAGGCGCTCATAGTTTGACTCTTTCTATTGACTAGAACAGCGTTGTAGAAAGTCAAGGCTGATCAGAAGACTCCAGAAGTAAAATCAACCACCTGAGCTTTCTTCACCACAGCTCCAATGCTCTTCACAAACGCCAGATGTGCGGGGTCTTTTTCAAGGTAGTACTTTCTATCCTCTTCGTTGTCAAATTCCACAACGAAAGCGTGGGTGATTCCGCCCTGGAGAAATTCCTGGTTAGTATCAACTCTGGAGGATTCGAGACGTGAAGCCTGGAGAGCTTCGTGCTGCTTACAGATATGCCCTCGGGGCTGTTCTCTTTGCCTCCTACCGCTGTCTTGACATACGGCGTGTTCGTCGTAGGATGTAGGCACAAATCCTTGAGTGCAAGCATGCGAGTGCACACCTACAGGTAAAAACCGTGGTCAGTATCCTTCGAGTATGCCCAGCTGTCGATTGCAGTTCACAATGAGGTGGCTCACGTCTTTCACTTCCCCGATCGTGACTTCTTCCTTGAACTCAAACATCACGATGTGGATGATCCCCATCTTGGAAGTGGCAAGGGATTGCGTTGTCGTTGTGGTACGTAGAGTGATAGGTGTAAGACCGAAAGTAGCAAACAGAACAATGGAGCGTATGGCTCCTATTATCAAAAGTGTACGCTTCGGCAGCACGTATCCGTGTTGATTCATGATGGAAGTAGTGCTAGTGGCTTCCGTCAAAGTCAGAAGAGATTGAAACATTCAAATCGGCTTTGGGAACTCAAAAGTATGAATACGCCATTTTTCAACTGAATTTGCAGAATTTCCTCTCATCGCATAAGTTTGCTTCACTTGTGTAAAGTATACCTGGTATGTTTTGTTTCCCTGGGTGGCTCGGGGCCGAAAGTATACATGTAGCCTTGCCTTGCTGTGTGGCAGGGATTCATTCAGGCATGAGCAGAACGGTGTTCTTTACAGGAGCCCCAAACACCGAACTCCAACAAACGCCCAGAACACCAAATCTACACCTACGAGCTGGTCGTCTAGCTGGCGTAGCTATCAATTGCTGTGCCATCTGATGAATTCTCCCTAAATTGCGCAAATACGATGGCGGACTTTGCGAATGCGGCCCTCACGGAGTTTGAGGCCGCGAGACCGCCAGCTCCACCAAATGATAGCAACCCATCTTCAGTTCAAGAGGAGGACAACAAGTTCCAGAAAGCGATTTCAGCATGGAGAAGTATGCTCCTATCGCTCCAGCTTCCCGTGCTTGCTGACCGCTCCCAGATATCGATCTGACATCGATGATCCCGACCTTAGACAACACCGCGTCGGAGATTGTTCAGTACCAGCGAGACTCTACTGTGCAGCGGAAGGACTTGGCACAGAAAACAAAGGACTTCAGAAAGTTGGATGATACGGGGAAGTTGGGCGAGATTAAGGGATTACTTAAAGGTAGGTGTTATTCGTGCAAGATCCAAAGGTTCTCAGCTCAAATCAGTTCTAGCCTATCAGACCTTCATCGACCTCCTCACGAATCACTCGAAGTCTACGAATTCGGCATTTCTACAAGTCTATTCCTCCTTATCCGAAGCGCCCGATCCATACCCACTACTTGAAGCCTCCGTCGATTCCCTCCTCTTGTCTGAAGACACACTGCCTAAGGTCACGCAAGAGAATGAGCATCTGCAAAAGAACGTTAGCAAACTCACTACACAGTTGGAAGAGACAGAATCGAGATTAGAGACGGAAAGAACTGCTCGGAGGAATCTGGAAGAGGGCCTTGAAACCAAGGTCAAAGACGTGGAAACATCCTGGGCAGCAGTATTGGAAGAGAAGAAGGACAACTGGGAAGCCAAAGAGAAGCTTCTTGAGGAGAAGGTAGAGAATCAGGATCGATTGCTGAACGAAATCAAAGCCAGCTATGAAGTCACACAGCGACTCGGACAGTCAGAGAGCGAGGAAAACGATACTGGCCGTGGTCATGTTACCAGCGCAGAGCTGGAGATGGTGAATTCGGACCTTGAGAGGACCAGTGTTCGCCTGGCAGAAGTTGAAGCACGGAATGAACAACTGCGTATTGAACTGGCGCAATCAGCATCCCAAGTCCCGAGCCAACCAGCTTCAAATTTGGAGGACGATCCTGCATATATGCGAATGCGGTCTGAGAACTCATCACTGATGAGAAAACTGGACGCCGCGCGTGTCGAGAGAGATGCAAGAAAGCGAGACTTAGATGGCAAGCTACGATCTCTCGAACGAGAGATTGGAATGCTGAAGGATGAGCGAGATGCTCTCAAGACGAAGGTGCAAAAATGGAGCGACTATGAGGACGTCAAACAGGAGCTTGAGGTTCTGAAAAGTATTGAGTTTTCGACTGGAGATGATGATGAGCCGGACATTGGAGATTCAGCAGCCTCTCAAGGTGGCGCGGAAAACGGGTCGTCGACCAAGGGAAAGGGCGACACATTGGAGCAGCTGCTTCTTGCTCGAAACAAGAAGCTCAGCGACGAGCTAACAATTCTGAGAGTATCCCATCAAGACTTACAAAGCCGACTTCAGTCGATGCAAGAAGAACTTTCAAGAACCAATGCAGATCTTGAAAGAGCCCAGCATCTGAATTCTACTTTGGAGAATGACCTTGCCAACGTACAGTCTGAGGCGGTCAACGCCTACCCATCAGGCGCATCAGTTGCTGGGACATATGCCAGCCGTTATCCCCAGTCTTCGGCTGTAGGAGCCGCACGTAAAGGTCGAATTTCCCCAACATCGTCGATTATTTCTGGTTTCGATCCAAGGTCTTCCTCTTTAGGCACGACATCGCTGGAACAATTGAGGTCTGGTGAGCCAGTCGGCGGAGGATCCGGAATCCTGCCAATGATTACGGCTCAGCGTGATCGATTCAAGAAACGGAATACTCAACTCGAGAATGAATTGTCAGAAAGCCATCGCACGGTCTCGTCTTTACGACAAGAGATTGCATCTTTGCAGAAAGACAATTTGAATCTGTACGAGAAAACGAGATATGTCTCGACGTACAACCGAGCGGGGCCAACAGCTTCCTCGGCGTCGTCCTATGCCACGAACCCCAATCCCTCGACAATCCAAATGTCCTCTTCGACATCGTCTGGACTTGCTCTTGATCGGTATCGCTCGGCATATGAATCTAACATATCACCTTTCGCAGCATTTCGAGGGCGCGAATCAGCCCGTGCTTACAAGCGCATGAGCCTTCCGGAAAGAATAGTCTTTTCAATCACGAGGATGGTTTTGGCAACTAGAACAAGCCGAAATCTATTTGCGGGATATTGTGTAGCATTACACGTATTGGTTTTCTTCTCCTTGTATTGGCTTGGAACAGCAGACGTTGAGCAGCATGGTAGTCATTTAGGGCAGGCAGCTGTAGCCGCTGCTGCGGGACCACTTGCCGGAAATGCTGGGGCAGACTCAACGCATGGAGACTGGCATCAGGAAACTCTGGACAAGATATCGTGAAGTTGGGTAAAGAATCTTGTATTATCAGCACTAATTATGGCCACAAAGCCGGTTTCCAGAAAGTCAAGCCAACATGTGTGCGCGGGTTGATCAATTGATTGGATAGTTCGGACGCTTACAAATGGTATATCCCTACTTGTGGAAACACTTCTTTGATATCTCACCATCCACATCGAAAAAGCCAGCCTACCAAGTGCATATGGAAACAAAGTCTTCCGTGCTAAGGAAACAAACGCTTCCGTGTTATTTTGGTTGGCACGCAACACTGCAGCCAGGCAAGCTTTCCTTCAATAAATTGCCAAATCTCATTGATCTCATCTATGGCGGGCCGAAGTTGGATAAAATGGAAGGTGGTTAATAGATTGGCAGGAGGATTTCATTGGCTATGAGAGCACACACGGTTGAGAGCCGCACTTCTAATTGCGCAACTGCCAAGGATTTAAAAATACCCATGCTCGGCCAAGCTAAAATACGCGCCAGATCTATGAATAGATCCCCGCCTAAAATTCTCCGAGCTATTTTCTCGTCCAATCGTTCTACTCAACTAACTCGATAGAGAGCTTCAATCGCGCGTCTATTCCTGCAGAATACCAAGAGAGCCGTTGTACCGTTACTTCAGGATCGCCTTCGATGTTACTCAGAGAAGAAGTACGGTATGGCTGTTATCGATATTGAAAAGCGGGCCGGGTATTCGCATGTCTCCCAGAGAATGTGGGTTACCGGGAGGGAGCTGAACTGCATGTACACACGGACGAAGTACTCGCAGCAGTGAGACCGAGCAGTGAGCAGAAAAGCGAGCGGTGAATGTCTCTAATTTGATACTTCTGTACGAAGTCTTGCGACAGAAATAAGAATCTTACAGCAGTATCAACAGCACCACCGAATCTATCTTCATCACTCTCACGTGGGCTGGAAGGCTTTCTTACACGCGTTTTGGCTTGAAAGATATAGAACGAAACTTGGGGTCAAAATCCGTGCTTCTGACGTTCCTCCCTTCACTGAGCTCTCAAGCATACCCTCAGCCAGATGACAACCTCTATGTGCGACGAGAATAATCAGGCTGAATTGATCTACCTCGTGTACTTGGATCGACACATGTTAGAGTACACAGACTTCTTCCAAGGCTGTCACCACAGGAGTCACTCGGGAGAATGCTAGGAGATCTCCAGGAGGAGGGCAACAACGACAGGACATCAGACGCGAAGTGTTTCTGGCGCCAGACTCTCTCTTGCTGCCCCTCGCAAGCCACCCCGCTATCTGCCACGCCAGCTTGCGCTTCCTGATTTGCTCTGCAAGCGGGCCGATCTCGTCGCGGCCAGAGCGTTTATTCTATTGTCTTGTCTTTGCTAAAGGTAGACGAGGCCTGGGAACGGCCTCCGTATGGATGTTGAGATCTGCCGGGGTACAGTGGTCGACCGCCAAAGTTGACCCAACCGCCCCTGGCAAAATCAATGGGCCAGCCACCAGAGCGCCAGCCGAGCCAGCGACCCTTTCGCCTAGCGACCCTGCAGATGCGCCCACGCTCACTCGCAGAAAGCTCCCCTTAGCTCCCTTGGCTCCAGTCAATCAGCGCTTCCACAGGCCATCTTTAGATATCGCGCGGAACAAAAGACGCTGCCCCCGTTTTTAGAATCCCAGGCTCCCCCAGTCTTCTGCCGGACACTAACCACACTGACCAACCTACCCGCATCCCTGCCCCTGCTTCCCGTTTACCGCCAGCGCCATTGACCTGCAGACCAACCTCGCCCAACCTTCTTTCCCATGGCCAACAGTGTCAGTTACAGGATTAGATCAAAATTGCACGCGCACACACTCACGTCTATAAGACGTTTTGGCGACCCAGGGTAAGCAACCATCTCATCATCTGTGTGTCCGTCAGCCGCCTCGACTTCCCTATATCTATCTCCCCTCCTCACGCCTTCGCATCTATATATCCAGTGCACATCATCTTCCTATTTTGTTTGATTCTTTTTGTTTCCTTTTCCTACCTTCACCTGTTTCCTTCGCCTCTTAATATCGATTAATACTTCTCATCCACTCAACCTTCACGATGTTCTGCAAATTATGGGTTGCGTCTGCGCTGTGCGCCGTTGCTCTATCTGCTCCAACGATCACATATTCTCAAGGCGCCGCTGAACGGCCTGCCGAGATGAAGGTCTTATCCGAATATTTTCACATGTTGGGTTCAAAAGTTCAGGCTGGAAGACAAATGGCAGAGGCACCGGTTTGCAATATGGCCAAGGCATCTTTACCTGTTGCTTGTGAGTACTCAAGTAATTTCGTACCTGTGATGAAGACTAATAGGTGTCTACAGCCCCGACGCCATTGCCAGCCGTATCTGAAGGACTTATATTGAAGCACGTGGCTATTGGACGAGGGACTCAAAATTATACCTGCTCAACGACAAATGCGACTGCGCCACCTGCCGCCGTTGGAGCCGTTGCTACCCTCTACAACGCCTCCTGCGTAGCCTCGACCTACCCCGACCTCCTCGCTCTTCTCCCAAGCGTAGCTCTCCAATTCAACCTCACATCAAACGATCAACCAGCCCTCACCCCATCCAACCTTGCCATCAGCGGGCATCACTTCTTCACCAACAATACAACACCGAAATTTGACCTCGACACAACAGCTATGAAATTGGGTGTTGCTCCTTGTGCGAAAAACAACTCAGTCCCTGCACCAGCAGGTGCAGTTAAAGGGCAATACGATCAAGGCTTCGGAGCCGTGGCTTGGCTTAAGCTGATCACGCATGGCGCTACAGGCAATTTGGAAGAAGTCTACAGAGTCAACACCGCTGGTGGCAACCCACCTACGACCTGTGCTGGGATGCCTGCGACATTTGAAGTAGAATATGCTTCCGAGTAAGTCAATGTCTTATCAATCTTTACATCCACCAATTCTAATTATCATGCAGGTATTGGTTCTTTGAAAAGCCATAGTCGTGCAACGCACAGAGATGTCTACTTCTTTACCCTGGCACGCCAGCATTGGGATGGCGTTAAGGCTTCAATTTGTATAAAGGGGTTTGGGTTGGTACAATATCAGATCAACGGTTGATGGAGGGTTTACTCAAGAGGGCTATAGCAGGACAAATAATGCATAAAATTCTTTCGCACTCAACTTCTGTCTCAAATCTATCGAGCTTTTCAGAGTGACAACGAATGACATAGTGACATGCTCCGAGACCGTGATATTCGTCATCTTGAATGTCACTCATTATGTCACTTGTCCACACCCCTCGGTCACCATCTTACGACCAACTTTACCCAACCGACCCTGACCCGACCTCCTCGACCCGACCCGACGATCTGTCACCGTAGCACAGTGACAGTGACCGTTGCAAAATGCTGACGCCAAGCCCTATGTTCGCGACCCATTCATCTTATATCTGGATAAGTTCTGAAACGCGCTCGATTGCGTTGCCGATCATAATGCAGGGGGGATGCGAGCTTCATGTGTAAGGCTGGAACGTGGAGGTTGCATGTTTACTCGCGTGCACGGAGTTTTCATTTCTGGAAATGGCCTGATTCGAAGAGGGTCTGGCCGGATTAGGGAGTGGGTTCTAGATTGGGTCCCAGAGGTGACTTCAGAAATAGAGGTTTTCGCTCGAAAGTTGTGACAATAGAATGCGAACTGACATTATAATTGTTACATTCGAGTTGATTGGGTCAGAGAATGGGAGTCTCTTTGAGATTCATATAGTCATCTTCCATGAGATTATTGAAGTTCGCTAGCTACCAGGGGAAGCACAAGAGGTTGCTACCTCTAGTTCCGAGATGCGATTTCCTAAGATCCTTTTGACAAAGCATAGCCTCTCCCACCACAAGGCAACGCAGTGATGCCTCATGTGCTCGTGTCAGGGGTGTAGATGCGACCACATAAACAGAATTGAAACGAAAAAGGGGGCACAATGTGCGTTCGTTTTGCCGTCGTACCTCGCTAGCACAGTGTCTGGGTTGTTGTGTGAGATACGAGGCATGGATGATGATTTTGACCTCCGTGCTCCAAGGACGATGTATCAAAATGCTGACCAACTGATAGCTTTGTTGTTCCTCGGTGCTAGGGCTCTGATCTAGTCGCCCCAGCTTGGCTCTAGAATGTAGGGTTGCGTGGACGTGTACTCATATTTCCAGCCCATCAAGCCCGGAGAAGTGATCCAGTAAGTCCGCACCATTTTTCTCTTTTGGTCTACCGTTTGCCTTTTCGTTCTTTTTGGCAAGCTTTCCCTTCTTATACTTTTCGTAGTCTGGTGTTGGCCTCCACAGCTCTGCGTCAATTGAAGCCTGGGTGATCGCTTGTAGCTTCGCCATCATTTCTTCTTGGTCGTCGTTCAGTTTGGTACCCGTATTCCTCGTCCCCTGGACTGCAAGCATGAGTAGCGCCTTTGCCGTAAAATGTGCGTAATTCCCTGCGATATGAACAAATTGGAATGGAATTTCAAGGGCCTCTAAAATAGTTTTTAGACTGAGGGTAATCTTGCCTCTTTCCTTTAACTTTTCGACGGGATGTTCGCGAAGGACAGCAGATCCTATTTCAGCAAGCGTAAGCAAAATATCCCAAAGGATCGGGAATATAAGTACCCACCAAGAAGCGTTGTGTCGAGATAGCCAAGCAGACCATGTTTCTTGTCCAATGGGTCAAATCCAATCTCTTTCATCAAGTAGAGTTCTTGAGTGCCGTGAGTCACCAAAACAATGCTCCGGAGTTGTCCAGCATCATCCTTTACCAATATATTGTCCTCAAGTAGGCCTCGCATTTCATGCGGAAAGACTCTCTTTGATTCGCCGAGATAGAAGCAGCTTCGAGGGGCTGTAGCCCACATGTGGTTCTGGGATTTTATGACGCCTTGAAGATCTGATAGCGGCCTAGAAAGATCCTTGGTGTCAAAAGTAGAGATACGAATCTGTTTTATTTTCGACACAGTGGATGAAGCGGTGACCTTGCTGTCATATTCGAAATCAATGACAACAAAAATGACTGATTGGTCGCCTGTCAATGAAAGTGGCTCGTCTCTGGCTGTGCATTGCAGTAGTTTTCGTAGACATGTGAGGCTTTCGGTTTCGCGCTGCCGGATGTGCATGGCTCTCGGCTCGTCAATGTCCATCTTGCCGGCTGATAATGTTGTCGTAGCTAGACTTCTTCCCGGTTCGGATTTTAAAATAAG
>Ga0247778_1000146_pt1 | contig 122006 bp, 122 predicted proteins | sample UWRJL049202B5_FD_179939 | JGI IMG/M metagenome (GOLD analysis project Ga0247778, IMG submission 179939) | Plant litter microbial communities from Arlington Agricultural Research Station in Wisconsin, United States - UWRJ-L049-202B-5 | ecosystem: Environmental > Terrestrial > Plant litter >... | reverse complement strand
ACACGCCTACGCCGATCTCATAACGCCATACCATCCGTAATAACACTGCTCGTCATTCATGGCTTGTCTGTTGCGCGACCCTCTAAGCAAGAATGAAGCACCCGAATTAAATCATTGAACTAAAAAATAAGATGAGCTCACGTTACGATGTCTGGAATATCGACATTGGGCTTTCGAGGGTCGAACCAGGCAACTCTGCGGTCATCGTTGTTTCTGGACCCGACAGCGACCCAGACATGCTTGTAAGGTATTTTGACGTTGACGAGCTCTCTGCAGCCAGTCCATCTAAGACGTCCACGAGGCTCCATATTGCTGTTTCCAATGCCACCGTTGCTAACCCATTCCTTCACTGCTGACCGAATGAATTCGACCTTCTTGCGAAAGTCATTCGCCGAAGGAATGCCTTGAATGATGGGGTCGATCTCTGGGCGTTTGCGAGTAGTAGACTTGACGGATCGATTTGGTTTAGAGACGAAGTTGAGAAGTGTTTGAAGTGGATAAGATAGATGTTGGCGGTCATCAAGGGCGGCGCCGGAGATTGTCCCTTTGGCCGAGAGGTCGAGGGCTGCTTCCAATGGAAGATGATAGAAGTCGCACCATACACCATCGGCAGAGATAACGACCTTCGTGTGATCTGGAAAATTGAACTGGAAAGGGTTAGCAGTTGCAAAAAGGTGCACCCGTTGAGCTCGAACCTGGAAATGACCGTCACAGAATCCCCAGCAACCCACGTCACCCCATCGTTGATAGAAGGTAACGACATTTCCAGCCGTTACTGTGTCTGCTTTCCCACCTTGGGGCGCAGGTGCCAAAGCATCGTCGTACTCTTGGTCTCTTCCAAACGCAGTCATATAGTTGGCAAATTTCTTCCAAAGCACAATCTTCTCTCGTTTTCGATCATCCCATTCGTCCACCCCACGGGTCAGCTTACCAGCCTCGCCGTTGTTAACAGCGATCTTGAAGTTCTGGGGACTGACCTTCCCAATAGAAAAACCTTGTTCTCCTTTATTCTCGTAAAACTCGATATTGGGCCCAGAAACCGGCACAATTTGATGACGGTCGACGTAGGCCGGATTGGCCCTGTTCTGCAAATGCCTTTCTGCATCCCTAACTACTACACAAGAAGGGGGTAGAGTTCCTTTGCTATGATCATCGGGATCTGCTGGCAATTCTCTGAAAATGCAACCAACGCTGCCATTGTTCAGGATATAGCCAAGACCAAACTTATTTGTATAATCTACCCATTTGACAACAATGGTGGGATGAGGTGCTGTACGCCGTGACTCTAGGGCCATCGTTCTACTGTTGAGTGCGCGCTCCAATTCAGTCTGTAGTCGTTGAAGACCTTCCAAGACGTGATCTGGTTTCGTATTTGGAACTGGTTCAAGCTTCTCACGGGGATTGAAGACAGATGCCGGTTTTTCGATGGACAGTGTGACTGTTTCTTGCTGTGATTTCCTCTCAACATCTGCCTTATTAAGTTGGTTCATAAGATCGTCTGCAAGCCTATCTTCAACGTCGGCCACTTCTTCTGACACCCGTGGTTCAACTTTGCGGGCTTTGTTTCTAGTAGGCATCTGAACCTCTGGGCCCGAATCTGCGGAGGATCTTGAACTTTGCGCTGAAGGCTGGCGAGTCCTTCCTGTTCGCATTGGTTGATTAGATGCACCGGGTCTTGCACGTTGCTGAGCGGCAAAACTTTGAGCGGCTGGACGACTTGTGGGTAATTGGACTTGGTCATTCAACCTGGAGGCTGGAATAGGTTCCAGAGGCCCGTGAGCCGCGACAGAAGAGCCCTCATCATCGTCTCCATCGTCTATATTCATCTGTGACTGCTCCTTTTGCCATTCAGCGAATGGTCGGTAGACCACACCTTCTTGCAGTGGAACAGCAGGTGTCAGGCCGGCCTTCTCTTCTGCAGCCACTTCCCGATATGTGGTCGTATGACGTTTCGCTGGGTTCCATGGCCCGACATCGCATTGTATAGCCAGTCTCTTCAAATTCCGTATGTAAAGATTGGATTTACCCGCTCGAACGCCGATAGAGAGGAATTGATCCGCAGTTGGTGCCCTTTCTCGTAGATCAGGAGTCATTTCCTCTGACTGGGGCATCCAACCACAGGTGAAAAATGGATGTTGTACAATGGTATCAGGATCTGGACGCTGTTCGGGAGCTTGGAGCATCGAAGAGACCAAATCCTTGGTTTCCTGAGAGATAAGATTTTCTGAAGTATTCAACTTGGGCCAGTCGTATTCCCGTTCACGTGCTCTGCGGTAAATCTCGTCCGCTGTGTTGGATTGGAAAGGAGGTTTTCCGGTGAGCATTGCAAAACTGTTTCTGTTAGATGTGTCTGAGGAAGGCTTGAAGGATATTTTGTTACATAATAATTCCCAAACTCCAAATATCAACAGCATGGTCATGGCCCTGCTTGTCCTTTGAAAGAATCTCTGGGGCTATGTAATTCGGCGTGCCGCAAAGTGTTGTTCGTCGGCAAGAACTCCAGTCTTTCCCTGACATAAAAAGGGCTGCTAAACCAAAGTCCCCAATTTTGACATTCATGTCCTTGTCCAAAAATATGTTGCCCATCTTTAGATCTCGATGAATTATACCTTTTGCATGCATATACTTGATTGCACCAGCCATTTGAACGGTCCAGAATCGAACCTCGGGCTCCGTTATGAACTTCCTCTTCTTAACCATATCCATTAGGGATCCATTTGGGCAAAGCTCGAGGACTAAGTATGTGCATTTGTCGTATGCAAATGCTCGGTGGAATCGGACGATATTGGGATGGTTCATTTTGGAATGAATTTGGAGTTCGGTTTGAAACTTCACAACGATCAGTCTACATCGGATGTGTTTGAGGCGTAAGACTAACCTTTTGCTCCATCTTTTTCTGTGGCATATGACTCTTGACTATCTTCAAAGCATATATCTGTTTTGTTCCCGCTAAGCGTGCTTCGTAGCAAATAGCGAACCCTCCTTTTCCAAGCAGGCGTCCTGTTCGGTATACTGCTCCATCTTTACGATCTGAGCTCGGAGGCTCGTGAACTTGGTCTGGCGGTGGCGGGGGATGGTCCTTTTCCTTCTGCGTTTGTCGAGCGGGAGGAGGCTTCACTTTTTGGGCGGGTTGTTTATGTCGGATAGGAGCATTCGCATCCTTGGGCGATAGAGCATCCATATCTCTTTTTCCGGTGTCCACTCGCAGGCTAGAAACAGGCGTATGTCTCTAGAAAGGGACTTTTGCAAAAAAGCGAATGTCGAAGTCGTCGTTGAATATTTTTGGTGGTCACGATGGGTCTTGACCGTGATAGTAAATAAAGTTTAGTGGTTCACTTCGATGGCAGGGCAACCGCGACCTGCATCCTGGACGCTGACTAACAATTTATATGCACTGACTTCGAGTTGCCTACACGCCGTTTTGTATCAGTCATAAAGAGAGAAATATTGTCGGAAAAGACTTGCCACTTGACGGACGATGGCCCTGGTTAACAGTCGGCGGCCGATATTCTCGATGTGCTGCTAATCAAGCATCCCATTCTCATGGTCCTCACCACCGTCCATTTCTCCAGACGGCAATATGGTCCCCCTTCCTTTGTTCAAGTTCGCTACTCTTTTCGTGAGACACGTTTCCAAATATGGCGCGGTAAGCTTTTGAGGACTGTGCAAAACGAGAGGCTACGCTAATCTGCCCTAGAATTGGATCAAAGTACAAGCTCATGACCATCCCAAATTTCGATCGTATGCCGCTCGATATGGTCAAACAATGCATCAAATCAACATGCGAATGGCGGTAACCTTGCTTCGAGATGCGGCGGCAGAGAAGAGGGCGAGGGAGAAGGCAGAGGCGCCTACTGTGAAGACAGAAGAACAGGTTAGGCAGGAAGAGGCAAAGGCCAAGAAAGACGCAGCTCATAAGGAGGCTCCGAAGAGCATCTGGAGACGGAAATTCAGGCCCCTACCCGAGAATAAAGCTGTAGATCTATTTGCGGACGTAATCGGAGATTCATTCATTCTCCTAGTGGCAGCAAGCTTGATCCTGTACGAATACCTGCGAGCGAAAGGGAAACCAGATCCCCACGCGGATAAAATCGCCGCTTTAGATGAGAAGATGAAGGAGCTTGACCAGCGGGAGAAGGAGTTGGAAGAAGCAGAGAAACAGCGACAGGCTCGGGTGGATATGTTGGAGCAAGCTATTGAAGAAATGCGGAGGGCAAGTAGCAAGCAGAAGAAGTCCGTACTATCACTCTCCTGATGAATGACTGGCTTCTGAACGCAGGCTGATGCACAGACAATGCAGAGGCCTCTTGAATTGGTGGGGGTACATTTTATGAGCCCGTAAAGCTTGAGAATGTCTGATATTCAGTTGGGTATTAAAAGGGCTGCTATAAATTCCAAAGTTCGAAGCCCAATTAGTTGATGAGCAAAACTCGCTTCTGAATGTCGGCTCGCGAAGTCAAGATGCGTATGGTACTCTCCTCCGCCTCAATGTACATTCTGCTCTATATAAAATACAATCTCATCTCCAAACATTTGATGATTTCAGTTCTGGCAGAACGAGTAGTTGCGTTCTCACGCCGCTCTCGTGCTTCATTGTTCAAACAGTAACGCCCCCTCAAACAACCGTTTCTGGCAACCAGCTATGTTCTGCATCTCATTACGGAAGAGAAAGGAATGGGCGGCGGTTCCACCAGCGCTTCTTGCCGTGCAGCAGCCAAAGTGGACAGGTGAGGTTTTCCTAGGTATTGTCTCGCGTTTGGCTGACCTGGACCTCAATCCAGAGCAGTCACTGGACAATCACGACATGGCAATTCCTGTTCCTCAGCATAGAGGGGACCATCAAGAATTCTTTCGACTGCTACTTCTTTCCTCCGCCGATATACAGCCCCTGGAACCAACAATGGCACGAATTGAGAGACTCTATCATCAGACAGGTGGACGTCAGGTCGCTATTGTCTTCCTCATGCAAGACAGCGGCAATGGAGCGATTTCTTATATGAGCCTCCAATACAGGTACGTTAATAGCCGTGTATCCTAGAAATTATATTGCTAACACGAGCTAGTTTGTTTTCCAAATGGGAAATACCCATCATTCCATTGCTCTCACTCCGAACGCTACAAGAAACGCTCTTCAAATTCCAACGGCAGCTCCTCGCTACCAGGAAAGAGACACAGATTCCTCGAGCCAACCCTGCTTCAATTCTGCTTCCATACTGCTCTCTCAATCCGCCTATCCCAGAACATCTGAAGAACCTCCTAAGTGAAGTCTGTCACAGCATGGCGGATGTGGCTCAGCTAGCAACTAGTCGAGAAGGTCAGGCGCATATCAAGAAGCTGCTTTCAGAACCAAACACTGCGGTAGCTGAAGATATGCTTGGCTTTTGGGAGCAGGAGTTTATGATGGAATGAATGCTTCCTAAGAGATGGGATACTGAGGCAGAGACCAGCAGAAGGGTTTGAAGGACTTTGCATTGCAGATTATTTGCAGGGTGGTACATGTTGCACGAGCATTGATGGATTCGGATTATTAGGAGCTGAAGTGCAAGTAAATTGCTGGACATTGGCATCCGCCGCCCATTTCAGGCAAATACAAAATACCAAGAGCTTGCCAGGCCAGGCTTCTAATGATTTTCATCTCGCAAAGCTTTGACCAGCTTGACGTTACAAAAGCCTCCAACCCATGAAAACATGACGTACCTTTGGCCCACGAGCCTCACTTCTAAACAAACTTCCACAAAGCAAGCCAGGAACGGGAAGCAAGCACCTGGTAGAACCTCCACCAGGAAACACAGGCAGTCCATCCAATTAATGAAGAATAAATGCGAACTGGCCTCTTTAAACAATGCAAAGGAGAAAGCAAATTCCTCCACTGCTGACTCGCCCCGCCATGTCGCGTGAGCCAACCCCTGCCAATGACGTCGATTATAGGTGATGGCGACGCCAGGAACCCTGAAGATCAGCCTACAAACACACACCACCCCACCGCTCCTTGCGTGAAGCTACAAAATCAAGCTCTCTCCCTCTCCCTCTTCCAATTCGCACTACTTCATACAAAACAAGATACCCCATACCACCATACGAACTTCAATCCAATCCATCAACTCAACTACAACCACCTTCTACATCTAAATCCAAACCAGAACCCCAATAACAACGCAATCATGGCTCGCGGAGAAGCACAGCAAACCAAGGTCCACTTCAAGGGCAAGGACGAGGACTTCATCATCTTCGTTGATGATGTCAAGGCGGCCAAGGACTGGAAGGCTGATAAGTCGATCCCGCTCGCACAAGTTGTGAGCTCTTTCAAGATCTTTATTACCCACAAGTGAGTTTACTGTTGCTCTTCTGATATTACCCCTCACTTCTTCAGCCGGCCCAGTATGCTCCTGCGGGGCTTCCACATTCGAAAATTGATCTCCCCATTGTTTACAACTTGCAAGTTGGCGAGACAAACGGCTTTGGGGCTGCAGCAATTTGTCCATTGATTTTGAGGCGTAAATACTAATATGTTACTCTCTAGGCACGGAACACAGGGTGAAATGGACGGCGCTTCTAAGGCAACTCTCGACAACGAGTTTGGCACCAACGTCGATGAGGAAGTCATTAAGCAGATCTTAGAGAAGGGTACCATCCAGGAGTCAACGGTTAGTTCCACATCTTTTCACCCTGTATCTACACTCCTCCTCAAACCTTCGTTGTAAGCAAATGCTAATATTTCTGTACTTATAGTCAGCAGAGCGACAAGGCTCCACCAACGACTCCCAGGGCGCACGTGTCGCCCATTAAGCGTCTTTTCTTTCGAGAATATGATATGTGTACTTTGAGCGATGGTATCTTGCATTTATTTGCACGGCGGGAATGGCATTTGGGAACGGAAGGGATCATGAATGTTATGATGAGCAGCATCAATGGAGCTAGTTAGCTATCAACGTATGCTCGCGGAAAATAAGAATAAATGACCGACAAGCAAACCTATTTTTTTTTTTTATTAGAACTGCGTGATGTGATCTTGATGGTACTGTGAGGTGACGGACAGAAAGCAAAGTATCGGTAGGATGTTGACGAAAAAGATAAGTGCCTCTGACATCGCGGTAAGATTCCTGCCGCAGCAACCGCATTCTGTACTACCAAATTCTTCAGCCAGATCTCCCCTCCCGGTCCACTCTTCACCTCAAATCTACCTAGTGTCGAGAGTATGTATGCCTGTGGCTAGGTGCATGTATGCAGCAAGGTTTTCCAGTCCACCCACCTCTCTGAACGCAAACCGAAATAGAAGTACTTTGTGAGAGCTAGAAGAAATGCTCCTTCAACCTGAATATCTTGACTAAATTTGAATCATTACAGACGATGGCCTCAGCCAGGTGTGGCATGGTCTTCAGTGCAGCCTTCACCTGGCCTGAAACCATCATAGTAAAACAACGCCTTCTCTTGTACCGAATATAGAAAAGATAATCCCCGAAAAACACTCCATCAAGGCCATGATCGAGGGTTCCGATTCGCATTTATGTCAATGAAATTATTCGCAAAACCAACAAGCGTAGCCCAGCGCTAGAAGAAACGTCCTTTTCAATGCGGCGCGGCTGTTGGTTCTGCGTCAACCCACCAACCAAGTGGCTCGTGCTCCTAACCCGAAAGTACTGGATGTCAATGAGCCTCATACACCACCAAAAAGCACAGGGAAATACATTCAAGCGCCAAAAGAAACACCTCCCTAGCGACTGGAATACAAAGCTTGCGGTCAGGTTCGGCGTGAACAGTGAGGCGCAGGTAAGTACCGTTGAAACCGCAACTGTACCAGGAAGAACATCGTGACCTCTCGCGCTTTGACTTAGCGCTGGGCGACGACGACCTGCTTTGAAAGCTGGAGAGGTTACGAGTATCGCCCCATACACGTCGGTACTGTGTAAGAGGAGAGGAGAAACAGGAGTTAACGTGAGGGTTCGAATGGAGTCAGGTGATTTAACATCCCCCTGAAGTAATGGGACGAGAATGTCACAAGAAGAACAGGGAACGTAGGATTCATCGATTGAATATCGACTACATTACCACCAAAGCAACAGTCCGTCGAGTCCCATCATCTCCCTCCACTCCCACCATGCTCCCGCATTAAAAATACGCCATCGCTGATGCTTTGCTAAAATTGTGTGCAATCAAAATGAGTTCGAATTCATCTTTCCCATAGATATCAATAGATTTCTATAATCCTATAAGGATATCCTTGTATCTGTTATATACGTCTTTCTGTTTCTGTCTGCAAAATGACTCCATAATCCATCTGAGTCCGCGGGTATGAGAGGAGATCTAACGCTCAAATGCATGACTGAATCGTGAAGTATGTCCTCTCCTGATGGAGATTATACTTTGCCTGGGCGAGCCCCGCGTTGGGGAAGAGACCATGGCTTAGCTACGATCATCTGTTGAGTATGTCAGTAATAAATTCGTTTACTTTTCTATTTCATGTTCGAACGTACCTCTCCTTCGCTGTAGGCCCAAAAATAAACACCCATTCCGATCGTATAATAAATCGCCGGGTTCGTCGCCTGGTAGATGAGCGCTGCCAAGAGAGCAGTCAGAGGAAGGGCCACAAGTCGTGCCTCGATACTACGGTGGATTGCCGTGCCGGCAAGAAAGCCCAGTGGCCATTCCCATGCTAACATGACGAGGCCGGAGATGAGGTTGAGAATTTGCAAGACGGGAATCGGCTTCACTGCTCCATCTAGATTCTTGGTGAGGAAGTCCCAGAAGATTTTGGGCCAGAAGAAGCCTTCGATTGCCGCTGCTACTTGATCTATATTCCATTAGTTCGGTGAATTAGAGACAGGACAGAGTAGTGGGCATACAGATGGCGGCGGTCAGGACAATGAGACGAGCCCAGTGGTTCTTGATAAGTTTCCCCATGATGTCGAGAAATTCTGCGTCTTTCTGCTCTTCCAAATTCCTATAACCTGCTTCCAATTTCCCAACTCCAAAAAGGTGGATTAAAGTTTGTAATGGGGTGAATAGGTCCGGGAAAGAATGGAGGGTTGCGCAAAGGTAAGATGAGGTTCCGGACCTGCGGAGGAAGAGAATGTAGAGTGACGATAAAAAAGAATGCTATCGACAACAACGGCGACGAGTGCACAGCGCTGGTAGGTAAGCCTCACCAGATGTTGGGTGGCAGCGGGGAGATGGTCTATATCTGTGTGCGCCAGGATCTAAGTCACTGGGCAACACAGGGGATCTGGGATCCGCTTTGTGTCTTGTATCAGACACCAGGCGAGGGTTTCTGCTATTGTTCCGATCGGGACGGCTTGTTTGTGAAGGAACAGACCATGAACTGGTATTCTGATCTTCTATGACAGCTGACATCCGAGCGGCGAAAGCTCTGGTATAGTTGAGAGGGGACAGTAGCAGGGTCGTGTATGATGAGCGAGAATGCCGTTTATGGCATGGAGAGGGACATATGGAACAATTCTGTCAAGCTTCTGAACGGGAATCGTCTGATCCGGAACAATCTGATGTGGTGGAGGGAGATTGGCCTTATGGAAGTCTGTGAGAGACTGGGGAGGTGAAGTGTCGGATCTTCGAGTTGAGACGTCTTAGAGGTTTCGAGGTCTCAAGTACGGACGGAGGTTGCTTTGGGCGACAAGATCTTCTTCAGATGCGGGAACCCAAGTTTAAGGATAGCAAGGGCAGCTTGAAGTGGAGACAGACATTACTGGGGCCCTCGAGGCTGGCCGTTCCGTGTGTGACCGCCACGCCGCGACGACCCTTGACAGTGAGCGCATATAGGTTTTGTCTCTGGCGCCAGGACGGGAGCAGCATAGTTCTGGCGGGTCACGACGCATACTGGGCAAGATGCAAGTCAGGGCTCAATGCTCATTCCGATGCAGCTCCAATGGATCTCGGGTTGAGGCCATTTAGCCTATCAGGTGCATATACGGCTGCAGAGTTGAAGAGGGACGTATTTTGGCGTCGGTGGAGGTGGGCGGCAAGACGTTGATGGAGGCCATCCCCCGGCACTGATTGGCGAGCCGCTCAGAGATGGGCGCGTAGAGAGTCGAGAGAGTGTACGGAGGTAGTAGAGATGGGATGGGGCTGGTCTGGTGCAGCAGGGATAGGGACAGCGTTGTCCGGAGCCGAGAATGCATCTCCCGACAATGCAGCACTACAGTACAGACTGCGACAGGGGAGGGGGCACATCTCGACTTCCATCTCACTCATCTATTAGTATCGTATTCGCAGGATCACCAGCACTTGCAAACGGCCTCAGTTGCAGACTACGACTACCCAAGGACCAAGAAGTCTCATCAGAATATCGCATTGATCAGAGAGCGTCATCTCCGACGTCCAATATCTGCCATCTGAAGTTGCGCGAGGGTATGAGACGGGGCCCGCACCGTGGGCCGTTTTACATCGCAACCCTCAAACCGACGCTGTCAGAGAAGCTTAAAGACCGGTAATTCGCCGCGACCGCAGCGGCTCTGGCAACACGACCTAAGTACAGTGTCAATTGCGTACAATATCCAAGCACCATAGGAAGGGACCCCATCGGCGGGCGCAGAGTTGCATGAAGAAAACACCATTTTTATCTGATCCTGAGGCGGTGGCCGAGCTTCACTGCCCCGGGCCCCCATGATTGAGATCAGTGCCTCAGATAATTTTCGTCCATTTTCTTCAGCTGACATTTGAAGCGCGAGCTCAAACAGCCTTGTTGAAGACCGGATGACAGAAAAACATCAGATCCTATCCTGCAAGACCCTCCCGCCAGTGAAAAGTCAAAAGTCAAAAATGGCTGGGTCAAGTTTCCACGAGTAGAGTGAGAAGCGCAATATGTCGACGAACTCATGATTATTGTTAACTTCCGCAACTTGCGCAGATGCCACAGTCTTATCGCTATCACGCAACATTCGATAGCTCGATGTGATAGTGATGTTCTGCAGCGCGGCCACGATCATCACCTCCAGGCTTCAAGAGGGCTCTGCGGGGAACGACTGAACGAGCCACAGCGCCATGTCAGCCACGAGCGGCTCGAAGCGCCCGATCATTGGCCTAAGAAATAGAGTGCAAGGGAGCGCCCACCACCCCGCGCAAGCGCTAGGACCGTCTTCCTCGAACCCTGTCCGCATTATGCACCTCGGCCTCGACCTCGACTTGTCACGAGAAGCTTTACATGTCGAATGTCCAAATCCACCTGCATTGACATACACTTCCTCACCGACGCCAGTATAGAACTGTCACCTTCCCGAGACGCAATTCTTATCCAATTATCAAAACCCCATCGTGTCAGCTTCGTCACGCCCCTCAAGGCCTGCACTTCCCCGGAGCCCGTCTCGCACAAAATCGTCAAGGTAACAAGGTTCAATGTGGCTTTTTGTACCCGATGCAAATGTCCCGTAACTTTGTGGGGGCAGAAATTAAATCGCGAGATCCCAAAGTATTTCGGGGGGCCCTGGTCGCCTGCTGAAGAAATGCAAATTGTTTCCGGTCCGAGTCAGCCGATAGTGGGGTACCTGATCCAAAGAAAGATCTCACTTATTGAAAAGGTCGATGATAACAATCGTCGTGTGTGCCCTGCACCAAAAATATGTCCCAGGAGAGTTTGTCAAATGATATCATTCAATTCGATTGGTTAAAATACTATTGACGAAATACATGCAGAAGAACCAAAACAGGAGGCTTTGACCTCAACGACCTTGCGCAAAGCTGCGCAATATTTTTTATTACCATAAAAATAATTCAAATTCGAACGCGCTCTTACGATAAACAACCTCGCAGCACCCGCAAAGTAAGCAAAGCTTCAACGGAAGAAGCTACGAAATCCTCCGGGCACAGCAATACGACCACTTTTTCCAAACCCTCTGATCTTTTTCTCCGACCTTTCTGGTTCTGGTACCATTGAGATCGTCTTTCCTAGATAGATATTTTCCTTTTCTTCAATCGCTGAATCTGTAACGACTGGCGGTGTGATGGTCCTGGTCTGACTTAGACTATTTGCACTTGATGTTCTCAATGGCGGAGTAACGACTCTCTGCCCTTCATTGCCGCGGCTCTTCTTATTTTTCAGGGTAGCCAGCCTATTGAGCGTGCTTGCTGGGCTGCCGTTGGCCCCAATCTGCAAGCCAGGAATCGACTCGCAAGAGTCCTTGACTGCCGTCTCCTTTTCATCTAAAATAACTGACAGTTGCGATTTTGCAACGTCATCTGTTTCAGATAAGACATTCGCATCACTTGATCTTTGGTCAACTCGAACGGGAGAGTATGTCGTAGGGATCTCATTCTCATTGACAATGTCGTCCTCCGTGGGGTTATACAGACTGGCCATACTACCTGATCTTTTGGCGAAGTTACTCGTAATGCTTGCTACACTGAGTTTGCGCATCATAGAAGTGGCCGATGTGCGGACGAGATGCTCGCTTCTTGCGCGGCCTGTCATACCCGGGTAAGGAAGCATGTCACGAGTCCATACGTCTGCGAGAAGTGCCTCGAGCCGGATGCGATCAGCCCGAGGAGGGGCAAGGATTGGAGTGCGGTTATTTGTAAGTAGAGATTGTGACCTATTGATTGTAGCCGATGATACGGACTCTTTGGACGCATTGGTGTTTTTAATGATGACCTGGCACAGTCCCGATATTGGACCGACAGTCATGGCCCTGTGGATTGACATTCTTCGTGCAACAGTTCCTTCAATTCTCAGCTGCCACTCATCGACCAATCAAAATTGGTACTCACCTGGCTTTCCGAAGACCGTTCCCATGGACTTGATCGCAAGTGACAAAGACATAAGGATAGCTTGTTCGCCTGAGTCGAGGGGATCTTTGCCAGAATGATCGGTGAGCCGAGTTCGCCATTCGAGCTCTTCTTTTGAAGAACAAGCACTCATTGTGATTTCAAAAAGTTGGTGGTCGCATTCAAACACCAGTTTCCACGAAAATGGCACAGTGTGGCATTGGAGACCTGTAAATGACTATCAGCTTTCGACAAGTAAGTGTATATATTGAGATTTGGGAGCGCCAAAAGTCTGGCCAACAGGATAACCATCTATTTCTGGAAAGAATTGCCAAAGGGAACCTCGGGCATACCTCTCCCATTGTCAATCTCTTCGATTCTGAGATCACTTAGCCCAATACAGACTTGAACGATGTATAATTGGTCCAGTCTCGGAGCGGAAGCTAGCAGTAGGAAATCACGATATAACAAGCTGATCAGGTATTGTCCGTCGGCTCCGTCTTTGGTTTGCCAGGAGACGTGGAGCACTCCACATAGATGGATGTGGCCAAGACCACGAATTGCACTCTTGGAACGAGTCTCAGGCTACAACACAATTAGCAATTAAGACTAAACTGAATTCTGTCGGCTGATCATACTCTGTCAGGGAAAACTAGGCGATCTTGCAGGATCCAGGACTTCTCTAATGTTGCTTTCATCCGTGGATCATCGGTCGCCCGATTAATCTCATTTGTCGTTTCCCGAAGTCTTATGAGAACATTCTCAATAGCCAGATGGGAATCTGGGCAGTCACAGACTGGTGTCTGCTTCAAGAGCTCGGCAAATAGTAGTGGGTACTTACATACCCTTTGAATTGGCTGATCGAATGTTAGCATACTATTAAAGTGTGAGGCTGAGAAAGAATCTTGCCTTGACTAGTAAGTCGCCAATTGAAAGCGCTTTCTTTGAATTGTCAAGTTGGTTATTAATAGAAGCAAGAGAAGATGCTAATGCTTCGAAGCCCTTCTGGTAAACCTCCCATTGTGGCATTGTCCTGTACATAACAGCAATATCCCTCATCATCAATTCGTATTTCGCGCCATATTCTTCGTACACGAAGAAACGACTCAGCTGTAAAGAGATTGTGAACAAAACACTTTTTCTGAGAGCCAGAGCACTTTACCTTATTTCCAAATACCCTTGCTACTTCAGCTGCAACATTTGGTTCGGCAGTCATGCCAGGTACTTTCTGGAGCCAAGACAAGCTATTGGTATTTTCGGGGACAGCGTCAAGGCTCTGCCATCTATGATGTCCATTTGAAGGCGGAGATAGTGTCGGCAGATTATAATCGGGCAGGGTATACTCGGAATGAGGCACTACTCGATGCAAGTCGCCTAAGATTTCTTCGTGCAGCTCGACGATATCGTTGAGATTTCTGTTGATGGATGCTCGGAGGTTCATCGAAAGACTAGGAATAGAAGCCAAGAGAGTCACATAAACCTATCACGTTAGCAAAGTTGGAAATCGGATAACGCGAGAACATACATTAGTGAGAAACTTGACATCGGCTATGTAATTTTCCTCTGTGCTAATCATCTCTTCCAGGACTCGACGACGCTGGAGCAAGCGATTTGCCACAGCCTGGTCCACGACTGCCCCTCTAGCGAGGAACGAACTGTCCTCAGAAAGTCGGCCTCCTTGAGAGGTTTTGCTGCTTCGATCTGTTCTGTGATGCCGAGAGGATATCCCTGTTCTTCGCGAGCGCGGAGCAACGCTGAAGCTAGCAAGGCTTATGCTAGCGCTTTTGACGGCAGTGACAAACCCGAAGGAGGACCCAGAAGAGGATTTCTTGTGAGCAGAATTTTGGTTTGGCGCTGGTGATTCTAAGAGCTCTTTTTCGAGTGCCGAAGCGTCCATATCGCAGCTCACTGTCTTTCTCCTACCCGTACCACGCTTCTCGAGTTTCTTGATCCACTTATTGAATGGGAGTTCGGAATCCAACGGCAAAGATCGATTCGGGAAATCATCCGCATCGTCAAGGGAAAATCTCTGGCGCTTCGTGTTACTTTCGATCTCGGTATCATCACAACTGAATGACAATCCTAGAGCGGTTATATTATCCAAAGTGTTCCTGCTACAACTTTCGCCGCCGGGAGAGCCTCTGCTGCTTGCATCGAGATCGACTTCGTCAAAGGTACCATCTCTGGGTCGCTCCATGGAATCCTATAGATGAATTAAAACTTAGTCTTGCGTTGTATGGAACTGCGCGTTAAGAAGACAGAAGCAGGTGTGCGACATCGCATTATCTCACCTTTTGACTCGAAGGGGGAGGAATTGGCGTTCCCCAGCTTGTCTTTCGAGAAATATGTGCTGAGTTCCGGTGAGAGCATGTTGGAGTTGACGCGAGTGTCTCTTGTAGATCCATATTGTAGGCAAGCAACCAAGAAAATGCTAATACAAAATTCCTCCAAGAAAGGTCCAAAAAGACTTGCTTAGCAACAGCAAAGTCTGAATAGCATCAAAATATGCTAAGCAAGGGAAGAATGGGATGAAGGTGGAGAGACAGGAAGAGTGAAATTTGGAAGATCCAGCTTCAAGGAAGCCGCAGGACTTAGGCTTGTAAACATTTGGAGGCGGAAAGAGCGAGCGAGAGCCTGAGCTTTGGAGGTACTTCCTCTGTTGCATAAAGTTTGGTACGATCATTGAGAGCATTTAAGCAGCAACCAGGACACTACTACATCCAGTAGGGAATCTCTCTTGATAGTTGCATTGGTATATCGCATTCAGCGTCCCAAAGCTGTGCTCTTGAAATAGGAACTGAAGATGCAGGTCTTCATCTAGAACTACGCTAATGAAATGTACCGGCGCCTTGCCTAGATCTAAGAAAGAAGCAATAAATTGTAATACAAAACACATCGAAATAGATTCAGCAGCAAGGAAAAAATTGGAGGGAAACAATATTTATGTTGACTGTCACGTGAATACGTCATTAGTCATCCATTCGCGGGGTCAAACGCGTTCTCCGCAGCCTGGCACTTACGAGGCTGAATATCTTGAAGTTTTCATCTTTCGTCTGCACTTTGTTTTGTCATTTCGGAGATGGGCTTGCCATTAAGAATGGAAAACTTACACGCCCCAACGGTACCCTCCGGGCCTACATCTGGACCCGATGGCACGAATGGCACTCAAACAAGCGGCTTGAGCTTTGCACAACTTCAAGCTAAGAAGGACAATATTGAAGCTGAAATAAAAGCCTTGGGTGGTGTGCTGGAATCCGTACGTGAAAATGGTCAAACGTCTTTGCTTGTAAGCTAACATGCCGTAGCATGGTGTTGATATGAATACAAGGCTCATCACCCCAGATGGCTTCCCCCGGGCAGACATTGATGTGGCCCAAAGTAGGACACCTATGGCAGCTCAGTCAATCATTGCTAAATGAATTTTCAGTTAGAACTACACGATCACGAATCATACACCTCAAGAACGATTATAAAGCCCTCATGAACGTCATCGAGAAACACATCCACGAACATTTTGCGAGACAATCAGAGCTTGCTAAGGAAGAGGGATCCACTACGAATGCTACGACTCTAATGAACACAGACATGCTCAGTTCTTCCTCGTCTCCTGCCGCACAGGCCTCCGGACCTCCGTTTGCGAAAGTCAATAGCGTTATGGACGGCAGCCCTGCAGATTCTGCTGGCTTGAAGGCTGGAGATGAGATCAGGAATTTTGGTTACGTAAACCACACGAACCATGATGGATTGAAGAGGGTAGGAGAATGCGTTCAGGGGAATGAAGGAGTAAGTCGGCGCATTCAATCCTCCCATATGACAGCTTGAGCTAAATGTTGCGTGGCAGCATGAAATTCTGGTCAAAGTGTCTCGTCCTGCTGGTGCTTCTCAACGGCACGAACTACAACTGACTCTGATTCCTCGGCGGAATTGGGGCGGCCGTGGTCTTCTAGGATGCCATATTCTACCTTTATGAAAAACCGAGACTTCTTTCATCGGGACTGGGTTATTCTTTCAAGCGTTGGTGTTCCATGGATAGGCGTTTCGGGCTCCTTGAAGTGTTTGGTCCTAGCCTAGCAATGTAAGGAAATGCCGTCAACAATTGCATTTTTTAGGCTTTGGTCTGAAAAGTATATGCTTGGACGTAGGGGAATCCTGAAGAAAAACAAATATGGAGTTGGGCTTCATTGAAGTTTTTCAGGGACAACATTGAATGCCACATGCTGCAAATAAATCCCAAACAAAATTAATTCAATGTTCAATGTGCTTTCAGTCAGTCGTGGATGACGTTGCTGCAAAGCGGAACTTAGGCCAGGCAGCGTAACACGTGATCATTATTTAGCGAAAATTCTTGCTGCATTAAGAGGAAGGAAGCATCAACATCCTCGCCCTTCTGCAGAAGACCAAATCATACTCCACCACGTCCACAACAAAGCCCAACACATAAAGGTACAGTCTCGGCCACATCGCCCTGCCTCATCCACATTCTTTCGCGGCCTGCGATCTCGATTTTATTTACACTGACACTGTTATCGCAGCCTTGGGATATCTTGCCGACTGTTTACTCGCCTTTCAAAACCACCCCACCAAATCTACAACATGGCTGAAGCAGCTGCTGCCGTTCCCACCTTCAAGCTCGTCCTCGTTGGAGATGGTGGAACCGGAAAGGTACGCTCAAATCTGTCCCCTCTGTGCGCGATCGCTTTTGCATGGAGGCTGGAGGCACATCTCCATATACCCGTCGGCGGTGGCGCACTCTCAATTTCCATCCACATCTAATCAGCGCAACAGACCACGTTCGTCAAGCGTCATTTGACCGGAGAATTTGAAAAGAAATACATTGCGACTCTCGGTGTAGAAGTCCATCCTCTTGGATTCAGCACGGTATGATTGTTATCCACTGTCTTTACCCCATAGCTAATGATTATTCGCAGAACTTGGGCAACATTCAATTCGATGTCTGGGATACTGCAGGACAAGAGAAGTTCGGAGGTCTTCGTGATGGATACTACATTAATGGCCAATGCGGAATCATCATGTTCGATGTGACTTCTCGCATCACATACAAGAATGTCCCCAACTGGCACCGTAAGTTTGATCCATAGAGGTTGCCTAAATCATATATACTGACTCTTTTGAACCCAGGTGACTTGGTCCGTGTCTGCGAGAACATCCCCATCGTCCTGACCGGAAACAAGGTCGATGTCAAGGAGCGAAAAGTTAAGGCGAAGACTATCACCTTCCACCGCAAGAAGAATCTCCAATATTACGATATCTCCGCTAAGTCCAATTACAACTTTGAGAAGCCTTTCCTCTGGTTGGCTCGTAAGCTTGTTGGCAACCCAGCTTTGGTACGTTATGGTATTTCCGTCCCAGGCAAACTCAACGCTAATGATGTATTAGGACTTTGTTGCTGCCCCAGCCCTCGCCCCACCTACCGCTACAGTCGACCACGCCCTTCTCGAGGAGTACCAGAAGGAGATGCAAATCGCTGCCGAGATGCCACTTCCAGACGAGGACGATGCGGACCTGTAATCCCCCGCAGCTACTCCACAAAGGCATCTTCCATTCCCTCTTAGCAGCATCTTAGACAGTTGTTTTTCGGCGATATTTGCATTTTTTGTCGGTCGGTCTGGCAGTTAGAGGCAGATGGATGGACAATAGCCCCCTCCTTTATTTCAAGGCATGAATAAAGCTTCCGCGTGCAGCGAGCAAGTTGGAGGTGGGTAGATTGGGAATTCTATGAGCGATGAACAAACACCTTGAGGTAGCCACGACGTCGAGATTTCGCTGCATCTTGCAGTAATATGTAGCTAGACCATAAAAAGCCTTTAGTCTTCGACAAATATGAGTGGAACTTGTCGAATGTGCATGTGAATTCTTGGAACAGACAAAGCACTTCCGATATGTATTCTGCTATTGGCTCCGCTTTCGTCTTACTAACTTCTCGATTTTGCTAAGTTCCCAAAGAATTGCCGTCAGAACACATTTGCACTAGATCCCAGTTAGGCAGCTCACGGCCCGCTTCGATTACCCCTCAACCCCCTCACCCCTCATTCCCCCTCGCGCTGGACACAGAAAGCGGCACTACTTCTGAATGTCCCAGGCTGTGTAGAACATTCAAAATCCGTAGTATCCAGTGCCGCTTTTCGTGTCCACCACAGAGTCCCCTCATAAACGAGCTTTTATGCTACCTCTCAATCTATCAAAGGACAATCAAAAATTCAGTCTAGAAGTATCAACACTGTGACATTACTTTTTCTGCGAAGGCTCCCTGAGCTCCAGAAGTCAAATTACCTCGCAGCAACGGGCAAGTACAGGGGCAATCGCTTCCAGATACAACTCGGAATCTTACAATTTCCCCGGTGAAGTCCTATGAGGCATAGCTCACCGATCAGCCCGATAGGGCTCGGGTGATTTATCCTTACTCCTGGCGTATCAAACCCAACCTTACCTCACATTGACCTTCCTCATCAACTCTAAGCCAGGTTGTATTTTGCCGGCTATGCTGCAAGCCATACCTTTGTTTACTGGAATTGTCCTATCATGTCTTTATCATCCCATTTCGTCTGTTCTCGTCCATGTTCATACGTCAGAGCCAAGATATCTTCTTAAATAATTCTTAATCTATTCGTCATCCCGTAGGTGGGCGCGACCAAGCATTGCGCCGAAAGCTTCTTACCAGTACCGTAATTTACCTTTTATCTATGCATGGGTTCCTCGTGTGTATGTTTCCGGCGAACCATTCCCAATGAGCAGGTCCTGCGTTAGTATGCACAGCTTTGGGTAGGGCATCTAGCTTACTAGCTGTCCTGGAGCTATAAAGTGGGAGCTCCCTGGAGGTCTGTCGGTGTGGAATCACCACTCCGGAGCTTTGAATCGGTTCGAGTCACTGTCAATTGATTTTCTCGAGCTTTTCTCCGACCGGCACGATGAAGTTCTCGCTCGTGTCCTCGTTGACACTCCTAGTCGCAGTCAACGAAGCCAAGAACACCCAGCCCAACCTCCAAGCTCGCTCTTTTTACAATCCAAAACGGGCCCGACAGCTTCCAGCAGACCCAGTGGGTGTCAAAACCATCACTACGCCTCAAAACGTAACTATCAGATACAAGGAACCCGGTAAAGAAGGTGTCTGCGAAACAACACCTGGTGTCAATTCTTACTCTGGTTATATTGACCTTGATGTGCGTTCTGCCGAATCCCTGCGCAAAAGTGAAAAGTCACTCACAGGATTTCAGGAAAATTCCCACACTTTCTTCTGGTTTTTTGAGGCACGCAACAATCCAAAGGAAGCACCAGTAACCCTAGTATAAAACCCCTCTCCTTCGCTGGCTTCCTTGGTTTTACAGTTTTGGGCGAGATATCCCGAGCCATACTTCACCATCTTCGGACAGAACAGGATGCTAATTCCCTGTAGTGGCTCAATGGCGGTCCGGGTTCAGACTCATTGATTGGACTTTTTCAAGGTTTGCTTGTGGACATTGGTCAGCTCAAAGTTCTCTGCTTACACTAACAGAACTTGGGCCTTGCCGGATCTCCAAAAACCTCACCTCATACCTCAACCCGTATTCCTTCACTGAAGCGTCTAACATGCTATTCCTGTCACAACCACTTGGTGTGGGGTTTTCGTACTCCCAAGAAGAAGAAGGAAGCATAAATCCGGGTAAGCTGCATGATCCATCCACATATCTCCATGCGTCTGCTGTGGGTCAGATAGCTTCTGGTGCTGTAACTCCGTAATAAATCGCTGCTAACAAAATTTAGTTACCGCCGTAGTTGAAAATGCGACTTTCGCGGGCGTTGATGGAAGGTATGGGAATACCAGGTCTTTCATTTTGGCTACACCCTTCTCCCCCCCCAACTAATCCTATGCATTTCAGTCCTTCCTGCATTTAGCTCAAAACAGAGAACATTTCTTCCGCTACTCCCGAAACGTTTCTCAAAGACCAATTACTTACTCCCCGTTTCTCAGGTACCCTGTCATCAATGCTACGCTTCTGGATACCACAGATCTTGCAGCAATCGCTACTTGGCATATTTTACAAGGTTTCTTGGGCGGCTTGCCACAACTCGACTCGAACATCACTTCGAGAGAGTTCAACTTGTGGACAGAGAGGTAGGTAAATCTTGAGATCTGCTTCGAACATGATGCTGACGATCCTGAAGTTATGGTGGTCACTACGGACCAGGTAAGCCTCAACCTCAGGATTAGATTTACGAACATTGCTTACGTGTGATCAGCGTTCTTCAATTACTTCTACGAGCAAAACCAGCTTATTCAAAACGGAACCAATGAAGGAATCGCACTCAATTTTAACACCCTTGGCGTCATCAATGGGATCATCGACGAGACTATTCAAGCTCCATAGTTAGTGTCAATGTATCATCAGGAATTATCAGATAATACTGACCTCCATTTTCTACAGTTATCCCGAATTCGCCGTCAATAGTTCGTCTCCTTTAGTCCCCCCCCTTAGAAAAGCCACTGACCAAAAGTTCACAAGACACATACGGCATTAAAGCATACAACGATACAGTCTATAACTTTGCAAAATTTGCGCTAAAGTGAGCATCTTCCTGTAATTGGGGGAAGATGTTTGTAACTGACTTCTCATAGCATGCACAACGGTTGCTTGGATCAAATCGCTTTCTGTAGATCCACCAATATGACATCTCCTGCCGATTATGCCATTTGCTCCGAAGCCGAGGACCTTTGTCGAGACACCGTTGAAGGTGTCTACTACTTTTACGGAGGCCGTGGCGTTTACGATATCCGCCATCCGTATGTCGACCCAACTCCGGAGAGTTACTTCGTCGATTACCTAAACCTGCCCTCCACAGCCAACGCTCTCGGAGTTAACCTCAACTATACCTTGGATGCCAACAATGATGTTTATTATGCTTTCCAGCAAACGGGAGATTTCATTTTCCCCAATTTTAGAGACGACTTAGAAATGCTTTTGAACAACAGTGTCAGAGTAGCACTCATATACGGTGATGCAGATTATATCTGCAATTGGTTTGGAGGCGAAGCCGTGTCCCTTGGGATTAATTACACGCACAAGGAGGAGTTTGCAAAAGCCGGCTACAGCCCTTTCATGGTCGACAATACGGAATACGGTGAAGTTCGCCAATACGGAAACTTTTCCTTCCTGAGGATCTATGAGGTTAGTGGTGCTTCATGCCCAAACGTACCGCAGAATGGTATTTTAATAGTACTTCTAGGCCGGCCATGAAGTTCCTTATTATCAACCAGAAGCATCTCTCGAGCTATTCAAACGCGTCCTGCTCCATCTGGATGTTGCTAGTGGAACAACTCCGCTCACTGGCAACTTCTCTTCCCCGGGCGAAGCGTCTGCTACTCACACAAACACGTACTGGGCTCTCCCTACCACTTCCAGCTCTGCATCTGGTACCGCTACGGCTGCACCACACCAACCGATCATTCCAAGGGCAAAAATTTAGGCTACGAATATGGAAGGGAAAAGCCATGAATGATTCTAAAGAGACATATCTACTCTCCAAAAGAGAAAATCTTAATGTAATGCCCTAATTAAGCACAATATTTGAGCTTCGCAGTGTAGATTTTCATGGTGGGATCTCCCAAAAAAATTGACTATGATATTTGTTGTTACCAAAATATTTTGTTATTCTTTGATGCTTTGGCACCACTGCCTATCAACGTGATTCTAGGCTCCAAATGTCCAATTGCAGGACGAGATACTGATAATATCAAGAAATTGATTACCAGAAGAGATGTCATCCAAATTGTCAAATTTCGGTCTTAGACATTTTGTTGTCGTGTTGATCGACGCGTTCTGAGTAGATGTTGACTTTTCGCCCACTTCCGGCAAGGTTCACTCGCTTCGCATCGGTGGTGGGACACGTCCACGTCCTTCTTGACGCGACTTCAAGCATTTATCACACTGTTCCGCATATCACAACATCAATTGGTTCTGCGGCAGGAAGCAACTACGAGTATCAACTCTGCGTATTCTTTCTTACAGGAATCTACCATTCTATTCATTGGCATATTATGAAATTCGAACACAATGAGTGACGCGACTTTGCCTCCACCCCGCTCCTCCTCTGTGGGCCCTATTTCTGAGGTAAGAGAACGGTCGAATTCGAGTCAAAGCCGAGAGGAATTCGACGTGTCTGGAGAGCAGAGTTCGGATCCTGCTACCGGGGAGGGAGGTTCTGGCGAGTCGGAGAGTAGGACGGAGAACAAGCAGAGGAGGAAGAGAACGAGGTATGCTTTTATATTGCTATTCCACACGCCTTTGCCCCTTTTGATTGGAGCTATAGCAGTCCATGGTCTTGTTTCATTGCTAACTTTCCTATTCTAGTCCTTCGGACCAAGCAATTCTCGAAGCTGAGTACAAATTAAACCCGAAACCCAGCAAGGCAGCGCGTGCAGAAATCGTGGAGAAGGTGACTCTGAATGAGAAGGAAGTGCAGGTAAGATAACCAGTCGTGGGCTTGTCGTGCCGGCAGACGCGTCTTAATCGGCTACGCTGACTGTGACTGATTTTTTCACACAGATATGGTTCCAAAATAGACGCCAAATCAATAGAAGGAAGTCTCGCCCACTTCTACCACACGAAATCGCAGCGTTTGGACTTGGAGGTATGGTTGCATTGTCTTCAGACCCGGTGCCAATTGGAGAACCCCAAAGTAGTCAGCATATGACGGAGGCAAGCAAATGCTTGCAGCAGGAATCGGGGACCAGCAGTCAGGAAGAGCTCGGAAGCTCCCATGAAGTCGAGTCAATGAAGATAAATATGGAGCAAGGCCCCATTGTTGTGGAAATTAGCAGCTCGCAGGACAAAGAGATGGAGGAGGAATTACCACCCTTGCCGACCTCGAGTGCGACATCAGAATGCCATAATTTGGCTGTCAACTCGAGTATCGAGTCTAGTTCTTTCTCGGCCACAGAGAGCGTAACGAAGTCGTTCACTTCGACACCTGGATATTTAGCCAACCGCTGGAATACTGTCAATAGTTCCTTCTCGACTCCTATACCATCACAAGCACCTATTTTTTCGACCCCTCCCATGTAAGCAAAGCCTTCCCTGGGTACGATTGCAGAACTGACATAAATTCAGGGTTAATGCAACCCAACCATCATCGTGCCCTGAACGCATTGGTCCCCTTTCAAGCTCGGCACGATCAACTCAGATGAGACTCTCCATGTCACTTGATGGCAAGGCAGAACTGATCTCAGATGACCCTTCACCACCTCGCGCAATTTCACCACGGCCTTCTTCTTCTGCTGGCGCTTATCTACCGCAGAAGAGAATGAGGACACTTCAAAGAAGCCAAAGCGCCCTGCCTTTTGGTCCTTCACCAAGACCATCAATCGCAGGCGCTCCTTTCCCTCGACTACCAACTGGTCGCTCAAGAGACGCGCGTTCCTGGGAATTTTGTTGCGACCCCGAATCTCGTGACGAGTTGACCACTTTCGCGGAAAACGAGTCCAACGGTTCCGCCGTTGCTGCGATCAGTCTCCTGCGCTCCACCAGTAATGTAGCCCTGAAGCCGAACAATAACAAGCGCAATGCGCCGTCTACAAGACATGATTCCAGCAAGCAGCATGGCAAAAAACTAAAATTAGGAAGAGCACAGTCAAGCCTGGCAAGGTTGCAGAACCCTGATAGCCAATTTTCAAAATTGCCTGAGATTGTTTCGGGCAACAATGGGAAAGATCGTCTGATGCGATCACCGTCTGGAGACTCGGATAAGGAGAACTGGATCCCCGGTGAAAACCCTGGCAATCCCCGCCGTCGACCACTTCCGTCAGCTCCCTCAGACAAGCAGCTTGGCTCAAGAGCAGTTCTCGGAGATAACTATAACATACCCAGTCATGCCATCAACTTCGGTGGCAACGGCAACCGAAGACGAAAAGCCAAAGATGTTGAGCCCAACATCTTCGAAGACAAGGAGAACGCCGGTGAGGTTGACCGTGACGTAGAAAAGTTCATGCGCGGTGAAATTAGTCCAAGTAAGAAGGGTGATTTGGATTGTGTCCAAGGCCTATTATCCTTGAGTCAGGGTAATTGGCGATGATATTGACGGAGTTGATATACGGATTGGGAGCGGCATTTGGTTATGGTGTTTGAGTTCTGCTGTCGAAGTTACCCGTTGGCGGTATTCTTTGTCGATATTTTTCTGGATTCATTTGCATTGCTGGGATACCAACATGATCGAATACGATGAATGAATTGAATCTGGGGGGGCAGTCTTGCTTCCCTTGTGACTTTCCGCCTCCTTGCAAATTCCTGTTGACAGCTCAGCTCTTTTAGTCTTTCCAAAGGGGAGGGAGAAGAAGGGGGGAGTTGTAGGCCTCGAATAAGCCTTGGCAGGTTGAATCGGTAGAAGGCAGGACTGTAGCCTGGACAGTCTTATCAACCTTGTCAGTAAAACCTGGAGCCAATCTGTCTTTCACTCAAGTCCATACATATCTTAAAGCCTCATTAGTTCTTTTCTATGTAGCCTTTCTATATCTCCAAGTGGCACACAGCACAGCCTTGCGAGCAGCCTGAGCTTCCTCCCTCGTTTATTCTCTCCTTTTTAGTCACGTTCTATGGTTTTGTCCCAAAACACTTTCGCTCTGCTTGACAATTTCCACCTGGAAGATTCCTTCACCATGGTCAGAGCCTCTTGACGAAAGCAATGCCCCAGTCTTGGTGCCTAGCCCTCCGCCATCAAGGTCCCTAAACATTTTTGGACGCGACACATGGTGGATTGCTCGCAAACGATTTTTACGAGGTTCGATACCCAAAGAGGAGCTTCTTTTCCTCAGCTCTGCGACGGTAGAAGCCTTATAGTATGACCCATCCAATACTAACCGCGAAGTCGCAAGTCGCCGGAGACGCAAAATTTCGCGAAGAACTTGCTACCGCTAGTAGATATGATCTACAAATTTGGTGCTGCTATGGATATCTATCGAATGCTTACCCTCTGGTGTTGGCGCCGTTATAAGTAGCATAAAAGTTCTGTTTGTGCTGGAACAGTTGTATAACGCGGGTTCCGATATGATGTTACGGGTGCGGGAAGTAAGTAGAGAAGCTCTTCTTCGATTCAGTGTAAGGAAGCTGCGTTTCTGGCATTGCTTATGTGCTGACTCCTTGTTCTGTGGACTGACGAGCAAGATGTTGTATAAGATATACCAAGAATGTTCGATCCCGCTCATTGTTCTCTACTCCTCGCAGCAACAGGTTGGAATTTTGAGTGGTTTAAACCGCTCCGAACAGCTAGCGCAAAGATGGAACTCACCTCGAATCTAGAAGACCAAGATTATGACTAGCAGCAGACGAGCTTTTGCTTGCGGCAGAGAATAGCAATCCTGAATTCGATCTCGCCCTTATCAATTGAGCGAGCCTGTTGACGGCCTGAAGCTCTCTGTTTCGGCCTTGTTTGGAGCTCGTGTTAAAAAGAGGCAGTGTCGATTGTTTCTGATGCTTGACAGCTTTCACGAAAGAGAGCTCAGCCCCAAGAAACAAGCGTTCTGAGTGGTTGAAAAGCCCTGTATACACTGTGTCTAATGGAGGTACCCTTCCTAAATATATGCTAGGCAGTTGGGAGAAGTTTAACTTGCTGGGCGACACATTGTCCGAAGGCTTAAACCTGGGTAGACCTTTTATTTAACACTTGGCGGCATATCTTACGGCGGTGAACTTTTCTGTGTTAAGGGGTGGATGATTTCAGAACTTCGTGCTGAAACCTTTTGGAATTTGTATGTCCTGCTAGCGTATTGTATTTGTGAATGCTTCTTTTACTTTTATATGTCGGAAGGTTTCTATGAGTGCATAATTCAATTTCCTATATTTCTGCAATAAATCCATCAAGAGTTCGACTCAGTGTGACGCATTGAATCACAGGGATAACGTTCTCGTGAATAGATCTAGACAGTATGTAAGTCTCTCCCGTCGTTGCCTCTAACGGCGATTAGAATTAGGTCGCAGAGCGAGGCAGACACGGTTCTTCGACATCATGCCCTACATCGCTTCTCGCAGACAGCCACCAGCCAACCTCACCAATACGTCTCGAATTGCCGACCAGAATCCGCCAGAATCTCCGTCGACAGACAAGCCAATCTTCTCTCCCAGAGAAATCGCCGAATTCTGTCTAAATTAAACAGAGCAAGATATGCCCGCCGCGAAAAAAGCAATCCCTTCCCAAATATCGATCTCAACTTTGGCAACAACCGTGAACGGCTTCTCAAAGGTCGAGACTTGAAATGGTATCCCTTTAAAGAGGACTCGAAGGAAGAGATCAGGAATATCATTGAAGCATTCAATGGCTTTTCTTTCAAACGACAGGCAAAACCTAAGCATGTTAACTTGGGTGAATCTGCGGTGTTATTTGATAGGGTCTTTGAAGGAGCTGGGTTTAAAGGTTGGACAAGGCTTCCCCTTTTTCTGTCCACCAGGAGCCACGCCTCCCCTTTCCTCCTTCTCTTCGTTGAAGAGTTGTGCGACACTGACACCACATTTACCGACCTAGCCTTGACTTTTGAGGCTTCAGACCTCTCAGAAGTTTATCAATAGTATCCAAACAGCCACAACCACGCCTGATTAGTTCCATGCATTTCTTTCAGCCTCCTCAAACCACCAAGTACTCCTTTAGTTAATGCATCGAGCTCGCTTAATCTCAACCCCTTTCAAACAGACCGCTGTGATTCACATGAGTACTCTCGCTCCTCGATTCATTCCCTACCCACAAAAATCGAAATAAACAAACGAAGCTTTCCACACTTTCCGCCAACACTGCAACACTGTTCAAGATGGCCCAAAAGGAACCACAGAACCCCGACAAGAAACTTTATTGGAAGAAGAAACCAGGCTTCGAGGCGTTTGCTGTGAGTAGTTTACCACCAGGAGTGATACATTAACATTGAATTTACCTGTATGTGTGACATGTGGCATCAAGCAAGGACCTCACTTGTGGGATCGGTCCAAGTTCATTCACACTTATGTTTCGATTTCAAAAACGTGAAAACCACATCTAACTGCTTCAAAAGGACAAGTCTCAACCTCTCCCTAGCGAAAAGAAAAACAAGCACGGCAAACCACTACAGTCAGTAGAGGTCAAGGAGTTGGTAGTGCCTGTCACTAGTATCCACGTAGGTGTTGCCCCATCATAAAACTAGGCTCTCTTCATTCTAGAAAGGAACCACAAATTAGTTCGAGAGTGCTGACCTTTATCAAATTAGTCCTTGGAATGGGCTCAAGCAATTGCTCCTCAAAAAAGCCCTCTCTCCAGCAAGCTACCATTCGAGTTACGGTCAAGGATATGGGAGTTTGTTATTAGCGAGTTTGGAGGCTATGGGAAAGCTATTTCGCCGTATGATCATCGCAAGATATTTAGGAGTGTCGGTTGGCGTACGGCTGCTCGAGGTAAGCCATCCCGGTAGCTCTCTTTTTCTTGTTAGCGGTCTGTGTCGAAGAAGTTCAGAGCTAATGTCTCCTACAGACACGACGAATCTCTACCACATCTGCCGACAGGCTTACGTCGACATCTGTGGCTCCGGCCTGCTGTACAAATTCAAAGAGTTTGAATTTGACAGCCCGAAATTAATGATGAATATAAGTCAACGTTGTCGACGTTTTGATTATAAACAAAGCAGAACCCACCAATTTCAATTTCTGACTTGGTCCCAGTACCTAACAGTTATCAAACCCCTCCACAAAGACTCCCTCCGAAGCCTCGAAATAACCTTCTACCTCTCCGATTCCCAACCAATCATCGGCCCCAACCTCGCCCTCGAGATGATCTCCTCAATGGAAGGTTTTCGGGCACTCCATGTACATATCTATGTATATCACTCACTGTGCGATCCTCATCCTACTGGAGGGATTGGACTCGTGAAGCAGAGCGTAGTTGATGGAATACGGGAGTGCGGGTTATGGAGCATGATTAGGGGATTGCAATCTTTTGAGCTGCATTTTGACTTACCAGACACCGATTCGGAAAATCCGCATTATGGGCCGTATGCTAGCGACGAGGAGGAAAATTCGGAGGAAGATGGTAGTCTTGATAGGTGGCATAGTTTGAGAGATGATGTTGAGAAGATCATATCGAAGGGAAGTCCGCAGCTGCAGACCTAGTGTTCAGATAGATCAACGGTTTCCACTTAGACCAGAGATTTACAAGCGCTTGGAGGACAACAAAAGCTGATCAAATAACCAAAGCGAGAAAAGTGAGCCTGGGCCAGCAATGACGCTAGCAAATCATCCTATATTCATGCATCCTCGATCCTGTCTAATCTAGTCTCAGGACAGTAGTCTAGAATTTAATCCGCTCATTGATATTTAACCGCAGCCGCTCACCAATTCAGAAAGCCTACCCAAAACCAAGATTGTATGACCAGCATGGAATGGAAAGGACCCGAAAAGAAAAGAAAATATTATTTCTACAACCCAAGCATGCTCATCTGCCTTCGTAAAGGCGAAGCACTAATACTGCTTTCTTCGCTACCATAGCAAGCGGAATCAGTATCAATATCCCATTCTACTTCCTCCTCTTTGTTCTCCTCAGCACCATCCCAACCCTTCTGCATCGCACCGCGGGTGTTCCAACGGAGTTGGCGCGACACGCTGTCGAACCACTCGGTGCCGGAGCGGACCACGGTAGGGAAGGGGTACTGGGAAGCGGCGATGGTGACATGATCGCCTTGCTTGAGCTCGACGCGGCCTTTGCCATCAAAAGAGCAGTAAGCTGTTGCGCGAGAGTTGCGCGGAATCGAGACGCGGAGGAGCATGGTGTCGGACAGGACCATGGGACGGAAGGAGAGGGTGTGTGGGCAAATGGGTGTGAGGAGGATGGCGGGGATATCGGGATGTACGAGAGAGCCACCGGCTGACAAAGAATAAGCTGTTGAGCCCGTCGGCGTGGAGAAAATGCACCCGTCTGCTTGAACAATAGTAAGAAGCTCATTGTCCCCGTAAAGCTCGAGGTTCGAGACATAAGGAGATGGTCCACGGTCGATGACAAGCTCGTTGAGAACTTCGAATTGTTCTCCCTCCTCCATGTCTTGACCAGCTCCATCCCTGTAGACGGTGCACGTGAATCGCATACGTAAGTTAACTCGCATGCCTTCGTCTCCCATGATCTTATCGAGATGTTCCTTAAATTGGTCATATTCAAAGTTGGTTAAGAATCCCAAGCTGCCCAAGCTAAAGGACAGAATTGGGGGGACAATGCGTTGGAATAACCAAGATGTGAAGAGAACGGTCCCATCTCCGCCAAGAGTCAAGACCAAATCAAACTTTTCTGGTTGACTCCAGCAAAGGTCCGGTGACCAGTATTTTAATAGATGTTGGAAACGTGGTTGTCCCTCTATTAATTTGGCGGCGCCAAAACGTTTCGAGTTGCGAAGCTTCGCATCAACATAGACGTTCACACCAAGATCCGAACCATATCTCGGGGTGCTCATTAGCCATGTTGCGAGATCTCTAGTCAGATTGACCAACTGATTGTCCCTAGCCTTGGTGACAATCATAACATTGCGCACTGCTCGCTTGATTGGTCGGCGTTGCAGCTGCTTGGAGACTTCCCGGACGCCAGTGGCCGTCTGCATGAGACGAGAATGGGACATCCATTCATCTTCCTTTATTTCTTCGAGCACTTTATCGATGTTGACTGCATCGTCGAATCGTTGATGGTAAAAGCAAGGTGATTGTAAAGCGGTGAAGCGAGGCGTGGTAGGGGTGCCATTCCTTCCCGCGAGATCCGTCAATGCAGCGGAGAGCTTCTGGGACGTAGCTGTCCCAGGACGTTGATCCTGAGAGGCAATCATACCGGATAGCGAGGAAGCTAGAGACAGGTTATGTGGATTGTGATTTCTGCCTGCCGAAGCCAATGCTTTCATAATAGTTTGCCTAGGAATCGATTCAACGGACAACGCGTTCTTTCTGTGACTTTGGAATTTCTGCGCCGCTCTGGATGGGAACGCCGGAGATGTGGGCAGAGAAGCCGAATCGTTGGGGGTGTTTCGGCCTACTGTTGTAGCAGCAGAGAAGGAGGATTCGGAGGGATCATTGTCGAGTTCGCCGTAGCTTGTTGAATTGAGAGGTTCAAGTTGTTGAGCGTATTCACGGAGGAGGGCGTCTCCAATCTTCGGGGCGCACGTCAATCCATGCTTCTGTTTTGTCGGCGATCGAGGTGTGACGCCCGAGTCTGACGATGAAGGAGCTTCATCAATCTTGGACAAGATCGCGTGGGAAGCGGAGGTGGAGGGAGGAGGAAGGGTATTATTAAGAGAGAGGGCAGGGTGGATCGAAGTTCCAGTCGGAGAGCGAAGGAGGGAGTCTGACATCTCCAGTAGAATTTCTTGGAATGCTTTGGTGGGGCTGGGGCCGGTGCGAGTGCGAGTGCGAGCTACGGCGATAAGCAGCTTCCGGTGGAGTTAAATCGATAATGTACGTCAAGTGGCACGGTACCAAATGCCAACTGATTACTCAAAAATGCCAAAAGGGAGGGAGGCACTGATAATTGACCGGCGGGGATTGAAGTAATCGATGATGCTTCACAATCAATTTCCGTGGGTTAGTCTGCGGGAGGGTCCAGCGAGCGGAGACACTATTATATTCTCGACCCAAGTCTCGGTTTTTGTTTCTACGGTGCTGCCGTGCTGCCGTGCGATGGAACCGAACTTTTCAACACTGGGCGAGGGGTTTATCCGCGGGAAGAGAGGATTCGCAAAAATCTAGCAGCCAAAGAAGTCAGCCATCAACCCATATTCGATACGGCGTTGTCATCTCGTGATAGTGAATTGAGGCACAGAGACACACGGCGACTTACTCGATGAGAATGAGATGATCGACAAGGCTGCAGCTGCAGGACGCTGTGCGACGTCTTTCTTCAGCAGTGCGGGGTGCGAATTGGGGAAACCCGAGTCAGCGCTTGTACTGGTGCTGAGATTCGTGACAGTGATACGTGGTGCAGGAACAATATATTGGGTCTATGAAATGTGATAATAATCGAGGAGTCTGCGAATGGGGTATCCTGAGATGCAATGAGTGCAATGAGTGCAATAAGTAGTGACAAAGAGACGCCCGGTCTATGGTGTATTGAAAAAGAATCGACGCCGTGTAAATGCAATAAAATGGTCTAAGTGCAAACGAACATGCTCTGGCGGAGAAAGCGAAAATGGAGTGGGCAAAACAAGACGAAGGGGCACAAGCTACCAGAGCTCTGCTGTAGTTGATAGCTGGTGCTTTGGGTCTGGTGAGGGAAGACTGAAAGAGAGAGAAAAGCACCAAGTGGCCCACGCCCAGCTTGCGTCTTATACTCTTATACTCTTATACTCTTATACTTCTACCAGTCTGGCTGGATGCATCCCCATGGGATGGATCCTTTGATCAGCGAACTTGCAGGCGAGTTTCGACGTGCTGGTCGCTCGTCTCAAAGATCACGGGCCCGACAGGCTAGCGTTTTCAGTGCCTCTAAGAAACTCGGTGTCCACTGACAGCCCCGTCAGCATAATGTTTTGGGTCACTGTGCAGGTGGCCAACAAGAAGTCAGAGTAGCAGCCGCTGTTTTGGCCTACATGAGGATACTTGCATGCTACTTTCAGGGGCTCGTTGCGGTACTATGTCCGGAGGATCACACACTATAGGCGGGAGTGAGGCCTCTTCCATCGGAAAAGGGTGCGGCTACAAAAGCTTCACCAACATTTACAAGGTCCCCCACGTGCTGAAGATGAAAGTCATTACGTCCTGCGTCTTCTCGGCTCGTGTCAAAATACCCGACGGTTAGGAAGTCGAGGCTAATCTGTGCTTTTCATTGGGGACTCAGAGCTTTTGAAACTTCGCCTCTGTCAGGGGCCTGCAACTCAAAACCGTTTCCCAGTAGGGTACGTAGGGACTTGTAACAGCATCACAAGCGCCGTCAGGCCCACCAACATGGTTCATCTCCACTTCTATTCTCGTATTCCAGTCCTTCCTGGACACTATTCTTTGTGATCAGTGTGATCACGGTCCGATCCTAGCTCTCAATCGCTCACGTTGCGCTTCCACTGCCGCTGTTGTATCCTTGCGGGCTTGGCATCAATGCCTTTTTCATGTTGACTTCAACATCCTATCTCGACAGCGTTGGTCCTCGTCAAGGACGCAAGAAGACGCGGTGAAACGTCTAATCGATGTAGAGATTGTCCCGGTAAACAATTTTTTCGCATCAATCCTTCCAATGGAGATCTTTTGCAACCTTTTCTTCCAGTGTTGATTTGACAAACATCATCAACCCTCCCGCATTCTCTTCCAATCCCTCGACTTGCATGACATTATCTCCAGCTGTTTTGGATTCGTCAAAGCAGAGCGATTTTGCAGTCTCATGAACCTCATCCCAATCATCCAATGTGAAAGTGCCTTCGCTCTCTGCGACTAACAATTCCCCTTGCGATGTAAATGCCAGGACGTGGACCGAATCCGCGGCTTGATATTGGACGAGGCTTGGGCTTTTCACGATAGTACGGGACTTCCCATCATACTTCAGGGCAAGAAGGACTGATGTCAGTGTCATGGCGAGCGGCATGGAGGCGGATAGTAGGGTCAGAACCGCCGTTTGAAGAAGGGCGGGGAGTATAGCAAGATTCTGGGGTTCACGATCAGCCTATGCCTCAACCTATTTACCAACAGAGGCCATACCGAACTCGCCTGGACAAGTTTTAACCCCGCAGTCTCATTCTCCGGCGTGCTTGTGATCTGTAGTGTGACTTGGATCAAGGTTCGAGGGAAGTTGTGGATGAGAATGATTTGGCGCAGAGTAGATTGCAGGATAGACTCAAGATGGCGCTCCCGTGTGCCTAAAACGAGGAGGGTTAGAAAAGGCGCAAGCTGCGAAATATGGCTTTTGATATGCTAACCTCCAACGCCAGCTGCTGGCCGTATGATTACATCGATTGCTGCTGCTTCTGGGAGCTCATCACGTCGTTGGACCTCGAGAGGGCCGTTGACAGCTCCTATTATAGTGTATCCATTTTGTGAGAATGTCGCGGAGCCATCTGCACGGTGCAGATGCGACAGAAGAGCAGTAGGCTCTGCTGAGATCGCCATCGTCGTTGGAAGTAGAAAGCTTTCGGAATTAAACCTTGTGGTTGAAGTAAATAAACTTTCCAGCTTCTGCAAATAATCCATTACCCTTAACAAATTCTGCCGTGATTCACCGCCTCGCCAGCCTTCTTCTGTACCTCTATCCCTCCGCGCCCCGCATCTTCCTCCATTAACTTTACAAGAAACTACAAATGCCGTCCACTATCGAAAACACGAAAATCCCTCAGGAAGGGAAATCTGCAGCAATTCCAGACCTGCGGAACCGCCTGCCCAAACTTGAACCTCGACGGCGTCAAGCTCCACCCTCGAACCCATTGCCAGTACCTGAGACTCCGAACCTGCCTTCTCCTCCAGATCCCTCGACCCTGAGCTTCCGCAAACCCACGAGACGTATCCTCTCGCCAAAAGACCATGACATATTTCTATCTTCTCCGACATACAAGCTGCTATTGGCCTTCGTGTTCGGCCTCACGGACTCCGTCATCGACACGCCTGTTTCCGCTGTTCGGGACAGCGACCTCAGCCCAGCAGTTGAAACCATACTGAAGATACTCGATAACATTGAAGATGTAGTCAGAAGAAGCCCACCCGAAGATCAAGGAGACTCTCGCTTTGGTAATAAGGGCTTCCGCGACTTCCTCGACCTAGCAGCGAAAGAGCATTCAGGGTGGCACAAAGAACTCGGCGTCGCCCCCGAAGAGGCAATAACAGAAGTCTCAACATATTTTCTACAAGCGTTTGGCAACCGCACAAGAATAGACTATGGCTCGGGCCATGAATTAAATTTCATGATCTGGTTGCTGTGTCTGTACCAACTTCGAATAATCACACCATCCGACTTCCGCCCCCTCGTGCTCAAAGTCTTCACTAGATATCTAGTCCTAATGAGACTTATACAAAAAACATATTACTTGGAGCCTGCTGGCTCGCACGGGGTGTGGGGTCTAGACGATTATCAATTCCTCCCCTTCTTGTTCGGCGCCTCGCAGCTATTACACCACCCCTTCATTCGACCGCTTTCGATACATCAAAACCTCATACTTGAAGAATACGGAAACGATTATTTGTACCTTGGGCAAGTCAACTTTGTGAACAGCGTCAAGAATGTTGAGGGTCTACGATGGCATAGTCCCATGCTGGACGATATTTCCGCGGCGAAATCATGGGGCAAAGTTGAGGCTGGAATGAGACGGATGTTTGTCGCTGAAGTTCTCAAGAAGCTCCCAGTCATGCAGCACTTCTTATTTGGATCTCTTGTTCACGCTGAGGAGAGCATGAATAAAGAAGAAGAGCTTGGAATCCCCAGCGAAGACGATGATCCCGAAGGAGGAGAGGTTGTCATTATGCAAGATGGCATGAAGCACGTTCATCAAATGAACAGTTGGGGCGACTGCTGTGGTATCAAAGTACCGAGTAGTGTTGCTGCGGCCCAGGAAATGAAGAAGAGGATGGGTGGTGGTAGTGACGGGTTGAGGAGAATACCTTTTGACTGAACGAATCCACGAGCGAGGTTCATGAAGTTATGGCATTCTTAGTTTACGTTGAGCTAAATAGTATGCTTATAGTTAAGCGCTGGAGGTTAAGCATCTTGGTTCTCTTGGTGTTTATTTCTGTTCCCTTTGAGTAGTTCGTCGCATTGCAATGCTGGCTCCAGTGAGCCGGCCTCGCATTCCCCTTCCCGACTAGTCCTCCCAACCTTTCAGTTGGGAAAGGAGGTGCATCTAGCTTGACACAAATTTTGACGTCAAACTTAAAATCTTACATGCACGTCACTGCAGTGTCACCCGATAGAAGCTTCCTCGCCACCCCCACGGAATCCTTCAAGATGAGGTGCATGTGTATGTTTCAAACAACATCGTTTCGATTCAGTTGATCTGCAACGCCGATCCTTCCATGCAGACTCTGCAGTTTTGTAGAAGTTCAATGACCAGCTGCGAATTTCTGCGGTTGTTGCGAAGAATGCTTGACGGTTATGCATGGGCTGTTCGAGGGCTGTTTTCATAAGGCTGATGTGCAAGTATTATTGAGTAACGACCGTCTGTGGCTCGTGACATATCTTGTCATTCGAGGTAAGGGTGGTAGGCCGATTGCTTTTCTGTGTGGGGTGGGAGGGCTGTTTATTTTCTTGTTGCTCTAGCGTTGAGATCTCACGTGTGTAGAGTGAAATGCTTTCATTTTCCTTACTTTGCCCGCTCCTGACGCATTTGACCATTCTCGGGCGCACAACATGTGTTTCGTAAACATACACCCCCATCTGAAATGAACAAACGAATAGACTAATAGAATTATAGACTCATTGGGTACTCAATGATGTCCCCAGATCTAGTACCAACATGTCGCAACTGCCGCAATCGTTGCTAGAAGTCCGACCCCGAGCCCCACTGCCAATGCTATTATGTCAGTTCTACCAAGACCGTTATTATCACTTTTTGCTGGCGAGGAAGTAGGGCTCACTAAAGACATTTCTGTCAGTACTGTATATGACTAGATATGAAATGGGCGCCGGATTTGAAATTTCTTGTGAGCCAAATTCTATGTAACATTTCAAGCGGTACGAGCTTTTACTCACCCCCAGCATTCGATGAACTCGACACAGATAGTGTAAAGATATGAATTGAAGACGTTGGAAGAGGGGTTATTGGAGCTCCGATGGTCGAGGAGCTAGAACCAGAAGCCGTAAGTTTGAACCAGAAGATCCATGTACACCCGTCGTCGTCGCAACCACAGTTTCTGGCGATGAGATACCAGCAGTAAAACTAACTTCCTGACAGTAGCTGGCGTAGAAGTGTACCGCACTAGAATAGTCGCCGTCCCAGCCTCCACCTGTGCAAGATCTCGGAATGCAGTCGCCCAGAGCTGATGTTGTAAGACTGAAGAGGTCGGTTCTGCACCAACCTTCGATCTGCGGTGTGGCTCCACAGCCTATCTTGATTCCAATCTGATCCTGCTGAGAATCGCATGCTACGCAGCCGCCAGCACAAGTTCTCAAGAGAGCATATCCGGAATCTTAACACACGGAGCTGATTGTTGCTTGTGCCACTTGAATCAAGGGCAAGAATAGCAACGCTAGGAAAAGTATGGCTCATATGGCGACCTGACGTGGTCGAGGTCAAAGTACGAAGAGACCCGGAAACACTGGGGAAGTTTATAAAATTTCTCGACTTCAGCATCATTCATGTTGATATATGGTGGGCGCTTAAGGTAGGTGAACACAGGATCTACCATGTGCAAAACGGAAGGTGGCTGAGTTTCAAAGCCTCATGTCTCACTTTCAGCCGTCCCCCAAGCCCAAGCTACAACCCCGAATAATGCTGAAGTAGACCGAACGGCTTTAAAGTTTCAATAGGTCAAAAAGTCACTTTTCGTCGCCTTGGGGGACCAAGTCTTGAACATCCTCATACTTCATAGATTGAGCTTCAACAAGGGGGACACTGCAAGGCAAAAACCACAGTCATTGTCTGCGACTTCTAGTCTATGTCCTTCTGCTTTTTCAGTTCTTGTTCACGAGGCTTTTGATATAAATTTTCCAGTTCTAGAATTTTTTCAATAGAAACTTGTTTCTACTCGAGGAGAAGCATACTCGATCAACACACATCCAAATTTGCCAGGAAAGTGGATCCTCTTTCACAAATTTGCCCGCATGTTAGAAAAGGGGCATTTAAGCGAGACCCCGTTCATTTCTCAAGGTCACCCACAAAAGTTGCGAGAAAGCTACACTACATAAATTTCTGTGTGCAGAAGTATATTGTGCTTTTTTTTTTACGTAGATTTAGCTATTAGTTGCGCATGTATCACGATGTTTCATTTGCCCTCAGTATGCAAAATTACAGGATGAATGAATGACCGCAACGGTGACTGAAGATGATTTATTGAGAGCAGGGTGACATACATTCGTTCATCAGGGGATCATAAAATGATGGCGTTCTTGATTCAAAATGTCTTGTTTTAAGATAGCTACAAAAGACTGTGAAAAGCGCCAGAACAGGACACCTAACCAAAGCTGACCTATGCAGGGCAGCATGAAGCGCCGCATTCTGCGAGCCAAATCCGTGTGTTATTCGAAATAGTGAAGGGATATTCCACTTTTTATCGTTATAAAAGAGGTTTCCGCCAAGTGACCGATTACTGTCATTGGGCATGCAGCAAGGCTCACTAGACGACACCCCCTCCCAATGTTTGCTGATTCCGATTCCCCAAATTCCCCAAAGAAACGGAATTTGAGGCAAATTATTAATCGGATAGATTTCAATGTCTGCATATTTGATTATGGCTCGTTTGACGCGTTTAATGCCTCCATCTTTTGCATTGCCTCTGTTAAGCTCTCTTTCACAGTATCCTCGAGACAGGAAGGAGCTTTAAACATCCTCACGGCTGCCGGAATATGTCACTTGCACCTGCCATTACGCACCTACGGCCTCTTTCCCTCTTCTTAGTTTCATTTAGATGTCAGTAAACCCCCTTTTCAATGGGAAATTTGGGATGTACTGATCAACAAATAGAAAAGCAAAAATTTGGTGTTTGATGAGGTGGAAGTTTCTTGGCCCCTCCCTTTCTTTCGAGGTCCATTGACTTTTTCCACTGGAAATCATCAATTCAAATGAAGAAAATTCAGCTGCCAAGTTTGGAAGTGCTGTTGGGCAAGATTTTCCCATTGGGTATGAACGAGGTTTGGAAATGCACTGTATTTACATGCAGGCTATTGATTTGATCATGACAAGAACGAGTTCCAGAATATGCATTCAAGAGACTCCGTTCCCAGTCAAACAACGCACCGATTGGCGCCACATTAAAATCCGTCTTGTCCCACTGATGGATTGCGACGTAAGCTGAGTTCTAACTATGCGCAGTTTGTATGCAAGACTTCCAAAAATGACTTCAGGCGGGCGAGGATCAGTTTTTGAAAGAATAAAGGCAGCGTTTATCAAAGAGACTCAACCAACTTGCACCGATGTAGGTAAGTATAAACCAAATCCAGTTAAATTAAAGCACTATCTCTATTTCTTCAGGTCCAACAGAACACGCCCCAAAATGAAATCCAGCGGAAGAACAGCATCAGACCCAATATATCTTTCCATTTCAATTACCCACCTTAACCCCATTCCCAACATTAACATTCCACAGCCCGGAACCGGAAGACTTCTGAAGAGGAGGCACCCCACACCCAAGATCATACCAGATATTTGGTACATATTGATTGATACTCGCCAGACTTTGTGCCACGCTACCACCAAAGAGATCGCATCTCAGGGCACCGGTTCCTGGTTCAGGGTAGAATTCGTAGGATTCGCAGCCCATGTCTGCGCCCCACACTCCCTGCATAAAACTGTTAGCAAAAACTCAGACATTCAATCAAGAGCCCTGTGGAGGAATCTGAAATGGAGATGTGGTCTCTTACAGTGCAGTATTTATAGCAAGTAACAACCGTCATTGGCGGAGCGTCTTGGTCTTGCACGAAGCGAGCTAGGAAGTAATCCCCAATGGGCAAGCCATGTAGGCCGCAGTGATATGCTTCTGGATCGGGCGTTCCAGAGGGAGGGGTTCCGCTCACGGTTGTGGTTTGGATTATGGACGTTTCGGGGTGTAGACAGGTTGTGGCCATGGTGATTGGAGCTCCGGGTCCGCTCATGCTGTATGAGGATTCAATGTGAGATGGGGTGGGCTGGGGGTTTTGGTATTGCGTGTGAGTGTGGGTGTGAGTGTGTCCGGGATTCTGATGATGAGTGTGAATGTGGGGAGGGCTTTGGGAGCTTGTTGAGAGATTGCTTGTAGAGACTTCGACTGAAGAGGTGGATATGGTATCTGGCACCCAGTATGAGGATTCGAGTTCGACAATGGATGACGAGGGGGTAATCATACTACTTGATGATGACGAGCTGGTTGGCACCGCAGTAATCTCTGCGAAGCTGGTGAAGTAGCTGATGCTAGTGGTATTTGCTATCAGAGTGATAGTGCTGGTCGTTGTGTCGGTTGGGCAGCTATCGTATGAGCTGGACGGCGCATCTGTGAGAGTGACATGCCGATGGGGATGGTTGAGTTCATCGGAAAAGGCTGCAGACCCTTGCCCAGAGGGTATAACTGTGGAGGCTGCAGTACTGCTACTCAGGTCATCGTCTGATACCGCAGCATTATTTGGTCTATGGTGTCGATTCTTGGAAATAACATTAGTATGGGTTATTTCCGGAAGATCTATACTTACAGCCTTTCTATGCTCCAAATCGTTCGGAATAGCTAATGCTGTGCCAGAAAGAAGGGCAGCAGCACTCAAAACCGTTGCAATATGCATGTTGGAAAAGTAATAAAGGAGAGTGGAAAGCCAGAGAACTGGTATTGTCAACTGAAAACGAATGTGAGAATAGTAGTTGTAGCTGCTGTTAGGAATTGATGATTGAGAGAAGCATGCTCCATCTTATAACAAAATATGTAGGCAGGGAAGAAGTCCCAGGAGTCTGCACATCGTGGAACAATTTAATGAAGCGAGGAGATACTTTCGGGAAAGGGTGATGTATAAGGGGATGGCCACAGGCACTGGAGCAAGACAATTCACGCCACTAACGACATTTTTCACCCTTATTATTATTGGATTGTAATCAATCTATTGGGAGACTACTTGGCCCGTCCCTTAGCATGTACAGTTTGAAATTCAGAAACCCGCCTTAGCAATACAATCCGCCCTTTACTCCTGTGATGAATGCCACCTGCCAATTGAAGGCACATGCTGGGTATCGTACAATTGACTGCAAGGGAACATCATACAACGTATTGGAAAATTCCCCAGTCACACCTCTCGGTGGAACGCGGCATTCTGCCGTGTATTGGTTTGCAATCTTGGACAGCAAGGACTCTGAATGTTCCTTACATTCTCGTGATTTGTTTGCCGCCCATAACGCTCTCGTTTGGGATAAACACGGTATCATTTAGTCTTCCCATATAGTATCAAGATTCAGATCACCGCGTCTTTCTGCACCACATACACTCCATCGTTTGCGCTTGTCTCTCGCACCAAATCCTGTACTGAGTGTTCGTCCTCGTCCACCCGAATTTTCCAATTGCCCCTCTATCTTTGCATCGTCCCCAGAGTCTGCTGCATCGGCGGCAGCTTTGAGTTGTGCAATCCGCTCAGCTTCCAAAGCTGCCTCTTCAGCATCTGGCGAGTCAGGTATCGTTTCTAGACTGGATATACTTGGACTTCGAGATCTGAGAGATGTAGGCGTGGAAGGTACAGAGGATGATGCAAAGGAAGCCGGATAACCGAAGGATCCAGAATAGTTTGTACCGAGAAAATTGTCGTTAAACTTCGAGGATTGGTACGGAGATGGAGACGACGTAATGGACGAAGGGGTTGTTGGAGCCGTGCTGTTTACTGGACTGTTCTGCTGAGCTAGATATCGAAGAGGAGAAGAAGGACGACGGGTTCGCGGGAAGTTGACTGTTTGGGGCAAGCCTGAGATCGGGGAACTGCTTCGTTCTGTTGCTCTCGGGGTATGTTCATTTGATGCATCTCCTCCAGTCTCGCTGATGTCCCTCAAACCACGATACGGTAAGGCGGGAAAGACATCATCCACTGGCTTTCTCGGTGTTCGCACACGACTAGGGGATCCAAGTGGACTCGAAGGACGCTGTTGTGGCGACAAGTGACCTGATGCGTTGAACCCAGGCATAGACTGAGCTCGAGACATTGGGGGTGCAAGAGCACTTGTAGTAGATTTTGACCTGAAGTGGCCCCGGGAGTATGGAGATGTGTTTCGCGGTCGATATGGTATGGATGGGGAGGAAAATATGGGAGATCGGGGCGAAGGAGGGGTCGGATCCGTAGATCTGCGAATCGTGGGAGGTTTCTTCGGGAGCTCTCGATCGCCATTCCGGTTCTCGTAAAGAGAAGACTCTTGGAGTCTGAGTGAAGGAACTGGAGAGGATCTAAATGCTTCCATTCGCTCGGTTTCTGGCACAGGTTCCATGGTGGCGGCGGGCTCGCAAGCTGGTAAGATGCTCTAAAACAGTGCGGAACGATGAGAATGTATAGTAAAGCTCTTGTCGAGCAGCCGGGCCAGCAGGTGATCGAGTCTTTGAGTCACAGCCGCCGGAGCGATCACTGTTGAAAAAGTCGAGCTCCCTCCGGGCGTCTACGCAGAGGACTCGGCATTCAGCGAGGCCAGCGCGAATGAAGCGGGGGAGAATGTTGAATGTTATGATGAGCACCAGCGGACAGCGACAGCGATGCAAGAAGCCATCTGCTTGAACAGGAGATGGCCTAGATGCTGGCGAGGGCGGATGCAAGAGTGGTGAGAGGTGAGAGGTAAGATGAGAGAGGAGCGAAGGGTGAGGGTGTTGTGATTGTCGAAGTCTCAACTCTCTCCAGATGTTCTGGATCTGGATGTATTCAGGGAGGAGTGGGAGTGGCTCATGAATGGTTGGCGGCTTTACCTCGCCTAAACTTTAGCAGAAGCAGAACCACAGTAGATTCGGGGGGCCTGCGCCAGGCTGCAGGGCATTGACTAGTGGAAGTAGAGATATAGCACATCTCCACCAAACATCCAGGGCACATCTCCGCACTTCATCGAGTGGTCTACTTCGTAAGATCTTCATTTTCCTGAATCATGCCTGCCATCCAGTGCCACTTTTCATTTTTGAAGGTTTGGATTTTCATGCTTTTTCCTTCTCTTTCTGTGATGGAACATTTTTCGCATAAGGCACTTGACTTAAAATACCTCGTGCTCGCTGAGGATCCTAATCTTGCATATGGAATCATGGATCAAGAAACTTTCTTCGCCGCATCCCGAGCCGTTGCCGGTAATTGGCCAAGTTTGTGATCTCGGAATATCATATCATACCTGCTGCTCTTCTGCTCTGTTTCATGCACGTCCCTAGCTTTGTTTGTCTGCCCACCTGCTAGTGGGGTCACGGATCATCTGTGCTTGTACAGCACTTCTATCTTCGAGAAATCGCTCATGTGCCATCATTTGCCATTATCTCATGCCATGTTTCAACTCTCTGACTGATCCAGTGGCGTCCTGCTTACTCGGACATTCCGTTTGACAACGGCTGGTCGAGTATTCTTAGCCCTGTCAATGCGGGGGCTTGCAGGATCTGCAGGACAGGTGCAGTTCAACCGTTGAACATTCCCTTGCTCCTTGCAATGGTTGAAAGAGCGGCACTGGATTTGGACGTCTCAAGTCGAACGGAACACCAAGAATGTGCAGGAACGAGCGCCGCATTTATATATGCTTTACCCCTTCTTCAACCGAGGAACGGCTCTCCCCTAAAGACATACTGTAGGTGTCCGTGGACATCGCTTTGCCTCACAAGTTGAATGCAAAAAGCCTTCGGAGCCTGGACGATTTCAGGGGAAGTTGCAGGTATAACTCCATGCCCTTGTGATAGCATAGTGACATGGCGGGAAATACATTGCTAGCATACTTTGAGTCTTGCCAATAGCCGTGCTACTAATAAGGCCCCCACTATTCAGACGAAATGTGGCTGCTGATGGGAGCTTTCAGGTGAAAGAATTTGACGAGCTTCAGGGGTAATTTATTTGCGATACCTAAGGAGGCGGGTGCCATCTAATAACAAACGTATTTTGACAGACAATTGAAAAGCCGTAGCCTGACAACTTTGGAAAGTTGCAGCGACGTTAAGAATCTCACTTCAAATAACATCATCTGAAGGCTTAAATATTACTTGGATATACGCCATCAAGGGTACAGTCTTCTGATGGGAAGAGGTGCCAAAATATAAGCTGGAAAATTCGAGGCCGGACTACTAAAATGTTTCCTGATCACTCCCTCCTCTCTTGGTGAATAAATTATAGGAAATATAGAAGATATAGCACCTAGATCTATCTATACATATATGAGTTCATGAAGTGTTTTACTGTATTCATCGCGGCGGTGTCAGCATCAAGCTTCTGAGGATTATGCCAAGTCCCGCTAGGCCGCTCTAAGAAAAGACATTTGAACACTTTCACGAGAAGTCATAAAACCTTCAGCGACTGACTCTCGAGCTCCACGCAAATAATCTCCCTCCAAGTCGCCGAAATTCAAATTCCCCACAAAGGGGACGACTGCGAGTCTCTGTCCCTCTCCGGAAACACAGAGCTGCGACACGAATGCGGCTCAGCAGCGCCCGACACATGCACTCGTAGGACCGCCAACCTTCATCGATTGAGGACACCCACCATAAAACCGGCGCCATGGGGCCAGCCCGATCATTGCGGCGCTCGAATCCGATTACAATCATTCTAGGCGTGGCGTTATGTATAGGAATTCTAGTCTTCATCTTTTCGCCTTCGAGCGCAGACTCAGCGGCTTCACAAGTACGAAAAGCCAACGCAGCATCGAATCCTCTGTCTCCTCCTACTTCGCCCTTCCGCAAAGAGAATGAAAAGTCCAATGGCAAACGAGTACCTCCTCCGGTGGTACATTACTACATGAATAATGTCACCACCACCAACAGCCCAGAGGCAAACCGCGAGACGGTGCTAATTCTAACGCCCCTGGCCCGGTTCTACCAGGAATACTGGGACAATTTGTTACGATTGACATACCCCCACGAATTGATCACATTAGCATTCATCATACCGAAGAATCGAGAAGGGAATGCTGCGACGACGGCGCTCCAGGAGCAGATCGCGAAGACACAGGGGGGCCCAGAGAAGAAGCGATTCGCAAGCATAATTATTGAGCGACAAGACTTTGATCCGCCATTGGCATCTCAAAGCGAGGGAGAAAGGCACAAGATGGAGAACCAGAAGGCGCGCCGGGCAGCTATGTCAAAAGCTAGGAACTCACTCCTCTTTACGACTCTTGGACCTTCTACCTCATGGGTTCTATGGCTGGATTCTGATATCGTTGAAACACCAGCTTCGTTGATTCAGGATCTGGCTTCCCACGACAAGCCCATCATCGTACCCAACTGCTTCCAGAGATATACGGACCCGAAAACGAAGCAAGCGAGTGAACGCCCTTATGATTTCAACAGCTGGCAGGATAGCGAAACGGCGAGGAAGCTTGGCGAAGGAATGGGCAATGATGATATCTTGCTTGAGGGATATGCTGACATGGCTACTTATCGGACGTTGATGGCATATATGATTGAAGAAAATGGAGACACAACCCAGGAAATACCGCTAGATGGAGTTGGAGGAACGGCATTATTGGTCAAGGCAGAGGTTCATCGGGATGGTGCTATGTTCCCACCGTTTCCTTTCTACCACTTAATTGAGACTGAGGGATTTGCAAAGATGGCGAAGAGATTAGGATGGAGTGCGACTGGGCTACCAAATTACAAGGTAAGTTTACCTGATCTTCTAAACTTCTAACAGAGATTCTTATGCTAACGTTTTTCTGCAGGTGTACCATTATAACGAGTGAGGTGTCGGGCACAACCACTCAAAACCTTCAACTTAGATATTGACACGACGTCAGCATTTTCCGGTCTGAACAGCGGGCGGAGTTGTACAAGACAGACGATGGGATGGGATGGGATGGACGAGGAAGGGGAATTCTTGTGTTTTTGTGTAGGGCGTTTTGTGGCATAGCATCTGACAATAAACTGAAGCTTTATGAGCTTGTGTATACCATAGAGGCGTCTATCTTGAGGTCTTTTTTTCTATTTACATAGTAACTCAATTCGCTATAACTACTTCTTGCCTTTCCTCAATCAAGTGAGAAGATTTAGGCTGGACCCCTCTATTTTTAGGGTACTAGGGGCCGGCGGACACCGTAACTTCGGCATCTCAGCCTCGGCAGATGCAGCTCTCAAAGCTTCAACCACAAGCTTCCAAGCTCAAGCTTCAACTTCAACACAAACATATCACGCGATAACTACGATTTCCCCCAACTCCCGAGGCTCTCGCCAGAAGCTGCGAATTGTACCACAAACAAAACACACCACCACCCAAGTATCAACAACAACCCGGCGCCCCAAATGTCCTCCACCTCCAAAACATCCTCCTCCTCCCGCTCACCCACAAAGCGCATCCTCACCGAACTCTCCGCCTACTCCAGCGCCCCGCACCCCACAATCCAATCCCTCGCCCCCTCTCCTACAAATATCCTCTCCCTCTCCGCCATCCTAGTTTCCCCCCTCCCATCCTACGCCTCTGGCCGCTGGCTCCTCTCCATCTCCATCCCGCAAGCATACCCCGTCTCTCCTCCCACCATAAAATTCGTCACGCCCATCTGCCACCCGAACGTCGATTTCAAGACCGGTGAAATATGTTTGGATCTGCTGAAGGAGAATTGGACGCCGGTGCTGGGCATTGTGGGCGCGTTGGAGGCGGTGGGACGCCTGCTGGGGGAGGCGGGGCTGGATAGTCCGTTGAATGTTGAGGTTGCTGCGCTGGGGAGACAGGGGGACTTGGTTGGTGTTAGGGGCTTGGTTGGGTTTTATTCACTGGAGGAACGGTTTGACGGAGTACTGGAGGAGGGGGGCCGGTGATGGGTAAGGGGAGAATGGGGCGTTTGGATGGGCATTTTTCTCAAGGAAGGGGCGGATTGGGCTGGCGAATTATTTCGAAGGGAGAGCGGAGAGATGGATGGATGAGATGGCTTCTATCTAAGAACTTTAGGAGAGAATATGGGGAAGAACATCCATGAAATTCTAGCGGGAATGCTAGGGGAGGATGGCTGGATGGAAGATATCCCGCATGAACGAAGCCATAAGTCTCGCAGCTTAACGAATATCATGAATTTCATATTATGGACTTAGAGAGATGTTGGAGAATTGGAGTGGGGGCTAGAAGATCTTGATCACCATCATTTGAACTATCGAAAATGTCTTGATATGTATATCATTACTTCGCATCAGCATCGAAATGTGTGCGTCTCAGTGGACTACAACCGCCTATACGCCAATTTAGCATCAGTCCCTCCTGTTGAGGGGTCCACAGCGCCGAGCAGATAAATGCTACATCCCTATCCCTATCATGTCAACTATCATGTCGAAGTAAAAACGCTCGTTCTCCCGGTCTGTCTTTCTATTGTAGGCATATGTTGCAAATGAGCGCTAAATCATCTTTTTGCCACGCAACAACCCACCCATCATCAACATGCGAGACGAGTCTCGAAAATATCAACATTCTTCTCTAGATTCGAAGGACCTTTCCCAACCCGAACGTCCATATGCTGGAATTCTCGAAATACGCCGTTGCAAAGCAGATGCTTTATGCCAGAGAAATCGCCCAAGGCGCCGAAGCAATCTAGACAAACATAGGTGCGGATCCAACTTGAGATAAGTCGTCCCAAAATGAAATATGCACGCGGAAAGCCATTTATTCGTAATCTGACACATCAATATGGAATCGAGCGGCCACTCTTGTGTTCTATTTGGTTCCCCCAAGTCGTAAGAATGGGGGGAAATTGTGGTATAAGGTAACTTGAGGATAACAGCTGGTCAAGGAGTGGATTCCTTATTCGGTTTCCAAAATTGCATCAAGCGGCTGATACGTTTGCTCTTGCTCCCTTTCCCTTTCCTTTCAGTACCAACCGGGCTGGGTGCCCGAGACTCGATTGATAGCTTGCTCTTCTCGCCATGAGAACTGCTGATCAAACGTGACAGACTGGCCATACTCGATCGCTTTCGATTTACAGCGGCTGAGGAGAGTGATGCAGAACGCTGTCCGTCTCGGAATTGAGGATTGTGGACAGCTGGAAAGCCGCTGTCCCGGGTCATCGTTGAGTTACTACTAGTCAAAGACGGGACATCATCGACGGAATACCTCAATTCAGGCCCAGGTTCCCCTAGTAACAATGACTGAAACCCTTGCTCATCCGTAACTGACGATGGGGCCGTGGAGATACGCTGAGCATCGTATGAGAACGGAGACCTTGGGGATGGGAAAGATGATTGGGTTGTTGAGCGTGGGCTGGTAGGTGTAATATAAGGCGGCTGGAGAGCGAAAGGCTGGATGTCAACAGGTGCCAGATCTTTCCCAGGTCGGGGGCGGAAAGGGGGAGTTGCGGTCGAGTCCGAAGATCGGGCTCTTGAGTCTGGTCTAGAGGAGCTTGAATCATCAAGTATCTCGACCGGACTGCTTGTTTCTTCTTGAATCGGCTCGTCAATCAGAGACGTGGCTGAGTGCTCTGACTTGGCAGTGCCTACAGTCCGTCGATCTCCTTCACTTAAACTACTTCCTTTTCTCTTAACTCCCCTACTGATGCTGCTACTATCTTGTGAATCTATTTCCGTGTCGTAGCTGGTGTCCTCAGCATCTTCGACTTTGATGTCAATGCCTAAGCCGTTGCTCGTGTCCTTGGCCGTCTTAGTCGAATCCTCTCTGTCCGATGATGTCTTAGTATCCTCCCATTCATCTTCCTCATCCTCTTCGAAAACATCTTCCATGCCCATCGTTGAGCTACTCCCCAGACGATGAAGGCCGAATCTGGGATTCTCGAACTCTGGCGCACTCTCCGCACGTCGGTGGTAGTGCATTCCTGGCCCGGCGAATCCTCCAAGGCCGGCAGCGCTATGCATAGCTCGCTTTTTTGTGCCATTTCCTCTTTGTGATGACTCCCAATCGTCGCCAAACGTAGATGGGGTATTGAAAGGACCGAGAGCTGCGTCGAGATCAATCATGGGGCTCATTGAGTCGTCATCTTGTGGAGGAAGCTTTCTTGGCTTCCAAGAAGCGATGTCTGTCTCTGATTCGGGTTTTTGACTAGACAAAAGCTCAGGCTGGCTTAAACTAAATGACGGCGGTATTGAAGTATCGTCTATCGTGCCATAGGATCTGTGTGGTGGGGTCGGGGATCTACGGCTTAATTTTTGTTTTTGGCCTCGCTGGCGTGTCTTCCGAGAAAGGATGGAACCAGCCCAATTCCGGACTTTCTTCTGCTTCTTGCTCGGCTTTCGAGATAAAGATGAGGATCTTCGTCTATTTGGGGATTCAGTGGAGCGAATTGGTGTGTCTGGCGATGGAAGATCTCCATTGAAGGGAGCCACATTGGTTGTCACGGGTTTGTAGTCCTTAGGTCCAGATCCGGAACTTGTTGGACGAGATCTTGGCGAAGAGTCGCCAGATGCCGTGTCATGACCGAAAAATGCCCACTTCTTCGCTGATCTTGGAGTAGATGGAGCGGAAGGTGGACTAGCTGCGGCAGCCTCCATGAGCAAAGGTATTGAATTTCGTCTTTTTGGCTCATTTGGTGTGGATGCAGTTGGATGTGACAAGATAGGGTCCGCAGTCCGGGGTCGAGTATCTGATGTTCGTTTTGGCGAGGGCAACCCCCGCTTTTCCTTCGACGGTGGTGAAGACGTTCCAGCTGAAATAATAGAAGAAATACTATTAGATACCGAATGACCTTGTCTCATCGTGACTGTCGACGAGCTATCGGATGAGACCAAGGACAACGGACGAGGAATTACTTCAACGTTATCTGAAAAGCCTACCCTAGCACGATTCAAGGCCCTTGTTGGTGCATTTGGCAGACTCGTACTATCTACAGGGGAAACGGGAACATCCGCATCGGTCGTATGTTGCAGAGCTGTATTCAAGGAACCAGGGAAAGAATGTGAATGTTGCACTTCGTGTTCGCCAGACGGGGAGCAAGGGGCAGAGCTGCCTCGGGGAGCATTACTTGGACTAGTCGGGGGTTTCAGGATCATAGAAAGATCGTGCTGTGAAATAGCCGCAGATCGGACATGCCTATGTCCTCGTCGTCCGCCGGGTGGGCCAAAGCCAGTCGGTGGGGGGAGTACACCATCACCCTTGGTTGGTGATGTCGACATCAAGCCCATGCCTTTACCATTCAATCCGTCACCCCCAATGAACTCACTCGTGCCTCTCTTGTGGGCCCCAGACCGTCCCGGTATTGTTCTCGGCGATGGGGGGGGGCTCTGTTTTTGTGATCCAAAAGAGAAGGGCGGCAGATCTGGTGTTGTGTGTATGCTGTCGCGTTCCAACGTGGAATCTTTCTCCATCGATCTACCTGCTAATTCAATGGCAGATACTGGCCGGCGACCTGTCGCTCTCGAGAACGAAGATGGCGCTGACGCTGGGGACGCTCTAGCCGGGAACACGAAGGATGGCAGCGGAAGTGGGCCATCGTTCAATCGAGGACTTTGCTGATCGGTAGCTGAGAAGTCACTCATTGGAGAGCGAGGAGAGCCTAGGGGGAGATCTAGCTGATTCGAGGAGAAGGACATGTTTCCACGAAATCCTGGTGACCTCGGAGCAGCCATTGTTCCAACGCCGCAGGGCGGCCACTATCGAGTATGCAGCTAAAGGGAGATCATGAAGCCGCAGAAGGGGTGTTGTGTGCGATATAGGCGGCAATGAGTGAAGTTGCTCGAGGGTCGTTGGGTTTGATCCTTCGAGTCGAATGACCAAGTTGAGGGCCGTTCAACGCTGCAATGACGAGAACTGTGTGTAAATAAGTCAGACTATGGCAATGGTGAATGTGAAAGGCGTGGCAGAATGCTTGCGGCGGTAAAAGAGCGATTTGTGCATACAGATGAATCTGAAGAATCGAACTTGCTGGAGGCCGCTATGGTTGTCGTGGGCGACCTGGCTTGCGTGCTGCTTGGTGACTTTTGAGCGAGGATATTTTTGCTGGCTTTTGCGGAGAATGGATAATGAACGTGGGGTAAGGAACGGAACGGCCAATGACCAGGAGAATCAACAGAGTCGCACTGGTCGAAAGGCCCAAGGTTAAGATGTTTGTATGTTGTTGATGTTTGATCTGCTTGGTGGTTTTGGAGAAGAAGCGACGAGAGGGACGGATCCTTCGTATTTACCGAGAGTACGCTACTGTGCTGTACTCTACCAAAAGGAGACCAGGCGGGCGCGGCGGACAGGGGCGCTTCGATTTGACGAGAGAGCGACTGGAAATAATCTACGAATATTACGAACGTCACCAGGAGAAATAAAATAAGTAGTATCTTTGAGATTGCCGTTGGAGTCGAGGGATACGAAGACACCAAGGAGAGCGAGGGGACCCGGGAGAGAGAGAGAGAGAGAGAGAGATAGAGAAAAAATAAAAGATACACCTTTAGATTCAGGGTTATCTAACCAGCAGCCATGGGTCTGGCCTCACTGCCAGGGGAGGAGGCGCACCTCCGAATGCTGGTGCTGGTCTGGTGTATGCATCTCTAGATTCTCTGCCTCCGTACAGTGCAAAAGCACTGCAAGGCGATACACCAGATCGCCCGGCGCTGGCTGCGGTTACACGCAGTGAGAGGCGAGATGCAAGATTGGCTTCTCCTGGCTCTGCAATTAACCAGGGAGCAAGTCATGGAAGAGACGCCCCCATGCTGTATGCTGTGCTGTGTTGTCTAGGTCGTCCGGGTCGTCCAAAGGTTGGTGGAGGTTCATGCTTTTGCTGCATGGATCCTCTGTCTCCGGCCCCCTTAGACTTGTGCACTTGCATTTATCCATCCTCCATGGCCACGGCCGCCACAGCACATGCCCATGCCCATGGCCACCACATTGCAGTACTGTCAGCCATCCTCCTGGGCGTTGCAGTTTTGCAGAAGCAAACAATGTTTTGATCTCCTCAATGCCCCATGCGGAAACGGAGATGGCGATGGTGCAGCTCATCTTGCTCAAGCCATGCCCTCAGTTTGCGGGGCAGCTGTCCAGTGCTCATTTCACCAGACAAAGATAGAAGTAGAAAATCGAAGCGCCATCACCATCGTCATCGTCATCGTTGTTATTATTACATTTTTGATAACTACTCCACCATACGGGAAGTACTCCGTATGAAGCCTCTGGTCTGGTCACTGGTGGACACCGTGGAGCCAGGAGCAGGCTCCTATCAGATTACCCAGTCTCCTTTCGGCCAATTGCAAGGCAATCGGTATCCCAAGCCGAGTCCTAGTGCTTTTCCCCATTATTATTACGAATTTGCGAGATTCAACCAGCTCCAGGTTCAAGGATTTTGCAAGGGAAGCCAGAGACAGATCTCCTGGTTCGGCAGCTGGTCGTGTAAATCGCGGGCATGATTATTTCGAGGCAACGAGCGACGTGTTTTCGATTCGTTTTACAGCTCTGGTTCGACCCTCCCCATTTTCCGAGTCCCCATCAAGGCCCATATTTCAGGACCCTGAAAATGAAGATCACCTCAGCTCTAGCACCCGTCGACCAACCAGAAATGGTTGTTCTACCGTACTTCAGCCTTCCCAGCAGGGCAGGAAAAGAAAAACGGTTCTGACAATAGTTATTGTGTATGACTCTTGCTCCTGGGATTCCTGGTACTTGGGAAATTTCTCGAGCAATTTTCTTATCCCTCCTCTTCCTTTCTTCAACTTTCTCTGGCGCCATGTCCAAGAGACCGAGCCCGAGCTCGACCTTACCATCGCCGCCAATGCAAGTGATGGGGATGCTGCTCGGAAGCACCGTCCGCACACTTTGGGCTTCTGCTTTAGCGTCAGGAGGATGCAGGAACTCACATAAGCATCTAACGCTGAACAGTAAGTCCAGCCATTTTGATGGTTTGAGATCACCAACTAAACGCTTGACCCTCCGGTATCATTGGTGAAGGCTTGGGAAGACCCCATAAAAGAGTCTCAGCCCGTCAACCTCTTCCACACCCTCAAGTTATTTGGAAAAGATAGTATTCGCGGTGAGAATTTCAACATCACTGCGACAGCCTCGTGGTCAAGACAACAACACAGAAATTCAAATGTTCAACGGAAAAGTTACGTTACTAGGAGCCGGTAACTCCCACTTCCGCCACCATTGAAATTTCTCAATTGCCTTCATCTCGCCTATAAATTTGCTCCGGCACGGAATACTCCTTGTACAAGGCAAGTAGGATATCACCCCCGGCATAATTGATATAAGACCGATGTATAGAGAACAATGTACGAAGTAGTTATAAAAATCGCAGAACATAAAAGTTGAAGTTGGAACTGAAATCTGAATAGTCTATTGATTGAATTACGGTAAAAAATAGATCCTGGGCGCTTGTATGACCGATCATTTCCCTCCTTGAAGCTATAGAATAAAAAGAGAATCATCGATTGACTCAAGATCCTTTCAGATTAGATTGAAGTGAAAAGTCCTTCACCTGTGGAATCAATCTAAAATGGTATCACGAATGTGAAGTTTTCAGGTGACTGAAACTCGCTTCGGCTCAACGTCGACAAACTTCTCGGCCCGGAAGTAAATGATTGCACGGCAAATTTCGTGATACTGCAACGCTTCAATATCGAACGACGGGTCCAAAGAAATGAGTACAGGCTCCTCTGCAAGGAATATTGTCTTCCAGCTAGCAAGGACACCCAGGCGAGCGACAATCTCCCCACGGAATGCTGCCACGCGTCACATGAACAGAGTCCTCTCTGTGAGGTACAAACACGAAGATACACCAAATACGCCCTCAGAAGCCATCAATGGGCTTGACGCTTCGGTTACCCGGGAAAATGCCTTCGAGCTAGGATTGCCTCGACAGTTCACAATCATAACAAAAACACCTCATGACATAGTAAGCTGGATCGCAGCAGAGGATCAATCAATGAGCTTTGCTGACTTTTTCAAAGGTTCGAAACAAAATATTACGGGCCTTGAAAACAAGGTTCTGTCTGTCAAACGCGAAATTGATCGAGGTCAAGAAGAAGGGACCTCAAGGATTGGTTATTCTTGCTACGCCGAGATTTGTGCAGTGGCTTGAAGATGACGCAGGATTCATTCCCTCAGTCTTAGGAGTCATAAGCAGACTCCCGAAGGCCAGCGGAGCTGAGAAATTGCTGAAACATGGTCTTGTAGAATTTGATGTCGCTTGCGCATGTGTCGATGGCTTAACACCTGCTGTGGAATATATGTCAAAGCAAAGCAGCCCACTGGAGGGAGTTTCGGTCTTGCATGGATTTACGAACCATACGCTTCCTGGGCTTTGGGACGAAGAGTCGCTCGTTACTCATAGCCAAGATACTCGATCAAGTCTTACTTTCTCGGGGCAGGGGAATTGGGAAGCAAACATAACTGTTCCCTTGGCAAATACCCTTTTCCAAACTGGCCAGTTGTCATTCCTGAGAGTTTCAAAGTGGCGTTCAGAAAAAGGTCGCCCTTTCGTCAAAATCAAGTCTTCGAATAAGGCAAATCAGATCATCAATGCGTTTGATGACATGAAATCCAAGGAGATTCTAACCTACATCCCCGGTACTCCTCTCACCCCAGCTCGACAAATCGTGAACGGACTCGGCAACATTGTTCGGACTATTGATTTTGGCGAAGACGGCACTGGTCCTGCGTCTCGTGAGCTGGAGGAGTGCGTGGACAAGTACCGAATGAGGCTTATCAAACGGAATCCATCTTTGTCCGACTCGACCATTGCTGTGTGGGCTCTCGTGGTCCCTGAAGCGGCTGTGAAGAACGACACACCTGATTCGGTGCATCGGCTATCGTTGACAAAGATCCTAGCTCAGGGAAGAGCTTATACGGACGTATTTCATGACTACATCGGCCACTGGATAAATCAAGGGGCTACGTTTTGCCGAGTGTGTATGTATCACCTCTTTTCCTCTTACTTGAACGCAAGGGGCCCTAGTCTGGGTTTCTCATTCTAGCCCAAACATAAGAACAGTATCACTTTATATCAAATTCAAGTACTGACTATCAATAGTGAGTGGAGGTGGCGGTTGGGGTCCCAAGCAGGGTCTTTTATCTTTAGATCCACAGAAAACCCTCAACGAAGTCGAAGAGCCCCGATTAGTTTCCTTAGATGGATCCCTTGAAGAGCAACAAATATCCGCACTGGGCAATATAGCAAAACCAGGTGACTACATACAATTCTTCGTCGGCAACCGAAGAAAGCATATCTCCTCTGAGAAGCGGCTCAATTATGGCGATCCGAAGAAACGGAGTGTAGTCATTGGTACTGCTCCTAGCACCATCGATGATGTGCCATCTCCAGAGACCAGCACAGAGATTAAAATCCGGCCTGGCCATTTTGGATGTGCTTCTCAGTCTGGGATATATATCAGCCAGAAGTCCTCTGAGTCTAAGCAATTTGGATCTGAAAACCCTACATTCTCATCGAAAGTCGACATGCCACATTCCTATGCGTATGGCTGGGTGGAGTCTGCAGTTTTACCGACGTGGGAGCCCCAGCACGAAGAGTCGATTAAGGAACCCCTGGAAGATCGTGGACCATGGTAAACTGAGCAACTGGAGAACAGAGATAGAAATTGGGCGTAAACTCCATGCTTGTGTAGTAATAGAAAGGCGCAATCATTCTCTGGAACTCGGTGCCCTCACCAAGTCGTCAATTTCAATTTGCGGCTAGGGGGCAAGGTTGTAGATACTTAATCAACGTATAAATCATTCCATATGGCTGTTCCATACATCACCAGTGTCAAACTTCCGTTGACTTATTCAACATACTGTATTCACCTCTCAAAAAGGCTTTCATAAAATGGGGACAGTCACGTGTCGTTTTTCGAAGCTAGCGACTGCAAACGATCACCTACTTCCAATTCAACCTCCCCGCCCTCTCCAAAATTCTTCTATACCTTTTGAAGGTCGACGCCAATTCCCAGGACCTCGGAAGAATTTTCATTCCTGCAAGATGGATCGCGCCCTCGACGAGATAGTTTCAGAACGCCACGTAAGCTCCCGTAGTGAGCTTCACTGTTCAGCCTCGCACCTGGCCCTCGAGAAGGAACAACAGCTAACACTCTGGCAGAGAGGTGGAGGACGATCTCGAGGTCGACGTGGTGGCCGCAGGAATGATCGTAATGATTACCCCCGTGACGGCGTAAGAAAGGTAAGCCTCCACGTCCAATCTGATCCTGCATTGCATATCTAAACATTTCTCTGCGCAGGTTCATACACCTTCTCCTCCTCCTTCCTCGTACACATAGTTGCCCTTCGAAAACTCCTCAGACCTAATCGAAGCCGGACGCCTCACTGGATCCGGTGAAGAGAAGTACACAAATTGAACACATCAGCTAACCCAAGCTTCTCCTCGTTTTCGCACAGTCAACTCGAGAAGAAAATAGAAATATAGACTCGTGAGTTTGCTTTCCAGTCGCATTTGAAAGTCTGCTAATGTCTGCAGTGAATGGGTTCATGATAAATTCGATGACAATTGTATAGAAACCCCTTTTACTTCCTCGAGACCTCCGCTCACGAACATCCAGCCACTCGACGACCATTCCGTAGTGAGAGACGATACTCCCCTGAGCGATCCTAGTATGGCCTCTCTTCCGATTCTTAGATACCTAAGGCTTACTCTTCCTAGTGATGCTGCTCCCAGCGCCAAACTCCGCGTTGAGAATCTACATTATGAGTTGACGGAGGAAGATCTGGAGGTAAGGCACACACATTATTGGTCGCTTGGCAGCCGCTCATATGAATTACAGGATCTCTTTAATCGAATCGGACCCGTCCTCAAGCTTGATCTTCTTTATGACCGCTCTGGTCGCTCAGATGGTGTCGCCTATGTAACATATGAGTCTCATTATGACGCGAAGAAGGCCATCCGGGAGTTTGATGGTGCAAATGCAAAGGGTACGTTCAGGTCACCAAATGCACCGAACCAGGCTAACGCCTCTCAGGGCAACCCATACGTCTGGTCTCTGTTCCCTCTGGTCCCACAGGAGGCCGTCGAAATCCCTTCGATTCTGTCGTCGTGCCCGGCCGCCCGTTGGAAGACCGCATCTCGATTCCTAAAGGACGAAGCCGTTCCGATTCCCCCATCCGTCATTCAGACGTCAGTGGCCCACCTCCCAGCAATGTTGACCGTTACGTCCCAGGCAGAGGTAGCCGTTCCCGAAGTCCACCACGCCGAAGAGACGGTCGACGTCCTGGTGCGAGACGAGAGCGTGGAGAGAGATCAGGACGTGGTGGTGGTCGTGGTGAAAAGATGTCTAGAGATGGAAGACCGAAGAAGACACAAGAGGAGCTCGATGCTGAAATGGAAGATTATTGGGGTGGGAAAGAGAATGGAGCTAGCGCTGACGCACCTGCTGAAGCTGCTCCCGTTGTAGATGATGTTGAGATGGTTGAGTAGATATGTCCTGAGTGGACGTAAAAATATGCCCTTAGGAAGCGTTCAGGTTTTGCTCTTAGATGGATGCTACATGTCGAGATTATATTCTCATAGCAACAAAGAATCATTCATTTTGCAAGCTTACCTTTGGTTCCTATCAAAATTTGCATTATCCCATGAAAGTCAAAGTATCCATGTTTTGACCACCTGATTCGTCAACACCATAGCGTCTCTGTCTGTTCAGCTATAAAAGTAATTATCAAGCCCGAGACATGCTCATGAAAGGGGCAATGGATCCAAAGCAGAACGCGAACATGAGGGAAAGGCAAGACTTTCCCAGTGATCAACACTACCAGATCTCAGACACAAATTTGTTATGTAGTGACTCTCCTGGCTGTGGCTCAAAGTACTGCATAATACGTAGTCAATTAAGTAGAAATGTTCATACATTGGAAGAAGACTCAAACGTCACGGTTGATTTTCACTTCTTCGAAGCATGTCCCCCATGCACGCTATGATCCATATAATAAGACTGAATTCTGAATTCTCAAAGTGATTATGGAATAGACTGTAGCTTGGGAGACTTCCCCCGACATATTTTTTTTGCGATGGATGCTGTCTGCTTGCCTATATGAAATGGATGCACTCGATAGTTAGTGAAGAGCATTGGCTCGAGCCTCGCTCGTCGTCCTTAAGATCAAACTACACATTTTCAACCACTCATTCCATTTTATAAAGAACCTCACCACGTGCCGGTCTAGCCAATGTATCTCCATAACTGTCTCGTCTTTCTGCCTTGGATTCTACATTGGTCCAATGCATACATCAGTCTCCATCCAGCGCCTCTATCCAGCCACCTCCAACATCCTAAGTCTTTCATGCCAGCCCAGCTTCTGGTGACCCTTACAGACTCATCTCCCGCCACCTTTGCTACAGAAAGCAACACCACGAAATCTGTTCCTCCCACCGAGAAGGACCAAGCCCTTGCTGCCGAAACCGCAAAACTTACGCTATAGGACACCTCACCATGCCCCGAACAAGAAGATCTCGCGTGTGAAGACTGCGGTGGCGGCCAGAAAGACGAAGAAGAAGAATATACGTGGCGCTGCTTAGGGGTACGAAATCCTTTTTTTTCTTCTTTTTGATGTGAGTTCTGAGTATGGAGCAGGCAGAGGAGAACGGTTTCAAATGGAAAGATTGCCTTTGCAAAGGCGAGAAAACGCGAAAACGCCAGCGCCGCGGAAATCCCCCTCCATACGAGCCTGAGGCGGCGGGTCCGACGGCCCATGAGATTGCAGCAGAGTACAAAAGATTAGGATGGAGAAAGTAGGGTTCCTCCCGAGCCTGATAAGTCAGTGATCTAGAACAATCGGGCTTGCTGAAGGCTTTTGCAATTTGCAAGATGAACGGGGTTTATTGAGGCGATGATGCTAGTGTAGCGCCGCTTATAATCATAAACATTGCAGAAGTATTCCATTCGTCACAGTCTATGAGTGGTTAAGGGATCTTTCAAAACTCCATCTACATTTGCAAGGTATGATTTGGCCACCTGACCCTCCCCACCAAGTTGTTCTGCCCTGTCTGCTTTCTATCCAAAGGATTCCTTAATCAATTTCTTTGCACTCTTTACCGAGCCAGTAATGATTTGATACGCAACAATTTTACCACTTATGACGGAATTGGCTGCGTCCAGCCCTGGGCCCTAATCTGCTTGTTTCCACCGGTGTGCAAGCTTGTATCCTCCATGATCTGAGTTGAGAAGGGATCTATTTGCTAGGAGGCCCCAGAGTCCGAGATAAACTTTTACTTTGTCAGCTCTTATTTTGCGCAATCGGGGGGTGACGGTACCATAGTTGTCCGCATTTTCGAGACTATCTTGTGTGTTCTTCTTAACGACGTTGTCCCAAGCGTAAATGTTATTTGCCGTCTCGCCGATATCAGATATAAGATATGGATCCGTGTGCGTGAACTATATCTGATTACTGTAGCCTCCTGATCGGAACTGAGATAATCAGACCTCGTAGAGAATCACTATCGATGTAAGGATGTTGAAATGTTTGATGCTCAGCGAGCTTTCTGTCATGTCCTTTTCGGCAGGGAAGTCGTCAAGTCTATGGTATAACTCTTTTGACTTTATCGTGTTGAATTGCTCGTCGCAGATGGTAATGGTAACACGCTTGGGGTTCTGCTGCGGATCTGCATCTTTGGTGGTCAATCTTTGAAGTGTGGTGAAGGCATTACCCTTTTCGCATTTATCTGTTGATATCATTTTGTTGGCGCTATCAACTCATGCTCCTTTTTCTTTAGCGTAGGTTTATCAAAATGGGCCCCTACGTTGGAAACGTTAATCAATTGAAGTCGAAAGTGTTAGAAACGTTCACATACCATTATCATGGTAGATACGCGGTTCTTAGAGGAAAGTGAGATCGTGAGGAGCAGCGTTTAGTCTCAATAGTTGCTATACTTCACTTCCTGTTGCTGAGAACTATTGCTTTGAAAGCTGCGTTCCCCGTAATTTCTCTGTACAAGCTGTACAGTTAAAATCTATATCCATGCTATGTATATCGGGGCCATTATCTACACATCTCCTATCCAGGAACCGGCGTCACTCACCACCCTTCAATAATCTTGGTTCTTACCCAAAGCCCATTCGAAGGTCTAGCCGTAACACCACCCTTGATCACCATATTGTCCTCATCCCTCTCTCTCTCGTCACCCAACGCAAATTCAAAGCGCCCAACCCAAGCCGCAAGCAGACACGCAAATTCCGCCTTCGCAAAGCCCTGACCGATACAGCTCCTGGGTCCATGTAGGAACGTCAGAAAGCTATATGTACTTGGAGCTCCACCGTTCGCAGAAGAGAGCCATCGGTCCGGGTTGAATTTCATAGCATCGTTTCCCCAAAGCTGTTCTGCTTTGTTGACGGCCCATGGTATGAGCATGATTCTTGTACCTTTCGGCACCTTTTGACCGAGAATAGAGGTGTCCCGTGCTGCGACTCGGGGAGTGAGTGGCACAGGTGGATAGTAGCGGAGGACTTCGTTGCAGACGGCGTTGAGGTAGGGCATGTGGTCTATCTGCTGGCTACTAACGCTCGCATCGTCATTAATGCTCGGGAGGTGCTCTCTGATCTCTGTGCGCAGGCGGGTCTGTACTTCGGGGTGCAGACAGAGCAAATAGGTGGCCCAGGTCATTGCCGTAGCCGTGGTTTCATGGCCAGCTGCTAGGAATGTCATTAGTTGATCGACGAGATTCTCGTCTGAGAAAGCGCCGCTTTCTAAAGCCACACTGAGGATATCGATATCTGTTAACTCATTCTTCTGTAGTTTCTCCTTCTTTGAGCGGACTAATTGACGGCAGGTATTTCTGATAACGTTGGCAGCGCTATTGATGTCATCGTTTCGCTTCAAGGGTAGAGCTTTCGCAAGCCATCCAGGGAGGATTATCGTGAGCAAACCCTGAAGCTGAGCTCCTCTTGACGGTCTGAAGACCTTGCGGTATGTAGCGCTGAGGAGAGTGTCTGGGTTTTGAATAGCACCAAAGTCTTGACCCATGCCTGCAACACCAATGATGTCTAACGTTGCTCTACCAGCCCATTCTCCTACCTCAATGATCGGGGTGCCGTCTTTAATCAGGTTCTTCTCCAAATCTTCTGGAGTACCTTCCCTCGACGGATCATCACCACCGGTCTTGACCTTTTCCGTCATCTTCTCCACAGCCTCCTTGGATTTCTCCCAGAATACTGGGTATAGATCCTTGACATGCCTGAATGCAAATGCTGGCATGAGATTCTTCCGCTGATATTTATGTTCGTCTCCCTCTGCCAATAGGACCCCGACCCCGAGCAATCGACCCAAGGTAGCCGTGACATTAGCAGGCTTTATAAAGTCGTAATTTTTCGTAGTAAGGACTTCGGTAAGAGCTTTGGGTGAGACGACAATGAGACGTTCGGAATTCAGCAAGCCCAGATAACGAATTATGCCATCGTTCGGCACCGAATTAATCCTGCAGTTGAAAGTTAGACTTGGGAACTAAAGAGAGACCTTGAAAACATACCATTCTATCATAGGAATCCCAGTAGGCCTTGCCAATATAATTGGGAATTGGCCGTTCCACCAGCTGCCTCCCTTTGGCCCTGGGATATGCCTCAGTGGCGAAATAAAATGAGGCCATATCAGCACTCTCCAAATACCAAAGACAACGAGTTGTAATATCCACAATTGGGAAAATGTTCCCAGATAACTCGGGCGCGAGAACGGCAGCAAGTAAGGTAGGTGTTCGACCAGAATGTATGACGCGGGGGCTGCGACAGCCGTGACGGCTTTCCAAGGGATTTCAGACATTTCGATTCTGAAGACTTGGTAAAGATGGACCACCAGTGGACTGACAAGTTTAGTAAAGCCAAGCCTTCAGTACTTCTGGTCTTCCTGATAGTATTGAATCTCAATGGCGTCTGCCTAGCAGATAAGCTCCTGTTGTCCAACCAGCAACAAGTTTGTTATGAGGTACTATATATCACGAGGTCGGAGTAATGAGTGTGCCCGTGTGGCACAATGATTGATGCGAGTACACGCGGCGTAAATATTCATCAGAGAGTTCGCAACGATTCCTCAAAGTCGCAACTGCCTGTGTCGCAAGTTTCAGGATCTGTGACGTCGGCCCAAAGGCAGCTAGCGTTTGAACCAAATGGGGCTTTATGAAATATTTACACAGAAGAACTAATAGAAGGAACAACAAGAGTGAGAGCAGGATACACCTACAATTTTTGAGGAAGGACATTGTCGTCGTAAGAAGGAACATGTTTCCTAGTGCAAGCTCTAGGCTGAAGTGGGGTGTCTTCTTGCAGGTGGGGCGCGGGCTGAGGATCTCCCGAAAGCTTCTGCAATCCACGAAGCCCATCATTCATTTTCCCGCCCCGTGTCCACACACGTCGAACCTCGGTCCAAGTTCTACTGTACAGGTTGCACAGAAAGCTGCAATTATATCCCGACTTCCCGCACTAGGCGGCGTGGATTCGACGCTGGCCTTTTTCTCGGAGACTTTTCCGGAGGGATGGTTGTACCGACAAAGGTAAAACGGTAAAACGGCGCGAGCATTTGTGCGCCTTCGAAGAACAGGTGCGAAAGCGATAATCGAGGACAAATAAGGATGTGTTATGGGAGACTTTTCGGATGTTGTTTGGTTGTGGAGTTTGAGCACTGTAGCCCCAGCATGCTTACGTCAAAAGCTTACCTACTTTGACCCCTCTTTGGCCCCTTTCACTACCTCCGTAAGGATCTACAACGCATCCAAAGTACTCGATGTCAACTGGTCAACGAAGGCTTAAGCACGGGAAAGCCTAACGAAGAAATCGTTAGTAGTGGAGTATTTTCTTAGATTTTAGGCAATCAAAGTTCTTATTGATGTTGTTGCTCAATTTTTCTTCCTGCCGGGTCGTTCATTAGAGCAGAAATAAATATATCAAATTATGCCTCTGCCTTTATCTTTTATTACGAAGCAGAAATTTTGAACACAAAGGCCCGGTCTTCTACATTCTTCGACATTTACATTCATTCAATTACTTTTCTTACAATTCAAGGATTTTATCTAGCCTAGACTCCTCTTTGAATATCTGGAGTGGATCATGCTGGGTGTCAATACATTCACATAAAAAGGGGGGCCAATCCCGTGATGGGTAAATCGCGTCAATATCACGTGGAGAGCCAAGTTCGATACTTATCTCCGTGGTCGCTCTAACGTGTCTCCATCCCATTCTCAACTTTCAGAAACCTCAGACTCACGAGTTTGGTAATCAAGATGTCACCATTGGCTACTGTAGGTATATTGTCAATCGGGGAGATGGGAATGGGAATTGCTAAACTTCTCATTGCTCATAATTATCGGGTGGTGACCAATCTTGAGGGACGGAGGTATGTACTTCTTGCCCCTTATTTGACTTTCTGCTCCCAGAGCCAAGTGCATTTTAAAGTGTGGTCCTTCCTTCCAGTTTCGAATTTCCTTTTAAAACGGAGCCTCAATTCCTCTCTGACGGAAAACTTTCACAATTGTGTCCTAGCAGAAATGCCTGATCTTTGGTCGAGCTCCAACTCACCCATTTATACTGAATTACTCTTAGCAACGATACTCGAACACGTGCCGAAAATTCCTCAATTGAACTCCTGCCCACTGACCTCTCCTTGGTCAAAGCATCAGATTATATCCTCTCCATCGTTCCTCCCCGCGATGCTGTCTCCACAGCAACCCGCATTAGCACAGCATTCAATGCCCAGCCGAGTCCCAAGCCAACACCTCTTTACTTCCTTGATCTGAATGCCATCTCTCCCCGTAGCGCCCGATCCATCGCCGAGATCTTCTCTACCAAGTCTCCAGCCATCAAGTTCCTAGACGGGGGTATCATAGGTGGGGCTCCATCTCTGAAAACCTCTCCGGCCACATGGTCCAAGCCTTCCGTTCCAATTTCAGGCTCTACCTCATCGGTTCCTGCCTCCTACTCTCATTTTGCAGAGACTTTGAATATAAAGCATATCTCGGACGAGATTGGCACCGCTAGTGGACTGAAATGCTGCTTTGCTACTACGACAAAAGGTTTCACGGCTCTCTGTATTCAGGCTTTTACTACAGCATCCAATCTTGGGGTCTTGCCGAACTTGTTGGAAGAGTTGGAGGAATGGACTCCAGGAGTGGTGAAGCGCGCTAAAGGGGGGGTGACGGGAATGCCCCCGAAAGCATACCGGTGGGTCAAAGAAAGTTAGTATCCTGCCTGATTATTCTGGGGACTTGATTTCCATTCTCGTAACACATGTTCCCATCCGCATCCGTGTCTATAGGCGCTGACATTACAAAAAGTGGAAGAGATATCAGCCACGCACGAAGAAGATGGAGGCTTCGAAAGCGCTGGGAAAGGCCTCTTTAGCGAAGTAGCAAAAGTCTACAATTCGGTGGCATATGATAGTGTTCTCGGGGAAGAGAAGACAGAGAAAAGAAAGAGGGGTCTCACAATCGGAGACGTAGCTGCTGCCATGAGTGAAGGTAATGCTGCTAAGAGGAAGAAGTCTGCGTAGAGCCAACTGTGCAAGATTGAAGTTACAAGATGAGGTTTAGAATTTGCAAATTTCAGAATGGCCAGTGCTAAACATATATTCTAAATCAATCCATAGGAAGTCGAATGGGCACGAGATTTTACCGCCTCTGAGTAGAGTAATACTCGCACTTTCAACCTAAATCCACTCGCAGCAATTCAGCTTCCCCATCCAAATCATCAAATGATTGTAAGCGCAGAAATATCCCATCGCCTTTGAGATAATCATCGAATAAGTGCGCGATCTAAACAGCGATATGCGCATTAAATTACGTATTCCTCATAGTATAACATCTATAGCTGCTCCTTTAAACGCTAGAAGCCTCAGTGATACCCTCGCACAATAAATACTTGCATAAAATACCCATCTCCCTCATGAATCTACCGGGAGCTCCTTCCGCTCAGGCTCCACCAGCCCAAGGCCAGATTCAGGCACAAGAGATTACTGCATTGGAAATCCTTTGCAATTTCACCAGAATAAGTAGCTACCACACCTCTACCTACTTACCAAGATTTCGATTCATTATTTTACAGGATTTGGAAATATTGCATGTAAAATGAAATAATTTTTGGAAGCGACGGGAAGGGGAAGGAGCAGAACAGGTTTCAATGCTGTACCACCAACGAGAAACAAATGCTATCCACACCATGCTCGTGCGGGAGAAGCCTATCGATCGCACATCTGCCCCAGCTCGGAGACGGCAATTCGTGGTGTGTCACAGGGATTTGAGGAAATTTGGAATCTCGTTCTTGCTGTTTCCAATCAAATTGCCTCGCTCGTTTAGAGTGCTGTCTCGGAGCTCGAATTGGGAAGTGTCAAGTTAAAGTATATGTAATAAACTTTTGATTTATTTAATGTGGTGCAATGTAATGCTATGTACAAGAATTACTGTATCGTCTGATATCTATACACAGTGGGTATAAGAAAGCAAGATGTATATGTAAACGCCGTCCCAATGCAAGTCTTCCAGTCTCCGGTTTTCGGGACCGACTTTTAAAATGCTGCCAAAATGCTAGTACAACAAATGAAAGATGCAGAGTATAGTAATACAGCCCATACCCCAGATACTAGCCTCTGAGGCCGTTCTCGCGCCCGCGTTCTTCTTCTTGCCCGAAGCAGTGGCTGTGCTTTCGCCGCCTCCGATGGTGACGGTGCCGATTACTATTATGCCTGTCCCGCTGGGCGCGAGGGAAAGCACGTCACCGCCAACGGTGATGCGGCCGCCTGCTGTGAGGGTTTGGCCGGCGATCACGACGCTGGTGATCGGTGCTTGGTTTATTAATGATGCAGTGCTCGTCTTTAGGGTGGTTGGGACAGCCTTTGACGTTTGTCCATTGACAATGACGGCGCCACCAGAAGAAGCCAGCGAGACAGTGTTGCCATCGATGGTGGCCACTCCTCCCGGGGTCACGGTCGCTGATCCGACGATGAGGTTGGAAGCGGAGTCGAATGTTGGGGCAGAGGAGCCAACTTGCAGCTGGGCCTTGGTTGGGCTTGCTGCTGTCGTGGGCTTTGGGAGAGTTATTATTTCGCCGCCGGTGGTAATGGCGCCACCCGGTGTTAGGGTTTGGCCTCCGATTATGAAAGCCGAGTTGGAGTTTGCCGTAATGCTAGAGCTGCCGATGACTACTACAGCCGGGATAGGAACAGTTGGGGTTGCATGCACACCGTTAATAATAACTGCATCTCCATTTGGTCCCAGTGATATCTCTTGTCCATCAACAGTAATGGCGGATCCGGGCTTGAGAGTCTGTGATCCAATAACGATGTCAGAATTGGAACCTTTAACCATGGTCTGTGATCCAAATAGTAGAGGAGCCGGTGGCGCAGTGGTTGCTGCACTGGGGGCTGAATTGGGACCCTGTGAAGAAGGTACTTGAACTGACAATACTTCAGTTGTAGAAGGTGCCACGGTATTGGCTGGGGGGGGATTTTGAGATGAGTCCGGATTCGCAATATTGGATGAAGCCGGGGTATTCGTGCTGGCAGGTGGCGGAGGAGCTTGACTAGAGGCACCTGAAGGGCTTTGAGCCGGATTGTTGGTAGGCTGTTGGGAAGGTGTATTCGAACTCGCTGGCGGCGGAGCTTGAGTGGGAACATCCGAAGGTCCTTGTGCAGGGCCGCTTGCGGGGGTTTGCTGCTGGCTTGACGCAGGTGGAGGCCCATTCGATGGCCCCTGGGGTTGACCGGTTGAGCCTGGGGGAGGAGCTTGAGTCGGCTGACCTTGCCCTTCAGTTGGTTGTGCTTGAGTTGGCTGACCTTGTCCATCGGTCGGTTGTCCCTGACCTTGAGTAGGTTGTCCTTGACCCTGTGTGGGCTGTCCCTGACCTTGAGTAGGTTGTCCTTGACCCTGTGTGGGCTGTCCCTGGCCTTCGGTAGGCTGTCCCTTTCCTGGTGTCGGAGAATCTCCCGTTCCAGGCGGGAAACCCACCGGGGGAAGGATGCCCGAGAGAACCGACGTTGGGTCAGGTCCAGTGGGAATAGTAAGACTCCCAGGACCGACGGGAATAATGATACTCGATCCTTGCCCAGGACTGCCTGAAGGGCCCGGCACAATGATACCTCCAGGGTTATCTCCCGGCTTTCCAGCGTTAGTTGAACTTGCCGGGGGAGGACTTTGTTGTGGATTGCCGTTATTAAGACTTGTTTGAGCTGGGCCCTGGGGCGTATTGATCGGCGGCAAAGTCACACCGATACCAATTCCAATACCTCCGTTGTTCGTGGAGCTAGCTGGAGGGGGGTTTTGTTGTGGGTTGTCGTTATTAACGCTTGTTTGAGCTGGGGGAGAAGGATTTTGAGCGCTGCTTGGGCCCGGGGTCTGTTGCGTATTGATCGGCGGCAGAGTCACACCGATACCAATTCCAATGCCTCCGTTGTTCGCCGAGCTAGCTGGAGGGGGGTTCTGTCCATTGCCAGGGTTTTGTCCATTGCCATTGCCAACGCTTGTTTGAGCTGGGGGAGAAGGATTTTGATTAACGCTTGTCGGAGGCGAAGTTGGTTTCTGTTGCGTGTTGCCTGGCCCATCGTCCCCGAGACTTACACTCACTCCTACACCTAAAGGCAAGCTTGCGCTGATTCCGGCGCCCACGCCTCCAGGCTTATTGCCATCTGTAGGGAAAGGGTTACCAAGAGACAGACTCGCGCCAATCCCTCCCGGTGAATCAGGTGACTTTGATGTCTGAGCATCAGTGGGCTTCGTTTCTGGGTTGATAGTTTTTGTCGGCTCGGGTTGCTGGCCTGGCCGCGTCTCCTGTCCCGGCTTCGTCTGCTGAGTGGGCTGCGGTTCTGTCGTTGTAGTTCCAGGTGCAGAGGAAGGTGGAAAATTCGCCGGGGCAGTCGTCGTGGGCGTTGAATCGCTCTTTGGGGGTTGGGTAGTGGGATCTTGAGATGGTTTCACGGGTAGCTGAGAAGTACTCTCCGGTGCCGGCTTATGAGTTGTTGGTCCGACAGGGGCATTGTTACTCTGTGGCAGTGTAGGAGCCTGCGTATGGAAGGTTGGCCCCGAACTTTCTCCCGGTGCTGTACTAGTAGATATTTTACTCGGCGGCTCCACGTTGGTAGTAGGTTTATTATTCGACGTGGGCTGGACATTTGTCGAAGGCTTGACCTCTGATGTTGGTGTACTAATAGGAGGTATAGTCGGGTGAACGTTCGTCGAAGGTTTAGTGTCCGACGTTGCTATACTAGCAGGTGGCACAGTCTGTTGTGTAGTTGGGACGACAGAAGCCGTCGAGTGGTCATTTTCGGCAAAATTGATGGCAACGGGAGCTGGCTGGTTGTTTGCCGCAGAGAACGGCTTCACCTCACTTGACTGACTTGTTGGCGGGCTGTCAATCTTGGGTGAGGTCGGAGTCGCTTGTTGCGTGGTTGTTGGTTTTTGTTGAGCTACAGAGGCCTGAGAACTTGGTGGAGGACTTGATGGCGGTTCATTAGTCTTTGCCGGTGTCGTGGCTCGTTGAGCTGCAGAAGTCTGAGCAGAAGTCTGTACATTTTCAGGCGGACTTGATGCTGGTGGATCAGACTTTTGAGGGTTTGTTGATGGTTGTTGCGGTGCAGATGTTTGAGGGTTGTGCGCAGCCGTGGTAGCTATACAGTCAGTAAACATATACATGTGACAGTGAAAGTGATATATACCTGGTTCGAATTTGACTTCAGCAGCAGCCGATGAGGCATGTGTCGCTGGATTTGCTGCTGTTGCGCCAGCATTTGGAGATGTAGCAGCTTCTCTACTTGCTGTATTATCCCTCACTGCCAAAGGTACATCTGAAGAACGGTAAGTTTTTGGCCTTTCCGCATCGGTGATTGGCGACTGACCTTCGACGAGGACCTGCGGTAGGTCGGCGGTGGTTGCATGGATGAGAGCAAGAGCTCCGACTGCTAGAATGTGCCGGATATACATAATGAATGCGAGCCCCAATTCCAACGCAATTAACCCATCGATCAAGAAACTTGCAGTTGAACAAACGATATGACGGAAAAAGGAAAAGAATTCAAACACAATGAAGGTGGCGGCATAGCTCACTATAATCTCTGAGTAATGAGGGTTGGTGTGTTAGAGCTGCGCCTTTGTCGTGCCTCAGCACGAGATGCTACGTACAGTAGATCTCATTTGGGTGGACCCAGTGACAGGACCGTTGGGATCAGCGTAATGAGAATCATGACCCTAAGCAAAATCCCGTCCGAAATGATCGCTCGGCCAGCGGCACGGGAGTAAGAATGGAAGGTGTGCTCAATTTGCGGGCATGTCAAGGGCAGAAGTGCTCCTTTGAGGCGGGCGGTGCTGTGAGGACCCCATATCGAGCGCGCTCTCTCCACTGGAAGAATCGTAAGAACAACGACTGCAAGGCACGACTGCAAGGCCGGCAGGGACTAACACAGTAAGCCGGGGCCAGGTGAGGCATGGCAAGGCCAAAAATAGGAGCGTTGGTGCGATGGAAAACGGGCGAAGGATCAGGGCCGAGAAAGTGCAAAATGCGAAGGATTGCGGAGCATCCTGCAAGGACGGGGATCAGAAGATCTACTCGCATCTGCTCGCATCTACTCGCAGGGGGAACGACAGGAACGACGGGAACGACAACGAAATTTCCCAAACCTCGAGTGCGCCAACTTTTGCGCAGCAGGCACTCGCGCCGCAGAGACAGACAGAAGAGGGAAAACACTTGCAAGGGGACACGCAGAATGATAGAGTGCGATAATAATGAGCAATAATAGAATAATATCTGCATACCTCCGTACAGAGAAGCAATAGTCGTTGTCAGTAGTTGTTAGTACGGTGTCTGGTTGGATAATTGCTGCCTCGTGCTTCATCAAGTCATAAAGTGGCTGGGCGGAAGGCGGAGCACAGAAGCAAGGTACCAGCCAGTTGGCACCCAGGATTATTTTTGGCGCACCCAGCACCAGCACCAGCACCAGCACCAGCACCAGCAGCACCAGCAACTAGAGTGCAACCACCAGAACCTCCGACGAACTGTCCAATCTGAACCTCAAACGCTTGAGACGACTCCGCATAGTTCCAGAAAAATCCTCCTCGAGTCCTCGGGGAAAGTGGAGAGTACCGAGAGTAGGGCAATCTACAGAGTACATGTACTACTATCTACTCGTCACTGGCACGTTTTGCCACACCAACTACTTCGTACTAACGAGTAACTCGTAAGGCACGAGTCGCACGACCCTTTTACCTGCCCGCCCTGCCCTGCTTTGAGCCTCATCGGCATCTATTATCGTCTCCGGCCTATCTCTGCTTCTCTGCTAAGCCTCCAAGCCCGCCTTTATGGCCCATAATGGGGTTCCATAGTTCCATAGTTCCATATGGGTCACTATTGAAGTATTGGCTGTCTAGCTGCGTCCCAAGCTCTCAAAGTGCTGACGCCCAACTCGTTCTTCCCTGCTAAAAACGTGCACAGCGCAAATGTCCAAATTTACATGCTGACAAGGCCTGCGCGGCGTCCAGACTCCAGACGCACTTGACACCGCAAGGCTCTCCAATTCCGAGCTCCCCTCTCTCGTTGGACAGTGATGCGGCGCTCCAGCCAAGTGGCCGTCGCGTCAGGGCCATTGCTACTTTAGGTCTTCTTGTTTCCATCTGGTAAAATCTTCGCGTCCGTTTCACTTTCTGTGCATATTTTGTCAGACCAAGCTTCGTGTCGGTACTGTACTTCGTTAGGGTAAAATAAATACATCGGGGGGCGAAAGACCAAGGCCAGCCCCGCGTAGAGCATCCGCGCCGCTACCTACAAGTATGCCGTTGCTTCTTTGAATCATTCTTGTCTCAATCTTTGCCAAAATGCTTTCCTGGAGTGCCTTGACGGCCTTCATGGTATTGCAGCTTCTGGGTCTGCCCGGGAGTTTGGCTGCCACGGCCTCTGCTGCTGCGGGACCAACTCCTGTACCCTTAGTTGTTCCACCGAGTCAGTCTTGGTATGTCTCGTGTGTTTACTTTCCCAACTCCAACCCAACACTCCAACATTAGGATTCCATTCTGACAGGTCATTTGACTCGCAGGGATGGCAACGATGGTCCATGGTCAAGTTTTTCCCTTCATGTTGGAACTCCTCCTCAAAACTTGAGGGTCTTAGTCTCGACAGCTTCAAATCAGCCGTGGGGAGTCTTACCGGAAGGATGCCAGCCAACCGATCCTTCAGGTTGTCCGAACGATCGCGGGATAATCTTCCAACCAAACGCGTCGTCATCATATTATGTTCCCTCATGGTACGTTAAATCTTCTTTATGGGAGCTTTTATGGCATTTAGATCTAGTACGCAATGTCACAGTACTCCGCTCAAGTGGGCTATTGGGAGCATTCGAGAGACTGGCACAAAAACCTTTCGATGTTCGGGCTATCATTACACCAGATAATTCGTGTAGATCTTTCTAAGCACGGGACTAACCCATATTCGCAGGATTCGCAACAATAATTCAACTGAGGGTATATTCTCTCTCGGCATCGAGACCAATCTTGGATTGTCTGGTAATGGTTTATACGGTTACGACAACGTCTCCTTGGGGAGCAGCATGCCGTCTTTGAGTGACCAACTCGTCGGCGGGATTTCAACAAGGAACTTTTTCATGGGACTGTTCGGCGTAAACCCAGCTGCCACAACCTTCTCCGCAGATATGAGCCCGGTACCAAGTTATCTGTCGAGTTTAAAAGCGCAGAACCTCATTCCCTCACTATCGTACGGCTATACTGCTGGGAACCAATACCGCTTCAACAAGGTTTTGGGAAGCCTTACTCTTGGTGGTTTCGATGCATCATTATTTGAACCAAATACGCTCACTGTGGCTTTCAGTCCCACATCTGACCTCACGATCAATATCAACGGCATCAAAATGTCTTCCAAGACTGGAGACAGGACATTGAGCGCAACGCCTTTTCCAGCATTTATCGACTCCACTGTGCCTTATTTTTATCTCCCGCTTGAAGTCTGCCAGCAGTTTGAGGACGCTTTCGGTATTATTTATGACGACCATAGCGGCCTTTACCTTGTCAACGACACATTGCATACACAGTTGCTTTCCCAGGGGCCGAACGTGACATTCACATTGACGAACTCAACATCAAAAGTCTTAGTCGATATCGTGCTTCCCTATCAAGCGTTTGACTTGGTTGCGAAATGGCCGCTGGTACAAAACGAGACCCGATATTTTCCTCTCAAGAGAGCCGCGAATAATAGTCAAACTACGCTTGGCCGAGCATTTCTCCAAGAAGCGTTAGTGCAAATTCTCGTTGGTTCACATTTCGTACTAATCTATTGACAGGTATCTCGTCGCAGATTATGAGCGCTCAAATTTTTCCATATACCAACGGAAATGGGACGCCAATGCTAACGCAGATATACAATCTATTTCATTACAGTCTGGTTCTTCGACCGCCCACTCATCTTCTCACAAGCAAATAAACGTTGGAATTGCTATTAGTATCGCAGTGGGTGTAGCAGTCTTGTTAGCTGCTCTGGTTGGCGGTTTTATCATCATGCGCCAAAGAAAGCAGAAGCGGAAAGTCTTAGCCCTGGAATTGCAAACCTCGCCGGGTCCTTCGCCTCCACCTCCGTTTCACTCCATCTCAATACATAAAGATAAAGGACACCTGTACAAGCCAGTCATGGTATCGCCATCCCTAACTTTCCAGAATGAACTCGACGGTTCAAGCACTCAGATCAGGAGCCCAGAACTTGGAGCAGTCTACTTTCAACCACTTCCAACAAGGTCGAAAGATGCAATAGATCTCGTCCACGAGCTTCCAGCACGGGAGACGGTGGACTGGGATCGCTTCGCGATGAGGAACGAGAAGCCTAGGTGGATATGAAAACTGGAAGAAAAGAATTCTTCACGCCAAAACTCGGAACTGCCAACAGTTTCCTAGGGTTGGAACAGACGAAACAATCGAAGTACCCATTCAGAGTGTCATAGAGATGCGAATACTGGATAAAGTCCTGGGTTACCAGATTCTTGAACATGCTTTTAAGGATTATTTCGTGATAGCCGGTGCACTTCGATCTGAGAGGTCATGTTTGACCCCGAGACGGCTCACAGTCCTCCTCTATAACCTTTTGGAGAAGTGAGTTGGGCCTACTTATCGGGCAGCAAGTACCCCGATTCGGAGGGCTCTCGGATTTCGTGATGCAGGAAGAAAGGCGCAAATATGCCTTATCACACATTTCGTCAAATCTGCTTCCCCGATTCAATAAGCTCAGTGATAACATCGACGACGGCGTGGGGTGGCCCCAAGTCTACGGAGCCAAGCGGGACGATGGCCCATGTATGTTGGGTTTGGCCTAAAAGAGGCATTCTCATTGTGTTATGTTTCTTTTGTCGTCAAAATATATATGGGCGGTTGGGAAAATTGGCATACGGTATACCCCAGGAGTCAAGGACGGCATACAAAACATTGATAATCATGTACTTTATATAAGCCCCGAGATATTGAAGCAATCGCGGTAGAGTTCTCGACTGGCTTCCTAATTAAAGTCTATACAATACACGCGTTGTCCCATATCCCCGTCTCTTAATTTGCTTAAGGACCGGTAGTATGCTGTGAAGTGGAACTGTAATGAAAGCATTGGTTTTTGGAATGGGTGGAGTGAAGTTCCTTCCTCATTGTTCGAAGTCCCGTGGATATGGCAGTAGTAAGACGGCCGTTGCAAATACTCGGTCTCTGCTTCCATGCAAACTCTTGGTGAAATTGTGTTCCTTTGTTCATGAACCCGAATTAGCAGAAGTCCTTCAGTTTTCGAGGAGAGTGGTAGAGATCAGTCGTACACAGCAATGCATACCGGGGTGTTTGCTCGGCACCCTTCTCACAATTTAAGGTTTAACACTACTTCCATAGCTATTCTTTTGTCCCTTTGGTTGGACTCCCCTTTTCTTCTCGCAAACTTGGCGTGTTCGGACTTGAGTTTTGCCCATGCTTACATTCTGCGCTGTTTTGACATCATGCTTGAGTTTGCTTGAGCAGCTGCTTCTCGTTTTGAGATCTCGGGGACTGCGCTTGCCTTCTCTTACTATTTATGTATATGTATTCTTGATGTATGAGCATGGAGTGGAAACAATGACCTGGACTCTGAGATGCTCCAAGACTTTAAAATGGTCGAAGTCCAGTCGGATGGTCTCCTCTCATCAAGCCGGTAAATCTAGCGTCCGTCTAAGATGCGCAATACCCGTCGAAAACAGTTCTCTATCCCCTGATTTCGTCAAGATCCTGCTATGAAGCCTGTCTCCCACCTGCCAGCCCTGACTATGGGCCGATTTTGATCACGACTAATAATGCTATTTATACCTGCAAGTGAATCGTAAGATCTCAAACCTGCCTAGATATATAATTCACTTCCTGCTTGCTCTTTAATACCGCTACTGGTATCAGCCGATGTATCTTAAATACAAGCATCGCCATATGGAATTGAGTCTCTGACTTAGTGAATAGGGTGAATTTCTAGAATTAATCCATTTGTTTCTCGCCTTTATCCAACAAAAGTTAAATCACACACTACTTTGGAAGCAGCACTCTAGGCTCTTTCCCCGGGACTACAACAATCATATCAAGATTTTGTCAACCCCTAGCCTCAAAAAGTAAAATTGGTACCGAGTTAGGTAATTCTTGACGGCGAATATTCACCAGAAATTCACTTCGATTGGGGCAACTGAATCACGGCCTATTCACAGATCCTGGAAGGTATTTTAAGGCCTATTGATTCATTCTTCAATAGCATTCGACATCAACCCATAACAGCAATACGCTAGGCATTCTCTTACCACTTCTTCGTCCAACACTAACTCTTGCCTCGACTCTGATCATCACCGATCTGCGTCAATCTTTTTACAACGCCGCACCAAACTCCACTCGTCATATCAAGAGAACTACCCATTAAAATGTTGGGTGCTCCAGAGGTCTTGGAAAGTACTGAAGCTCCTTCCAGCAAAGGAAATTTCAACTCCAACCCTTACAAAGCGTTACCCGTAGGGAATGGCGCAGCCTCAAAGCTAGTCAAGCCAACCTCAGCTACCAAGCCCCACGACTCAACACCACCGCCATCAAGCTCTCCAGCTTCAAAGCGTACTAGAATGGAGTCATCGCCACCAGTTAACAGTCCACCAGCAAAGCGGGTTAGTCACAGGAAGACAGCATCGTTGACCCGCAACGATGCCAATCTGGAAAACTCAACTTTGAGTAATTCACCTGCACAACATGCGACCCCGGGCAAGTCACCACACCTGAATGTTTTCAAGGCCAACCTCGGCATGGCTCCTCCTATCAACAGCAAGACGGATACGAAGAATATAATCCGCTCTGGCTTTAATGCCATGTTCAATACTCTCGGTACGCCGGCCAGATCTCCTTCAAGCGACGTCAAGACTCCAACGACAGGTGACATATTCGATCCAGAGTATCCTAGTTATCAAGGAGAAGACTTTGGCCATCTTAATGCAGGCTCAGCTAAGCATAAGGAATGGACCCCTCTCTCCGTCCACACGGCAAAATGCGATAGTTGCGCTGATCACAACAAATCCGTACTGCAAAGATGCAGCCGGTGCAACATGCAGCTGTGTAGGAATTGCATGGAAAATAAGCCTAGTGCAATGATAGGCCACGAAGCAGACCTAGACTCGTTGGTCTGGGATGCCCAAAAGGTCAAGAAGATCCCCAAGCCAAAGCCTAAGTCGAAACCTACCACACCGAAGGAAGATGCACCTTTCAAGCCCTCAGGGACATCTCAAGGTAGAGTGGCGAAACGCCCTGATGTTGGAAGAGCCAAAGTTGAGGGCGTCAGGCTCTCGTCGCGCGAGAAGCCAGCCCCTAAGCCTGTTACTCCAGCTCTTGCTTCTGACGGCAAATACAACGATCGTAGAATCGTTGATGAACGATTCGCCGATTACTACAACGATCATCGCCGCGAAAAAGAGTGGGATCATGAAGACGAAATCACTTACGACTACCGGAGCAACGAGCACTTTGGTCGCACTTATCAGGAAGAGCACTTTCGAAAATACAATGCAGGAGAGAGATCTGGTAAGCTTCTAGTTGATCGAGAAATGTCGAACAACCCAGCCGGGCGAAGTCCTAGATGCCCCTTCCCTGTAGCAGCGGGTATGAATTCTACCACTCCCATCTCTGGACTCACGAGTGATGAGTTGAAGTTAATTCAAGGCGAGAGCTTCGACGATATTCTCTCCAGCATGATTCGTTTGAAGAAGGACAAGGTTCAGAAGGAGAAGCAAGAGCGCCAATTGCAACAAGATATTCTCAATGCCCAGCGAAATAATCCAGAACTTCGAGCAATGTATGAGGCGGGCGATGAACAGGGAGCGCAGGACGTTATTGAGGGCGCGGCAATCCTTATGAGAATGCGACTGGGACTATTGCGATAATCCTCTGGTCGCCCTATACCTTTCGGACTGAATGAACCACTTGACTCATTTGCATCTCCATATCCAATTCCTTGGAGAGGTTGACGAACTTTGGGGCAGCAGCTTGCTCCCGATGCCAGCGCGACTCCCGACGCACTTGACACAGCTTCGATGACGATAACACTTTGTTTTATATAGTACCACAATACGCGATGCTTTTAGACTTTCCCGTACGGATTTTGCCACTGCAGGGAAGACACCCATACCTCGGCTTTAATAGGGTATTTTGAGCGAGATTTTTGAAGGTTTCTTCTAGGTGCTGATGGGCTGGGCCTATTGAGTGAACTTCCAAGGCACTTGGCCGAGAATTGAATTGTGGAGGATACACTGCGTGGCATTTTCTTTCCCTTTCCCTTCTGCGAGATTCCGGGGTCATATCCGCAACTTCGTTCCATTTGAGCGATTTGTCGGGAGAGTTTCTGGAGGGCGGCCCAAAAACATCAATCTTTTCATACCAAATGCGTTATATTTTCGGGGGAGAGGAACAGTATGACAGCATTGTTGGAGGGTGTCCTCGTTGTACTTCAATAGCTGCTTCTCGGGCCTTGCCCTAAGAGAAAGTAGCACAACCAAATACAGCGAAATTTTCTTATAAAAAGATGCGGGTTCGTGATTTGAAGAACGATAGTGACCCCACTTAGATATATTCTGCTAGCAAACTAGGGCCCCCAGAATGGTGTGCTTGAACTTCTTGGTCGCTAGACCTAGAAATATTTTCTGTACTTTTCGTCCTCTGCCGCTTGGTAAACGAGAGCTTTTCCCTCTAACTCGATTGTTCCTTCTTTTGAACAAAAGTCCTCGTTTCTAAGCTGATCTGACTCGTCTGACATGTGTGTTGATTGTTCCCCTATCTCTAAACCTGCTTCGCTGCAAGCTTACGGCTGTCGCAAACTCATTTGGTCTTATTGGAGCTAGGGAATTGAGAGCATGGTGTGATTCGTTCGAGGAAAATTATTCGCTTGCAAATTGAAAAGCTCCCGCAATGGTGCTCTTCTCGTAAAGTTCGGAAATCGCAACCGGAGAATGCGCATTTGAGAGTTCCGCCCGCGTGGGGAATTCACAGCTGGAAAGTTGAGCAGAAAAGGGCATCAACGAGACGATGGCGAAGCTCTTGACAGAGGGGTAAGGGAGTCATAATGATATTAGATTCGTCAGCAGAATATTTTTTTGCGTGTAGGGTTCGCAAGGAGGTTGGACAAATTATTTAAGGAAATAATATACGAAGCTCGCCAATATGCAGGATCCCCGCTTGGCACTAACCTCCTTCCCCAAACCCACTGGCTTGAGCAACTATGTCAAACAAAAACATGGAGGTAAGTGGATCGATTCCAATTGCTTTCAACATTCTGAGTCACACTTGGTAGATCTCTACCTCCATTTGCATTGGCTGATCCTTGTAGAGTCGGGATCTCATTAGAGTTGGAACGGACAACTTCATCGACTCCTCCGTGACTCATGACGCGTCTCGTTGACATATAAAATCCCTAGGAAATGTTCTCGGGAACCATGAACTAAACCAATAATCCCCAGCTCCTTCAATCATGGCATCTTCAACTCCCAAAGACCCCACTTTCCAGTTTTACTCCTCTGCCCAGGCCAAAGCATACGCAGCTGCAAGAGAAGGATACGACGCTGCTCTTTATGACTTGGTATTGGATCACCATGCCGCTACCGGTGGTCAATTCGGATTAGTTCTTGACTGTGGATGCGGACCTGGAAACGCTACTAGAGATTTGGCGTTGAAATTCGATCAAGCGATTGGGACTGATGCTGGATCCGCTATGATTGACGCAGCGAGAGAAATTGGGGGAAGGACTAAATCTGGAGCAGAGATTCGATTCGAGGTGGCCCCGGGGGAGACATTTTCTCAGATGGAGGGATTGAAACCTGGTTCAGTGGATATGCTGACAGTTGCAAGTATGTACCTGTAAGCTCTGAACCTTTTCCCAGATTGCTAATGGCTAACTCAACCAGTGGCTGTGAGTCTCAGATTGATCTCCTCGGGCGTTGCTAATATAAAAAGGTGCATTGGTTTGACATGGACAAATTCTATGCTGAGGCAGCAAAAGTCTTGAAACCAGGCGGGACTCTGGCTCTGTGGACCAAAGGTAAGCTATGCTATCACATAGACAGGACCACCGTTAACAGCGTTTCTTAGCATCGGGATACCCACGTATGTTTAACCACTGATACCCTATCTCCTTCTGACAAATATCAGATCCTGATGAGCCGAACGCTCAGAAGCTCAAGGAGATTATGCTCCATTTCGAAAGAGAAGTACTAGGCGTATATGAGTTACCTGGAAACAGACTGTCAAGAGATCTGTACGATAACCTCCCGCTACCGTGGGATGTGTCGCCTCCAGTACCTGAGTTTTCTAAGTCGGGTTTCGTCAAGCACGATTATGATCGTGACGGAATTCTGACCAACGGCAAGACGTTTTTCAGTGGAGGTGAATGTGAGTATCCCACGATAATTGTGCTGCTTTAAATATCAAGACTAACAGTCCCCAGCAATTAAACTCGTGGACCTAGAGAAAGCATTGGCGACTGCTTCGATGGTCACTCGATGGAGAGAAGCCAATCCCGAGCTTGTTGGCACAGAGAAGGATTGTGTGAGGCAATACATCACTAAATTGCAAGCAGCGTTAGGGGATAAAGAAGATTGTTACGGTGGGAGCGCTACGGCAATTATGCTTTTCAAGAAGTCAGCTTGAAAGAGGAGTACGGCAGCGCAGGCGATTGTCTTTCGAGCAGTGATTTCGTTTTTGATGTGCCAAGAGATCGAGACTGATGCAATTATTGGCATTCAATATAACAATTTCTCAGACATGGAGGATTTACAAAAGGTTCTAGAGAAGGCCTAGCCAGAGGTCTTGTCTCTCCAGCATTTGCCCGTTTTTGTCCGACCAGTCTTAGAGGACGATGAAATTGACGACCTCTTTACGACCATCAATATTCAATTTTTGAATTCAAAGATCGGCATGAAGCCAACGATAATAACAGATGCTATGGAAATCTCTTATCGCTGGGCCAACACTTTGTTCAAGTTCCACAGCCCACGTTACTTTACGCCCGCACTGCACTCCACTTCGAGACCTTCACCGCTCCCACCATAGAACGGAAAGTATTGCAGGCTCGGACAAGGGTAGAGGATCACTTTAGAAGTTGAAAGTACTCCATTGGCCCACTTATGGTTGTTCTGTACTACCAGGCATCCGTGTGTATCTGTCGATGGCTACTATTCGTCAATCCCTCACTCAACACCCCTTACAGATAGATATCAATCCCACCTTGCAGCACAGACAGGGTCTTTTTGACCCCTCTTCACAAGGGTTTCAGACGGGCTCGGTTCGCAGCCGGCTGATAAAGCCTCTAAGTAGATCCAGGGGGGCGAGTCACATGTTACCACCCGAATCGTTCGTTAACATTCTTCCGACTTTCGAAGGAGCCTTGGTGCGAAGGCGAAAAGGTTCAATTGAATTATTGAACATTGGTGTGTACTCAGATATTGACCAAACGGGAATCCATCATACCATGTGCTGACTCGGGGAACAATTCATCCCACCATCACATTTAGAGAAGTCTCTCATGATTGGCCGAACGCGTAAAATCGCGTCGCGTCTCGCCACGCGTTCAATTCATTTCCCTCAAGGTGATATGCACCCACTCACACCTCGCAGCTCTCGCACACTCCTCCATATGAATGACTTGCAGCAGAGACATCTGGGAGGGGAGTTCATTTCACATTTCCTTGCGCCTCAGTGAGCGCAAGCCACCTGCTCTGCATCTCCATATTGGCATGGACTTCAGTTATACTCCAGGGACGGACGGACGAGATAAGATGCTCGGATGTTTCAAACATACGGGGAAGTGGGAGCCCCAAGGAGCTTTACATTACCGCTGAGACTTCATGAGGTCAATGTTGTATCTCTCAATGAAAGGGATGAACGAGGGAGAGAAAGACCAAGACTGTCTTCGAGGAGAAAGACGCGTCCTGCAATACAACCGCGTTTTCCGTGTAAAGTATTTTAGTTTATATCCATGGTGCTGCAATCAGTGTAATGAGTCGTGAGATCAGATGAGAGTAGGAAATGCGCTTGGAGTATGACGAACTCGATCAATTGAGCATCGAGGAATCATTCTAGGATCGAGTTTATCGTGCTCGTAAGGAGAGAGCTAAAGGGATGTCCCAGAGTCTAAGGAGCGGCAGTCCGTGGTGACGCGGAAGCTATGCCACCAGACTCATGCTCGGATCCCAGAAGTTTCCTGTCAAAGCTCGAACATGACTTCAGAGGCAGAGAATAGACTCACAGTGGAGCATTGATGGTTCTTGCTTGAAACTTGGTGGTGGTACTCATGTTCGTGGGGAAGAGAGGGATGATGGAGAGCAGTCTCCCTCACTGCGATAGGAACAAGACATGGACGAATTCGATGGTTCAATATTGAGGCGGTTACCCTACTTGATTCCACGATTCAGCAAGAACTAGACCAGAGCTCTGAGATGGTTCCACACCACAGTTTGAGTCGCATCCATCACGAGGCCACACGGGTGCAGGGGTGGTCACTGGTGAGTTCGACGGTCGACGGAGCATTAAGACGCTGCATTATAATCACGGGCCGCCCGCCCACCACCGTTGTGGCCGCCCTCCTCTCTTCACACATCCATCCGGACCTGCATAACGGCCCTCAAAAAGCACATCTACAACCACAACGGCGTCGCAAAGAAACAAATACGCAGTCAACGACACTTCCATATCTGGAGAATACAGTCAATCAACTTTTGTCCCTTTTATCGAGCGTTGAGAAGCTCCGAAGGCAGCCGGCGCATCAATTGCGCTCGCTGGCTCGCTCATCGCATCGCAACCCTCACCTGCTCCTCGAGCTTCAACACCACCATATCTCACCAACCACACTTCTAATCCCCATCGCAAGCATGTTGCTCCCCTCGGCATTAGGCTGCGACTCCTCCGCCCAAACAACCCACAAATCGCGTCTACAAAGCTCCCTCTTCGCATCCCCACCGCTCTCACCGCCATCCTCTTCAGCACCCACCCTCAACAACCTCTACTCAACATGCCGCGTCCTCCAATCCATGCTCACAACACCAAACCAGCTCCCCTCACCACCAACTCAGCACGCTGAAATGCCAGCGGGCCTCTCAGCATCACCGTTCAAGCTGCGCCTGCGCGCGCGCAAGACAGACGACTCGGCGCTCACGCCCAGGAAGAAGATTACGAAGCGCGGACCACCACCGAGGGGCGCCAATAAGAGGAGGAGAGCCGTGGACGATGATATGAGCCGCACTTCTCTCGAGCGAGAATACGAAAGCGCCGAAGAAGATAATATCGACGAAGAGGGGCCAAGGACGCCGAAGCGTCAACGTCTTGCGCCGCCTGTGCTACCGCTTGGTCTTGAGCGCGGAGATTTCCACTCTCTTATTCCTCAGTCCTCGGACGAGGTGCTAGAGAGTGTGGAGGGAAGGGGAAAAGATGGAGATTTCTGGTCGGCGGAGGAAGATCGTTTGCTAGTTGAGCTTGTGTTGGAAAAGCTTAAGCTTACGAAAAATGATTGGCAAGATTGTGCGCGCAGTCTAGGGAAGGATAGGGGGAGTGTTGGGAGGAGGTGGAAGAGTTTGATGGGTGGTGGGGAAGTGGGATTGAAGCATAGGCCTAGGAGGGCGAAACTACATTCTACTTGGAGGTGACCTCCTCTTTTCTTTTCCTTTGTTCGGGTTAGAAATATAGGGATGAATTTGGAGTTGATCGGTTTGGGCTTGGGCTTGGACTTGGGGCTGGTTCGGCGGCGTTGCAATGGACTTGGAACTTTTTGACTAAGATATCCCAGAATGCGACAACGCTTCTGTTACTACTGCTCAATCTATATTATAAATCCTCTCATATACGTCGCTTGAGGGAGGCTCAATAACTCATCGCATTTTGCGAAGCCGTCAAGGTACTTTCGGCAGTTGCATGCCACTTCGTCTCATATTTAGTCGAGCGATAGCTGAACTCTGTTCAGAATTAATCATTTGCATTATTTGTCATTTCAAGATCATACGCATGCATTATTCGTAACAAGTAGGACTAAACGCTTTGAACATGGTACTATAGGTTTGAATCATCGTAAAACTCCAGTAGCTCCGGGGGACGCCTCTTCCCTCCCAATTCCTGACTGCCTTCCAATGCCCCTCCAAACCGGGGGTTTCCCCTCCCTCCCAATTTGACCCGGCCCCCTTTGTAACTCCAAAAAAGAAAAAAGAAACAGAGCCAAGGGTCGAGTATCCCTCACACCGTATCCCTCTCGTCCTTCTCCCTCGGCGGTCCCGGCCAAGGGGTATTGGGTTCCTCCTCACTCGAATAATTGATACCATCATTCTCATATCTCGTAATCTCCACCGTCCTCTGCACCTGAATTCCTCCTTCACCACTCTTCAAATCCCCAAACGCATCACTGTTGCCAACACTAGTTGTGACAACCGTTCCCTTCATCTCAACATCATCCGAGATCGAACTCGCCGATTTGGTATGAGGAATAGATGGTCTCGAAGCGCTCTGTTGTTGGAAGTATCCGGCACGACTTGCGTGTTGTGATCTTTGTTGCGAGCGTTGCGAAGTGAGCGCGTAGAAGGTGCGGAAGAGCGGACGCAGAGTGGCGCCTGCTGCTGCCACTATGCCTAGGCCTGGCTCAATCGTGGACCAGATAGCGACGTCAGTAGTTGCGAAGAGGAAGTCGTCTGTTAGGGCGAGGACTTTGATATAGGGGACCCGAATCATGGTTGCCACCCCTGCACTTGTAGATTGTTAGCAATAGAGCGAGGACAAGGGGAAAGGGGGCGTACAGGAGGCCCAAAGAAAGAATGGCCGCGACAGATATTTTGGTACGCCGGTTCATTTGTAGGTCCCAGATCAAGGCGATGGGTAGGAGGCCAAGTATCCAGTCTGCTGTGAAGCTCACTACACTGTGAGCGATACTGGCGTCGGGTACAACGGCAGGGTTGATGCAAGTTCCTTTCATACCCTCATACTGGGCCCAGAAGAAAGAATAGGGAGAGCACTGAAAGAGGGCCAGGAAGAAGTAGAAAGTTGTAAAGGCGAGGACCGTAGCGAGGGTTGCGTATATTATGACTTTGTGTGTCGTCTTGACGCAAATCCGGAGGAGGAAGACTGCAATCGAGAGGCGAATGAAGAGGGTAGTGACGGTATAGAATAGCTCACAGAGCCACCAGTAATAGAGAGCTTTGGGAACATCTTGCACTGGGATGTTATTCATGTGTCGGCCAGTTCCGTATTTGACTCCTGAGAGGGAACATGCTGCGTATGTACTAAAGAATATCTAGGTTTGCATTTGTAGTAAATGTCCATATCAAGATGGCAGTCAGATATTGGCTTACCAGGGATATAATGAGTAGAAAGTCGTCCGAGCCCCAGCTCTTAGTCAAGATTGTCTTGACATAGACTCTTAGAAGTACAAACAACCAGGTGAGTCCCAAGAATAAGCCCAAGACTCCCGCTATCTTGAAGTCAGCCCCACTCAGTGTTATCGCTCACGGTGACACTGATCAAGTTGAGGTCCTCTATCCTTGCCCATCTTGACACCAGTCTGAGAGGACCCTGTGTGTACTCATGAACTCATAGCACTCAAGATTAAAGGCACCATCGGAAATAACCAAACCTGGGAAACTGGAAAAGGAGAAATGTAAGGCTTTTAGGTCTAAGAGAAGGCCTTCAAAGCCCAACCTGCCATCTCCACCAGTGTTTGACTTTGTTGAATGTTAGCATGATATGCATGCGCGGAGGCTGCTCCGAACGGAGACGATGTAGAAGCCAGACCGGCAAGCGCTACGGCAAGAAGTAGTGACAATGACATCCGAGAGGTGGAAATTCTAACCTACTAAAACAGAACAGCGGAGCCACCCGCCTCAAAGCAGCTTTAGTTGTCCTCTAAACATGGGATGCACGTCTGTATGACACATCTAATGTACTGCTATCGTGCCATCTTTCCGCATTCAGGAGTTGACCTCAACTTCAGGAACAACAAGCTTAAACGAGGAGAAATACTGGACATCAGCATACCGAGAACGATGAAAATGAAACCTGTGCCTTGCAAATCCGACGGCATCTTGATTGATCGACGTTGCAGAAGATCATGCCAACCCAGTGTTCAATAGTCTGGGGTATCCTGGATAGATTGCGTTGGGTACTGTACCCATTTTTTGATCATTATCATGTGTGGGCCACTACTGGGCCGAGGTGTAAAGAAGCTTAGGTCCTAAAGGACCATAAGGCAGTCGAAAATAATGAGGCCAGAGGCAGAGCCCTTGGGAAAATAGGAAGAAGAAACGCGGCCTTGACCACTAAAGGTTGGGAAATGAGCAGAGATCACGTGTCTCATATAAAAAAAAACTCCCTCGTTCTTGCTCAAAGGCAGGGGTCCAGTAAGTACTTCTACTCCAGCTAAGCCTCAGCTTCTCCAGAAACCCTTTCGTTCCTTTGTGCCGCTGCCCGCGAAGTATATGTATACGCCCCTCCCTGTTTCAACACACTTTGGGTCTCCTTGGTCCAACCACGGCATCTCACTTGAGGAACGAATGCAAAGGGGGTGTGCTGTCGATTCTGGTTCCACACTAGACTTTGACAAAAGCTGTGGAAGTCTTAGGTCGGGTGGAAATCGAAGAGGAAGATCTCATGCACGTCGGAATGTCAAGACGAAGGAAAGCTTTTGGGAGATGTGGACGGAGGTAAGGAGAAAGAGGAGATAGTATGTAATTCCCATGATGACGAGTAGAGAACATACAATGCTGACGATTGTTTGACCAGTTAAGTAGCGGCATGCTTAGAGATTTCCGACGTTGAATTCTGTGGCGTTTTCTGCATTCAGCGTCACATGCTTGAAAGTTCGACGTTTCAACAGCTCACCTTCTTCACTTCCCCACCGCTTAGCACAGTTCTCTTGTATTCTTCTCTTTCTCCAGTCGCACTTTCCTGTCTGGACACGTCTATCGGTACGTCGCTTCCACGCTTGCTTCAAGGCAGCCAGCACGCGGCTCTTTCTCTTTCTCTTCCCCTGATGCAGGGGTTCCCAAAGCACAATTTGAAACCATCATGCCAAGGCAAGCGTTCCTCGCATTCCATTGAAACGGGACACGCAGACTGCTGTCAGAGTCTTGGCATACTGAAACGGTAAGGTGGGCTAGCTATTTCTCAGGGCTCGCGTTGGGTTGATTGTTTGTGCGCTCTGGGTTCCGAGTCTTTGTGAAGTTTCGTGTCAGCAGTACCTGCAGGCATGCTTACAGCTCTCGGGTCACCAACCGAGCAGCCTTTCTTTGAAGCGAGTCCGAAAGTGTCGAGGAGGTCTGATGAGAGGAAGTGCTAAAGACTGCAAGTGTTTGAGAGGGTGGGTGCATCTGCAAAAATTCTTGAAATTTTCGCTATGCTATCTTCGCAATATAATCTTCTATGTAATTACAAGTTGTATGCTTCTTCTTTCCACCAAATATGATTACCACTTCTGCGGCAAATGTGCCTTTTACCACTCATTACTATGCAGGCAACACCAGAACGCCATCCCATAACCCATTACCAAGCCATTATCATGCCCCAAAAGCTTATAGCAAAAGCGCGAAGGCAGCCGCACTCAGCAACGATATGATCGAAGCAGCACTCTTGGCGGCAGCTCCCGTGAACTGAGCAGGGCTTCCTGGAGTCGTTGGCGTGCTGGATCCGCTCGTCGAGTTTGATGGGCAGCTGGAGTTACCAGCCGAAGTGTCAGCTCCCGAGAGAACGAAGTTGGCGCAAGTGATTCTCGTCTTGTTGGCAAAGTGGACGACGATTGAACGGTTGCCAAAGAATGAGCCAAGACCTTGGACCGTGGACGCGAAGTCGTCGGTATAAGTTGCAACGAAGGGGTCTTGTGTGATCTTTCCATGCTTTCCACTCAAGTCTCCAACCTGGCAAGTCTGGGGAAGCGTCGAGTCGCAAACTGGAGTCTATTGAATGTTAGCATCCTGGTCTGGAGGGAGGAGAAGGTATTGAATGTGCTTACCTCTCCGCGGATGTAAGGATCAAGATGAGCGAGCGTGCTGTTGCAGTTTCCATTGGCGGGAACTGGCTGATCATGGAGATGGTAGACGAACGGGCCTCCAGAGGTAGGCAGGTTGGAGAAAGAGACAGAGAAAGAGACACCGATGCCATTGGGGTTTGCAGTCGCGACCACTGAGCCCTTGATGTTGCCACGAGGATCGCTGGGGTTGTTGAATTCGGTCGACGGAAGAGTCGCGACGTACATCACTCCAGGAGGGTTGTTTTCGACGACGGAGGCATTGCCAAGTGCTCCAGTTGTGATGTTCTGTGCACTGGCGCAAGTGAGGAGCGCAGCCAAAGAGACCGAAAGGATGGTGGTAGCAAACATTTTGCAAGACGTGATGATTTCTCTAGGGAATTTGCAATTTGAAGTTGTTGAGGAAGAAAAGAGGAGGTTGGCTGGTGATTCTCGAGGCTAAATAAAGGTAAGCAATGTGTATTGGATCGCCGTGCTGGGAAAAATTCTGCGCGACTTACCAAGCGAGCGCAAGGTGAATTACAAGAGAGATGGAAGAAATTACCAGAATTGCTACGAGGCTTCCCCAGATTATGTATCGTGAAAACGAAAATTGGGAAGGGAGAGGTGGTTGGTTCACCAGGTTCTGGTTGGTTTGTTTAATGAGGGGTTGGACAGGCAAACGAGATTCGGGCAATATGGATATATAAACAATTTCGACAAGAATGCACCACGACATCATCTATTAAGATGAATACCGTGCGCCGTAGCACGTACGCACTTACCCCTGCTGCGCTCGCCGACAGTTTACCTCCGTAGCTTTCAAACCTCCTTCTCAGAAGATGCAGATGCGCTGGACGTCGCCAACACCAGCCCGTAGTGCCCGGAACACAATCGATCCTCTCAGCCACATTTTGGTCGTCGACCAGGGATAGCTCCTCGTCTGTTTTGTAGATGTGAGCACGGGAGCCAATCGAAGATCTTGTCCGTTTGCTGTTTCATACTGCACCACCCTACCGGACTCTGTCCATCGCGAAATATGCGACTTATGAAACAGGGCTCGCTGACGGCAGAATTGGGCGCTTCTCTCACCGAACATCATTAGAGAGCCGCTGGAACTGAAGCCTTATTCTTTCAGAGCGTGCATCGTTTTGCGAGACCTGTTTCTCTTTTACTCAACCCTCAAAGGATTCAAAAGACGGCAGAAAACAGTATTTTGGTCCCTGTTCCGGATGAATACGATCTCACTCGACATCATCCATCAACAAGCGGCGGCCGATAGCTTTCGGGGGTTCAAATGCTAAGCTTTTCGTTTAAAGTCCCCTGTCCTAGCGTCCTTAGTGATCAGCATATGGGGATGCCCTGAATGCCTGTGCCGATTTGGCGCTTTGATCACAAATCGCCCAGTCAGGCGCAATGGGTCGTCCTAATCTGACCCATCTGTCTCATGCTCCTCCATTAGGATTGCTCAACTGAACCGAAAGGGTGCATTTCCGGCGTTTATGGGAGCAGAAGGATTTCGGTTGCGCTTCCCAGCTTCCCAGCGATTCGGTAGATATTTTAGGGGTGCTGTATGACCGAAATAGATGCGCATGACTGTAGTTATTGGCAGTGACCTCCCGTAAGACGGAAGGCTGGTTAATGAGATTTTCTGGAATTACAGGCTCTACAAAGACTGACTCAACATTTAGAACGGCAGAGAAGTCTTCCGGTAGTAAATTGTAACTTCCGAATTGTGGACTTCGTATTGAGGAAAGACCGTGTGGTTTGTCCAGATCCGCGTTTCAGCGACCCCATCCAAGGGAACGGTGCACAACTCGAAACAACAAGCAGCTCCGCCTGGGGATTTCCGAGGAGATCAAGCTTCGTTGTGCACCAGGAATCTGTGCGGACAGACGGGTTTGTCTCGAACTCCTGACGAATTTCGCATTGTGACAGAAAGCTTGTTCACTCTGAAAACAATTTGAAAAATTCAAAATGTTGCCTACAATTGCCGCTCAAACTTGTTGCACCAAATAATGCATCTACCAGTCCCGTTAAACACCCTAAACCAAAAACAATACAAATGCTTCTCCAGTCCTGTAGATATTGCACCCTCACTCCAAACGAAACGAAATTAGATTTGGGTCTCCAGAAGAGCCGGATGAGGCTGCAGTTATCAGATGGCCTCCTATCAAGGCCGCCTCATGCAATCAACCGCCTACCGAGCTGTACCACCTCACTCGAACTCAAAATAATGTCGATGGCCGCGGATTTAAATTGGACGTTGGTATCTATCCGTAATTATCAAATACCGTTACAAGATCACACCCCTCGTAAGCTTTTCCGTCCTCTGAAAATCGAGTATGCTTGCCAGGAACTCTATAAATATTGGACAAATGATACCCGAAGACAAGTAATCTTCTATCAAAACTCGAGAAAGTCTTTCGCCATACCGAGACCAAAGAAAAATGGCTATCAATTTGCTGGCGGGTGCGACTGCGACCGCAAGTGATAGATATTAGCTTCCCATACCCCGAATGATTCATTTTCGCTTTTGTTGCCTTGCCTTCATGCCCAGGCAGTCTGGCCTGCCGGTGCTGGCCATCGATTCAAAGCACTTCTTGACATTCGAAACAGCTTTGACTCTTTGATATTTGCGAACCTCCAGACACTCCGCTGATATTTTCCATTGAAAGACAACTGAGGAGCACACTTCCATCAAAAACTTCTTCACGTAGCAAATCCTTTCTAATTCAGGGCATGCTACATGGATTAGCATATGCACATATGCATTGTCGACGTCGCACTTCAAATGAATGATTCAAGGTCAACGCCGGCATTCTTCAAGCGCCCTACTCTGAGCTGATGATACTAGACTTCCAAAGCTATCGAATGCTGCTTTGAGGTCTAGTCCCGAGAAGCCTACCCCGATGGTGATATTCGACTTCTGAATGAGTCATCAATCGTCGTTCTTAGTAGCTAAGCTATCAAATTTGAAACCCCAGCCAAGTTCACCTTAGAACTATTGCTGTGGAATTGGGGTTCCTTTTCTCCCACCATTCTACTAAACACCAGGCTATAATGAAATCATCGTCGAAGACATCTTCTGCCGGCAGGGCCTTTGACGTGGGACAAAGTAACAGGTTCTCTATCCGGGATGGCTGAAGGCAGGAGGCGTGTGGTGGATGCGGTGGCAAAGTGGAAATGATTTTGGGAAATCAAGGTGATGCTGTGAACAATGATGAATTCCAGAATGTGTTATGACGGTGCACGCCGAGCGCAAAAGAATCATGAGAGACTAGAGATGAGCAGGGCAAGCTGCTGTTACCGTAAAGTTTGACATCCAACCTGAACAACATTCCACATCCTAAGGAAAGAATTTAAATTGACACTGCTGAAGCAACTTTAAGATAATATTTCGAATTAAATGGGACATTGAAGAGGCGTATGGTGCAGAACAACAGTGAGTTTACCACTAGGAGGCAAAGACACTCAAGACGCATCCCGTGAGGGTCTCAGTTTTGTAGCAAGTGAAATAATCTCATAACTAGTGAGAATGTGATCCTCCACTTAAAAGTTCATCATCAAGTCATAGATTTATACATAATCTCTACTCAATGTCGTGTATTCAAACACAGGGGGTGGTGAGGTGAAGCTGTGACGACGCCCAGGGTACTGCGGCTAGGAGTTTTACCCTATGAAAGCAGTAAACTTCTCGACCAGGGATTTGGGCATTCGAATAAGCAAATCGCCGTCATCTGGAGCATGAAATATCGAAATGAAATGTCTAATCTAGAGAAAGAAGAAAGAAGAAAGAGTGTTGGTGACAGTCGAAATTTGAAGGCTCTGGTGGCTGGGCCGTGCCTCCGTTTAGGTTTAGCGCATAAAGTTGGACGTCGTCACTTTGCTCAGCTCGGCGATAGGCAACGTCGAGAAACAGCCTCAACTCCAAGCTCATCCCCTCGTTCATCACACCATCACTCAGGGCAAAGGCAAGAGCCGCATCAGAATAGCTCCTCGAATATCTCCCCCAAATAGCCAGAATGAAGCCCGTCGTCGGCGTGATGCAAGCATGGTCTTGGTGAGCAAATCCTCGCCATGCCACACCAACAAAAGAGCTCAAACTAACGGCAACGCAATGCAGCATCGTCGTCTCAGTATTCGCCATTGTCATCCTCTCAGTCATCGGTGCCCTATTCAAGTCGAATCACCATTCCATGATGGGCTCAACTGAAGATCCAGAGAATGGTGCCGCTGTTGCCGCCACTGTTTTCTCTGCTGTCATTGTATATGTTGTACGTACCTACCCGCAGACTACGGGACGGCAGTTGACAGTTGCTATTCTAGGTATTCCTTTTGGGCTGCAGTTTTCAGGCGTATTTGCACATCCGAGATAATCGAAGAGGCGCCATATCACTCTCATAACGATCGAGCGCACGAATTCGAGGTACATAGGGGCTAGAGATAGAGCTTGGGTGGAAGCAGGCGTACGGTGTTATGTTACAACTTAAGATTCTGATGGGACGAATGAGGGTTGCAGATATTGTATTGACCTAAGGGCTACGGACACTATACTCTGGTTTTGGTTGAAGTCCAGATTCAGGAGTGGCATTTGATAAGCCTCATGATAATGGTAGACAAACGATCATCATTTTACCAAGCCAAGTATACGTAGGTAACTACGGGGCAGTCTTGATCTCTTGGATGCAATTCGTGTCGAATACATTTCAATTCCTCATTCCCTGGAATACATTTACGTGCTACAGTAGGTTGAAAGCTAGGTCATCTGGCGAATGCCGCATGAAAAATATTTGACCAAGTTCCAGTCCCCAAATTACAATCCGAGGAAAACTTCCGAACCTCCCAGGGCCGAGACTCCAAACCAAGCAATTTGCATTCCAAGACATTCTTACTCAACCCCTCAAGCCTTTCCTCAAGTTTTGGAAGGATGTCTTCAATCTGGCAGCTCTACCACGGTGTTCCTGTGGCGGATGTTCCTCAGCATCGATGGCCACTCGAAGCTCTCCCGTTCTCATCGTGATCATAGTACTATCCCGAGATTTCTCCAGGGCCTGGCACCCAAGATGCTTCATTTCGGAGCCATCTTGGTTATTTGCCCGCCGCGAGCTCCTGAGACTCGGGATAGCAAATCGCGTAGGCTGCGTTGGTGCATGCCCATCTGAGTTTCCATCGACAAAAGAGCCAATTCCGCTGTCTTGAGAGCCCAAAAATTTTCTTGTGAAATGAAAGTGGCCCTGATCTGCCTCGATCAACTTCGTTACACCCACTGGTGTTTCGATAAATGTCTTGGACAGGAATTCTAGGAACGTGTCAACGTCGCGGATAGTCGACATTGCTCCGAGACTTGCTCTGACAACGCCAGTGGGCTTCCTATTGATGACCTCTATCTTATCACCATCACCACAGCGAAGTCCGGCAGACCAGGCTCGTCTAAATTGCCATGGCTCGATTTTCACATAGCTTGCGATGCCGCCGGGATTACATAGCCCCCCTGATCGGAGGTATACACCGTTGTCGTTGGCGACCTTTTCTACGGCAGAGTGTCCAATGACGTTACCGTTGGCCTCTAAAAGGTTAAAGGCAACTGTTGCTCCCTGTTGCCGAGAAATGAGAAGTTAGCCCTAATTTGTTTGGGTGTTTAGAAGGCACATCACGATGATCTGTGTCTCGAGTATCTCACCTGTGTCTTTGGGTCTTTATAAGATCTCGCAGAAATATCAGTGTACATAGTACAAAGCGGTTGGCCATTGCCATGAACGAGCTCTAACATACCGCCATAGAGTCTCCTGGACAAGAAGTTGGTGTGACTAGAGATTGCATTCATCGATCCATACAACTTCTCGTGGACCTTTATCGCGCAACCAAGAGCAATGATATTGTGAAACGGCAAAGTACCATCTTCTAACGCATCGTGAATGGTTGCATCTTTCCGCATGACTGACGAATCATTCAAAACAGTCAACATATTGACGGTACCGCCGCCAAAATACTTCCGCCACGATAGAATACCACCAGACTTTTTACGAACAATGAGAGCGCCCAGGTCTGGGAAGCCGAATATCTTGTAGAAGGACAACGCGGTGAAGTCCGGAGCAGCGTCTGGGTCGCTGAAGTCAAGCCGAGTTGTTGTTGCTAGCGCAGCGGCATCGAGGAGGGAATATGTGTCTTGGTGGACTGACTTGCGAAGTCTTTGAGTCCATGAGAGTGGAAGTCGGCGGCCTGTCATGTTGGATTGACCTGGATATGAAAACTGCAAGTTCTCAGAGTTAGCGTTGCTTCATCAAGAAATACCTAGACACGTCGCGAGTTCTACTACCCCTTTTGAAAAGCCCAGAACTCCCGAGAGATTCAAAATAGGTATTGAAACTTGCGAAGGATGCGGAAAAGACATAAATGCTACGGGAGTTTACTCACTAGTCCTGGAAGTCCAGTTCCATTCAGTTGCTCTGAGTTGGCTATAGCTCCCTCTAGCCACTCTTCAACCTCTTCATCAGTGCTAAAGCAGTGATGCATTCCATTTGTCAATTCACGAATTCCAACTAGGCTAGTATGTGCGTCTTTGTGATAGCCTATGAATATCTAATTGTCAGTCTTTCTTATTTGCCATTTGTGAGAATAGAGGGGTGTTCTGCTTCACATTGACAAGGGAGTCGAGTGCACCATGACTTCTAGTGAAGAGAAATTACATATGCAGGTAAGATCTGACTTACCATACCAAAATGTGCCTGATGGCGTTCCAGTCGACGCAAGGTCTCGAAAACTGTCTGCAACCAGCTTGATAGCCGCCGTTGCATTGGCAGTGAAAATGAGGTCAAAATGCTCGGGGTCAGCGCCAAAGAAGCGCAACGCCTCTTCTCTCACTTTGTCCACTTCCTGTCCTGACAAGTGTGCTGGATCGGATTTTGAATGGGGATTGCCGTATAGATTCGACATCATCTTCTTGGAGAAGTCTTTCATTAGCGATTTCGCATATACGGTGGTTCCTCCATGGTCCAGATATACATTGCCTACACGTCTCGTCAATTACATTAGTAGCTCTTAGAGGGCTTATCATACCTTGCAACATCGGGTATTCCGTGTCACGAAATCCTTCGACAGCCTCGTTGTACGACATCGCTACCGTCAGTGCCGAGCTCGACTGAAGCACTAACCTATGTGTTCAGTATATTGTAGATGTTTTTTCGCTCTTGAGGACAGATTTTCTCTTGCTTAACGATGACTTCTGGATTTTTTGACCGGTTTCATGAGCCCGGTACTAAATAAGAATAGAACGTGGAATGCCAGCGCCAAGCTTGCTCGGGGTGGCTCTTGCCGTGTAAGGTCACAAACTTCCAGCTTTTAAGTTGTCGGATACTTGATAACCCGGGATTCCATGAAAGAATAATCTGACAGTCGGTCTGTCAGCACGGAACACCCTTGGTTAATTTGTCCGGGGGCGACCGGAAGGCAGATCAGCTGTAACCCTATATTCTTAGTTATAGGGCTCTCGGTCTCCGGCCATGAGATTCGGAGTATAATGGGGTCATGGAAACTAATTAGAATAAGTCAAGTGAATTCATGGGTGACAAGATTTGTGAATGGTTACTGGGTCTGACATAATCGATGGTTAGCGCTGAAAGGTAAGTTTTGAAGGCTTTGACAAATGCAATCTTTAGGAACACCACCAATTACAAAAGACGTCTCCTGATCTCTAATCAAGTTGCAGCTACCTCATAGTTTCAAATAATCGGAGTATCTTCGTGTTAAGTCTGAGTGGTAACACCTCTCTCCGAAAGTGCAGGAACTCGGTATCGAGTACCGTGTCACACAAAGCGAAGATCATCAACATTGAATATGCGGACAGAAATAAAGGGAGCTGAACTGCCGGATCTCTGCGCAACCTCCCTTGCTATACTCTAATCCCTGTGAAGGCAAAAAAAAAAAAACACTCCAAACTCAAAACGCCCAGGTTTCGCCTCCAAATCTGTCATATCTTGTGCCCTGCGAGTACCCCAAGTATGGTGGGCAGCCCACAGCTTGGCTCAAAACGCTGAAGCCACTCCGCAACTGCAGCCTTACACCACCACTCTGACATCTCGGGCCGCATCAAGAAACCCATGGCCGTGCTCAAAGTTGGAGGGCCCAATGAGAGGAAGGGAAACATGCACTGTAGCTCTAACAGAGGCAAAATAGACGAGACTGAGAAGTAGACTGCTTCCACGGCATCTGGGGTTCATCACCTAAGATTTCCGGCAGTTATTATTTCAAAGATCTTTGTTACTTTCTAAGGCTCTTTGATACACTGAGTGGAAGAGTTCCGGAATGTGTGGTTGCACTTGATTGTACATTGACCTTAACAATTTCTCACTCCGGTGCTGCAGTAGGCAGGTTACTATTCGCAAATAAGTAGCTGCTCTTTCGAGAAGATGGGCTTTGTGGAGGATATGTCTCCGAAGATGTATTCAGACTCGCGAGGAGGTGGGTAACACCATCGTATGCCCAAGAATTGGGATAAATATGCACCGGTACCTGGATGGGGGTGTGTGAATGGTAAGGTATGAACGAGTGGCAAGGAGAGTTGATTCCAAAAAAGAGATATGAGAGGTGAGGCTCACCAACTCACAAGCCGGGTACGAAAGGTGAAGGAAACAGAACCATGATGTTTTCGCATATGATAGAGTTCGGCCTGCCCGCTCACTCATTGAATGTGGGTGTATAGAATCCTACCATGTCGCCGAGCTATCTCAAAATGGCGTATATAGAACTACTACGTCTCTACATCTTTTGTCCCCAGAAATTAGAATCATGTAACTATCATATGCACGACCAGCAGGGCAAAGCTGCCTCGTATTTTGAAGGTTTCCATCGCCTTGGCGTAGTAGTTGCGTAGCAAAAAGCAGATACAATTTATAAGTGATAGCCCCCACCCCCCCTCGAGGCAAGTTGGCCAGGAACCCCGAAGTAAGCGCAGCGCTACATGGAGGAGCAAAAAAATCAAATGGATTAATAGCAGTGCTGAAAATTCACCCTCGTTCATTCTTTTCCCTAGAGAGAAATCATCCCAGGCTCTGGACGTAACCCATGGAGAAGTGAGCGCCAACTTCGATGAGAGCAATAGAGTTGATTACCAAACTAGTAGAACAAGGGGCTTCTAAAATAATTGCGAGAGACTGCGATCAATGCTTTACAAGTATGATGGCAATTGAAACATGTTTAAACACAGTAAGACTTAGTTGGATAAATGTGAGGAGATGATGAATAGGCAGAGCAGTGTCTGAAACTCCCGTAATACAATGAAGCAATCTGAAGTAATATACAATTTGTCTCTGCCGCGATCTTGGAACCACATAGAACACAAATTCACTGACTTGAGCCTTGACTGGAGCAAAATTCAAATCGGAGGCAACATACAGATGCCGGCAGTTTGATGTTTGTTCCAGCCCGATATAAAGGAGCTTCTCAGAACATGAGGGTAGCAAACGCCAACAGTCTAATGCTTGCGAGAGAAGTCTTAGCTCGATTCTCAAAGGTTCTATGTAAGGATGCAGACTTTAGCAAATACCCTGAAAGTTGAGCTAGATTGATGAATTGGTAGCGAATTTGAAATAAGAAAGCTGGTATGCAACTAGAATCAATTAAGGACCTCGGTCTTTGATGGCCGCGGTTGCCTAAGCCTAACTGTTATCGACTTTTCTGGTGTTGGTGGGTTGTTGCTTGGTTCATGAGCTTGAAGACCTCCTGACACACTCTCGTGTCGTTCGTGAGGCTCAGGTAAAACCTTCCGCGTGGCCAGCTTCGCTGCTTCCCATATTTCCAAACACGATGTCTCTGCTTATAGTTTCCATATAAGGAAGCTCTGGGTGTTTCTCACCCATTATGGATGATCCATCGAGGCGGCTGCATAATATCCCATTCGGCATGTGGTCTCCTCTGGTTCCCAACGTATCTCAACCCCACACGCATGCAGGTAATCCTCCATCAAACAAGCCATTCCGTGTTCTGAAACATCGAATTCCTAACCCTATACCGCTCACTCATCTCCGAGCCTTATCGTCAAGGCGATTAAGCTTGCGTACGCGCCAATACTCAACGCTGTCAACACCACTACCGCGTTCCCACTCGTCCTAAACTTCTTCCTACCCAAGCCATCTTCGCCAACCTCGCTGAAAAACTGCCGGTTCCCTTCATATCGCCTGTACATGCTGACGAGTAATATGCCAGCTCCGTACGTTGCAAACAGGGCACCAATGCTGTAGAACTCCGCCGTGAAGATCTTAAGCACCACCAGTGCAAACGAGAATTGTCCCAACGCTGTGCGGATGTAAGCCCCTTCAAATGTTCGTTGCGCGGCGCGTATTTCGACGAGTCTGCGAAGGAGAGCGGGGTTAGCTGCGTCCAAAGGAAGGCTGGAATAGAGGGACACAAACTCCTGGTTCGTGAGTACAACGGAACGCGCTCGGTGGAGTCGCAGGTGGAGACGGTCCTCAGGGTGAGGCTGGAGCGCGCGGATCAGTTCCATTGTTCTGCCAGTGCAGAGATGGGGAGAGTGGAAGGAATGAGCCAGGAGCGGACTGTACCTCGAACATGCCTGCGAAATGTCGGAGTACTGCCATGCTGGCTGCGGACTTCCTTGTTTTGCCGGGTTTAGCTACTGTGCTGTGCCTTCTCTCCCTGGCTATGTTTGCTTATTCAGATTGCGTGGGGTGGTCCTTGGATGCGGATGCTGCTGTACGACATCAGATGGGATGATGATACACAAGCCGGGCGGGATGGGCCGTTGGTTATCGCTACCGCAGTTGCGAGTTTGTAATAAGATAGAAAACGGGCGGCCCATCACAAGTGCATTGAGGGGAGAAATTTGATACCTTTGCCATACTGATCGAATGTTTATTAATTAGGAAGGTAGCAGCGAGTTTTGTGAGACCTGGAAGAAAATTGAACAGAATTGAAGGTCATGTGCTGCACTTGCATACAAAGCCTGTATTCCTGCCTCAAAATTCGGTAGTTGGACGTGAGCCTTCAGACATGACTTGAAATGAACTTTTCCGCAAAAGCCTCATTCAGAACTTCCAAGTGATGAGAGCAAGAGCAAGTGCATCTTCATTCAGGCTGCTCGTCGCGAAGCCTGTCTATATAACCTCCCCTCATTTTGTGTACAGCTATGCCCGTGCCAATACCTTTCCGTTCAGAACCCGTAATGCCATTTCCATTCCAACACTAGCATTCCAGCACCTTTGCGCTCGAGCTTTTCCCTTGAGATCAATCCTCCATTCCTGCAAATCTTTCTGTCGTAGCGATTCGTAAGGCGTCATTATTGGTACAATATACAACAGCGATGACGGGCTTTTCTCCACCGTAGCTGGCTTTTAGTAATATCCTCCTCTTGAGCAGCTCTCCTCGTATACACAATAAAATCACGTTATATTTATCCGGAACTATGAGGCTCTTGCCGTATACTGAGTCCATCAATTCTTATTTTCGTCCCTTTCTCGATAATTCCAACGTCGCGTCCGTTATCGAAGAATCTGCACTGGCTTCTATCGTCCTGGATGCGGCGCCCCTGGATAGTACATTCCACTTGTTGGCTCTGGATAACCATACGAGTGCTGCGGAGGTGGATGATGCTCTGCTGCGAATCCAGACGGCCGGGGAAGTGCCTCATGGGGAGCGTTCCACGCACCATACCCCTCAGCGCTACTTCCGGCGGGCTTCTGATATGAGTATGGCTGCTGCCAGGTTTGAAAGGGTGCCGAAGGCAGAGGACCTGCTGAGTGGGGATGATGTGTGGTCTCATTCCCAGCAGGCGACGGTGTCGGCGCAGCTCCAGCGCTGGTTGGCGCCGAAATGGGAGGTGGGTACATTCCAGACTGTTGAGGTCGCGGTTTGGTTGTGTAGTGGTCTGTGACTGTATTTGAAGGAGCATTTGTGTAAGGGGTATATTGGTGGTGGTTTTGCAGGCCTTCAAGATTGCTGTAAGAGATTGAACGCTGCGGTACAGACCAGGATAGATCATCTCGGGGACTAGGCTCAGGATGAGGTGTTGGCCAATTTTGCGGAGGTGGAATCTGGAGACTGGGGGTGAACGGCGAGAAGGCAGGTGTTAGTGGTGAATCCTGGGGATTTGGCCGCCAGAAAGATTGGGGCATTTCAGCTTGGTGTTTAATACTTGGCGAAGCATCAGGGGCCATCCAGTTGGTGGGTCCATGATTATAGTCAAAGTTGCGAGATGATGTGACGACTGCAACTTTGTCAGGAAAATTGCTGCTCCTAGGGTTGAGAGATTTCGCACCTTTGTTCTCTGGGGAGAAGCTTTCTGTTCTCTGGCGCTTCATCTGAGGTCCCCCAAGGTCCTGAATAGGCGGCATATTCAAAGGGGGATAGGGGAGAGTAGACGCAATTTCTGGTAGTTGACCGGACGACGTCGATGGCGACGACGACTCTGACGCCCTTCCAGTACCGCTCTGGGTTTTGGAGCCTCTGCGCCTCGGATCTGGCTGCGGCTGCTGGTCAACAGGGTAAAAGTTGCATTCCTTTTTCAATCTGATGCAATTTGAACAACGGTTCTGTGGATCAGCTGGAGCTGGAATGCATCTGATCTTCCGTCGTCGACAGTGCCCTAAGGTATGAATCAGTCATTTACTTCCAAAGAGAAAGACCGTTCGGATATTTTTATATCTTGTCAGTTGGGTTCTTACCACAAGCAACAGATGTTCTGTGGTAACCAAGTTTATTCCTTCTTTTGTCCGCGGACAATGCGAGTGCAGCTGCATCCGCCGATGCTTGGCCTCGAACATTTGGGGTAGACATTGATCTCTTAATCTTTGCTGACTTTGATGGCGCTGAAGTTCCTTGGGTCTTGATGCCAGGAGAAACTGGTGGCCCTTGAGCTGGTGAATTCGGTTGCGCGTGGTCCAGGGGAGGATGGTGAAAACTAGGGATCATGTTCGAGGGTTCTAATCCAGATGTTGCCGAGGGATATGGATATGCCATAGAAGTTGATATAGCCTCAGAACCCGTGGCAGAGAATGTATTTGGAGGCTCGCCCAAATTCCACATTCCTGGCTTCGAAAAGAGTCGTGTCTGGACAGAGACTGCCATCAATTGCGATTATATTCCATGCGACTAGCTTACGGCAAGGCTCTGGCTCTGGGATGGGCTGTAGTTCTCCAAATACGCGCCCGGCGAATGTCGCGCGTTCTTTCATATGCTTCCAAGTCTCAAGATTTCTGGTACCTGCCCCGACTTTCAGAATTCAAAAGGTGAATTTGGTAATAATGGCGTCAAAGAACGAGTTCGCTCTCGGTGAATCGGAGCCAAAAAGCGAGCTGACAGAAGCTCCCGTGAAGTCAATTTAAGCTGGACACGGCACTGCCACTGGCGTTGAATGGCGGGAGGTAGACTGCCGAACAGATGTACAAGAAGAACAAGTGGGCGTCAGTCTCAGGGGATATCATGAACTTGTCTTGTATCTTCTTCAAGGTGAGGCAAGAGGTGTGGAGACAAAAGGACAGCCTGTGGCTTGCGATGCAGTGGACTTGTGCTAATTGCAAGCGGCAGGCAGACCAGTGTCGAATTCCTCTTGTGGGATAAGCAGCCTTCGTGGGGAGTTCAACATCCAGGATGGCGAATGGGAGAGGTTGTCTATACGCCACTTGCAGCATACGTCTCGCAGTAATCTTTATGGTGGACTGGCTGCAGCACGAGAGGAGCGAGGACGTTAGATTCTGATGACAAAGAGTAAGACATAAAAGAAGTAATGGGGCCAAGAACAATCAAAACTCGGACCAAGTCCAGCCTTCGTCAAGTTTCAAGAAACGACTTCTTGTGATGATGGTGGACCCTAGGACCCTATGGTGGTGGCGAAGAAATTGGGGAAGCTTGAAGAGAAGCATATCAAGAAGATCTTCAAGTATGGATCTCTGACCCTAGTAGGGACTTGAGACCAACATTGGAGGTTCGACTCTTGCGACGCCACGAGATTGGGTAAAGGCAAGCTCCATCACCCCTGGAGGACTGTGACTGGGGACATCGAAGCGGATCAATTCGATGCTTGTCAGCACGAGCAACGGGCCTTGGCCTAGCATACTTTATTCTACATGGCAGCTAACACGGCATCCTTGACCGCTGGCGCCATCTTTTCTATTCTGAATGTCGTAGTCTGTATGCTACGCTGCTGCTTTACAGGGCCATCTAGGATTACATCCGCGAATCTCTGTTGCTGAGTTCGGGCTTCAAAAGAACTAGTCCTAAAGCTTCTTGCGGGCGGAGGAACCTAGGCTCCAGGGACCTTGGGATCTGCTTACAGGCGATTGTGCGGGAAGGGCCCCGGAATGGGGGCGTCTGTTTGCTGCTGGAGGGGTCGTTGGTTGGGAATTGCTATTGAGGAGCAGCAACCCTACTTAACCCCAGCGCTGTGGACATCTCACCTAAGGTTCTGAGTGAAGATTGGGGATGATAAATTCTCACAGGCTGTTCTTCCGGGTTGGTGGCCCTGGAGGGGTTCCAAAGCGCCAGCCTGGGCTCTGACTCCTGAGACCAGTACAAGGCCTGGCTGTTCGCACGTTAGAAGACGCCCCTCACGCCAGCCAAAGCTCTGACAGGTCCCAAGGGCGAATTTGGTGAAAAATGAACGCACCTCCAGTGCCCACAGTGGTCGTCAGCGCTCGCAGCTCAGCGCCTGGCAGAGAATTGCGAGGTCATCGGCGTTCAATAGTCATGCTAGTGCGGCGCCACAGGTCAATCAGAGATGTTTTAGGGGGTGCGTATAAGCGAAAAAACTAGTCGAAACCCAGCATCACTTCCCCGATGACAGCGGACGATTAACCCAAGCTCGCCGCGCATCTAGTCCCGCGACCCAATAAACGATCTCCCCCAGCACCAACGATGTGCCCTGCAGATTCGCAGAATCCATCGAGACCAAACCGAGCGTTGTAGTGGTGCGAAGTTGCAGCCAGAGCCCTCGTCTCTCCACTACTTCACTCCTCAGCGCGCGAGTCCCCGTCTAAAATTTCCTGTACAACCAAAGGCACGCTGCTCTGATGCAGAATATCCTTGCAAGTGTCCCATTTTTCCATGGCTGGTTCTTGCCCCATGTCAAAATCCTCCTCACGCCGCTCCCAGGCCACACAGTTCATGCGCTTGCCCTCAGGGGTCTTTCGCGTGGGCGCCTTATCCGTTGCATTTATTACTGATACTGTCACGTCAAGGGCCCGTCCGGCTCTCTTTCCTCCAGTTGGTTTGGACGTTGCGCCGCTGACTCATAGCTTCAAGGGGCTTGGAGATTAAGGTACCTCGGAACTCAGTCCTCCATTGACATCGCTAAAGATGACCACATATTCCCCACGTCTATCGAGCCTTGATCGTTGCTTGGAAGTCGTCGATCAATCGGCGAGATGTTTGGCCTTGAACCTTCTCACCGGGTACGTGGGGCGGGATATCAGCCAAGACCACAATCAGAATCAGGGGGATGCTGCCAAAAGGCACAGTTACACTGGCTCACGTGGCATCGGTCGATGCTCTACTCCGTGACCCAAAAATTCTCCTTAAATACGACGATAATTGATACAGTCAGTGTAGATGTCCTTGGCATGACTGAAGCTTGGGCTAGGGCCGCTAGGCTAGGAGCTGCTGCTAGTGCTTTCTTGATTGGGACATCAGAAGCGAGGAAATAGCTCTCCATATGGGTGCACATTGCACGACAATCTTCGCATCCCAAGGCAACGGATAGTGGCTATTTACCTTGTTTTTGGGAATCTCGAAGGCACCGGAACCTGGCGCTTCCTTTTCCCTTCGAGTCCGGATCCGGAATCGGGGAAAATTCCAGAGCCTCGACTTCCGCCAAATATATTAGAGCAGTACAGCCGTTCATATTGAGACGAAAGTTGTGCCCTCGTAGAAATTGCAGGACAGAATAATACCTTATTTTCAAAGACAAGGGTGTCTATATTTAGATCTTGATCTCATGCAATGAACGCAGCGGGTGCTGCATACTACAGTAGCTGCGCACATGCCACGCGCATCGAAGCAAGCCTCAACAGTCAAGGGTATAGGATCAACCATCGAATGATACGTTTTCTGTGCTCTTGCACAAACAAAGTTGAGAAAATAAGCAAATCACATCATGGAAAGATACCTAGGCCAAATAATACAGCGCTCCAGAGTTAATCTCACGGAATGGTCCACGCCGTCACTCTGCATTTGGTGGGGAACATCCTTCCTTCACCGATAGCGGACTTGGTTGCAAGTATCTCGTACCCGGTGGAATCACATGACTGCTAACCTCGTTGGTGATTACTGCCAAGTCTCGGGTTTCCGCCTGCTTTCCCTCACAGTCGTCGACCACGCTTCCGAATGCCCCTAACCTTCCAGAAGTTCCAGTCAGAAGCTTCGACCAGGAGGGTGGATCGCCGAGTGTGCCAAAGGTTGCTGATCAATCACTACGTCTTCGAGTAACGTTTCTAGAAGGTCATCTACGGTATTTTCTCAACAACCTCTCAACATCTTGTGGAAGTTGTGGTTGTGGTCAGCGTTGACCTGCCGCTCTTGTGCAAGTCTCTCCATTTGGGCAGTACAACTTCTCGACTGGGCGAAAGACCGCTCCGCGAAATTCTCCGATCAGCCTCCTTTCTTTCGCCCGAAGGGTTCAGCGCAAGCGTGGTTTGGCGTGGCCTCGAAGTACTGAGTGTGGTTCGGGAACTGACACTGACAGGTCCGGTTCCAGTGAGGAGGTGTAGGGGCAAGGATCGCGATTGGGCCTCACATGCGTGCTGCCGATCACTTACAATTGCAGGAGGTCAGATCCTGACACGCAGAGATTCCCATAAGGAGCATCCTGGCTTGCCACGAGATCATGAAGCTTTCGAGATTTGGCTAAAGACAGATCCTGAACCTGTGCGGGCAGATCCCCATGCCTGTCCAGGCACACGCAGCAGCTGCGGGCTCGGTATCAACGTAAGGTTATCGTGGCATTTTCCACGTCTCCTGTGATTCCTTCATGAATCTCGACGATTCACGTTTTTTCCCCCCATATAGGTGATGGTGGTTTGTGACTGCTAGTATGTGCACCAGCATTTTCTTTTGGCGATACGAATAATGCTCACTGATAAGGCCCAGGTTTCAGAAATGTAGGGGGGATAGACTTGCTCTTCTAGGTGTGCCCCGCCATTTATCCAATGAGCTGAACATACTGTTCTCATCACCGATCTTGTGCCAGGCGAGTTTGAGACCCAACATTGGACGAACGATGTGCTCGGCATAATAATCGTCATCTCAAATCGAACTTCAATGCAGTTTGATTGCCTACTGTAAGCTATATTTGGATTCAATTTTCCCAGCATGTTGTCAGCTAGCAAGTGAGCATATTATTTATGAAAGTATTTTCCTATTTGTCAAAACAATGCACGAAACCCATGGCAACTTCTGTAGCGTTACACGCCATCAACATCTGCAGCAGAGCTCTTTCGAAGCTCTAAATTTAGACTGCGTCGAAAAATCGGTGTGGAAACTTATATTGATTGTCAAGCCTGGACTCAGCGTCACCTCCAGAATCCCGTCAGACCAGCTTCATAGGCTATTCTCTTGACACCAAGCCTTCAAATCTCGTTCAGATCAAGGACGTCACCCTACATATCGCGAAGACAACGAAGCAAATAATGCATCGTGATGTTACACTTTTCCTTGATACGACACTTAACTCAAACTTCATGTAGGGTTACAAAAGAATGCGACTGGATAGTTTCCTGGTCTACTACCCTTGTCTCAATCCTTCAGCAGACCCTCATTCCTGCTTCTGGGCCATTGAGAGAGTTAGACTGGCTCTACGAGCGCATTTTGTTGAATTTTTGGTGTTGGTTTTTGGTCATTGGCTTTCCAAAGGGTCCCCTAATGCAATTGAGTATTGGATTTTGCTGCAAGAGGTGACATTTGATCATGAGGCAAGTTGCAGGTTTAAGTAGTGGGCAATGATGGGTGGAAGTTCACATCATTCCTCGTGCCATGAAAGCTGTGTATCTTTCAGCCGAGGTTGTTGTCCAATCTACTTGTGACTGCTCGGCATTGTTAATCGAGTATTTACGCTCAAAAGTATCATCTTCCATATTGCATTACAAATAAATCCCAGCACAGTATACATCGATATTACAAGGTCTTTGATATCTCGGAAGCATGAGACGGAGGGTCGGTTTTAGGCTCGTGAGTTAGTCTATTGGCGATAGGCCTAGTTGGCGGGACAAGATTATATACATAAACTAGTGAGATAGCATTTATTGTACGTGATTAAAGTCTAAGTAGTCTCTGGCCTTGTAGGGCTCATAATGCAAACACGTGGCACAACCATCTACTAGCAGATGCGGATGCAAAGGAATGCTTTAGCGTCATCTCCCATGTGTTTCCCCCACTTTCTACGACTCTGAACTACCCTTTTTTGCTGAAGGATTCAAGCTACCGCGCAGTGCGCTTCAATCATTCGCACGTCGGCAGTACGACGGCTTAGATTCCACGGGTTTGCAGGTGAAGTAAGTGATAGAGTACAAGTAGTTCCCGTCTTGGAACTGACATGCAAGTGCTGCTGAATGATTCGCCATGTTTGTGTTGGACTTGCTGGAAGGATTTTAGACTTTGACCCGGAGCGACTCTTGACCCGGTCAACTCTTGGCCCGGTGCGACTCTAAACCTAATCCATAGGGCTGGTAACGAATTCAAAGGAAATCTGGAAATGATCTTCTCCTGCATTTGTTCCATGCGGATACCTATCCGGTTGATCCTCATCAGTTTGGCTGCTCGTCTAAAAGTTTCTACGCTGAGCTTCTCATCCAGTTCCTCAGAGCAAAGAGTCCGAACTCTCACGAATTCTAGGATAATTGGGAGTTCTCGACCTTGGAAAATTGCATCCATTTGGGGTGTAATTATATTTTTCTTGCATCAAATTGTCTCTGAGCTATCCGTGCATACCTGCACAAAGGACACGGAGGCTTTTCCCCCAGAACATCAGCGGCAAAATCAAAACACTGAGTCCAATGGAAAGACATCTTACACACGTAAATACGCCGTGAAGCCCGAGATCATCTAGCCATGGCCACAATTAATTACTACGATCTTTTGTCTAGGCTAAGAGAGGGGTTGCTTACGTCCAGTGCGAACACCACAGCTGTTGCAAATACGTTACGAACAAGCGCGACTGCGACGAGAGAGTCTCCGGGAATCTAGAATCATCAATATGTAGAACCGATTTGCTTGAGAGGAGGGGGGGGGGGAGCAACTTACCTCTCTATATGAATCTATCAAGTAAGTTAAACTTGCGTTACTGAACTGAAGTTAGCATATATTTTCATAATGGGTTGAGGACCTCAATCTAGACTCCTCAATATCTTAAAATTGATGAGAGAGTGAGACGAACCTAGAGCTGTGACCGCGAAGCCGAAAAATCCTATTCCGATGCAGGGCACAATCCAATGTATCCCCTATTGCACTGTGAGACTTTGTCCTGCATCTTTTACTTTAGGGGTTGAGGACTTACAGCAGCAGTGCTATACCCATAGACGAACAGCCCAATAGGCCCAAGAAGTGCAGGCAATGTTGCAAGGTAGAGTCTCATTTCCAGCTCATAAATGCCACCGTTCCTTTTCGTGAACCAGACAATCGACCAGTCGCTCAAGAGACCTCCCCACAGAAATCCAAGTACACATCCGATAAACGCAGGTAGTTGCAGCAAGTCAATACCAATGGCACTGAAATTGTAGGGTGGGAGGGAGAAGTAGGTCGCTTCTGTAGTGGCGAGGATGGAGAACCACTGGGAAAAGAAGGAGTCAGTAATTGCTTCTTCAAGAATTTCAAGAAGGGCAATAAGTATCATCTCCTTTTGGGCTTGTACAGAGAGAGATGGAGCATAGAAAGTGAAACTTTATATGCAAAGAAAGCGAAATCTCAACGGGCCCGTATCACTTACAGCTAGTAGGGAGCCATATAACAGGGCCATGTAAGCTACGGCGGGAATTGTGAAGAGAATCATAAAAGGCTAATAAGTGTGCCGGAATAGCTTGCTCGGCGGGCTCTCATTTGGAGTCGTGAAAGCTAGGCGTTGCTAGTAAGAGCGTAGTGGAATAGACTAGTTAATGCTAGGGAAAGCCGTTGTCACTGTGCTTTGGGAGCTTTCTAATCTTGTCTTGTCATCTCTTACGTTGTATTCTTCTGATCCCTGTAGCGCGTTGGGTATTATCTGGAATAGTTCTATGTCGCCTTTGTACATGAATTTAGTCTCCTCGTAAAAGAATAGGAAGATTATGGGGTTGATGGCAAGTAAGATTGTACACCAGTAATACATCCAGCGCCAACCTTGCGAGTCTGCAATGAGCCCTGAAGCTACAGGTGAAAGGAAGGTCTTCCAAAACTTAGCAGGAACTTCTGGAATTCAGGGGGGAGGGGAGATTACCCCGATTGCAACCATAATCAGATATATGCCTGACGAAAGTACTAGTTAGCTCTACTTCTTCGGGATGTATCAAGACTGCATATCGATGATCCAGGGGCCATCAGACATTCTTGGCTAGTAGAGCTTCCCGGAGCTCTGCCAGACGGGAAATAACAGACTCCTTGATTTCTTACCATTCATCGTGCCTCTCTGGTGAATAAAATACACACCCGCAACCTGCTCTGTGTTAACTTACAATGCTTCCAGAAACCCAGAGCACTTTTACTCACAGTTATTTGCACCAACGTCTCGGAAACAGCCCCTGAAAATCCAGAGATTACCGAGGTCACAACCATCTCCCAAAAGGTATTAAGTTTCGCCTGCCAGATAGCCATGGCGAAAGTTATGGCGGTGCTGATAATATAGACCGATCGTCGCCCATATTTAAGGGCAAAGGGGATGAAAATGATGCACCCGACTGCCAAACCGGCGCAGTTCGAGGCGAAAGTTATATTGAGTTCATCCCACGATATTCCTAGGTCATCAACATAGGTCTGCCATGCGACTGGTCCGATATCAAGGCTGCAAAAAGGATTAAAGGGCTGGTCTAATTTCTGGTGATGGGTAAACGAACATTGTGAAAACCAGGAAGGCATGAAAAGAAATTATAGCAAAGTTGACACATTTTCGCCGATTTGTCCAGTTCTGCGGCCAAGTCAGAATCGCAACCGCAATGCGAGATCAAGGCTCATTTACAAGCGGATCATTAGGATCCGGTGATGGTTGAGGTAGGAGTACCAAAGGTCCATCTCCGTGGCTTGTTGAAAGTGCCGCTGTTTGACGTTCAGCGCGCAATTGCATCTCAGATTGAAGTATTCACCGTCTTGGAGCAAGACCGTTCCGGGAGCGAAGTTTTCCTGCATTGCTTGAAATCGGATGACGATGCCTCCTCCTCACTCTTCTTCTTGGGAAGTTCGTCGACTGCCACCCAGATGCGGGCTCTCAGGGTGGTAAATAAGTTGCCGATTTTTGTTAGCGAATGCACCAAAATAAAGGCAACTTTGTATGTACCGACCCTGAGAGGCGGGGTCATCTTGTATCTCGATTTTAGAGTTTGCGACCGCCTCGAAAGAAATTTCGACGATGGGAACATCAACACTTGAAGGAGGCAGGCATGGAACTCTATGATATCCACATCGTGCAAGGAGTGTGTAATGAGCAGGTGCCGATCAAGGTTGATGAAATAGAAAAGTAAAAGAAATGGGAATGGAAATTGCGAGGTTACAGTATCCAGGCTTTCCTCTGTAACAAATTCCCACAACCACGAACTTCAAATTTATTTTATGCCCAAGACCAATAACGAGGTACGAGTTAATTGGTTAAAGGTTCCAGGATTTGCAATTTAATTCTCCCACTAAAAATTAAGGTGATGACAAAACCTCGTTTAATGAAATTTGATTTTATGTATTCTTTTAACCTCTTGAGGCAGATCTATCTAAGTCATAGCCTCAGTCATAGTCTAACCTTTTCTGGCCTAGAAAGCCGGATCTTCCAGCCACTCTTCGTCGTCAAACGGAATATGACTGAAATTCTTCACAGGCGGGTATTCGCCATCATCGAGCAAGCCTTCATTTGCACATATTTCTAATGCGGTACTACGGCCTGCTTTTACCCTATCTCGGACTTCCAAAACACTTGGTCGGCCGGTTGGTTCCCACATCATACATTCCATCACGAGCTCTCTCAGCTCCTTCGAATAATATTGATTCCATGGTTTATCGAACAATTCCGCTCCTATAGTGTAGGCACCTGCGTACTCGTTTCGGGTGAATGGAGCTTTCCACAATGATTTATCCTTGTCTGCTGGATTCATGAATTTGCGTTGAATTAATGTATGCATGAGACTCCCAACCTTAAATACATTTGTACATGAACCTTTTCTGGGCTGTTCCATGGCGTACCCGTGGGTATTTTCCTAGTTGTAATCAGCTTCAACTGTACATCCGGAATTAGCTTAACATTTGAGGGCTTACTGGGGCTCGCCATCCTGGATGGCCCTTCTCTCGCCACTCTGCAAGTTGTTCACTGTTGATGTTTGTGTTTTCGAATTCTGAAAACCCAAAACCACCAATCTACATGGAATCAACTCCAGGCTCACTAGACAAACGCTTAAGCAGCACTTACCTTTGCAATTGGATACCGCTGATGTTGCTGATCGCGATTGCCAAGGAGAACTACCACATGTAAGCAATCATGTACTTAGATTCAATGACGATCTAATACCATTGTCTAGTTTGAGACTGTTTGCTCAGTCAGAGAGGGAAGTTGGGAACAATGACTTAAGACAAGTTGGCAAACGTGTGAGATACTTACTCGTAATGAACTAAACTGAGAGTATCGTCAACAAACTCAGCCGAGTCTTCGCTTCCATTTTTCATTACTACAAGTGCCGAAGCTAAACAGTAGAATATACCCCATAAGTCCACCTCCAAACACAGAAAGTAATAGTCAGCAGTAATTCCCCAAAACGAACGAGAGAAGGCCAAAGGTTTGAAAGGAGATTCAGGAGCCGACACACTCGGCTTAACCCGTGGGGGAAGGAAGTTGTGGCCGAGAAATTTATGTATACCAGAATAAGATAGGGATCTGGGTCCCCATTCATTGAAATGCCCAATACACCTCCCGGAAAATATTCCATGTACATCCCTATGTAGGAGTAACCGTCCTCATCTTGCAAGCGAGCTCGACGCGCATACTTATACACTCTCACAATATGTTTTGATCTCACATTTGAGAGCTTGGCCATTATTGTGACTTCAGGAGGAAACTCGCCAGGTCGGGAGTCATCATCCATCAGTTTAACGGCTATCTGCCGGACCGCTGGAGCTTTTGTCTGGACTGCCCTCATATTTCCTTGATGTAGTTAGCATATATTCTGAAGAAACCTTTCGGGAGGACGATGAGCTGAGTTCTCCAGAATCGGGACCGATCGGGGACACGCATTCATCAGCTTCCATTAGATCTCAGAACTAATGGGGAAATGAGACGAACCAGAGGCCTACTTCACTACCTATACCTGAACCGAGGAATTTCTTCCCTTTCCATCCCGGATCCAGTATTGGACCCCGGATGTCTTCGTCTCCAAATTTTAGGTTGCGCGCGACAAAGTCTGACCATAAATTCCAAATAAGTCCGTATACTGAGGAGAGTGCGCATCGAATATACGGCGGGAAGTACTTAAGACATTGTATTCTTTGTTAATTTTCCTTCTTTGTCCCCTAGGTTGATAAGGTTTTTAATACGAACAAAACATATTGTCCTTCTGTTCGAAAGTCCAGATGAGCTCACCTAAAGATCTTCCACTTTAAATGATCTGGGCATTATAGGATGAATCATGTACAGTAAATAGCTTTAAGAGATCAACCTGATCTAACTTCTTCTGAAAGGAGTGCGAATAAGCTATGTTGTCACAGAAAGCAGAAAATCTTCTTCAATATGGAAAGACCTTGGCTCCTTCCTTAAGTATCCTTTCAACTACATTGGAATACAAACCAAAGTCCGAAAGTATCCACATCCGTTTCCTTAACTTTGGAGGAATCAACAATGTATGTTTTTCGAAACTGTCTAGAACGATTTCTCCAGACGTGAAGTCTTCTAGGCTAGGCCGTCCTGGGGTGGACGTCTGAATGCTATGGCCATGTTAATGTTGCGATTGAAGCAAACGTGACCTATAAAGCGAAGTTAGAAATTATAGTGGGAAAATCCACGAACTTATCAAGTAGATAAAAATGATTGGAGTTTCGGAGCCCTTGTGGTAGTACGAATAGTTCCTTCCATCACCTAAATTTTAGGCCGACTAGCTAATTTCTTACATGCCGGCACTTGCCTAGGACATGCGTCACAGCTAGGAAACTTGAAGACTGCGAATCCGAAACCAACATGCCTCGTAGTTTGAATTTTTAACTTAGACAAGTCCTCTCATATTCGGCGTTGACTCATGCGGTGACCGTCAGCATTGCATGTTGGGTGACACGCGAGTTCAAGGACATAAAATTCCTCATCCCATAAACTGTTCCCCAATAACATCGAGATAGTGCCAATTTATTCGGCTTGTGCCCCGAGTCTACAGTTTGATCTCACAATGTCGAAACCAAATAGCTTGATGAAGGATGGCAAGTTCACGCCAGAGTTTGATTCGCTAGTCGCCGAGACCATCAAACGCTGGAACGTACCTGGACTATCGGTTGCTGTCATCGAGGGAGATTCTACATGTACACAAGTTAGTATAAATGCCCCGCACCTGAACACCCTCTTACCTATCATCCTTCCTAGGCCTGTGGCCTCTCCAGATTTCCCGGAGAGAAAGTCAAGCCGGAGACACTGTTCCATTGCGCGAGCATGACCAAAGCTTTCACGGCTGCGGCAGTGTCATTCTTAGTAGATGACAATGAAAAGTACCCTAATATCCAGTGGACGACTCCCGTTTCGGACATCATAAGAGATGATTTTGTGCTCTCGGATCCTATGTACACAGAACATGTGACCGTCGAGGATATCTTGTCACACAGAACTGGATTTCCAGAGTATTTCTCCCTTTATTTGTTTCCTCCCCATATGAAATTCCAGCTCTGATGAACTCCAGTCACGATGATGCCTGTTTGGGTATCTATGCGGCAAAACCGGACACGCTAAAGTCAGTCACCAGGAAATTTCGATACCTTCCACTGACTGCACCACTTCGAACAACATATCAATATAATAACTTGATGTACGTTGCAGCTGCTCATATGGTTGAAAGTGTGACCGGGCAATCATTGTGCTCCTTCCTTCGAGACAAAATGTGGGAGCCGCTAGGAATGAGCAATACTTACTTCGGCATGAGCGACCTAGCCAAACATGAGCGACTTGACGACTTGGCAAAAGGATATTTCTGGGACAAAGAAAATGAGAAGTATCTTGACGTAGCATGGCTCGAACAACCAGAAGGCAGCGGTGCTGGGGAAATGATAAGCAATGTCTTCGATTTCGCCAAGTTCCTCAGAGCAATGATCCGCAAAGCTGGTCCAATTTCAGAGAAAGGTCATGAAGAACTCGTGAAACCTCGAGCGATCATCCACGAGGATATAAAGCCCTTCAAAAGCGCCCCCTTGTATGCATTGGGATGGGAAATTGATACTTTTCATGGGGAGTTGGTGATTAGCCATGACGGTTGCATCAATGGCTTTGGCAGCAAGATGTTATATATTCCACGGCTGGACTGGGGATTTGTTGCGTTTGGGAATACCCAAGATGCTTACGCGGCCCATGAGAAGATTTGTGGAGAGCTGATTGATGATCTTCTTGATGTACCCGTGGATAAACGGTTTGACTGGAATGAAATGCTGGCGAAAGAGATGGACGAATCGGGTTGCGCGACAATTGAAGAAATGTATCCGGACCTCCCAGAGGAGAAATTACCGTTGAGATTACAGCTGGAAGAATATTCTGGAAGGTACGAAGACAAGGGATACGGCACTTTCGTTGTCGAAGTGAAGGACGGGAAATTGGTAACTGATGCGATGGACAGGACCTGGCGATCGATGCTCACATACGTCCACGTGTCTGGGGAATATTTTGCCGTGGAGATGCTAGACACGGAATCGGGTGAGGTAGACAGAATGAAGGCCGAGTTTCAGATTGGGGTTGAGGGTAAGGTCACAAAGATGGGTATTGCATGGGTCGAAGAAATGAAAGATGATCTTATTTGGTTTCAGAAGTGTGATGAATGAGCGAAGCCAGACCTGTTTAAGGCCCAATGAATCCTACTAGCTAGAGAGAGCTCTGAAAAGCGCTGCTTTACTAGACGAAGCCGAATGTGTGTCCCGCAAAGATGGCAATCCAAACTACTCTTTTCTTGCAAGCTCCTCACAGTGTATACCTAAACCCAGGATTCAGTACGACAAGCCCGCCTGCAGCATCGACATCAACAATCTCTTCGTGAGAAGCTTTCACGTCATCCAGCTCCACAGCATTCTGCATCTCCAAAGTTTCGAGCTTTCCATTTTCTCGCTTCAAGCACCATCTTAGACCTAATGTAACACCGATGCAAGCAGCACAAAAGACAGTATTGCAAATCATAGCCATCAAATACTTAGGTCCGTCACTTTTTGGGTACAAGTATGGAGAGTAGATTTGAGCAAAATTCCCGATCGTGTTGACGAGGGCGATTGCTGCGGCTCGTTTCTCGACAGGGCGAGGGAGTGTAGAGGAAATCCAGGCAAGCGCTACATTATACGACCCGTAGACACCGGCAAGCATGAGGAATAGGGACAGATAACGCGCTGCGAGGATGGTGGTTGAAGCGGCGATAATGAAGCCCGCCATTCCGAAAAAGAGAGGAACGACGATGTGATAACAGCGCTCACGACGCTTATCGGAAGAATAGGAGACGAGGAGAGCGACTGTAGTTGCGAAGACGTACGGAGGGGCAACCAGCAGGAGCGTGTGAACGCGGCTGTATTTGAAGGTTTGGACAAGCGTGGGGACGAAAGACGTCACCGCTCCAGCGCTGGTCTTGGTCACGATAATGAGACTATAGTTAAGAGTCAGATTTCCGAAGAGAATAGCAGAGGGAACGGGACGTACGCTAGAAGCCACTGGAGAAAATCCGAATCAGCATTGATTTTTAGGGGAAGTTGGATGCACTTACAACTTTATAATCCATAATAGCCATTTTGATACCACCGAGCAGCGGGCCGCGCTCAGTATCATGGCTTCCACTTGTATTTTGAAGTCTCTTAGTCGCAATGGCTCTTTCTTCCTGGCTCAACCAGCGTGTCGTGTGAGGGAAATCTGGGATGATGAATCTAGAAGCATTAGCCATAGCTGCAGAAAACGCTTGCGAGGGACTTACGAAGCGCATATTGAGACGAAGACGGTGATTGACCCCTCTATAATAAACAACCATCTAACACTGGTTAGCAAGTCGATACTTAGTACCAATTGAATAGTCATTGTCTTACCTCCATGAAGGAATACCTCTCGCACCGTCCAGCCCAGATTGAACACCAGCTCCGATTAGACCGCCAAAGCCTCCTGAAAGCAGACTTCCCGCGTACAGGATTGAAGTCCTAAGAGCCAACTCCTCTCGAGTATACCAACTTGAAAGAAGGAACAGGGCACCCGGAAAATAGGGGCTGTCTCTAGTTAGCAACGAAAATACCGTCATGAATCTGACACTCACGCTTCAACAAAACCAAGGAAGAAGCGAACTAGAACCAGACCAGTGAAATTATGAACGATTGCTGTCAGACCAGACACAATGCCCCAGATTGCCATACATGCTGGCTAAAAGAGGTTTAGCCCAAATATTTGAATAAGGATTGCTCTCATACCAGATAAACACTAGGTCTCGTCTGAACCAAAATGGCATTGGATGGGATCTGAAGTGCAATATAACCAGCAAATAGGACTGAAATAGCTGTATTGAATTGATCGCCCTGAAGACCCAGAGACTTTTCGATCCCCTGCACCCTTGCATTTGCCAGCGCATTCCGGTCTAGATAGCTAACAATTTGTCAGTACCCCCAATCCGCGTTTAGAAGAGACCGTGTTTACTTGAGTACGATCATGACGATAAGGCAAGGCATAAGCCTAAGATCAATTTTCCGCACAAGCTTCTTCTCTTTCGCCGCATAATCAGAAGGCTCCAGTGCATCAATTGCATCAAAGTCGCCAGCAGTTGGCGGTGTGACGTGAGTTCTCGACATGTCTCCAGTACTACTGAGTAAAGAATACGAATGCTGAGGCCCAAGTTGGGGCGCTCTCAGATTTTATATGACCGAGAAAGAACTTTGGAAGTGGGGTAGTTTGGGGCAAGTACGACAAAACCCCGCATGTACGTGATTTTAGGGGCTGCATACAGTAGCAAATAATTGACGGACTGGAAAACCCGTACCAAAAAGGAACTGTTCCCGACTTCAAACCTTGATATCGTTCTAAAAAAGGAACAGGGTCCCGATTCCTGAGTGCAAGTAGAAGTATATGCGAAGAGCAGTAGCAGTTGGGAAGGATGAAAACACGTGTGTCTACCTCAACCCAGCAGGAAGCTTATCATTGGGTTTCTGCTGAGACAAATCACTTGCAAGAACTCTTACTGGATTCGAGAGATGTCACCAAACACTTGATAGGCGAAATCGGCTCTTGAATATTGATATAAAGTTTTATTCTTGAGGCCAAGCTTTGGCGGTGGTGACTCGGCTGTTCACCCGGCCTCTTGCCGACTATGACTTGACGTGCCGTACGAGAACTAGGTACCGTACCACCGCAACACTCGAAGCTCGTTATTCAAAAACTGGTCCTGTCATAATTGTCTTCTAGTAATAGTGTGGGGTCAGAATTCAATCATTCAAAAAAGAATGCCAGACCTCATTTTCGTGGCTCTGACTTGGCGAAACTGACAAGGCTGTGAGCATTGGAGGGGCAGGGCAGGGCAGAGCTTGCTGCGGAGACGGCAGAAAACGGTCACGGCTTCTAGAGAGGCGGAGAGGCTGTGTCTCATACTCTTCTCCCGTCCACCCAGATTGTGGGATTGTGAGGACTTGCAGACTGCAAGTGATAGATTGGTGCATGTGGAACGGAGCGCGTTCCTGCTCAGCACTTTAATGAACGGATGAGCTGCTGGTTCGAAGAGGAGGACGAGGACGAGGAGTCCACACAACATCCATCCACAGCACTCGCCCGGCGATGCTGTAGGGTGAATGAATACTTCTCACTTTTCCGGTTGATTGATCGATGGCTGCTTGCTGTGGTGGGGGAGGGGGGGGGGGGGTTGTTGACAAGCTAGGTATCCGGTATCCCTCTTGTCACCCGTCGAGGAAGAATAAATCGGAGCGATCGCTGCGGCGTGTGCACAGCCACGGATTTGCACGGACATGGGGCGGATTCCGCTCTAAATCGGTCTGCCTTGCCTGCCCCCTGCCTGCCCCCTGCCCTGAATCGTTGCGGCTCCTCCTATCAGCGTCACGGTTGTCCAGCCTTCCTTCATGATGGCACCATGGAAAGGGATTTGGTCAGCCAGGAGAAGTGCCTGCATATTCTCACCCATACTCTCACCGCTGGCGAGCTCTGAGGGCCTGCCACAGCAGCAGCAGTTCATGATGGGCATAAGCACAAGGCGTTCTCGATCGGTCGGCGTTTCGTTCCGTAAAACACCAACATTTACCTGGCCCCTATGCCCCGTCGCATGCCTTTTTCCCCTCCCCTCGCCGTCTTATCTTAGCCCCCAAGCGGCAATCGTAGCCCACTGCAAACTCTCATTCATCTCTACATCCCTACGTCCCTACCTTCGTACACAGACGCCTACGCCTACGCCTATGCCTATTCCTTCGCCGGCGCCAACAGCCTTCTTCCTTCTGCTTCTGCTTCTGCTTCTTCAACTTTCAACATTTGTCGAAACAACGAGTTGTCCTTCGCATTGAGTCGCACATCATCGCTCTCTTGTTTGTGCACATTTGCATCGTCCCAGCCTTTTTGTTGTGCTTCTATATCTGGCCTGTCAATCGGCCAGCCGCGCTGCATAGCAGAGCAGAGCACTGCACCCGCGCCTGTCAACTCCGACCCATCCCCAAGGCTGCACAATGACCACCGCCGGGTTGCTTGCCTACTGACCATACCAAAGCTCTTTGGACTGGCCGGCGAATGCAACCATTTATACGTCTCCTTCCTGGGAATACATAGCCTCCTCCACCTGTCACACAGATGTCTTCCACAACTTACAACTCTGCTTCTACTTCCGTCGACGCTCCCTCACGAGAACTCGTCGGCGACTTGGGGCTGAACAATACACCTTTCACCAACACCTCCTTTGACAACAGTCATCTGTCTCCCTACAACAACCTCAATAATAGCAGTAGCTCAACGAGTCCGTCGAACAACGTGAATAGCACGTCTGGCGAAAGCTACTCTGAATATAGCACGTACCAACCGAGCGAGCTCAGCGAAATCGAGATCGAAGACCCGTTCTTCGGGGTGGATTTTAACAGGATCGACTCACTGCCCTTGTCTCTTAACAATAATACCAATCAACCTCCTGATCTCAATCGACCTTTACCAGCACTCCCACCTCAACTCGGAAGCAAACCATCGACGGAGACCTTCTCGGCTTCGACATATCCACTGAGTCCCATACATAGCAGTTCACCAAACACACCCTCTCCGAAGGGTGTTCCAAATGAGCTAAAGGGGTACACGACCACATACCAGCGCGAATTGAACAACGATTCGGAAGTTTCACAATTCCCCGCCTTCGACCCTCTCGTACCAACACACTCCTCGACCGTTCAATTGACTCCTGATCAGAGCGGGAGCAGTCATACAAGCGCAGAAGGCTTCGAGCCAAGCAGTATGGCTCACCTGGAGCGTAGTCCACACGTCACAGTTTCTCAATGGGGACATGACCACGGGCAAAATCAACTTGGCGCTTTCGTCCCGCCTGTGGGGCATTACACTCGTATGGAGGATTACGGTTCGCAGTTATCAGACCCAAACATAATTCATCCCCCAGCCCCTATTTCGCGGGACGCAGAGGGATCCTGGATGCCCAATGACATGACCCGCCAGGCGGGGTTGGATCCCGAGAGTCGCAAGGTTATTGCAGATCAAGAAATTCCAAATTTAAAGGAGCAAGAAGAGCGCCGTCGCATTGAAAATAAGAACATGGAGGTGCTGGACTGGAGATCACAAGCCAATGATGTCGCCGAGGAGGAGGAGCCTGTGCAATCCTACTTTCCTCTTAACAACCAGAAATGGTTTTCTCGACCAGGGTCTGGCGTTAGACGTGATCCAGCCGAAGAAAACAACGATATAGCTCCTGTGGATGACGCTGCGAGTATACATGAAAACAAATTAATCGATGGCCAAGTATATTACGATGCGAAGAATGGCGCCGAACTCAACGATGCCGACAGAAGATTGATGGGAGAATCTCGTCATTGGCACGATGCCCCATCTGTCCCGTTCATAATGACTACAACTGACCAGCCTTGGAGTTCGCAGGCTGCAATTGAAAAGTTTAAGCAGCACGCCGATCAAATCTCCATAGCCTCTCGGGCGGCGACTTGGGGTACTCGCCGTCGTAGTGAGCCTAGCCTTGCAGACTTTGAAGCAGTTGAAGATGGCAGCTTTCTCAAGAAGCTCTCTATAAGCAAAGGCGGAGAAAGATCTCGACAGAGCAGCGTCATTGAGCGGGGCCTCGATAAAGCGACCAGCGTTTTTCGGAAGAGGAGCGATAGCAGGCTCAAACGGACTCATAGCGCCCAGAATATACCAGAGGAAGCCCAACAAACGCCACATTCAAGACACAACAGCCAGGGAACGCTCGCGCCTCCACCGCGAACCTCGAGCTTTGGCAAACGCCCGACTCCCAGCATCAATACTGCTTTCGCAGCTATGGCCGGACCCCTCGCGGCGGTAGGAACCTCTCATACCCGCACCGGGTCGGTCAGCGCAACTGCGACGTCACCTAAGAGCCCAATGGGAAACCATCACTTGGGCTTCAGAAATGTGATCAAGCGTGGTCGAAGCAAGAGTGAAATGACAACGCAGACAGGGCTCGTAGATCTCTGGAGAGGACAAGGAGGTCCTCCGCTTCCAACGTTGGCTTCACCCCCCATTGAAAATGAAGCCAAGCAACAAGAATCCAACAACAAAGACCTTGACGAAGAAGACGATGAAGACGACGAGCAAGCTGATGACGGGGACATGAAGATTGAATCCGACGAGCAGGCAGACCCGATCGTTCCAAATTACGAGGGATTCAAGGCTCATGTGCGGCGATTGAATCCGGACATGAGCCCTCAACACAACTGGCTTGTGAGCAGAATTGCACATCAACAGGAAATTCGCTACAAGAACTTGCTGGATTTGCGGGTCAAGCACTCGCAAGCCACGGGGAATCGCAACTGTGCAGCAGGCCATCATTGTGTCTCTTTGGGTGGAAATGCTACCTTGCTGGACGCCAAGGGCCACCCCCGCGAGCCAGAGCAGACAGGGCCTCTACAGCTCGTTACAGACTTCTCCGACAATGATTCTAATCCTGGAGAGGGTGCTCTCACCGAGGAGACATTCCCCCAAGGCGTGCCAATGCCTCCCACTCGGAACCTCCCCGCAGAGTTCGAGTGTCAATTGTGCTTCAAAGCCAAGAAATTCCAGAAACCATCTGATTGGACCAAACACGTACATGAGGATGTGCAGCCTTTCACCTGCACATACGATAAATGCAAGGAGCCGAAGTCCTTCAAGAGAAAGGCAGATTGGGTACGGCACGAAAACGAGCGTCATCGTCACTTGGAATGGTGGATATGTCAAGTGGATGATTGCAGGCACCCTTGCTATCGCAAGGATAACTTCCTACAGCATCTTGTCCGGGAACACAAGTTGCCTGAGCCAAAACAAAAGACGAAGGCTGCGATCAAGAAGGCTCGACTGACTGAGCCAGCTTGGAGGATGTTGGAACAGTGCCACCATGAAACGCAGAATCGGCCACAGGATGAGCCATGCAAGTTCTGTGGGAGGTCTTTCGCTACCTGGAAGAAACTCACCGTACATCTCGCAAAGCACATGGAGCACATCAGTCTGCCCGTCTTAAAACTTGTAGAAGCAAGAAATGTTGACGCCAATACAATCATTAGCCCGGTCGAACAAATTCTGACTCCTGTTACTCCCGTGGGAAGAGCGAAGATGGAATCGAACAGTCCATTTAATATGGACAGTGTGTCACCTCACGTCCCTCTGCCTTCGCATTTCACTTCCACGGGCTTCGATCAGGGGGGCTTTTACCAAACCACTAGCTCAACTGCCAACTACGGCTTGCAAGCCCCAATGTCGCAGGATGTCATATACACCCAAAACATGTATTCCAACCCAAGCAGCACTTTTAACGCTCCGAATATGGGCCAGTCGCGGCCTTTTGGGTCACTTGACTCCAGCGCGCTTGGTTTGAATCAGAGTCGAGCCTTTGCGCCCGCTGATCCCGGATACGCCCAGCCCAAAGTGGAACAAACGCGCGGATATGGCTCTTTGGACGCCAATTTCTCTCATCAAATGCCTGGCCAGAATTATGATTCTCACCAGGCTCCTGGCTTTTCCATGGCTCAAGACTTTACTTCTGCCCCACCTGCTGTATCCAATTACCCCACAACAAATATGTTGGGTATCAATGATGCTGGGTTCGGTTTTGATCCTATGGGCGTTAACACTGGGCAAAATTTTCAACAGGTGCCGATGAGTCGTGCACCAGGGAGCAACTCTTCTTACTCACATTCGCCGCAAAACATGTCTTATTACGGCCATCAGTGATACTTAGTCACTAGTTTTGTTTTATCTTGGCGCTGGTCGATGTCGTTGAAATTTATCCTTGTATAGATACATCTGGTTGTAACGGTTTCTTATGTTCTATAGATACCATGACGAATACGTCTGTTTCCTTTGATGACTAGCGTGGGGTTTAGGAATGGGTTATGGATACTATGAAGCGTTCAAATTTTCATCACAGGTGCTCAATGACGTTCACGAGTGACTTATTATGACGTTTGATTTTGTCAATGCACTGGAATCAATTAGTCATTTTAGCCATCTACCCTACTGTAGAAATTCTGTCCCATCGCTTTAATATCTCCGATGGCCTCGCCCAAATCGTATTTCTCTCCATGATTTGGTACTTGCGCCATCACTCGGCTAGGTCAAGTTGGTGACGATATATTTGGTTTGGCTCAAAATGCGGAGAGCTAGTCTCGTACCATGTGAGCTTTTCAATTTCGAATGGAAGATTAGGTCGGTGCTTTCACTTTCTGGCCTTGCGTAATTGGTGAACAAAAATCTGGTCAGCAGATTGAATGGAGCATTTTTTGTTCTTGGTAGTGCCTAGACTTCCACCCTATGTACATTTCTGAACACCAGAAAGGGTTTGGTGATTGTGGCTTCGAGGCTAAGTCAGCCCTACCCGGCCGTAGTGTTCAACCCCCTTGTGAGTAAATCGTGGGGACCCCGTGATCTACTTCCGGAATCTAGACCTCGAATTGATGACAAGCACAATTGGCGCTGAAGCATAAATGAAACGTCTTCTCCCTTCCATATCTACTCTTTTGGAAAGTTTACACTTTAATTGTTTTTCACCCGCACATCGAAATCTTCAATATTTACCATGTCTGAAGTCAATCAAACAGCGCCCCAAGGGGAACCGCCTCATAGGGGGCCGCCTCAGGAGGGACCGCCCACGAAAGCGGACATTGAAGAGCCGTCATTGAGCCTGAAAGCCACACTCATCTCAGGATTCCCTACCTTTGGAGGTATCCTATTTGGCTATGATGCGGGTTATATTGCTGGGGTTCTTGCAATGGACGAGTTCAAAAAGACATTTGGGTCTCCAGGTAAGTAAAGCCCCCTTTTGGGGAGATCAGCTCCTCTATTATCGATAATTTTACGTGGACTGCCATACTAAGTTGTCAAATAGGCTCAAGCGACCCCGATGCATATGGAGACTTGAGATACATGTACACAACGACCCAAAAGTCTCTCATTACCAGTATTCTCTCCGCCGGCACATTTGCTGGCGCACTGAGTGCTGGTTATTTTTGCGACAAATTGGGCAGAAGAGCTACGATCGTCTGTGGCGGCATTATCTACATGGCGGGCGTTGTTCTCCAGACGATTGCAAGTACTGTTGATCTCCTCGTCGTTGGTCGTGCTATCGCCGGAGCTGGTGTGGGAATAGTCAACAGTGCTGTCGTTCTATACACCAGCGAAATCACCGCAAAACAAACCCGCGGCAAGGTCATGTCTTGCTACCAATGGGCCATTACTATTGGTCTTCTCATTTCGGCAGGTGTCAACCAGGGCACTAAAGACATTCAAAATTCTGCTGCTTACCGGATTCCAATTGGCCTCCAGTTTGTGTGGGCCTTAATCCTGGTTTTTGGGGTACTTTTAATGCCAGAGTCCCCAAGGTGGTATGTCATGAAGGAGAAATCAGACGACGCCCACAACGCACTTTGCAGACTTCGCAGCCAGGAGCACAACTCGGCGCCTATCAACCGTATTCTGAAAGAGTTAAAAGATAATCATGAGCAAGAGACCGCCTCAAAAGACGGTCATGGGAGTTGGGCTGATTGTTTCCGAGGTGGTTGGAAATGTGGTAGTAACCTCCAGCTTTCGCTCCTGGGTATCGGTATCCAGGCCATGCAGCAACTGAGTAAGCATGACTCTTTCTTTCTCCTCTTATGTTTCTGACTGACGGGTCTGCAGTCGGCGTTAACTTTATCTTCTACTATGGGACTACCTTTTTCCAGCGTGCTGGAATAGCAAATCCATTCTTGATCACACTCATTACCAACATTGTCAATGTTGTCTCGACTCCGATATCCTTTTATGCCATTGACCGAAAGGGTCGGCGCTTTTTACTCTTGGTCGGAGCCGCGTGTATGTCTGTCACTCAGTAAGTAGCATTGATCCCCCCCCAAGTGCAGAACGCTAACTTCATAATTCAGATTTATCATCGCAATCGTGAGCTCAACCAGCAGTCATGATTCTGGCAGTGCCGCACAAATCGTTCTTATCGTCTTCACCTGTATTTTTATCAACTTCTTCGCCTGGACATGGGGTCCCACAGGTTGGACTGTCATCGGCGAAATCTTTCCACTCCCCATCCGAGCCCGAGGCGTAGGACTGGCCACGGCATCCAACTGGCTCGTGAACTTTTCCATTGCTTTCTCAACTCCTTACATCGTTGACGAGAAGTATGGCAATCTCGGTGGACGCGTCTTTTATGTCTGGGGATCTACTTCCGCGCTTGCTTTCGTCTTCGCTTACTTCTGCGTCTGGGAAACGAAGAATCTCAGCCTGGAACAGGCGGCCAAGATGGCTGAGACAGTCGTGCCGTGGAA